>Ga0247843_1000271_pt1 | contig 124353 bp, 102 predicted proteins | sample LaCruzMarch2017__FD_192420 | JGI IMG/M metagenome (GOLD analysis project Ga0247843, IMG submission 192420) | Freshwater microbial communities from meromictic Lake La Cruz, Castile-La Mancha, Spain - LaCruzMarch2017_8m | ecosystem: Environmental > Aquatic > Freshwater > Lake | place: Spain...
CTTGTCCTTGAACTCTTGAGTGTATCGTTGGTAGATCTTCTGGCTCATGTGTATGTGTTGGATTCCGGTTACTGCTGGTCCAGGAATCTCGCACACCTCAGATCGTTAGGTTGTGTATCATCGTTTTTGTCTTGTCGCCGCCCGTGAGGGCGGCGCGGATTGAAACTGCGTATATACCTCCATGCCCTTGCTCTTACCAAGTCGCCGCCCGTGAGGGCGGCGCGGATTGAAACAAAGATCAGCTCACTCACGGAGAGGTCTTGATCGTCGCCGCCCGTGAGGGCGGCGCGGATTGAAACATCATCATTGAGGATGACGCTCATATCAACTTCCGGTCGCCGCCCGTGAGGGCGGCGCGGATTGAAACAGCGCTGTCGTATCCCACGTCTTGGCCGTGTTCGGTCGCCGCCCGTGAGGGCGGCGCGGATTGAAACAAATGGGCTCAGCTTCTTGCGTTCCCAGCAGCGGTCGCCGCCCGTGAGGGCGGCGCGGATTGAAACTTTGCCTGCCGCGTCGGCAAATAGACACATAAAGTCGCCGCCCGTGAGGGCGGCGCGGATTGAAACTGCGTCACCATCCGCTGCAGGCTATTGCGGCTGGTCGCCGCCCGTGAGGGCGGCGCGGATTGAAACTAAAGTATGGCTGTTTATCGAGAGCTATTATGAAGTCGCCGCCCGTGAGGGCGGCGCGGATTGAAACAAGCGAGTCACAGACTACCGCATGGATGTTTCCAGTCGCCGCCCGTGAGGGCGGCGCGGATTGAAACTCTGCTCGGAAGTCTTCCTTTTGCGTGGGGAAAAGGTCGCCGCCCGTGAGGGCGGCGCGGATTGAAACATCCCCTACAACGCGGCGGCGACCACTACCGGGAGGTCGCCGCCCGTGAGGGCGGCGCGGATTGAAACCAAGACGAGATCGTGACGGTAGAGGCCGAGAGCGGTCGCCGCCCGTGAGGGCGGCGCGGATTGAAACAACTAACCATCACCACCTCTGCCTCTCTGCCCGCGTCGCCGCCCGTGAGGGCGGCGCGGATTGAAACCGCGAAAGCTACGCCCCAAGTAATGACACGATAGAGTCGCCGCCCGTGAGGGCGGCGCGGATTGAAACCCCCATGATGACGCCAGAGCAGAACCTGGCCGCGTCGCCGCCCGTGAGGGCGGCGCGGATTGAAACATCATGGGCATGAGCGGCAGCGCCAGCCAGAACAGTCGCCGCCCGTGAGGGCGGCGCGGATTGAAACGGTCGGCGGTGTCGTCGTTTGTGATTTCATAGCTGTCGCCGCCCGTGAGGGCGGCGCGGATTGAAACGTTGGCGAAGCCGCGGGGGGAAAACCAGACAACGGTCGCCGCCCGTGAGGGCGGCGCGGATTGAAACACCAGAGAAAGTATAACCAACGTTTCTCCTGGGTAGTCGCCGCCCGTGAGGGCGGCGCGGATTGAAACCCCTTCTGGGTTATCTCTTTGACCAGCTCGTTGAGTCGCCGCCCGTGAGGGCGGCGCGGATTGAAACGCAACAGCGCTGATGTTGAAGACTCGTCAAACTTGTCGCCGCCCGTGAGGGCGGCGCGGATTGAAACACCTCGACTCCGGGCATTACCCGGCCCTCTACTCGTCGCCGCCCGTGAGGGCGGCGCGGATTGAAACCATCGTGCGCGCTGGCAAGGACCAACAAGGAGCAGTCGCCGCCCGTGAGGGCGGCGCGGATTGAAACTACCTGGCGCAACAACGCTATCAGCAGAGGCACCGTCGCCGCCCGTGAGGGCGGCGCGGATTGAAACAAAGGGACTCAGCTTCTTGCGTTCCCAGCAGCGGGTCGCCGCCCGTGAGGGCGGCGCGGATTGAAACCACTCGAATCCCGCAAAAGATTCTCCGAATTGTGGTCGCCGCCCGTGAGGGCGGCGCGGATTGAAACATAAGTTTTGAGTGTTATCCACGCCCGATCCCGGGTCGCCGCCCGTGAGGGCGGCGCGGATTGAAACTCAGAGCCAGCAGTTCGAGCGCCATCGCCGTGATAAAGACCGGCAGCGTCAGCAGTGCGCTCCACTTGAAACGTCGCGTCATGTCGCGCAACTCGCCGTCATCGTCCGCATCATCGGTCTCCGTCGCCGTCATCGACTCCAGGGCCATGCCGCACTTCGGACAAGTGCCCGGATGATCCTGCTGCACCTCAGGATGCATCGGGCAGGTGTAGATCGTCGTGGCGACTGGTTTCCAGGCCGGATTGCGCTCCAAGGCCATGCCGCACTTCGGACACGCCCCCGGCTTGTCCGATTCCACGCCCGGGCACATCGGGCAGAAATACTTGGCCGTTGATGGCGGCTTCACGGCTTCATCATGCGCGTGATGATCGTGCTGACAGCAGCTTGGTTTCGCGGGTTTTGGGGCTGCGTGGCAGCAGGAGGCCGGAGCCTGTGGTTCGTGCGAGTGAGTTTTCATGGAGTGAATGGGTGATGATTTGAGGTGGAGCCTGATTGGCCCTTCATCCTGTGCCCACGCACGAGGTCTGAACTTGTTACATGCTGGTTTGCCAAGTGTCTGTGCGTATCTTGGATTCGACCATGCACCTTGTGCCGGCATGTTTGTGAGGGGCAAACCATCTGTCCAAGGATGAAATCCGGCTGTTTAATGCATTTCGATGATCCTTTTTGTCGCGGAATCTCGCATGAGCCATTTGTATGAACCCTTCCATGAACACCCATCCGCCTGCCAACAGCGCTGAGACGATCCTTTTTGCCGCGCTGGATCATGCGCCGGAGGATCGGGAGGCTTTTCTTGCCACCGCCTGCGGGGAGGATGCGGCGTTGCTCGCGGAGGTGCGGGCTTTGCTCGCGGCGCATGAGGCGATGCCGGAGAGTTTTCTCGCGGAGCCGGCGGTCAATGACATCCTGGAGCGCGAGCTGGATGTGACAATCAAGGCCGCTCCGGGGACGCTGCCGCAGCGCTCGATCGCTTCGTTGCCGGATTCGACGACGGTCAAGACGCTGCCCTCCGGCTCGCAGACATCCGCGGGATCGTCCACGGCGAATCCCTCCGCGGCGGTGCCGTTCATCTTTGGCAAACGCATCGCGCAGGGTGGCATGGGGGCGATTCTGGAGGCGGAGGACTGCAAGCTGGGGCGCACCATCGCGGCGAAGGTCATGCTGCTGGAGCAGGACGCCACCGAGGACATGCGGCAGCGTTTCATCCAGGAGGCCGCCGTGCTCGCGAAGCTGGCGCATCCGAACATCGTGCCGGTTTATGACCTCGGCCACGATGACGAGGGCCAGCTCTACTACACGATGAAGCTGGTGAAGGGCCGCACCCTCCAGGACATCCTCGACGACCTGCGCCTCGAGCATCCTCTGGCGCTGCGCGAGTATACCCTGGAGCGGTTGCTGACCGTCTTTCGCAAGGTGGCCGACGCGCTGGCCTTCGCCCACAGCAAGGGCATCATTCACCGCGATCTGAAGCCGGAGAACGTGATGGTCGGTGAGTTCGGCGAGGTGCTCTTGATGGATTGGGGGCTGGCGAAGATCCTTGGCGCGGATCAGGATGCAAACCCCGACGCGCTGTCGCCTACCGTGTTCGACCGGTCCACCGGGCAACTGAAACACGAGAGCCCGGAGGTCACGGGGGCGAGTTCGCAGTCCGTGACTGCCACCCTCCAGGGCGCGGTGATGGGCACGCCGAAATACATGTCGCCGGAGCAGGCGATGGGGCTGATCGACGAATTCGATGCGCGCTCGGACATCTTCTCGCTCGGCGGCATTCTTTACGCCATCCTCACCCTGCGGCCGCCGGTGGAGGGGAAGACGGTGGAGGAGGTGCTGGCGAAGGTGTCCAGCGCCAGCATCACACCGCCCACGGCCTTCGGGGCCACGGCCAGCAACGGAGCAAAGCAGGCAAAGGGCGTGGTGCTTGAGGCGAAGCAGATCAAGCCGCTGCCGCACATCCCGGCGGGTCGCGTGCCCGCCGCGCTCTCGGCGGTGGCGATGAAGGCGCTGAGGCTGGACAAGGCGCGGCGCTACCAGGACGTGGCGGCGTTCAGCGCGGACATCGAGGCGTATCAGAACGGCTTTGCCACCACGGCGGAGGAGGCGGGGCTGGGCAAGCAGCTCGTGCTGCTCATCAAGCGCCACAAGGGCATCTTCACCACCGCCGCCGCCGCGTGGCTGCTGATCACGGCGCTCGCGGTGTGGTTCGTCATCAATCTGCGGGCGAAGGAGCAGCGAGCGGCAGAAGGCGAGCGGAAAGCCGTCGCTGCCGAGGCCGCTGCAAAAGACGCTCAAGCCGTCGCGGTGCAGGAGAAGGAAACCGCCCGGCAGGCGCTGGCGAAGTCGCAGCTCGACCTCGCGGAGAAGGAGTTCGGACTCGGCAAGTTTGTCGAGGCGCAGAAGATCCTCGAGGAGACACCGGAGACCTTCCGCGATGCGAACTGGCGGTTCCTGCGCGCCCACTCGCGCGACTTCACCGCGCAGCTTTCCATCGCTCAGAAGGGAGAAGTGAACCAGTTGCAGTTCCTGCCCCAGGGAGATCGTTTCGCGGTCAAGAGCACCCAAGGCTTCGTTGGCTTCTTTAACCTCGCGGGCCGGCAGGAGGGCGATTGGATTGCAGTGGACCCGAGGTTTTCAACCAGCCCCATCGGGATCGATCGCACCGGAAGCATGGTGGCTCTGGTTGTGTCGGCCAACGAGATCGCAATCCATGAAGTGGCCACCGGCAAGCTCGTGCGGCGCTGGACCTGTGAGATAAGTTCGATCTCGCAAGTGCAGCTGAGCCCGGATGGCGGGACGGTGCTGGCCGCCGGTGGAAAGAAACTCATCGCGTATGCCACTCAGACGGGGGCCCCCCTCTGGATGCAGCCCTATGCCAGCGTCGCCCCGGCCTTCAGCCCGGATGGCTTGACGGTGGCAAATCTCGCGGTCCGGAATGGGCTGGAATTGAAGGTGCAACTCCTCGACACGACCACTGGCGCCGTGCGCACCACGCTCGCAGCCACTGCGGATCATCCGGACAAGGCGGGCCTCTCTTTCAACCGGACTGGCGACCAACTTGCCCTCCGCGGTGGTGATGAGGCCATCCTCTGGAATCCGCAGACGGGCGTGAGAATCCGGGCGCTCCATCTCCCGGGGGAGACGGTGATCCGGTTGAGTCCAGGGGGAGACGCGGTGGCAAGCTTCAGAAGCGGCCGCATCCGCCTGTGGGACACGACGAGCGGGCGATTGCTGCGTTCGTTCCATGGCGCCGGCACCGAGGTGAAAAGCATCGCCTTTAGCCCCGACGGAAAGCTGTTGCTGTCATCCCACCGCGGGGGCGGCGATGGGAATGTGAAGATTTGGCCGACCCGGCTCGGGGAGGAGATTGCCAGCATGCATCGCGCTGATAATGTAGCTCCACGCGTCGTGATCGCCCGGGACGGTTCGACATTCTACACCGGCGGGAGAGATGGCGCGGTCGCCTCGGAGATCAAAACGGACCTCCCGAAATGGACGTATTCCCAAAACACCGGTCGCATTCTCGATCTGGCCATCCACCCCACCGATGGGTCCATCATCCTGTCCGACATGGCGAAGCAAACATTCACGCATTTGTCGCCCGCTGGGGAGGCGCTGGAGGTGTTGGGACAAGTCCGCCAGTCCAGCGTGAAGTTCAACCGCAGTGGTCAGCTCCTGCTCGCTGTGGAACGGGCATTTAACCCGACCGAACCCGGGCTGTCGTTCAGTGTGATGGAATACCCGTCGGGCAAGGTGCTGCGGAAGATTCCCCTCGAAAATCCCCGCCAGCCCTTCGCCACCTTTTGCCTCGACGATGCCGCCGTGGCCACCGCCGCGCTTGCCGGTGGAATCACCGTGTGGGATTGGAAGGCGGGCAAGCCGCTGCGGCAGATCGACGCTGCGCAGACCGGGAGCATCGCCTGCCTCGCGTCCAGCCCCGACGGGCTGCATCTGGCCACCGGCGGACCCGACCGCTGGATTCGCGTCTGGGACGCTGCGACGGGCCGGCTGGAAGCGGCCTTTCGCGCGCACTGGGAAGGCGTGCACTGCGTGAAGTTCAGCCCCGACGGGCGCGAAATCCTCAGCGGCAGCGAAGACGGCACCGTGCGCATCCACGACGCCGCCACCGGCGAGGAACGGCTCGCGTTTTACGGCCTCACCGAGAAGGTGGCCGATGTGGAAATCAGTGCCGACGGCAAGCTGATCGCCGCGATCACCACCGACGGCTTCACCAAAGTGTGGGACCGCCAGCGCTCCAGCGCCGCCGCCCTGCTGCCGAAGCGACCCGCAGCGAACCAGCCTGCGGTGGCGAACGATGCCGAGGGCTGGGAAGACCTCCTTGCCCGGCTCACCCCGGACGAGGTCGAGAAAACCGGCCACGGGTGGAACCTGAAAGACGGCGAACTTTTCAGCCCGGACACGAAATTTGCGACGCTGCCGCTGCCCGCTGAAGTGTCCGGCACCAGCTACCGGCTGCGCGTGAAGCTGCGGAAGGTCGCCGAGAAGGGTGTTTTCCACATCGTCCTCCCCGTCGCGGACCGGATGTGCGGGTTCGAACTGGAAAGGCGGCCCAGCAGCAGCAACTTCTACACCGGCCTGTCACTGGTGAATGGCAAGTGGGGCCCAGACCTGCCCGGAGTCGTGGAGGGCAAACAGGTGAACGACACCGCGCCGCACGATCTGGAACTGACCGTGCGCCTCGATGGCGCGAACGCCACCATCACCACCACGCTCGACGGCCAGCCGCTCTACGAATGGACCGGCCCCACCGCCGCCCTCAGCCAGCATAAGGCTTGGGCCACCACCGAGCCCGGCGCCCTCGCCCTCGGCACCTACGCAGGCGGCTGGGCGGTGTCGGAGGTGGAGCTGAAGCGGCTGGAGGCGGGGAAGTAGGTCCGGAAAGCCTCCAGGGTGCCATTTCCGCCCCGGAATGACCCGTTTCCCCGGAAAAGGGCCGTTTCCTCCAAGAGTGTCCTCCGCTGGCTCGTCCAGGGGTACGCCTAGCTCGTCCAAGGGTCCGGCTGGCTCGTCCAAGGGTACGGCTGGCTCGTCCAGGGGTACGCCTAGCTCGTCCAAGGGTACGGCTGGCTCGTCCAAGGGTACGGCTGGCTCGTCCAAGGGTACGCCTGGCTCGTCCAAGGGTACGGCTGGCTCGTCCAGGGGGACCGTTGGGGTTCCAAATAGGGGCCTGCGCGCGCGAAGCCCGCGCTCGAATTTTGACTGGCCTTCGATTCCGTCCCGCGCAAACTCACGCACCCATGGCCGACCTCACGCTCCTCCTCGGTGCCATTCAACGCGGCGAGCCCGACGCTCCCGGCGAATTGCTCGCGCAGGTCTATGCCGAGCTGCGCCAGCTCGCCCGCGCGAAGATGGCGCGCGAGCAACCCGGCCACACCCTCCAGCCCACCGCGCTCGTCCACGAGGCCTGGCTGCGCCTCGGTGATCAGCCGTTTGAAAACCGCGCCCATTTCTTCAGCGCAGCGGCCGAGGCCATGCGCCGCATCCTCATCGAACGCGCCCGCCGCAAGCTCTCCGCCAAACACGGAGCCCATGCAGAGTGCGTCGACGCCAACGACATCGAGATCGCCACGCCCGTCGAAAATAACGATGAACTCCTCGCCGTCCACGAAGCACTCGATGCGCTCGCCGCGCATGACCCGCGCAAAGCGGAACTCGTGAAGCTCCGCTACTTCGCCGGCCTCTCCATTGATGAAGCCGCCAAGGTGCTCGGCATCTCCGCCCCCACAGCCAAGCGCGACTGGACCTATGCAAAGGCTTGGTTGTATCGGGCCATCATGTCCCAGTCTTCATGAAGCAGAACTCCGGGACACAAGATGGTGCAGCGCCTGCCGTTGCGTATCTTGAATTCGACGCCTCACCCCATGTCCACCGACCCACTCCTCCAGCATATGGATGCCTTCATCGGCTTCGCCCGTTCCCGCACGGGTGATCCCGAACTCGCCGCCGATCTCGTGCAGGAATGCATGATGAAGGCGCTGAAGGCAGACAACGTGCCCGAGGATGCCGAAGGCGTCGTCACTTGGTTCTATCGTGTCCTGCGTCATGCCATCATTGACGCCCACCGACGCCGCACCACACGGGATCAGGCTTTGGAAAAGCTCGTGCATGAGCTGCCGGAGGCATTGGAGCCCGAGGACGAAAAAACGATCTGCCAGTGTGTGATGCAGCTCCTCCCCGCGCTGTCGGAGGCGGATGCCGAACTGCTGCGCCGCATCGACCTCGGCGGCGAATCCGCCACCGAGATCGCGACTGCGACGAATCAACGCGTCAACACGCTCAACGTGCGCCTGCTGCGTGCCCGCCGAAAATTTCGCGAGCAGGTGGAGCGCGTCTGCCGCGCCTGCGCCACGCATGGCTGCCTCGACTGCGACTGCCCGCGAGAGCAGTCTTACTTCGGCAGCTTGCCGAGATACTTGGCGGGGTTGGCGTCGAACTTCTTGATGCAGGGCTTGCAGCAAAGTTTGATCTCCTGGTCGTTGTAAACCTGGGTGATGGGCTTGCCCATGCTGCCGAGTTCGTTGCCGGTGACGACGCAGGTTTTGAGCGGGTAGGCGGTGGGAGCGGCGGCGGCGAGGCTGGCACCGAGGAGGAGGCTGGAGAGGAGGGCGAGGGTCAGTTTCATAGGGGTGTTGGTTTGAATTGTGTGACCGTTGATTTCATCCGGTCATCAGGTGCAACTCCGCCGCTGCATCAACCCCTCGAACTATTTTCAATCTTCAACAGGCCATGCGAGCGAGCGCTTCCTTCAAAGCATGCCGGGCGCGATAAATGCGCACCTCAACGGCTTTGGCCGAACAACCGAGCGTGGCGGCGATGTCGGCATGGCTCATGTCTTCCACGGTGAAGAGCAGGAGCGCCTCACGCAGGTCGGCGGGCAAGGCGGCGATGGCTTGGTTCACCAGTGTGGTCTTTTCATGCAGGGCCGCTGCAGCATCGGGGGAGAGCTGCGAATCAATCGGTTCATGCACGAGCTCGCCCTGCTCATCCTCCATCGGCACCGTGGGGTGGCGGCCTTTCCACCGTGCGTGACTGCGGGCGAGATTGGTGGCGATGTGAAACAGGTAGGTCGAGAAGGCAGCCACGGGCTTGTAGCTGTGGCGGCTGGTGTAGAGGCGCACAAAGGTCTCCTGCGTGAGATCCATCGCGGTGGCGTGATCTCCGACCATGCGGAGGAGAAACGCGGCGACACGCTCGCGCCAGCGGGTCATGAGCTCGTTCAAGGCCAGATCCTCGCCGCCAGCGAGTCGCTGCATGAGCACTACATCAGCATCGTGGGTGGGGTCCATGCGGCGGAGGGGATCAGTGGCCGCTGTGCTTGGTGGCAGGCTCCATCTTCATGTCGATGACCTGCGGCAGCATGGCATCGAGATAGCTGCGCGCCTGCTCGGGTGAAAGGCAGGCCGCTGTCTGGTAAAGATGCGTGAGCAGGGCCGTCTGGCACTCCACATGTAGCGTCGCCTGCTCCTGTAGCGCCGCCGTGAGTTCCGGCGAGACCTGTGTGCCGCCACTGACGAGCTTTTTGATTTTCTCCTGGGAAGCCATCACCTTCATGCATAGGTCTTCACAGGTCGGGCGGTAGGTGAGATGCAGTTCGGAAACCTTGGCAAATTGCAAGTCTGTCAGTTTGAACTCATGACGCAGCCATTCGAGTTCAGGCAGCCGCGAGCTGCCATCATGCGGGGCCGTGTCGGCTATCACGACATCACAGCATGATCGCTGCGTGATGACGAAGCCTGCGATGGCCGCCAGCACCGCCGCGAGGATGATCCAAAGGCCGCGCTTCATGGTTGAGTCGTGAACCGGGCTGCGACCAAGGGGTTGATGGAGGTCACATAAGCGGTGCGCAGGGCGGTGTGATCGTTGTCAGGCGCGATCAGTCGTCCGAGTCCCGATCCCAGGAGCAGCATCGCGGTCACCACGGCCAACGCAGGCACTGGCTGTGCCACCCAGCGGAACAGCGACTCGCTCCACTGACGCCATTGGGCTGTCCACGATTGCTGTTCAGCGACGGCAATACGTGCCCAAGTCTCGCGCTGGAACGAGGAAGGAAACTCCGGCTTCGGGTGCGTCTGCCGGATCAGATTATGGAGTTCGTCGTCATTCATGGCAGGGGAAGCTTGGCGGATGATGGATGAAACACAACCCGCCAGATCATCCGATGCTGGCGGGTTGCGGGCTCGTGGAGCCATTACTTGCAGCAGCCCTTGGCTTTCACCGGAGCGGCATCCTTGGCCGCTGGCGCGTCCGAGTGGCAGCTCATGCCTGTAGTGGCAGGCGCGTCTTTATCAGCGGTGGGTGCAGGAGCCTTCGGCAGCTTGGCACAGCAGCTCATGCCGGCAGGTTTGTCAGCCGCTGGTGTGGCGGTGTCGAGGGCGACGCTGGTGCCAACACCTGCAAGGATGACAGCCGCGAGGAGGGTGAGTTTCGTTTTCATGGTGGGGTCGTTTTGGTTTTTGGTTATGCGCCGTGTGAGGCGTTCATCCAGTGCAACTCCGTGCCGCCACCAACCCCTCTGATTATTTTCAAATCATGTGCCGTGGCGGCTTCACCCTGCGTCATGGGTGAGTTACTTCGGCAGCTTGCCGAGATACTTCGCCTGATTGGCCTCGAACTTCTTGATGCAGGGTTTGCAGCAGAATTTGATCTCCTGGCCGTTGTAAACCTTGGTGATGGGGCCGCCCATGCTGTCGAGGTCGTTGCCGCTGACGAGGCATTTGGCGAGGGGGTAGGGCTTGGCTTTCTCGGCGGCAGCAGCGGTTTCAGGCGAAGTGCAAGCGGCGAGGGTGAGGCCGAGGAGGGCGGTGGTGAGGAAGGTGCGGAGTGTCGTTTTCATTTCAGTGGATGGGTGTTGGGGTTTGCGTTGGGTTTTCCGAGAGCGTGATGGCTCTCAAAAGCGAATGAGCACGCCAGCGCCGAGGCCGTAGTCGCTATGGTAGCTGGCGGTGAGGGAGGCGTGCCGGGTGAGGGTGTAATCGGCCCCGGCGCTCCATTCCCAGCGGGTGCCGGTGTCGTAGAAGACATCTCCCCACACGCCGAGGCGTGGGGTGAGCTGGAAGCGTTTGGCGAGGCTGAACCGGGCGTCGCCTTCGGTATCGAGGCTGACGTTGATCCAGGCCATGAGGGGCAGGCGGTAATTGATGCCGATGAGGCCGCGGTCTTTCGCTTCGGGGTCGTTGGTGAGGCGATACCCGGCGAAGGCTTGGAAGTTCAAATTGAAGTAGCGCTGATAGAGGAGGTCGATCTCGTATTGCGGATTGTCCACGCCCTGCCAGCCGACTTCCCAGGCGAGCTGGAGGTCGTTCTGCGGATTCATCCAGGTGAGCAGGCCCTCGCTCATGTTGCTTTGCAGCGTGGCGGCACCCCAGACGTAACTCATGTCATGCGCATGCTCACCGAGGGCATGTAGATCGAGTTTTCCAACTCGATCTGCTGTGGGTTGAGCTGGATGAACGGACTGGAAAGTCCGTTCTACGTCGTCCTCATAGCGGAAGACGCGGGCCATGCCGGTCATCATGTGATAGAGGATGTGGCAGTGAAACATCCAGTCGTGCGCTTCATTCGCCTCGAACTCGACGGTGCGTTTGGTCATCGGCGGGACATCGACGGTGTGCTTTAAAGGTGAGTGTCTGCCGTTCCCCATGAGCAGACGAAAGAAGTGACCGTGTAAATGAATGGGATGATGCATCATCGTGTCATTGATGAGCTCCAGCTCGATGATCTCGCCCTTCTTGATCATGACGTAGGGCTGCTGCGCCATCGTTTTGCCGTCAAAGGACCAGATGTAGCGGTTCATATCGCCCGTGAGATGCAGGGTGATCTTCCGACGCGGCAGCTTCGCGGGCAAAGAGGTGTCGTGAGTGGCTTTGAGCACACGATAAGGTGAGCCGGGGCGTGGGAGATTCAGCGCGGCACGCGGATCGTCCTCCTGCTCTTCCAGCGCGAGGTTCAGCATCTCGTCCATTTGATAGAGGTTCGGCCTCTGCGGGTTGCTGGCGGGATGTGGCGTGCCTTTGCCAAAGAAGGCCGAGACATGCCCGCTGCCATCCTGCGTGGTGGCACGCAGTTCATATTCACCGCTCGGCGGGATGGTGATGAGGACGTCATATGTCTCGGCAATGGCCATCATGAAGCGGTCCACCTTCACCGGCTGCACGGGCGGCCCGTCTGCCGCGACGATGGTCATGGGACCGGCGGATGAGTGCAGATAAAAATAGGTGGCCGCGCCTGCATTGATGATCCGCAGCCGCACGCGCTCACCTGGTTTTCCTTCAATGCAAGTCTGGCGCTGCCCATTGATGAGAAAGGCGTGATAGCCCACGTCGGAGACATCCATCGGCATCATGCGATCCCACTCGCGCTGGAAGTAATCCTTCAAGTTGCCGCGTTGCCAAGCACCGAGGATGGACTGCGAGTTCCTGCGCATGAGTCCGAAGTAATCACTGCCGCGCATGAGCATCCGCATGACCTCCATGGGATCGGTGTCCGTCCAGTCGGAAAGGATGAGAACCTGCTCGCGGTCCGCCTTCACCCGCTCGCCACCGCGCGGCTCCACAACGATGCTGCCATACACCCCGCTTTGCTCCTGGAGGTGCGTGTGTGAGTGATACCAGTAAGTGCCGCCATGACGCAGCGTAAAGCCAAAGGTATGCGTGGTGCCGGGCTGGATAGGCGGGGTGGTGACGTGCGGCACGCCGTCCTGCGGATTGGGCAAAAGCAGGCCGTGCCAGTGCGTGGAGGTCGTCTCCTTCAGCAAGTCATTGTGGACACGGATGCGGGCGAAGTCCCCTTCACGGAAGCGCAGCGTGGGGCCGGGGATGCCGCCATTGATGGTGAGCACACGGACGAGCTTGCCCGCCGGACTCTGGCGTGCCTCGGCGATGTGCAGATCGTATTCGACCACGCGCTGGCCGGGGGCGGGTTTGGAAGACTTGCAGTTCTCACAGGCAAACGCGGTGGCTGGCGCGAGCAGTGCGGCGCAGCAGGAAAGGATGGATGTTTTCATGGGGACTCTGAATCGGTGGTGGTTCACGGCGGGAACTCAGCCCGAGGCACGTAATGCCCATCTGTGGGGCCGCGCTGCACGGGCGTGATGCGTCTCTCTGAGACGCCAATTCAGGTCAGGAAGGAGCAGAACAGCACTATGAGCCGGACGTGCGGCGTGGTGACAGCCTGCATCACAAACGCAGGCCGCAGAGCGCGGTCGCTGTCTGCATGAGCCGATGAAGATATGACTTGGAAATCCGACAACTCCGCCCACACGAACTGCGGCATGATCTCACGCCCCTGAGCAGGCGGCAGGCCCGCTGGCGCAGGCGACGTGGGCGCACCCGGAGCTGCCGCACAGCCGCAGTCACCAAGCCCGGCTTCCGCCAGTGCCGCACAGCAGCTCATGGGGCATTTTCCCGCCGCCGCCGAAGCGCTGATCATCCCCACAGGCAGTGCCTGCGCCACCAGCGTGACGATGAGGAGGAGGGTGCGGAGCAGTGTCATTGAACTATGAATTTTATACGGCACATGTGTGAGGCTGCGACACCGAAATATTCCAGCAGGAGGCAATTATTGGTCCTCCCACTATGTTCAGCTTCTACCGTGGTGTGATCCCGCTCATGTTGAACAGCCTGTTTTAGCCAGGCTGCGGGTTGGAGTTCTGGCAGGCGGTCATGCTTAGGACGGCGGTGACAAGAGACAGAGTGAGGATGGAACGGATGATGGTTTTCATAATGGTGGTTGGAAGGTTGGTTGGTCGAGCTTCGTGGTTGCTGGTTTACTTTTTTGGTTCAACTTTGAGCCATTAGCTATGGGGTGTAACCCCACCGTGGGTGAAGCCGCCCGGCCCGTAGAAGCCGGGCGGCATCTGCGTGATTCAAAGATCAGCGCTTATTTGCAGTGGAACATGGTTCCGCCGCAGGACTTGCAGGCATGCGTGTTCATGCTCAGACCCTTGAGCATGGGGCTGGCTTTGTTATCGCAGTCAGGGCAGTTCATGGCACCGGCGGCCCTCAGAGCCACGGGCTGGCCTTTGCCAGCGGAGCCGCCTGCTTTGACCCAGACGGTTTGGCACTTCGGACAGGCGACTGCCGAAGTCGGGCCGGAGGGTGCCTGACAGGAAGCAAGAGCCAAGGCAGCGATGCCGAGGAACAAGGAACGGATGAGTTTCGTTTTCATGGTATGTATTTGGTTTGTGGGTTGGGCAGAGGTGCTGCCTTCACTGCGTCAAACACCACGAGCGTTGCAAACCCTTGAAAGAGCCAAGAATGGCGCTTTGCCTCGCAAGATCGGCTCAGGCACCCAAATCCTTCAGCAGGCTCTTGAGCATCTGACGTGCGCGGTAGATGCGCGTCTCCACGGCCTTGCTGCTGCAATGAGCCGCCTCGGCGATTTGCGCATAGCTCAGGTCCTCATAGGTGAAGAGCAGCATGGCCTCGCGCAGATCAGGCGGCAGAGCGGCGATGGCTGCTTCGACAGTCCGCAAGCGCTCTTTGTAGTCCAAGTCCACGTCAGGAGACGAGTGCTGGTCCGGCGTCTGATCGCCAGTGCGTTCTCCGTCCTCCAGAGACACGGTGGGATGGCTGCGGCGCCAGCGGTGGTGATTCCGACCGAGATTGGCGGCGATGCGGAACAGGTAGGAAGGAAAAGCAGCAGTGGGCGAGTAGGAGCCGCAGGACTGGTAAAGGCGCACGAAAGTCTCCTGCGCGAGATCGACTGCTGCATCGGGATCACCGGTCATGCGTTTCAGGAAGGCGGCCACTTTTTCCTTCCAGCGGTTCATGATTTCATTCAAGGCCAGATCATCTCCGGCAGCGAGGCGCTGCATGGCGAGGATGTCGGCATCGAGAGGGGCGTCGGACATCAGTAGGTTCGCTAGGGTTTACTCTCACGTGGAAGCCTGGGGCCCAGGACATGCGGGAGCAGGGTGTCGAGATACTGCTTCGCTTGATCGGCGTTCATGCAGGCGGCGGTCTGCCGCACATGGGCCAGCATGGCCTGCTGGCATTCGAGGTGGAGTTCGGCACGGGTTTTGAGCGCTGCCGTAGCATCTTTCTGTGGATCGAGCATCACCTCTCTCAGCGCGGTTTCAGCCTCCTCGGCGCGCATGCAGAGATCCTGGCATTTGGGCTGAAAAGCAAGATGAAGCGCCTTTACTTTCTCAAACTGCGCATCATCAAGCCGCAACCGCTGTCGTAGCCACTCTAGCTCCGGCAGCAAGCTTTCACGCTCCTGCGGCATGGCACTCGTCATGCGGTTGTCATGCAGCCAGTAGCGCGAGCAGAAGAACATACATGCCCCAAGCGCCAGGGCGATGACCAGGATGAACTGCCCGCGTTTCATGGCATGTTCTCCATGCTGCTTTGCATCAGCGGGTGAATGGATTCGACATAGGCCATTTCAGCGGCTTCGGCATTTTCCGCCTGCCCCCAACCGCCCAGCCATGCCCCCAGAGCAATGAATGCGGCGATCGTCAGTCCGGCTGGCAGTGGACGCGCCAGCAGGGCAAACAACGGTTGAGTGAGCCTGCTGAGGCAGGTGCGGAAGGTGAGGGATGCTTCCGCCTTGATGCGCGCCCAGACCTCACGCCCGAAAGAGGCCGGAATTTTGACCTGCGCGGGCGTCCGACGCAGCAGATGATGGAGTTGATCGTCATTCATGACAGAAATGTTGTAAGACGATTTCATGGTGTTGCCGGTTGGACAAGGGTTCAATCGGACAAACACTCAGGATGGCAGAAACCCTCTGAAAACATGACTCCTGCGGCACTTGGCGGGCAGCATAGCAAGGAAGGCACATTCATTGGCAATTGCCGCGCTGGCCGAGGCCGTGGCAATTACTTCTTCAAGCCCTCTCATGCCTATCGGGAAATGCGATGAGGAATGTGTCCACATTACCTGCCATGCCAGAGTCAGCATCTTCCAATAAAAAGGCCGCCCCAGGATGGCATCCCGAAACGGCTTCTGTAAGTTCAGCGAAGTCTATTTATGGACTTTGCAATGAGTCAGCTCGGAACCACAAGTCTTGCACTCGTGTGCGAGCTTGCCGGTCTTGAAGAAGGCTGCGATGGCGTTTTCGCACTCGTCACACTTCATGGTCTTTTCTTGGCGGTAGGTCGTCTTCCGTGAGCGTGGCCCACTTCTGCTGCAGCTTGCCCTTGATGATGTTCCAGTCGCCTTTGATTTCGAGTGTGCTCATGTTCGTTGGTGGTGGTGCCCCATGCCATGTCCGGCAGTCATGCCGGACATGGACGGCGGAGCGGGTTACTTGGCCATTTTGCGGCACTCTTCAGCGCACTTCTTGCAAGCTTCCGCACATTGTTGGCAATGCGCCATTTTATGCTTGGCGCACTCATCGCCACAGGCTTCACAGATCGTCGCGCACAGCGCTGCGAGCTTGCCAGCATGAGCGGAGTCGCGCGTCATGTACTGCGCGGCCAGGCTGCAAATGTCCGCGCAGTCGCGGCAGAGCTTGATGCATGGCACCATGGCTTTGACGTCATCTTCATTCAGACAGCCGGTCGCGCAGCTTTCGCAGGCGGTGACGCAGGCTTGAAGGGCGTTGTGGCAGGCGGCGTGTTCTTTCAGGGCCGGGGTATCGGCAGCTTGGGTGGTCATGGGGGCAAAGACGGCCAGGGCCATCGTGAGTGCCATTGTCGAGCGGGTGAGAATGCTCATAGATGTTTTGTTCTTTATTTGGGTGTTGAGTTAGTGGGCTTGGCTCCGGTCAGTTGAGCCGTTACCAAGGTGGTGATGTTGAGGGCACGGAAGCGGTGCGTCTATGGGGTGTACCCCTCACCGTGACTGGGCTTTGGTGTCACTCTTGCCTGTGCATCGCCGGAATGATGGGGACATCGGCATCGTCACCACCGATCACCGGAGAATGGCGAAGCTGCCGTCGGGGCGGACATAAGCAGCGGCATAGTTGGACACTTGCAGCATTTTCGCCATCGCCGGATGCGTTGATGCGGCCCTAGGCATCGAGCATATCACAATGCAAGCTGCCAGCCTTGCCCCAGCCGGAGCCGATGACGCTGGCGATGAGCAACTGGCCTTGGGCGTTTTGGGCGAGGACGGAATGCTTGGGACCGATTTTCTGCGCCTCAAAGCCTCGCGCAGCTTCTTGATGATTTCTTCTGCGGTGTGTCTCTTGCGTTTCATGGTGGTGTGAGATGGTGCGCTTAGCGCACTACCAAACTCTCATAACACTTAGTTCACCCTTTGGGGTGCAGTCCAGGAGAGAAAGCAACCCGAAGGCTCGCAGCATTGCCAGAAGGCCAATCTTTGTTTAAAGGAGGAACCTCATGACCGAGCTTGCCATCATTCTTGTTCTCCTTGTCTGCAATGGCGTGTTTGCCATGGCGGAGATCGCCATCGTCTCCGCCAAAAAGGCACGCCTGCAGCAGCGTGCGGAGGATGGCAGTGCGGGCGCACGACTGGCCCTGAAGCTGGCGGCCAATCCGGAACGCTTCCTGAGCACGGTGCAGATCGGCATTACCCTAGTGGGCGTGCTGGCCGGAGCCTTTGGCGGGGCAAGTCTCTCGGGGTATCTTGTGCCCTGGCTTCAGCAGGTGTCCTGGTTGGCCTCTCATGCGGAGCAGGTCGCCTTCGGTCTGGTGGTGGCGTTGATCACCTACCTCTCGCTCATCATTGGTGAGCTGGTGCCCAAGAGTCTGGCCCTGCGCCATGCGGAGGGCATCGCGTGCGCGATGGCGGCACCGATGGACTGGATATCCCGCATCGGCCGACCACTGGTCTGGCTACTGGAACTCAGCACGCACACGGTGATGCGACTGTTCGGCAAGGCGGAGGCACCCAGCGGGCCGACACGCGGGGAGGTGGAGGTGCTGATCCGCGAGGGACTCGTCACCGGCAGCATGCATCACGCAGAGGGTGAGATGGTGGAAGGCGTCTTTGACCTGCGGGAGCTGCGTGCGGAGGAAATCATGCGCCCGAAGCCGATGGTGACTTTCCTTCACATCGAGGACACGGCGATCAGCGCCGCCGCGCAAGTGGGGGACACGCGCCAGATGGTATTTCCGGTGTTCGACACCACGCGCGATCATGTCGCCGGGCTGGTCTCCCTGCGTGATCTGTACCTCAGCGCTGCGAGTGGGCAGGCCGCTAAGGTGAGTGAACTGATGCGGGAGCCGGTCTTTGTGTCGGACAACCAGCCCGCCCTGACGCTGCTGGTGGAACTGCGCCGAGCACCGCTCTATGCCGCGATGGTGACGGATGAGTTTGGCATCCTGCGCGGTCTGGTGACGCTAGAGGATTTGGTGGAAGAAGTGGTGGGAGACCTTGGGTCGGCCGATGGCCGCGAGGAACCCCAAATCCGCCAGACCGGTGAGGATGTGTGGCTGGTGGACGGCATGATGGAAATCGACGCGGTGGTGGTTACCATTCCCGGCCTGGACGCGGTGGTGAATGCTGAGAAAGAAAGCTTCCAGACTCTGGCCGGTCTCATCATGCAGCATCTGGAGCGGTTGCCGCGCGAGGGCGAATCATTCCTGATAGGTGGGTTTCAACTGGAAGTCGTCGATATGGACCGGCAGCGCATAGACAAGGTGTGTGTGCGCAAAATGGCGGCTGAAGCTGCGAGGCCCGGTGAGTAGCCTGTGGCCTCGGCCTAACTAGCTTTCAAAAAAACGGCCTGACATGGCCCCACGCACTGAATTCGCCTGCAACAAGCCGCCTCTTGGCGGAGCATCATTGCGTCGGCTTGAACATTTAGTGGTCATCAAAATAAAAGCGTGAATCTCGAATTCGCGCAGCAGCGCTGCGTCCGATGACCACGCCGCCATGCTGCGGCAGAAAATCAAAACCAAACCCCACCCCACATGAAAAAATTCATCACCCTCCTGGCTGTCGCTTTCAGCTTTGCCGTCATAACTCCTGCTACCATTCAGGCTCGCGATGGTCACGGTCACTCGAGTCGCAGCAGCTTCTCCCACTCTTGTGGTTCCTGCCGCGCCCCGATCTATCGTCAGCGTGTGGTCGTCGGCCATGATCGTCATGGCTGCCCAGTGTATGGCTACCGCACTGTGAGCCATAGCTGCCGCTCCAGTCACTCCTCGCATGGGCATTCCTCTCACGGCCACGGCAGCAGTCGCGGCGGCAGCAGCCTCCCTGGCTTCTTCTTCGGCTTTGGACGGTAGTCGCCATTGAGCGGTGAGCCCGCTCACAAACATCAAAGCCCATCGGAGAGTGATCTCTGGTGGGCTTTTTCTTTGAGGGGAAAATGAAGGGGCACAAAAAACCGGCGCGTGATGAGCGCGCCGGAGTTCTGGAGCGAGGTGGTTTACTTCTTCTCTTCGTGGTCGTGAGCGCAGGTGCAGGCGTATTCCTTGTACTTGCAGGTCGGGCAGTCGCTGAGGTTGAGGTTGAACTTCTCGTTCACGGGCTTGGCACCTTCTTTGGCGCGGATTTGGACCACGGTGGGGAGGTTATTGCCTTCGGGGATGACGGTATCGGAAACGAGTTTGTCGCCGTCTTTGGTGAAGGCGAGGCGGGTGGGCTTGTCACGATCCCCGAGGGTGACGCTGACGACTTGGGGGCCTTGGGCGACGACTTTGTTGTCGTCATCGACAAAGCGGATCTCGACCTTCTTGTCTTTGTTCACGAAGAACTCGACGTGCGGCTCGACGGCGGTGATGAGCTTGCCGCCTGTGGGGCCGGCTTTGGTGGCGTGTTCGTGATCGTGCTTTTCTTTGTCGGCGGCGGTGGCGGCGAAGGCCAGCGCGAGGCTGAGCAGGCTGGTGATGAGGTGCTTTTTCATGGTCTGTTGTTTTGGTTTTGTTTGGGTTTGGGTTTGCCTGACGGCAGTGGGCTTGGAAGCCATTGCCGTTTGGAAATTCAATGCGAAGCGGCGGCTTCGAGTTCGATGGCTTTGGCAGCGGCTTTGCGGCCGATCAGCCAGAACATGGCGGGTGTGATCGCCATATCGAGAAAGGTGGAGGAGATGAGGCCGCCGACGATAACGACGGCGACGGGATGGAGGATTTCCTTGCCCGGCTGATCGGCGGCGAGCACGAGCGGGATGAGGCCGATGCCGGCGCTGAGCGCGGTCATGAGCACGGGGACGAGCCGCTCCAGGGTGCCGCGGATGATCATCTTCTTTGTGAAGCCCTCACCCTCATGCTGCATGAGGTGGAGGTAATGGCTGATCATCATGATGCCGTTGCGCGCGGCGACTCCGCCGACGGCGATGAAGCCGACCAAGGTGGCGATGCTGATGTTGTTCAGCTTGAAGTAGGTGAAGGCCAGGCCGCCCATGAGTGCGAGCGGGATATTCACCAGCACTTGCAGCGCGAGCGAGGCGCTGCGGAAGTAGCCGAAGAGCATGAGGAAGACGGCGACGAAGACGATGGAGGAGAAGACGATGATGCGCTGCGTGGCCTCCTGCTGGGCGCGAAATTCACCCTCGAAGGTGATGAAGTATCCCTCGGGCAGTGTCACTTTTTCCTGCACTTCGTTTTGCAACCGCACGACGAGATTGGAGACATCTCGCACGCTGGGCTTGATGCCGAGGGCGAAGCGCCGCTGGCTGTTTTCGCGGAAGATGACGTTCGGTCCTTTGGCCTCGCGCACATCGGCGACAAGTGAAAGCGGGATGCGCTGCCCCTCATTGGTCTCAATGGGTAGCTCGGCGATCTTGTCTGGCGAATCACGCCACTCGATGGGCAAACGCAGGACGAGGTTCACGGCGCGCTGGCCGTCTCGCAACTCGGCGAGTTCCTTTCCACCGATGAGTGCGGAGAGCTGGTCGTTGAGCTTTCCAGGAGCGATGCCGTAGGCCTTGGCACGATCACGATCTGCCTTGATGCGGAGCTGCGGGATGGAGGAGGTTTGGTCGAGCTTGCAGTCCTCAAAGCCTGGGATGCTTTTTGCCACGGTCTGAATCTCGATGCCGATCTGGCGGAGCTTGTCGAGATCGGGGCCGAAGACTTTCACGGCGACTGGCGCGGAGACACCGCTCAGCATGTGGCCGATGCGGTCCGCGAGTGGTCCACTGACGACGGCGAAGACGCCGGGTACGGTTTTGATTTTGGCGGAGATGTCATCGAGGATCTCTTTGCGTGTGCGACCATCGGTTTTGTTTCCGCCTTCCAGCTCACGGAAATCCACGTCGAACTCAGCGGTGGAGACAGGCACAACGTGATCACCCCGTTCAGCACGTCCAAGGCGACGGCCCACTTTTCGCACCTCTGGTACGGAAAGGATCTGCTGCTCGATGACATCGGAGATTTTGTTCATCTCTTCCAGGGAAGTGCCCGGCGCGGTGGTGGCGGCGACGAGCGCGGTCTCTTCCTGGAACTTTGGCAGGAAGTCCTTGTTCATCTTCGGATACAGCGAAAACGAGGCGACAAGCAGAGCGGCGGCGATGGTGAGCACGATCAGCGGCTGGCTGAGGGCAAAGCGCAGCAGCGTGTGCTCCAGCAACCACTTCATGTTTCGCGTGATGAAGCCGTCCTTGTGCGCATGACCTTCTTTCGGATTCAAGAGCATGGAGCACAGCACCGGAATCGCAGTGAGTGAGACGATGAAGCTGGCGATCATGGAGATGATCGTGGCGATGGCGATGGGGGCGAAGAGCTTGCCCTCGACTCCGGTGAGGCCGAGCAACGGCAGGAACACGAGGATGATGAGGACGGTGGCGTAGAGGATGGAGTTCCTCACTTCACCGGAGGCTTTGGCGATGACCTTCAATCGTGGGTGTGGTGTCGGTAGCGCGGCGTTTTCGCGCAGACGTCGGAAGACGTTTTCCACATCCACGATGGCATCATCCACCACCATGCCGATGGCGACGGCGAGGCCGCCGAGGGTCATGGAGTTCACACTGATGCCGAACCCTTTGAAGACGAGCAGGGTGATGCCAAAAGAGAGCGGCATGGCCATCAGGGTGATGAAAGTGGTGCGGAAGTTCAGCAGGAAGAGAAACAGCACGATGGTCACCATGATGGCTCCATCGCGGATGGCTTCGGTGAGATTGCCGATGGCGTGATCAATGAAGTCCTTCTGCTGGAAGATCAGCGTGGTCTCGACGCCTTTCGGGAAGGTGGCTTGGAGTTCATCGAGCGCGGCTTTAATCTGCTCGGTGAGCTTTCTCGTGTCAAAGCCGGGAGCCTTCGTGATGGACATGATGACGCCGTAGGTCGGAGATTTTTCCGGTGCCTGACTCACGGTGGCATCGCCGCGCATGGGCTCGATACCCCACACGACTTTCGCGACATCGCCGATGGAGATGTGGCGGTCATTGATCTTCTTAATGATTGTGCGGGCGATGTCGTTCAGCTCCACCGTCATCGCCAGATTGCGCACCATGATCTCGGTGGGCCCGGTGTTTAGAAAGCCGCCCGTTGTGGTGTTGGCTGCCTCACTGGCCGCCTGCTCCAACTCGTTATAGCTCACGCCATTCGCCTGCATTTTGTAGGGATCAGGCTGGATTTCGATCTGCTTCACGCCGCCGCCCATGTTGAGGATTTCGGCGATGCCGGAGATGCTTTGCAGCCGACGCTTGATGGTCCAGTCCGCCAGTGAACGAACTTCACTCGGCGGGATGTAGCCGGGCTCGCCTTCTTTGATTGTGGAGCGCACACCGACGAGCAGGATCTCGCCCATGAGTGATGCCACAGGCGTCATGAACGGCTGCACGCCTTCCGGCAACTGCTCGCGCACGCCTTGCAGTCGCTCCTGCACGAGCATGCGTGCCTTGTAGATGTCCGTGCCCCAGCCGAACTCGGCATAGACGAGGGACAGCGCGACATCCGAATTCGAACGCAGCCGCGTGAGTCCCGCCACACCCATGAGCGCGCTTTCCAGCGGCTGCGTGACACGCATCTCGACTTCTTCGGGAGCAAGCCCTGGTGACTCGGTGAGGATGATGACCGTGGGCTTCGTGAGGTCCGGCAGCACCTCCACGGGCAGTTCCGTGGCCGTCTTCATGCCCATCACCATGAGGATGACGGACAGGCCGATGATGACCGCTCGGTTCGCGAGCGACCAATAGATCATCTTGTTTAGCATGAGTTACTCAGCCTCCTTTCCGCGACGTGTGGCGAGGGAGATGATCAGGAGGATGAAAAGTACACCGCTGGCATACATCCACATCGGACTGGCTTCGTCGTGGTGGTCGTGATCTCCGGCGCGCTTTTCAGCTTCCATCTTTGCCTTGGCCTCGGGGGTGAGTTCACTGCCATCGGCAGCGTGCTCGTGACCGTGCGCTGCATCAAGGGCTTCTTTGAGAGAGACGCTACCGGCTCCGGCAAAGGAGAGCGAGTAAGCACCGTGCGTGACGACTTCATCCGCTGGCAGAAGGCCGTTCGTGATCTCGACGAAGCGGTCATTCATCTGACCGACTTGCACGGGCGTCTTCACGAAAGCGTATGGGAGGTCGAAGTCCTTCACATAGACGAATCGGTTCGCGGAATCCCCCTGGAGTGCTGCGCGCGGAACGCTGACGACATTCTCGCGCTGGCTCATGACAATGTTGAACTCGGCGCGCATACCAGGGCGGAGGGTGAGTTCGTCGTTTGGTAGATGGAAGGCGGCTTCGATGGTGCCCGCCTTTTCATCGGCATAGGCTCCGATGTGGGCGAGCTTGGCCTCGATGACTTTGTCCATCTGTGTGGCGATGCGGATGTGTGCCTTTTGACCAACGACGAGTTTGCCAGCGAGGTGCTGGGGCACGGAGGCGGAGGCCTCGATGGTGCTGAGATCGACGATCTCCATGAGCACTTGATCGGGGCTCACGGGCTGGCCGACTGAGATGTCCACTTTGGAAATCAGGCCGCTCATTGGCGAGGGCAGCATGATGGTGGGCGGTGGATCACCGGGCTGGCGGCTTTCCACCCACATGAGCTCGTCACCCTCGTCCACCTGCTGGTGCGGTAGGGCGAGCACGGAGAAGGCGCGGCCCGGAATGCGGCTGCTGAGCACGGCGCGTTTGCCGGGCAGGACTTCGAGTTTGCCGAGGGCGAAGATGGTTTCTTCAAACGTGGTCTCCTCAGCTTCGACAGTCTCGATGCGGAGGTTTTTGACGCGTGTGGCATCTAGGATGACCGGATCTTCAGCTCGAAGGGCGGATAGGATGCAAAGGACAGAAAGGAGGATGCGCATGAGGATCAGAGTTCGACGCCAGCCACTTTCAGCAGGCGCATGGTCAGCGCGTAGAGCGCGATGGAGAGGAGGATGCCTGTGCCGAGCGCGGGCCAGAAACCGCCGAGCTGCTTGATGAGCCAAGGCATGAGCAGGAACATCGGCAATGTGGGCAGGACGAACCAAAAGGTGCCATAGGCATGACGACCGATGAGTGCGGCGTCCTTCGTTTCTGCATATAGCCAGATGAAGGCGAGCAGTGACATCAGCGGCAGCGAGTGGATGATGCTGGCGGCGGCGTTGTTGCGCTTCGCGATCTCTGACACGACGGCGATGATGATGCCGCTGAGCAGGGCTTTGATGATGAGGTAGGTCATGGACGTGTGGGGTTTTTGCACGAAGAAACGGCGGGCGCGTGCTTGCCGATGGCGGCCTCGTAGCGGATGCGGGCGAGGTGGAAATCGCGCACGGCATCCAGCGCAGCGGATTCGAGTTCCAGGCGTTGCTCGCGGGCACGCAGCACGGTGAGGAGATCGGTCTGGCCGCTCTCATAGGCTTTCTCCAGCTTGCTGGTTTGCTCGATGACGAGTGGCAGCAGCACATCGCGCGTGTCCTTCGCGAGGTCAGCATTGGCGAGCATTTCCTTCCGTGCGGTGTCGGCTTCGCTGGCGATCATCTGGCTCAGCGCATCGCTTTCCAGACGAGCGCGCTCGGCGCTAGCAGCCTTCTCGGCGATCTCACCCTGATTGCGATTCCAGAAGGGCAGCGGGAGGGAGATGCGGAAGCCGACAAAGCCGGTGCGTTCGGTGTTGCGCGGTGTCACGTCCTGCTGCTCACGCGCAGCGAAGAAGCCTGCGGTCACATCCTGCCACTTGCGGGCTTTGGCCAGCTCGGCGTCGGTCTGTGCAGCGGCGATCTTTGTCTGCGAAAGCTGGAAGTCAGCGCGCTGTGTCCAGCCTGCGCCGGAGCTCGGCAGGGTCAGAGGCGGCATGCTGCCCGCGAGCGTGAGCGTGTCCGATGGAGACAGTCCGAGCATGGGCTTGAGCATGCCGAGCAGGCTCACGCTTTGGTTTTCGAGCTTGCGTGCCTCCACGAGCAAGCGCTGCGCATCCACCTGAGCCTGGGCAGCATCCAGAGCGGAGAGTTCACCTGCGTTCGCACGGCCTTTGACGAACTCGGAGAGCTTCGCCGCTAGGGCGGTCTGCTGCTGGCGCAAAGCCCGCTGCTGATTGAGCGAGAGAAGCTGTACAGCCATGCTTTGCGCCTCTGCGATCAAGCGGCGCTCGGCATCCCGCACCTCCAGCTCTGCCGCTGTCAGGAGCTGTGAAGTCAGCCGTTTTTCCAAACTGAGTCTGCGGGTGAAGGGGAAGGCTTGATCAATGGAAAACGTCGTGGCGCGTGGGCTGACACGGCTTTCGTTTTGGAACTCGATACCGGCGGTGGGATTCGTGAGCCGCCCGGCACCGAGGCTGCGCGCGCGCGCCTCCTCGACGGACATGCGGGCGGCTTTGAGCGAGGGATGCGAGGCGCGGACACGCGGCCCGATGTCTGAGAGCGTGAGGGTGACAGCCGAGGCTGTGATCGAACAAGAAAGTGCGATGAAAGGAAGGAATGAACGAAGCATGAGAAGAAGGGTGGAGAGTTCCGGGCATGAAGAATCATGCCCAAGTGGGAAGGGTGCGAGCACCGGCCATCGTCGTGGATGGCGGTGCGAAGCCGTCTCAAATCTGCAATGCAATGGTGCGTGTCAGCACCTGTGGCCATCGTCGCCCACTGCCGTCGTCTCGCGGCGGTGACACATGAGGCACGGCGGTCTCATTCAGAGAAAGGAAGGGCGTGATGGCCTCCAGAGTAGCGATCACAGCGAGCATAGGAGCGCTGACGAAAGATGCCTGCGCTGTGTGCTTCTGCGCCTGCAAGGATTCCGTCAGCGGTGCGTGTTCGTGGCTGTCTTTTTCGTCCGCATGATCGGACTTATCGTGCCCTGGAGCGGTATTTTCATGGTCGTGGCAGGCGATGCCGTGTGGCCCGTGACAATGGTCAACGGTGGTGATTTCCACCACGCCACCGCAGTCACAGACATACCCGCGCATCATCCCAAACACCTGCGCCCAACTGATCGCAAGGAGTGCGATCAGGCTGACGGAGAGTCGTTGTAGCTGCATGAACGACATGGAGTTTGAATGATAACGTAGCTCAAACGACTTAGGCAACCACGAATTCAATCTGACTGCTTCGCTGCCATTTTCAGCCTTGGAGGGATTTGAGCTTGGCTTCGAGTTCGGCGATGCGCGCCTCGGCGGTGTCGGCGCGGGAGCGCTCAGTGTCGGCGCGTTTCTGCTCAGCATTGGCACGCTCTGCTCCCGTTGGGGTGACATTACCGTGCTGATCTGACCAACGAAGCCAAGTGGTAAGAACACCCTCAAAAGTGCCATGCCAGAGCTTCAGCCCGATGCCGAGCTTCTTGAAAAAGATGGGGGCTGGCAGCGGCTCGTAGCCGTCACCAACGAGAACGAACACCGCTAGATCGTCCTCTTGAATCTGGTGCTCGGTGTCAAACACGACGTAGAATGGGATGCGAATGGCGGCGTAGTGATCCATTTTGGTGCTGCGCTCGCCGCCGCGTTTGTCACTGACGATTTCAATGACCACATCGGGTGTTTTGCCACGCTCCCAGATAAAGTAGGAGAGGTGTTTTTTGTGCTCGGTCCAGTCGGGCGGCAGGCTGACATCCATGCTGAGCATGACATCTGGGACGACGGGCGTCTGCTTAGGCTCATGAAAGAGACCCACGTTTGCCATGACCAGAAAGGGGCGTTCCGTCTGCCAAGAGCCGTAGAGCGGTTCAGTCAGCAGACGCATTTGTTTTTCGTGCTGGAGGTTGTCCACGGGCGTGTCGTCTTGGATGATGAGAGCGCTGACATCAGGGATGGGGATGTCCCATTCCTGATCTGAATCGGTCGCTAGTGCGATGACCTTTGGCATGGCGGCATTATGTGCGGTAGGCTGGCAGCGGGCAAACGAAAAGCCGGGGGATAGGTGCGGCGCTGTTTCCACGCGATGAAGGCGTTGAGGACATTCACGCGGTTCTTATGCGGATTCTGAGCCTGGGCGGGCGGAGGTCTGGGCGTTCAGTTCTTGCTACCGCCTGCGGGCTGTGGCACTGCTCCGTTTATTATGGTAAAAAAACTGCTCCACACCCGCTACCGCGTGAACGATTTGGCGAAGACGGTCGCCTTTTACCTGGATGTGCTGGGCCTAGAGGAGGTGAAACGGCATAAGTCGCCGCGCGGATCGGAACTGGTGTTTTTCAAGACACCAAACAGCGAGGAGCTGATCGAGATATGTAGCTTCCCGGCGAGCGGCCCGGTGACGCTGGGACCGGATGTGACGCATCTGGCGTTCGAGGTGGAGGATCTGGAGGCCTTTGCCCGCCATGCCGCTGCCCACGGCTATCCGCTCTCTGATGGGCCGACAGAAAGTTCCAGCGGTACGTTCGCCTTCATTGACGCGCCAGAGGGTTATGAGATAGAACTGATTCAATATCGGAAATAGCCCGGGGCCGGTGCTTCGTGCGCGTTGCTGCTCAAATATAAATCTCATGGACTTCGACTGGCTTGGCGTTGCGTTTGACCTGACGAAGCTGACCCCCAAGGATATTGAGGAGTCCTTCGAGGATCCGTTTTCGCTCAAGCTACTGCCGGATGACAACGCTGAGGGGTCCGAGGCCCGCTACTATAACCTGGGGAAGTCCCTGGGCGGACGGGCGGTGTTCAGCATCTTCTGGACGGACGGCAAGCGCTACCGTGTGATCTATGCGCGCGACATGACCAATTCTGAGGCGGACTTCTTTGAGAGAAAGCGCGCCGAGGACATCTAAAGAATCCCCACATGGAACCACGCCGCAAAGGAGACACCACGATCACTACCCGCCCAGTACCTGCCGAGGGTGATCTAACCGTGGTGCGCCTGTGGAAGGAGGTGCCTGCCTTTGACAATGAAGATGCGGAGTGCCACTTCTGGGCGCGCCACACCTTGGACGCGCGGCTGATGCAGATGTCCATCCACCGCACGGATGTGCGCGAGTCCACGACGATCACGTTACGCTTTGACCCACGAATGCTCAGCCGCATCAAACGCATCGCCCGCCGCCGCTACCTGAACTACCAGAGCATGATCAAGCAGTGGCTGAGCGAGCGCATGGAACAGGAAATGAAGGAATGATCCCGCGCTTGAGAACTTTCAGCACCTGGCTGCTGCCGCTGCAATGGCTTTGGTGGATGGGTGTGCTGGTGTGGGGCGCAGTGCTGTTCATGCTGTCGGCAGACAGCGCACCGCCGAGCGGGCCGACGTTTCCCTTCAAGGACAAAGTGCTGCACTGCCTTTATTTCAGCGGTGGCGCGTTTTGCCTACTGTTGGCGTTCTTTGGCAAAGAGGTGCCGGTGGGGAAAGCGGCGCGGTTCGTCATCGGCGGCATGCTTTTCGCCGCCATCACCGGTGCGCTGGACGAGTATCACCAGACCTTCACGCCTGGCCGCAGTGGCAATGACCCGTGGGACTGGCTGGCGGATGTGATGGGTGGCCTGCTGGGCGCGTGGATCGCGCTGCGGTTCCTGCGCTGGGTCAGGCAGGGCGACGACGGGTTGGAGCGGCTGTGAAGCGCGCCGATGCCATCACCAGCGGCACCCAGAGGATGAGCACCTCAAAGCGCGGCACAGTGAGAAGAGAAAAAGCACTGTCACCATCGAACATGACACCGGCGATACCAAAACAGGCCAGCATGAGCCAGATGTCCTCCCCCTGGCGTGCGAGTACCAAGATGCGGTGCATTCCCCAGCCAAGGATGAAGAGCAGCCCCGCTAGCCCAGGAACACCGCCGCGCACCAGTGCATCCATGAAGACACTGTGCAGGTGTTCAGGGTACCAGTGCAGGGAGCATGACCAGAAGTCATTCGCGGACCATAGCCCTTTTCCCAGTAGCCAATCCTGCCAGGTGGTCATGCTGCCTAGCGCCCCGCTGTAAATCTCCAGGCGGCCATTGTCAGACCGCTCGACCATCTTGCCCATGGGATTGGCAGAGACCACCGCATCTCCGATCATCTGCGCGGCCACGGCCTGATCGGTCACGCCCATACGCTTCGAGGCGTCCATTACCGCCATGCTGGAAAGCAGCGGCGCGCTGCCCTGAAATAGGCCGATGGCCGCCGCGAGCAGTACAAATGGCCGCCACGCGCGCCGCCAGCCGCGCACCGCCAGCAGCGCGAGATGCGCCACGACCAGCGCGAAGAGTGCGCCCCGGCTCAGAGTGAACAAAGTGGCCGCCAGCAGCGGCAGCAGCGCGAGGAGCCAGAGACGGCGCTCATGCCGTGACGTGGCGTTGTTCCAGCAGGCCGCCGCCCAGGTGGCTGCAAAGCCGAAGGTCAGGCCCGTGCAGACGGTGTTCCAGCCGCCGTAGATGAACCAGTTCCGTAGCCGACAGCCAAATACGCCTTCGGGATGCACTTTGTAAAACATCACCAGACTGCCCACCGCCGCCGCACAGGCCACCAGCACCAGCGGCAGTCCCACCCGGCGGATCACACGCGGCTCCCGTGCCACCTGCCAGATCATCAGCAGCACTGCCACCAGCAGGCCCGCCTTTGCCCAGCCAGCCCAGAGATCAGTCATCGTCATACCTGGGGACTCCACGACTGAGGAGCGCACCAGCAGCAGTCCAGTTAGCCCGACCACTGCCATCAGCCAGCGATCCCGCAGCAGACCTGCGGCAAAGTCCTGCACCCCACCCAGCGCGAACCATGCAGCCGTCATCACGCCAAACCACGCCATCTGCACCCACTGGTTATGCATGGCGTAGTAGCCAGCCAGGAAGCCGGTGGCGTTCACCAGCAGCAATGCATGGCGGACGGAAACATCGGCATCGTGGGTCAGTGCGGGGGTGTCAGCGACCTGCCAGGTCACACTAGCGGCGGGCGTGGGGGGGCGTGGAGGCATCGGGAGCGGCGCGGAGAATAGCCACAATCAGGCACTTGTCATGGGGCAGGTTTGTCAGGTATGCAGGCCGGGGGGGCGAGGCCCGGCAGGCTCCTGTGCCAAATGCGGCCTAGAAACTCACGCTGCGAACGCCAGCGGCAATGGCCCAGTCAAATGGGGATTTCTCGCGTGAGGATGACATCAATCGGCACCAGCAAGCCCGCTGCTGCCATGACCATTTTCGCCGGATGCACGTCCCAGACGAATATGTTGCCGAGTTGGAACGCGAGCGAGTTTTCATAGCCGATGCCGCGCCACTGCAGCTCGCGGAAGCCAAACGCGCTCATGCCGACGAGGATCTCGTCCAACGTGGCAGGACGACCCGCAATGTCAGGCTGTGAGGTGACGATGTGCCAGCCCTCGCCGTCCTGCCAAAGTCCCTGGAGTCGGATGTCATCGCCAAACACCTCGTTTTGCAGCAACAGCCGCTCAAGGTACTGGAGCGGCAACGCATTCAGCAGATAGGGCTGCCCCTGCGAGTCAAATTCGACCGTGTAGCCAACCAGATGCGCCGTGGTGTATTTCCACCACAGCAACTCGACCTCATCGAAGCGCACATCGTGCTCTCGGCCCCCCTTTCTCGCTGGCGGCGGAAATTCCGGCGGCAGGATCAGGCCGCTGACTTGCGCCCAGTCGAGCAGGGCTTGCCATTCGCGCTCCGGGCGGTCAAAGTCGTCATCTGCGCCGAGGCTGCCAGCATCCGGTCCATCTGCGCATAGGCTTCGGCGGAGGTGCGAGGCTGCTTCTCGGAGCGTGCGGCTATCAGCGCGTTTCGTTGGGCTGCGGTCATGCTGGGCATTGTCACTTCACGCACGGCGCTTGGCAAGAAGCATTCATCCTGGCTGGAAGACTCCCTTGACGATCCCGCCTTTTCCGTGGCTGAATGTCCTCATGAACGACTCCATCGCACCCGGCGCGCGTGAGTTTCACACCACGCGCTGGAGCTTGGTGCTGGCGGCGCAGCATGGAAAAGACGGCACGCAGGCGCTGAAGGCCATGTCGGCGCTGTGCCGGGACTACTGGTATCCGCTGTATGCCTTTGTGCGTCGGCGCGGTCATACTCCGCATGATGCACAGGATCTCACGCAGGCGTTCTTCACCGATCTGCTGGAGCGCAATCCCACGCTGGCTGATCCCTCGCGCGGCAAGTTCCGCTCGTATCTGCTGGGCGCATTGAAGCATTTCCTTGCTAACGACTGGCACCGTCAGCAGGCGCAAAAACGCGGCGGTGGGCAGCAACTCGTCGAGTGGGACGCGCTGGATGCCGAATCGCGTTACGCACTGGAGCCGGCGGAGGAAAACGACGCCGAGGCACTCTACGACAAGCGCTGGGCGATGGAACTGCTCGACCGTGCCATGAAGCGGCTGCGCGCCGAGTTTGTCGCGAAAAAAGACGAGGCCACGTTCGACGCGCTCAAGGGCACGCTCAGCGGTGCGGAGTCAGCGCGCGAAGAGTTGGCCAAGAGGCATGGCATGAGCGAAGGCGCGCTCAAAGTGGCCGTGCATCGCCTGCGGCAGCGCTACCGCGAGGTGCTGCGGGCCGAGATCGCCGAGACGGTCAATGCGCCCGGCGATGTCGAGGACGAGATGCGGCATCTGGTGGCGGTTTTGCGGGCCGCGTGAAGTTTTCTGTAACCAGCGCTCAAAAATCTTTCAGGAAGTAGTGACCACGATGCATCCCGCCATGAACTCACCCAACACCTGCCCCCAATGCGGCTCCACGCTGCCCGCCGATGCTCCGGAGGGTCTCTGCCCGGCCTGCTTGATGCGCGGCGGCCTCGACACCGATGCCACGATCAAGATAACGTCATCGCAGAAGCCATCCGCCACCGAACCGGTGCCCACACCGTTGCCAGAGGAGTTGGCACCGCTATTTCCGCAGCTCGAAATCCTCGAATTGCTCGGTCGCGGCGGCATGGGCACGGTTTACAAAGCGCGGCAGACGAAGCTGAACCGCTTCGTCGCATTGAAGATCATCTCTGCCGAGGCGGGGGCTGATCCGCACTTCGCGGAGCGCTTTCAAAGAGAGGCGCAGGCGCTCGCGAAGCTGAATCATCCGCACATCGTCAGCGTGTTCGACTTCGGCGAGACGGGCGGCTTGTTTTACTTCCTCATGGAGTTCGTCGATGGAGCAAATCTCCGCACGCTCATCCGCGGCGGTGAGATGAAGCCCGAGGCCGCGCTGGCGCTCATCCCCGCGTTCTGCGACGCGCTGCAATACGCGCATGACGAGGGCGTGGTGCATCGCGACATCAAGCCGGAGAACGTGCTGGTGGACAAGAAGGGCCGAGTCAAAATCGCCGACTTCGGTTTGGCAAAACTGCTCGGGCAGGACGCCAACGATCACATGCTCACGCGTACTGGCATGTATCTAGGTACCCCGCGCTACATGGCTCCGGAGCAGGTGGACAAGCCGGACACGGTGGATCATCGCGCGGACATCTACAGTCTCGGCGTCGTGTTTTACGAGATGCTCACCGGCGAGATCCCGATGGGCCGCTTCGCCCCGCCGTCGCAGAAAGTGCAAGTGGATGTGCGCTTCGACGAGATCGTGCTCCATGCCCTGGAGCGCGATGTCGCGCTGCGCTATCAGCACGCGAGCGAGATCAAGACGGATGTGCAGCAAGTGACGAGCACGCCGAGGCCGAATGCTGAGGCATCCGCAACACCGCCTTCACCGGTTGCCGCTGATCATCCTGATGAGGCTTCTGCGGATGTCGCCATGCCGCTGCCGCGTTTCTTCTGGCTGCGTGCGTTCGGCCTGCTCATGCTCGGCTGGCTGGTGGTCGGCGCGCTGTGGAATTTCCGCACGCCGGGCTGCCTGCTCGGATCACTGGTGATGGGGGGCATAGTGGTCGAGCTGGCGCTCCGTCATGCGAAGCATAAACCCGTCTGGACGCAGACATGGCGCTGTGCTTCAGCGTGGCAGCGTGTGTATTTCGCGGGCAGCTTCATCGTGCTCGCCGTGGTGCCATTCATGCTGACGATCAGCGCGATGGATGTGAAGTGGGAAACATCTTCCCTGCGCTGGAATTTCATGGCGCAGTCGAAGGAGGCGTTTGAAACGGCGCACAAGGGCAAGGAATACCAGCTCATCCGCGGACTTGATGCCTTCAAGGATGAGGTGCCTACGACCGAGCTGACCCCGAACCTCCTCACTTGGTTCGGCGGCTGGCAGATCTGGGGCGAAAACGGGCCGCACCACAATCTCTTCGGCTGGTTCTCGATCAGCGCCTCGTTCTGCGCCGTCACGTTCATCCTGCTCTCCATGATCCAGCAGGTGCTGGGCGCGGAGAAGTTTTCTGTGTGGCGCATCGGCACCAGCGGCTGGTGGCCCGCGCTGGCGCTCACCTGCACCATGCTCGCCAGCGTGGCCTGCGCGTATGCCGCGCTGAATTTCTGCTACATCCTCTCGATCACCGGTAGCAAGGGCAAGTTCACCGCGACACCCATCATGGTGGCGGCCACGCCGCGCCAAGTGGAGATGGCGCTGCACAAATGGGCGGCGGAAAACGGCTACGTACGTGGCGACGACAACCGGTGGAGCGTGGACACCGTGCCGAAAGGCCAGCGCATCGCCGAAGTCGCGTTGTTCAATGCGTGGAAGGCCTCGCCCTTCGACCGCTGGCAGATGACCTGGTCGGGCCTGCACCAGATCACACCGCATGTCACCGTCCAGTTCGTTGGCACGGAGAAGCCGCTGCAAACCATGGCCACCTATTCTACCAGCATGATGCAGTTCGATGCGCAGGAGACAGCGCTGTTCGAGGGTGTGATGAAGAGCCTGGCGGAGGCGATTGCCAACGCTGCGGCGATGGATGTGAAAAAGCCGCTCGATGAACAGATCGTCCGTAAGCCCGTTCATGGTCCCGCATTGAGCATGGTGCCGCCGTGGTTGCTTTTCTTCGGCGTGGTGGGCCTCGCGGTGTTGTGGAGCGTGCTCAGGCATGGGCGGCAGGGGAAAACAGTCGCTGTAGCACTGTCTTCCGAGCCGCGCCTCAGCCGCTTGGCACTCATCGGCGCGATCTGGGCGGGGTTCGGCCTCCTCGCGGTCATTCCGGCGGTGTTGTTCACGTCGATGGACGATCCGATGGCGGCAGGACGATCGATCCAGAGTCACGGGCAGCGGTGGGTGGCAACACCAATCACTTACATCATGTTCTGGCTGATATTCATCGGCGCGGGCGCACCCATCGGCACGACGATTCTCGGCGCGATCTCGATGAACAACATCAAGCGTTCCGGCGGCAAACTCTACGGCCTGCGGCTCGCCTTCGCGGATGTGGCGTTCTTTCCCATGCTGCTGCTGCATGGCGCGATGGCGGTGATGCTCGGTCTGCTCATCGTCACCATCATGAAAATGGCGGGCGTTAATGCCGGGCTTGGTGCGCTTGAGATGGGCTTGCTCGCCATGCTGCCCCTGATCGCGGATTTTTTCATCGTGCGGGCGCTGTGGCGAAAGGTAACGAAGGCCAAGGCTCCAGCCAAAGCAGTCGGCTGAACTTTCTCTGTAACCTACCGCTCCGCCTCTTTCAGGAAGACAGCGAACCCATCAATCCATGAACACACCAGACCACCCTCAATCCCTCCTCAAGAAGCGCTATCCCAAGTGGATGCCCGCCGCCGTGCTCCTCGTCATCATCGCAGGCGTCTTCGCCCTCAAGATGATCCTCCCGCCGCACTGGCATGCGCTGCTTGAATTGAAGAACACCGGCACGAAAGCCGTGACCATCGTCTTCAAAAGCCGGACAACCGTGACGAAGTCCGGCGAGACCTGGAAGAACGAGTTCCGTGCCAGTGACACCATCATCATCCACGCAGGTGAGAGCACGGACGGGCCATCGCACACTCTCACGATGCCCGCAAAGAACCCCAAGCAGTGGACGCCCAGTTACTCAACTGTCCAGCACTGGACCGCTGAGGTGAATGCGGACGATCCGGCCAGCATCCGTGTCGAGAACCGTCGCTACACGGAAGTGACGAGTCCGCCTTCGCCCTGGGAGCCCTGGCCATGAATCAGGAAACGCCATCACCACCCAGCATTGGCAGGACCGCCGTCAAAGGTTGCTGCCTGCTCGGTGCCATCGGCTTCATTGGCGGCTTCGCCGGGCCGATGATCGTTGCGCCCGATTCACCGCAAGGACCGATGCTTGGCATCTTCTTCACCGGTCCGGGTGGATTGGTGCTCGGGCTGATGGGGGGTGCCGTGGTTGGATTTGTCCGCTCGCGCAAACCCTGAAACACATCACCATCTCCATCATGAAAACAACGTCAGCGATTCACGGCATCCTCGCCGCATCCTTGCTGCACTTCTGCGCGCCCAAGGTTCCGGCCGCTGATCCTGCCATCGACCAGGAGCTCACTACCGAGCACTGCTTCCGCTTGATGCAGTCCGGTCGCAGGCTGTCCCCGCAAAAGATCGCGGAACTCACCACCCGTGCGGGGAAAAACCCCGCCGACGATGACGCGGTGCTCCCGCTGATCGGCTACCATCATCAGGGTGACAAAATGAAGCCGGAGGGCTCCGCGTTGCTGCTCGGCTTCCTCCAGCGTCATCCGCGTGCTGAGGGCGCGGGCGGTCTTCACATCTCCCTGAGCTATCTTTACGACATCGACACCTTGAAGTCCGCCGTGCGCGTGTGGGAGAAGCACGCCGCGCGTTTTCACGATGAGCCGGAGGTGCTCGGCAACGCTGCGCAATGGATGCAGCACCTCGCCGCCGTGGAGCCCGGATATGCGACGCAGGCGCTCACGCTCCTGGAACGCGCACGATCGATTGATCCGAAAGAACTGCGCTGGGCGCTCCTGCTCGGCATGACTCGTCTCGATGCCGCCATGAAGCAGACACCGCTGCAGAGTGTAGAGACGGCAAAGCAGGCCATCACCGCGCTCGAAGCCACCCTCACACTCGGCGATGCCGCGATGCTCGATCTGCTGCTGTCCGGGAAAGGCCCGGTGGAGGCGGCGCTCGCGGAAGCACGCTTCATCACTGGCGATCACGCCAGGGCAAAGGCCGACGCCGAACTCGCGCTTACGAAACTCGATCCCAAAAAAGACTCGTGGAACCATGGCAATCTTGTCTTTGACCTGCATCAACGACTTGCCCGTATCGCACTCGCGCAGGGCGATGTGAAGGAAGCCGCCGCGCAGCTCATCGCCTCTGGCAAGACGCCCGGCTCCCCACAGCTCAATTCCTTCGGCCCAAGTATGTCGCTCGCGAGCGAGTTGCTGGGCAAGGGCGAGCGCGCTGCCGTCATCGAATACCTGGACCTCTGCGCGAAGTTCTGGTCGTCGGGCAGAACCAAGATGCCAGGCTGGAAAGCACAGATCGAGAATGGCGAGACGCCTGACTTTGGTCCGAATGCCCGCCGCTAGTCATCACCCATCCATCATGGCCAGACCCAACGCGCTGACAAAAACCAAGCTCTGGCAATGGCTGAGCTGCTCATTCTCGGCATCGCACTCGGAGCCGTGGCCATGCTCGCGATGCTCGGCATCGCGCTGACGGCGAGGGCGTCTTCGAATGTGTGGCCCATGATCGCCTTTATTATCCTCGGCAGCCCGCTGATCTGGGGCTTCATCGTCGGAACGATTCAGCCGCGTCAGGCGCTGCTGTGGAGCACCAGTTTTTCGTTGCCCATGCTCGTCTGGGGACTGTTTTACCTGCTGTTCGTTTTGTTTGAAGGCCCCGGCTTGCTGATCTGGTTGCTGGCGGCCTTTGCCATGGCGGCGCTTTCGGTCCTGGGCACCGTGTTCGCACGTCGTCTTCTTCAATGGCTCGCGCAGCGCTGAAAATTCCCTGTAACCTCACGCAGCCACCCTTTCAGGAACTCATGGAAACCAACACCACCGACACCATGAACGCTCCTTTCACCTGCCCTAAATGTGGCGCATCACTTCCTGCCGATGCGCCTGAAGCTCTCTGCCCTGCGTGTTTGCTCAGTGGCGCGATTCCGTCGGATTCGGAGGCGACGATGAAGCTCACGGGTGCGAATGCGCTGGCGAAGGGCGCGGCGTTGCCTTCGATGTTTCCGTTCGAGTTTGGCGGGTATCGCGTGCTGTCGCTGCTTGGTCGCGGCGGCATGGGCGCGGTGTATGAGGCGGAGCAGCGTGAGACGGGGCGGCGTGTGGCGCTGAAGGTGCTGGGGCATGATCTTGACTCCGAGGACATGCGGAAGCGTTTCTTGCGCGAAGGGCGGCTGGCGGCGGCGGTGACGCATCCGAACAGCATTTACATCTTCGGCACGGAGGAGATCGAGGGCTCGCCGGTCATTGTAATGGAGATCGCGGGCGGTGGCACGTTGAAGGACGAACTCAAAAGGCGTGGCCCGCTGCCGGTGAAGGAGGCAGTGGATGCGATGCTGCAAATCATCGCCGGACTGGAGGCCGCGCATGCGGGCGGCGTGCTGCATCGCGATGTGAAGCCCGCGAACTGCTTCCTCGCGCCCGATGGCACCGCGAAGGTGGGCGATTTCGGCCTGTCGGTGTCCACGCTGGCCCGGCAGGACTCCCAACTCACCGCCAGCGGCATGATGCTCGGCACGCCGTCCTTCGCGCCGCCGGAGCAGCTTCGCGGTGATGATCTCGACGTGCGCGCGGACATCTATTCCGTCGGCGCGACGCTCTACACGCTGCTCACTGGCAAAGCGCCGTTCGATGGTGTGAACGCGGTGCAAGTCGTCGCCAATGTGCTCGACAAAATGCCCGTGCCGGTGACTGAACATCGAAAAGAAGTGCCTGCCGCGCTCGCCGAGGTCATCACGCGCTGCATGGCGAAGAAGCGCGAGATGCGTTTCGCGGACTACGCGGCATTGCGTGATGCGCTGTTGCCGTTCAGCTCGCAGGTGCCGGAGCCAGCGCCGTTGGGATTGCGTTTCCTGGCAGGCTTTGTCGATGACCTGATCGCATCGCTGCCAGACATTGCCCTTGGCGCGGTTTTGGCGGTGGAGTTCGAGGATCGTTTCCTGTCCGAGCCTACGCTGACGTCATTCCTGCTCTGGCTGAGCATCTACGCCGCCTACTGCGCCTACTGCGCCTACTGCGCCTACTTCGTGATCACCGAGGGAGTGTGGGGCGCAGGCATCGGCAAGACATTGTGTGGTCTGCGCGTGGTCGGACCGGATGGCAACGCGCCTGGCATCGGGCGAGCGCTGCTACGTGTGTTCATGTTCAATGCGCTGGCCCTGAGCCTGCTGTTACCGCTGCTGCTGACGAGCGGGCCGGAGTATGCACAGTTGCTCGAAACCGGCGACTACTTTGGCAGGTGGTGGTTCTGGGTGCCAGTGGCGGTTTTCTTCACCCTGTTCACCACCATGCGGCGCAGCAACGGCTTTGCCGCGCTGCAAGACAAGCTCACCGGCACGCGCGTCGTCATGCGGCCCAAGTCAGGCCTGCGACCACGCCCGCAAATGGCGGAGTCGGCGGAAGCTGAAATCCCAGCGGATGCGGAGCGCATCGGGCCGTTCATCATCGTGCAGCCGCTCAACGATGCCTGGCTGCTCGGCTACGATGCCACGCTGCGGCGGCGAGTGTGGATTCAGACTGGCACCACAGCGCCGACGGAGGTGCGGCGCGATGTGGCACGGCCCGGACGACTCCGCTGGCTCGCTGGCGCCGCCGAGTGGAACGCCTTTGAAGCTCCGAGCGGCCAGTCATTGCCTACATTCGAGCCGCAGTCACAGCCGTGGGCCGTCGTGCGTTGCTGGCTGGCCGATCTGGCGGAGGAAATCATGGCGGTGGAGAGGGACGGCACGCTGCCCGAGGCGATCACCACCGCGCAGGTGTGGATCACGCGCGAGGGCCGTGCGGTGCTGCTCGATGTGGCACAGCGATCATTAACTGCCGCTGCTGACGAAGTGTCGTTTCATCCCACTGACAAGGGCGAGGCGCAGAGATTTCTCGCTGCCGTCGCCGCACACACGCTTGATCCCAAGACTGTGCCGCTGCATGCGCGCGATGTATTGCAGAAGCTAGCCGCCGGTGCCTTTGAGCGAATGAGCTTCGCGGCGGGCAATCTGCAATCACTGCTCACCAAGCCCGCCGTCATCCCGTGCCGTCGGCGCGCGGCCTCGCTGCTGCTCATTCCGGCCTTGCTGGCGGGTGGCTTTGCGCTGCTGTGGTTCTCGATCCAGTTTGAGGCGAAGACCAAGGATGACCAATGGCACGCACGCCATCCTGAGCTGCCGCCGCTCTCCGCCGTGCTGCGCTTGCGAGAGGATTCGGATCCGTATGCGCTGCAGACGCTCACCTGGATGGGCGACTCCGACTTACACTACCTGCAAATCTCCGTGCATATCGCGGCTCACTATCGCGACTCGCTCAGCGCCACGGTTTCGAAGAAACAGGGAGAGGATCCAGACACACCTCTCAACGACACGGAGCGCGAGTTCGTGCGCGGATGCTTCACCGGCTTCCCGCCCGGCCATGCGCTCATCACCCCCGAAGCAATCAAGCAAGCGGATGCGCGCGTGGCGGCAGCCATGTCGAAGCATGATGCTCTGGAAAAGCGGTCCGTGTATTTCTACGCGCTGAACGCATTGAAAAACATCCTGTGCGCCATTGCCATCATTCAATTCATCTCTCTGCTCGTCTTCGGCGTCACATTGGGCCAGAAGGTGTTCGGCTTTGCTGTGGTGAACAAAAAGGGCGAGATCGCCGGACGCTTGCGAATGCTGGGCCGGTGGTTCATCGCGTGGGTGCCGTTCATGCTTCTGTTCGCGCGGCTGGAGATCGCCGCCTTTGCGCACAAGTATCTGGCCACGGCGGACATCGTGAAGTGCTCGCTCTACGGAGTCGTGTGGGCGCTTTGCATCATCGCCGCCATACTTCGGCCCGCACAGGGCTTCCATGACGAGCAGACCAAGACCTGGCTGGTGCCGAGGTGATCATCTTTAACCGCCAACATCATGAAATCGCCCTTGTCCTGCCCCGCCTGCCAAAGCATCCGCACGGCAGTCTCTCCCGATCAGCCGAAAACCACGTTTTTCTCCTTTCGCGTGGTGCTTGAGCATCGCTGCGCCGATTGCGGCCACCACCGCGGCCTTCCGGCTTTGATATCGCATTTTGCGATATCAAAAGCAGCTGTTCCTCAGCGGTGAGTTGAAATGAGAAATCTTCAGGAAACCGCTTCAAGTTACGTTTCACCGCCTCATTGAAGCGGCCTGTGGACACACCATACAGTGCCGCCAGATCAGAATCGAGCACCACACGCTGGCTGCGCACGGTAACGATGGGGACTTCGATGGGCTTCTTGGCGGGCATGGCTGTGGCGGTTCACTTTCGCATCAGAAACTCATCCAGATTCATCACCACGTTTGCCACGGTGGTCCAGGCAGCGAGGTCGGGGAGGTCGGCGACTTTCGGGGCGGGGCCGAGGGGGTCGGTGGCCATTTTTTGGGCGGCGTTTGGGTCTTGGCGATAAGCGGCGAGGGATTCGGCGTGGAGCTGCATCAGGGTGGTGCGTTCTTTGATTGTGGGAGCGCGTGAGAGGCAGAGTTGGAACATCAGCGCGAGCTTGTCCGGTGCCGATGAGATGCGTCGGGCGAGCGCCTGATTCGCCTCAATGAAGACGGGGTCATTCAGCGTGACGAAGGCCTGCAGTGGCGTGTTGGTGCGACTGCGGCGGATGGTGCAGACCTCGCGGTTGGTGGCGTCGAAGGTGCTGAAGCTGGGATACGGGCTGTTGCGGCGGACTTCGGTGTAGAGGCTGCGGCGGTGCTTGTCCTCACCCTCGCTGGTGGTCCAGTCATTGCTGCGGCCAAAGGCAGTGGCTAGGCCCATGTTTGGCGCGATCGGGCGCACACCGGGGCCACCCATTTTTGTGCTGAGCAGGCCGCTGACGGCGAGCGCTTGGTCGCGCAAAAGCTCGCCGCTGGGGCGGAAGCGCGGGCCGTGGGCGAGGAGGCGGTTGTCGGGGTCACGTTCGTTGAGTTCGGGGGTGCTGCGGCTGTCCTGACGGTAGGCGGCGCTGGTGACCATGAGTTTGATCATCCGCTTCATGTCCCAGCCGCTGTCCATGAACTCGGCAGCCAGCCAGTCTAGCAGTTCCGGGTGAAAGGGCAGCTCACCCTGACTGCCGAATTCCTCGCTCGTGCGCACGATACCGACGCCGAAGATTTCCTCCCACAAGCGGTTCACCTGCACACGCGCGGTGAGCGGGTTGTCGCGGCTGATGAGCCAGCGAGCTAGCGTAAGGCGATCCTTGGGTGCATCTGCGGGCAGCGGGTGAAAGGCTGCGGGTGTGCCCTCGTTGACTTCATCTCCTAAAGCCTGCCAGTTGCCGCGAAGCTGGATGTTCGTTTTGCGGCGCTCCTTCGCGGGCAGGTCGGCCATGACGGGCACGGTGACGGGCTTCGTGCGGGCCAGTTCCTTATTCACGGCGGCTAGGCGTTGGCGCTCCGCCTTGGCCTCAGGGGCGATCTGGCGCACGTAATGGTCCTTGAGGGCTTTTTGCTGCTCAGGCGTGCGCTTGTCAGCGGCGGCCAGAGCTTCGGCCAACTTCTGGTCTTTGATGGCGGGCTTGGTCATCAGCCAGGCTTCGTAACCCTTGAGCCATTCGTCTTTCGGTTTGGCAAACTGCGCCTCCAGCTTGGCGAGTTCCTGCTTCCATTCCTGGCGTTGATGGCGGATGTTGGCAGTCAGGATTTCGTGGAAAGGCGACTCGTCTCTTTTGTCGGCATCGGCGCTTTGATTCAGGAAGGCGTAGGCCTGGAAGTACTCGTGGTGGGTCAGCGGATCGTACTTGTGCGTGTGGCATTGGGCACAGGCCATCGTCGTGCCCATCCAGACGGCGAAGGTCGTGTTCACGCGGTCCACCACCGCAGCGATGCGATACTCCTCATCGCTCGTGCCGCCTTCATTCTGTGTCATCGTGTTCCGGTGGAAGGCGGTGGCTATCAGCTGGTCATCCGTCGGCTTTGGCAAAAAATCGCCCGCGATCTGCTCGATGGTGAATTGGTCAAAGGGCATGTTGGAGTTCAGGGAGCGGACGACCCAATCACGGTAGGCCCAAATCTCGCGCGGCTGATCACTCGGGTAGCCGGAGCTGTCGGCGTAACGGGCGAGGTCTAACCACACGCGTGCCCAATGCTCACCAAAGGCTGGCTTTTGCAGATAGTGCGTGACCAGTTTCTCATAGGTCTCATGCTCGCTATAGGAGGAAGGAGAGAATGCCTGGAGTTCTTCCGGCGTGGGCGGCTGGCCGGTGAGATCGAGGGCGACGCGGCGGATCAAGGTTGCCGCATCTGCTTCGGGAGAGAATTTCAGCCCTTCTTTCGCGAGGCGCTGCGCCAGGAAGGCATCCACGGGATTCGCCCCGAAAGTCTGCGCGCCAGGCACAGCGGGCCGCACCACTTTCTCGTAGCTCCAATGCTTCCCCCACTTTGCGCCTTCGGTGATCCATTGCTTCAAAAGTGCTACCTGCGCTGGGGCGATGACTTTGTGCTGCTTCGGCGGCGGCATGACTTCATCGGGGTCAGTGGAGGTGATGCGCTGGAGCAGGGCGCTCTTTTCAGGATGGCCGGGCACGACGGCGATGACACCCTCGTTGTCTTTCTTCGCGCTCGTTTCATCATCCAATCGCAATCCCGCCTCGCGCTTCTTTTCATCCGGGCCGTGGCAGAAGAAGCAGTTCTCGCTGAGGATGGGGCGAATCTCGCGGGAAAAGTCCACGGCAACCACTGGGAGGGCGGCGGTGAATAGGATGCAGGTTACAGCGCGGTGCATGGGCATGTTTGCCACACGATACGCGCCGTAGGCGAGCATCTTCGCGCGCCCGGCGGATAAACCAAAGGCAGAGGCGCTTACTTCACTGCCACGGGGCCTTCGGGCACCTCGGCGGTGCCGCCGGTGAGATGCCGGTCGAAGAAGGTGCGCAGCTTTGCCATGAGATCGGCGGAGAAGAAGACATGCGGGCCACCTTCACCCGTGAGGACGGTGCTTTTGACACCTGCTTTTTCCAGTGCGGCATCGAACTCCTGGACCTGCGCATACGGCACCAGAGTGTCCTTGGTGCCGTGGATGTGGATGAAGGGTGGATCGTCTGCGCTGATGTAGGTGATGGGCGAGGCTGCTTTGGCCACGTCCATCTTTTGGCTCATGGCTCCGCCGAGCAGTTTGCCGATCGCGGTCTTCGGATTCTCCACATCAATGACGCTGCCTTTCCCGCCAAAGGTGACAAAGTTGGCTGGGCCGCAGAAGTTCGCCACGCAAGCGATCTTGGGCGCGGTGCCTTTAGTGCCCACTTCGCCATCCAGTTCGACTACACCGCCGCTGGTGCCGAGTAGGCTGACGAGGTGTCCGCCTGCGGAGATGCCGATCAGGCCGATGCGCGTTGTGTCAATGCCGTGCTCCTTGCCATGCGCGGCCAGCCAACGGAGAGCGGCCTTGACATCATGAATCTGCACCGGCCAACTGCCTTCATTGGTCAGCCGATAGCCGATTGAGGCACCCGCGAAGGCGTGGTCCTGGATGAGTGGCCAGAGGATGCCTGGCTCTGCTTTGTTGCCGCCTTCCCAACCGCCGCCGTGGATGTAAACGATGAGAGGCAGCGGCTTCTCCGCAGGCTTCGCGGGCAGGTAAAGATCGAGCTTTTGGCGCGCATTACCCGTGCCTGCGTAGTCAATGTCGCGCACCGCTAGCGTGCCCGGCGGTTCTTTGGCAAAGGCGGTGGAGGCAAAGGACAGCAGGGCTGCGATAGCGAGGTAAGCGACCGGGGCGTTCATCATTGGAGCGAACTTAAACGCGGCGCGCTGCTGGGAACTTGTGGCCGGATGTGTGAATCACGCATCCCGCAGCAGAATGGCATCAAGGTTCACGCCGTCATAGAGCGCATCGCTGAGAATCACCAGGGGATCTCCCGCTTTAATGTGCTCTTTTCGGCGCAGTAGATCGAGGGCATCGCGGATGCTCTGCTCGGGGCTACCTTCGACAAACTCCAGCACAAAGGGCTGCACGCCGCGCGCGGTGACGAGTGTGCGGCTGACATTCAGGTTGGGTGTGAAGGCGAAGATAGGAGCAAACTCTGGCCGCTGATGGGCGAGCAAGTGCGCCATGACGCCGCGCAGGGTGAAGACGAGGAGCTTTGACCCTGGGATGCTGTTCGCCAGGAGGATCGCTGCCTTTACGGTCTTGTGCTTGTTGGTCTTCAAGGGGGCATCAGAGGCGAAGCGGCCTGAAGGGTACTTCTGTTCGATGCGCCGGATGACGGTATCCAGCACCTCCACGCACCGCACAGGGTAGCGGCCCACGCTGGTCTCGCCACTGAGCATGACGCAGTCCACCTGCTCAATCACAGCGTTAAAGATGTCCGTGACTTCAGCGCGGGTGGGCACGGGGTTTTCGATCATGCTTTCCAGCATCTGCGTGGCCACGATGACTTTACGTCCGTGATAGGAGCAGCGCTCGACGATGTGGCGCTGGATGAGTGGCAGATCTTCGATGGGGCACTCGCTGCCCAGGTCGCCACGAGCCACCATGATACCGGCGCTGGCCTCGACGAGGGTGTCAATGTTGTTGAGCGCCTGCTGGTTTTCGATCTTGGCGATGACGCGCGCCTTGCTGTTCTTTTGCTCTAGGAGCAATTGCAGGTGCTGGATGTGCGCCGGTTCGCGGGCAAAGCTAAGGGCAAAGAAGTCCACGCCCAATTCCACGCCAAGGTCGAGGTCGGCGTAGTCTTTCTGTGTCAGCGGCGGCAGGCGCACGGGCACGCCGGGCAGGTTGATGTGACGGCGGGACTTCATCTCCCCTTTGGTAAGGACAATGCCGATCACGCGCTTGTCGGTGATTTCGGTGGCCTTGATCTGGATCATGCCGCCGTCCACCATGATGATGTCTCCCACCTTCATATCCTTGCCGAGTTCAGGGTAGTTCACGGTGACGGAAAGTGGGACTGTGGCCACCACCTCGGGCTTGCAGCGAAACTCCACCATGTCCCCCACCACGAGCTGCCAGGGCTGTTCCACATCACCAGTGCGGATGCTGGGGCCGGTCAGGTCCATGAGCACCGCTATCTCCTTGGACACCTTTTCCCCCGCCTCGCGGACGCGACCATAGACGGCGCGCACCCAGTCGTGGGAGGCATGACTCATGTTCAGGCGGAGGATGTCCGTTCCTTTTTCGATCAGGCTGTGAATAAGCTCGGCGGACTCCGTGGCGGGGCCGAGGGTGCAGAGGATCTTGGTTTTGCGCATGTGCGGCATGGATGGGGAGGGGACCGGAGGATTCAAGCGTCAATGCCGACAGGGAAGCATGACGCGGGCCATGCTTGCAGCACTCGCTCTTTGTCTTGTGAAACGGCCTCGGCTCTACCTCCCGTCTCTCCATTCGACAAGGCTCCTGAACCGTCTATTCTCCGCCTTCCCTTCCTCCCACTGCGCTCATGAAAAAGAAAATCGTCCTCGCCTATTCCGGCGGCCTCGACACCTCCGTCCTGCTTTCCTGGATCAAAGAAACCTATGACGCGGAGATGATCGCCTTTTGTGCGAACATCGGCCAGGACGACGAACTGAAGGGACTCAACGCGAAGGCGAAGAAGACCGGCGCGACAAAGATTTATGTGGATGATCTCCAGGAGGAGTTCGCTAAGGACTTCATCTTCCCGATGATGCAGGCCGGGGCCATTTATGAAGGCCAATACTTCCTCGGCACCAGCATCGCGCGGCCATTGATCGCCAAGCGTATGGTCGAGATCGCCAAGGCCGAGGGTGCCACCGCCATCGGTCACGGCGCGACAGGCAAGGGCAATGACCAGGTGCGCTTCGAGCTGACCGCTGCCGCGCTGGCTCCTGATTTGGATATCATCGCGCCCTGGCGTGACGAGCGCTTCCGCATTCAGTTCCCAGGTCGTGCGGAGATGATCGCCTACTGCGAGGAAAAAGGCATCCCCGTGCAGGCGAGCGCGAAGAAGCCTTTTTCCATGGACCGCAACCTCCTGCATATCAGCTATGAGGCGGGCATTCTCGAAGATCCCTGGTTCAATGCGGGCGATGTGAAGTATCGCGAGTACTTTACCACGCTCTCCGTTTTCCCAGAAGACGCGCCGGACAAGGCCGAGTATGTCGTGCTCGACTTTGACAAAGGCAACTGCGTGGCCGTGAACAGCAAACCCATGTCTCCTCTCTTGGTGATGAAGACGCTGAACAAACTCGGTGGTAAGCACGGCGTCGGCCGTGTGGACATGGTGGAGAACCGCTTCGTCGGCATGAAGAGCCGTGGCGTCTATGAGACACCCGGCGGTGCCGTTCTGCACTTTGCCCACCGGCAGATCGAATCACTAACGATGGACCGCGAGGTCATGCATCTGCGGGACAGCCTGATTCCTGAGTATGCAAAGCTGGTATACAATGGCTTTTGGTACGCGCCGGAGCGCCTCGCCCTCCAGGCGCTCGTCACGGAGAGTCAGAAAAACGTCTCCGGCACCGTGCGCGTGAAGCTCTACAAAGGCGGCATCCACGCGGCTGGTCGCCAGTCCCAGTTCAGCCTGTACAATCCGCACATCGCCACCATGGAGGCGGATCCCACCAAAGCCTACAATCAGGATGATGCCACCGGCTTCATCCGCCTGAACGGCCTACGCCTGCGAGTAAACTCGCAGGTCAATGGCGCGAAGAACTTGGGGAACTGAACGCCCTCACCGCCGGTTCGTCATCGCCCCGCGCAGCGCAGTGCGGTAGTTCATCACTGCGTCTGCAATTGCAGTAGAGACGGACTGGCGGTAGGTGTCTGAGGCGATTAGGCGGCACTCGCTGCCATTAGTGACAAAGCCGCCTTCAAACAGGATGCCCGGGCGCTTGCAGCCGGTCAGAACGCTCCATTGGGCGCGCTTGATGCCGCGGTCCACGAACTTGAAACGGCTGATGACCATCGCATGCACTGCGGTGGCCAGGGCGATGTTTGCTGAGTCATGGGAGTTTCCCGTGAGGCTGGAGTAGTTGTAGCCGCCGCCGCGCTCCAGGCTGGCAGAGCTGCCCTGGGGGGTGAGGGCGAAGGTCTCGATGCCGCTGGCGGCGCTGCCACCGGAATTGAAGTGCAGACTCAGGAAGATGCTGTTCGGCGTGGCATTCGCGACGGCTACACGACCGCCTAGGGTGATGAAGGTGTCCGTGCTGCGTGTCATCACGACCTTGAAGCCCTTGCTCATCAGTGCCTCCCGCATGGCGGTGGCCATTTTCAGTGCGAAGTCTTTCTCATAGCCATAAATGCCGCGCGCGCCAGCATCGTGCCCACCGTGCCCGGCGTCGACCACGACGGTGTCAAAAGGCTCCGCGTCTGTGATGTAGGTGGGGCGCAAGACTGGATCAATCAGCTTGCACAGATCAAGGCGTGAAAACAGCGCCTTCCCGCCGGACTCAGTAACAGGGTAGCTGAGAATAAACTTGATGTTATTGATCAGCATCTCCTGGCTGCCGATCTGTGCCTTGAGGATCAGATTGTTCGACCGCAGCCAGACGTGCGTCCCTTCCAGCTTATAAGTGCTGAAACGGTAGAATTGGTGGATGCTGTCCCCGGTGATGTAGTCGCGCCCGTTCACCTTCACGATCTGCCAGCCAGGATTGGCCGGGAGTGGGTTCACAGGTTCAGGCGCGGCGACGGCGGCGGGTTTCGGCATCTCCTCTTTGCCGTCATTGTCATGGCCAAACTCGCTCTCGCTTTCCTTTTTCGTCGTCGGCGTAGCGGCAGTGGTCTTTTTCTCCGGCTCCGTTGGCTTGGGCGCGGGCTTGGCCGGGGTCTCCGTCTCCGTCTTTTTAGCGACTTCTGTTTTGCTCGCCTTTGTCCCAGGTTTCTTCACTGGGGCGGGGGTGGATTTCTTGGCCGTCGTGGTGGACTTGGGCTTGGTGCTCGTCACCTTAGCCTTTGGGCCGGGGGTGGCTGGTTTGGCCTTTGGAGCCTCTTTCACCTCAGTAGGTGTCGGGGGCGGCGTTTCCTCTTTCTTCCCACCGCCAAAGATACGGCTGAGGATGCCGGGCTTGTCATCCTCGGGCTTCGCCACGTCTGCCTGTAAGGCGGCACAGGCCATGAGAGTGAGCGCCAGCGTGAGGCGGGCGGGGGAAAATGCGGAGGCGGGCGTGGCTAATCTCATCGGTAACGGCTCGAAATGAAATGACGCGGCCAGGCCGCCAGGGCGGTGATAGTAGGCGCATCCGCGCGTTTGGCAAACTCCGAGATGGATGTCGGTTTTATGGAAATTCCAACCTGCGACGATATCCTTTCAACCCTGCACCCGGCGCAGTGATTGACAGAGACCCTGCATCTCGTGTGTTCTCTGCCCATGCGCCCCATCGCCATCGTGTGCCTGCTTCTCAGCCTCTGCCCCGCCTTTTCCCAGGAAAGGCCGAAAAAGCCCGCCACCCGTCCCACCCCGCCAGAAAAACCCGCCGACACGCCCTGGGCGGACTTTGTGGAGCCGGACTTTCCCTTCTTCAGCAGCGTGCTGGACTGCCGCGACCTCGGCGAAGGCTTCCCCAAGGACAACCTCACCCCGCGTGGCCTCATCCTGAACCTCGGCCACAATCTCTGGGCCTGCTTCGACACCGACCTCCTCCGAATCGCCTGCATCTGGGAGGGCGAGCCTGGAAAACCGCCCGTCACGCCAGAAGCCCTCGCGCCAGGCTCGTATCACATCGCCGGGCAAAAGACGAAGGATGGTCAGGATTATCTGCCAAAACCGGTGGGGAAGGTGTGGCTGGCGAATGGCATCTATCCGGGCTGGCAGGTGGGTGACAAACCGAGCTTTTCCGATCCCAGGGAGCCGGGGCCGAGTGTGGAGGAGGTGGGGCGGGGGCCATTCGGCATGTTTAAGGCTGCGGCAATCACCACGGGAGGTGTGATGCTCGAATACTCAGTCAACAGTCTGCGCGTTACCGAGGTGCTCAAAGCGCAGGAGTTCCGCGTTCCAGGTAGCGATGCTTATTTGGCAGTGCATCGCTTTATCAACGTCATAAATGATGGTGGGCAACCGATGTCATTGGTCATGGATTCTCTGAGCACTGAAAAGAAAGCAGAGAGAACTGGAGTGGAGTGCCCTGAGCTTTCGCTAAAGGGCTACAGTTCACGCATTGTGACAGAAGGACAAATGACCCATCGAGTCGTCCAAGTATCGTCCCTTTCCCCACTCATCACTTTCGACATGTGGATTCGACGCGATCCGAAAACCACGGGCTACGCATCGCTGCATCCAGCAGGAGACAAGTACCCGAAGACGCTGAAGACTCCTCCGCCTCTTTGGCCCCAAACCCTCACCACCAAAGCCGCCCTCTCCACCAAACCTGACGCCTACGTCATTGATGACATCCCGCTCCCCGTCCCAAACCCCTGGAAGCGCAATGTGCGCCTCGCCGACATCGCTTTCCTCAATGACCAGGGCGATGCGGCGGCAGTCTCCTTCGATGGCGATGTGTGGCTGATCTCTGGCCTGAAGGGCGACCTGGAAAACGTGACCTGGAAGCGCTTCGCCTCCGGGCTGCATGAGCCGATGAGCCTCGTAGTCCGCGAGAGGACTCGCGGACTACCCGACATCTTCGTCTTTGACCGCAACGGCATCTGGAAGCTCGTGGACAGGAATGGGGACCACGAGGCAGACAGCTATCAGATGTTCTGTAATCTCTTCTCACAGACGGCTGAGACGCGGGAGTTTCCGAACTCAATGAAGCTGGGGCCGGATGGTTCGCTTTACATCTCCAAAGGCGGGCAGCAGGGGACGACACTGGGCAAGCACAACGGCACCGTCATCAAAGTGGCACCTGACGGCAAATCGTTCGAGGTCGTCGCTTACGGCCTGCGCCAGCCTTTCATCGGCATGCATCCGCAGACCGGTCTGGTAACGGCCAGCGATCAGCAGGGAAACTATGTGCCCTCCACCCCGATCCACATCATCGAAGGCGGAAAGTTTTACGGCCACCTGCCCACCATCGCGCCAAAGGAAAAATACCCCGCGCCCATCACCGAGCCGCTCGTCTGGCTGCCGCATCCGGTAAACCCCAGCGGTGCCACGCAGACCTGGCTCGTCGGGGCGAAGATGGGGCCGCTGAACGACGAGCTGCTCCACATCGGCTACAACCGCCCGGAGCTGTTCCGCGTAGTGGGACGAACTTTTAGTTCGTCCGGCCACGAGTTGAAAACTCGTTCTACAGCCGCCGTCGTTTCCTTTACGCGCGATCTCGATTTTAGCCCGCTGAACGCCGTTGTGAACCCCGCAGACGGCCAGATCTACGTCATCGGATTTCAGGTCTGGGGCACCACGGCGCAGAAGCTAAGCGGCCTGGCCCGCATCCGCTACACGGGCAGACCCAGGGTGCTGCTAAAAGAGGTCACGACCACAGACAAAGGGCTGCTGCTGCGCTTCAATGCCAAGCTGAACGCGAAGCTGGCCACCGACCCCGCCAGCTACAGCGCAGAGCGCTGGAACTACAAGCGCACCTTCGACTACGGCAGCCCGCACCTGAAACTGGACGGCAGCACCGGCCAGGACTGGCTGGTGCCCAGCAGTGCCTATTTGAGCAAGGATGGTATGAGCGTGCTGGTGGGCATCCCGGACATGAAGGCGGGCGTGCATCAAATGCGCATCGGCTGGGGGCTGGAGAGCGCGGACGGATTGAAAGCGGCGAACACCGCCTACCTGACGCCATGGAAGCTGACGAAGTTCGACGCAGTAAAGGAGGGTTTTGACGACATCACCGTGGACCTCACGCCGCGCAAAGTCGCCACAGTGGCGCTGGCCAAACCCACCATTGAGGAGGGCGCGCGGCTCTACCAGATGATCGGCTGCATGGCCTGCCACAGCACAGACGGCACCACGGTGGGAAAGGTGGGCCCGAGCTGGAAAGGCATCTACGGCAGCGAGCGCGTGCTGGGAAAAGGCGGCAAGTCGGTCATGGCGGATGAAGCCTACCTGCGCGAGTCCATCACCAATCCCAGCGCAAAGCTGGTGAAAGGCTTTGAGAAATTCGACACTGGCATGCCCATCTACGCTGGCATTTTGAACGAATCACAGATCGAGAGCTTGGTAATGTATATCAGAAGCCTGAGGTAGCCTTCGGCAACAGACGGTGAGAGGCGTATATGTGGGTCACGGCCAAATCTTCGACATGAAGGCAAAACCACCCAATCAAGCTGTGACATCGTGCCATCTTCATCAACACGAGCGCATTTGTCTTTATGAGGGCCGACATCAGCACCCCCGCCTCTACCAACGGATCAGGAGCCGGGCTGGCGCACCAAGGCGATCATGCGCTTCACCGGCCAGGTGATCAGGACGATCAGCGCACCGACCAAGGAGGCGAAAAGCTGCATGGGCAGCAGCAGCACGCGCAGCACGGGGTTGAGCACCTTTTGCAGCCACTCATACCGCGACCAGGCGATGGTCACAGCAGTGATGATGACGATGCCAGCGAACTTGATGAGCTTGAGTTGTGTCGGCCCCATGTGGGCAAAGAGGTGGTGAAACTGTAGCTCTGCGAGCAGCAGGAGGCCCACATAGCCCACCAGCACAAAGGCGGTGTGCTCCAGCACGGGATATTTGGCGATCATCTTTACGGCGACACCGGCCACCAACCGCAAGGTGATGATGCCGATGGTAACGCCGACATAGACGGGCCAGAGATCCTTCGGACTCAGGGCGATGGCGGCGACCACATTGTCCACGCTAAGGCTCAGATCCATGAGCGAGATCATGGTGATGGTGCCGGCAAAGGTACGGTGATGGACATTGACGGCCTCTCCCTCGTCATCAGCGATGCCCTCTTGCCCGGCGAAGTGGGCGCACATGAGCCACACTAGGTAGAGCGCACCAAGGAGCATGATCCAGTGGTTGTGGATGATCCAGGAGGCGAAAAGTAGCGCCACGAGACGAAAGCCGTACGCGCCGAGATAGCCGATGTTCATCGCGGTGGCGCGGCGCTTTTCATCAAGGTGCGAGGCCATCGCGGCGATTGCGAGCGCATTGTCCACGGAGAGCAGCCCCTCGATCAAAATAAGGCCCATGATGACGGGCAGGGCGTGGACAAAGGAGGTCCAGAGTTCGGGGAGGGAGGTGGCGAGGAGTTCTACAGGCATCGGAGCGCACAGTGCGCAAGGAGGCTAAAGATCAAAGCCTAAAATTGCGCCTATCTTCGGAAGGTGGCGTGATTATCAGACGCGCTTCGATTCGCGCAGGACAGCGGCACCAGCATCTGCATTCTGGAAATGCGCAATCGCCACGGCAAGTGCATCCGCAGCGTCTGCGGGCGGGGTTTCGCGAAGACGGAGCATGGAGCGGATCATGAAGGCAACCTGCTCCTTCTGCGCGGCACCACGCCCCACAGCGGCCTGCTTTACCTCGCGCGGGGCGTATTCATAAATGGCCAGGCCGTGCTCAGCAGCGGCGATGAGACAGGCGGCGCGGGCGGTGCCGAGTACAATGGCGGTCTTGAAGCTCTGCACATAGATCGTCGCCTCAATAGCACAGACCGTGGGCGCATGCTGGCGGATGACCGCGCAGAGTTGCTCGCGGATGGCGACCAGGCAGCCGGAGTGCAGCAGTTTGGACGGGTTGGCGATCACGCCATAGGCGATGGCGCGCAGGTCAGGACCAGATTTTTCAACGATGGACCAGCCGGTATTGCGCAGCGCTGGGTCAATGGCGAGCACACGTTGCAGCGTTGCAGCGCCTCCCAAGGCGTGGCTTTTGGCGCTATGCCCAGTGGTGGACATCACCAGCGCTTCTTCTTCGGTTTCCCCCAGCTCTCTCCCAGGCGGAAGATTTTGTCTATGGAGACAGCCCCCGACCCGAAGAGCAGCAGGGTAAAGGCCACAAGCAGGTACAGCCAGCCCGCCTCGGCCTGCGCACTGCCGCTTTTCTGCGCGAAGATGATGAAACCGATAACCACGGGCATAAAGGCCACGGCAAACAAACGAGTGAGAAAGCCGACAGTCCAGGCCAGCGCCACCGCGAATACGACCACAGCCACGGCGGGTGCAGCGAGGTGCGGATAGGGCAGCCCAGCAGCGCTGAAAATGCGCACCCACTCCCAGGCTTTCTCCTGCCAGATGAACTCATAGGCCCCTAGCGCCGCTTGCCAGCCGTGGCGTGTCAGCAGTAGCACCCCGGTGCCTATACGCAGGATGGCGATGGTTTTGAAAAGGCTGCTCCAAGGGTTCTGATTCGCGGAAGGATTGCCGCCAATGTGCTCGATCATGTGGGTCAGATGTCAGGGGAAAGGAAGATAATGTCGCCGGGTTCGGGTTCCTCGTCATTCGCGGCCTCCAGGCTGCTGAAGTAACGCTTATTCCCCTCGCGGATCAAGTACACGCCTTGCGTCGTAGAGCCGAGTTTGCGCCCGCCGGAGACGGTGACAGCCTGCTTGATGGTCATGCCTTCCCACGCGGGGATGAATTCGTCCTTCATGACATCGCCATTGATGGAGACGACCGGTGTGTCCTCCACGGACAGAATATGCACCGTCACCGGACGCACCACGCGCAGGCCGATGCGGAAGGTGGCCGCGATGGCCTCCGCCGCCTGGGGTAATCCAGCACCGCCGAGCTTGGTGGTGCCCGCTGCGCCAAAGTCCGCTATACCCTTCGTGTCAATCATCACCACGCCGTTGTAGAGTCGCTTTTGCGAGCGAGCGCCTTCATAGACATGCACACGCAGCGTATGACCGTAGCCCAGCGTGCCACGCGCATTGAAGGGCATCTTTGGATCGTCCTCCGCAGCCTTATCAGTCTCTGGCATTCCGGGAATGATGTTCGCGATCTTTTTCAGCGAGGAAAACTTTGGCAGTGGAATCTGGGTCAAGTCCGGCGTGAGGCGCTTGATGGTCGAGCAAGCGCTCAGAACCAGAAGCAAGGTCAGCAGCAGCGGCAGAGTTTTGGCGAAATGGATCATGGCAGGAGAAAACAGACATTAATGATGGATGCCATGCCAGGAAATGACAAGACCAACGTCAAAAGACACCGACCTGGAATTCAGGAAATGGCACCTGCTGGACTCAGGCTGCAATTTTGTGCATTCCGCCGCGCTCGAGGGCATGCGCCAACTCAGGCGCATATTGGATGATCTCGCGCGTCAGCACCTCCAACCGCGCATCGGAACTCCAGCCGCCACGCTTGCTGCGATCACTATCGTATAGATCAATGCCCATAATAATACTGAAGTCCTGAGTTTCTTTCTGGATATTGCGTTGTGTTGTCATAAGTGTAGTATGTATTTAAGCAGCGATGGGGACAGATTGAACTTCACCATCCTGAATAGTAAATTTCCGTTTCTCTATGACTCCCTTACTCAGCTTTTCCTCTATCACTTGGCCGAGCAGAATCTTGGCAGCCTCCGCAGGGCTACTGCCATAGGTGCCGACTACGATGAGATCCTCCAAATACATCTTAATCTGCGGCGTAACTGCGATGGTCATTGAGACCGAATCGAAGTTGTTGCTGGGGCGTGCCATGGTGGAGATTGAAGATAATTAACCGAATTAAATGCCATTTAAACCTATTCATCTTATCAAGGCAAGTTAGCATTTGGTTTTTTTGAGGTTTTTAGGCCATTTTTATCCGCCGAAAATAATTAATTTTTATTAATTATCTATATTTAATAACAACTTCATGCCCTCTGACCTCCTCACTTTGGCACAAACCGCCGCCATCAACGCCTACGCTCCTTACTCAAAGTATCAGGTCGGCTGCGCCCTGAAAACGGTTTCGGGAATGACCTACATAGGCTGCAATGTCGAAAACGCCAGCTACGGCCTGACGGTCTGCGCCGAGCGCGCTGCAATCTTCCAGGCCGTCGCCGCCGAGGGGCCGCTGGCCAAAGTGGTGCGTCTAGCCGTGGTCTGTCTCGGTCATGAGTTCCCGCCCTGTGGTGCCTGTCGGCAGGTGATCGCGGAGTTTTCCCTGCCCGGCGGCCAAACCGAAGTCACCTTTCTCCGCGACGGCCAGCCTGTGACGCGAAGCATTGCCGTGCTGCTGCCGGAAGCGTTTGGATTGTAAAACGAGTTTTACGAACGTCACGCCATCTGCATTCGTGTGTACGCATTCCCCTCGTTCTGGTCAATGCGCTCCGGCCTGCCTTTGTATTTGTAAACGAGCTTCGTGTGGTCCACACCCATCAGGTGCAGGATCGTGGCGTGCAGGTCGTGGACATGGAGCTTCTGATCCACGGCACGCAAGCCCAGATCGTCCGTGCTGCCGATCACCTGGCCGCCTTTGATGCCGCCGCCGGCCATCCACATGGTGAAGCCAGTGGGGTTGTGGTCGCGGCCGTCGCCCTTCTCGCTCATTGGAGTGCGGCCAAACTCGCCGCCCCAGATCACTAGCGTCTCGTCCAGCAAGCCGCGTGCTTTCAGGTCCATGAGGAGACCCGCCACTGGCTTGTCGGTCTCGCCGCAGTACTTGGTGTGATTTGCCTCGATCTTGTCGTGCGCGTCCCACTTGCTGCCCGCGCCGGAGTAAAGCTGCACAAAACGCACACCGCGCTCCACGAGGCGGCGCGCCAGCAGGCAGTTGCGGCCAAAAGTCGTCGTCCGGGGATCATCCAGGCCGTAGAGTTTCTTCGTCGCCTCGCTCTCCTTCGCCAGATCCACGGCCTCTGGTGCCTGGGCCTGCATGCGGAAGGCCAACTCGTAGGCTTTGATGCGCGCGTCGAGTTGCGTGTTGTCCGTGCGCGACTGGCCGTACTCGCGGTTCATCTTGTTGAGGAACGACAGCTTCGCGCGCTGGCGGCCTTCGCTGATGCCCTTTGGAGTGTTGAGGTTCGCGATGGGGGTGCCGTCCGGCTCGAACTGCACGCCCTGGTACACTGCTGGCATGAAGCCGCTGCCCCAGTTACGCACGCCGTTGACCACCTGGGAGTCGCTGTCTTTCAGCACGACAAAGGCGGGCAGGTTCTGGTTCTGCGTGCCCAGCCCGTAGTTCACCCAGGCTCCCAGCGATGGCCTGCCGCCGAAGATGCTGCCCGTGTTCATCTGGCAGACACCGCCCGCGTGGTTGATGCCGTCGGAGACGCAGGAGCGGATCACACACAGCTCATCCGCCATCGTGGCCGTGTGCGGCAACCAGTCGGATATCCAAAGGCCGCTTTCGCCGTGCTGCTTCCACTCGCGCTTGTCCGTCAGCAGCGGCGCACGGCTCTCGCCCATCGCCGTGATGACACTGCCGAAGCTCTCCGGGAGCTGCTGCCCGTCGAGCTGCCGCAGCAGCGGCTTCGGGTCAAAGAGGTCCACATGGCTCGGCCCGCCCTCCATGAACAGAAAGATCACGCTCTTTGCCTTCCCTGCCCTGTGGGCCAGCTTGGCAGACATCGGGTTCCCCGGCTGGCCGCCTGCGTCGCTGAGCGCGGCAGTGAGCGGGTTTTCACCCAGCAGGTAGGACAGGGCCAGCGCGCCAAAACCCGCGCCGCCACGGCGCAGGAAGTCACGGCGATTCGTCAGCAGTTCGTGGTGGGGGACGGGCATCATGGGCATTACGCGCTCAGAAGGCAGGATTGCGCCCGCTTTGGACAAAGATTCTCACTCCACTTTCAGCAAAGGCGCTGCCTCGGGCAGCTTGATCGTCGGTTCACTGCCCAGGTAGCCGAGGGAGGCCAGGAACTCGTCCATCTTCTTCGCCGTGACTTGAATCCACGGCTCCTTGTTGAAGAAACCGTGCGGCATGTCAGCAGCAGTCCACATCTCGGCACGCAGGCCCAGGGCTTTCGCCTTGGTCACATACTCGTCAGCAGCGGCCTTCAGCTTGTCGGCAGTGCCAAAGAAAAGGATCGCGGGCGGGGTGGTCTTGCTGAGGAAGTTGTTCGGCGTGATGGAATCGAGCACGGGCATTGGCAGGTCATCGGGGCCAGGCTCCTTTTGCCGGGCCAGGGTGGCGATGTTCAGGGCGGGATTGAAAAGCACCAGCGCGTTCGGGATGGCGGAGATGGTCTTGTCGTCCGTCTCCGCATCGAAGGCCGTGACCAGCGCCGTGCAGGCCGCGAGATGCCCGCCTGCGGAGCCACCTGCGGCGATGACCTTGCCCGGATCTATGCCCAACTCGGTGGCATGGGCGCGCACCCAGCGGATGGCGCTCTTGGCATCCTCCACGCACTTGTCCGGCTTGGTTTTGTGAATGCTGCGGATGCGGTAGTCCGCGCACGCGGCCACCATGCCGCGGGTCGCCAGATACTCCGCCTGCGGCACGAACTGCTTGAAGGAGCCGCCTTTCCACCCGCCGCCGAAAAAGAACACGATGCAGGGCCGCTGCACCGCCGCCTGCACCTCCCCTGCGGGGGAAAAGACATGCAGCATCAGCTCGCCCTGCGGTGTGGTTTTATAGACGACCTCCCGCATGGCGACGGTCTGGCCGGTGAGCTTGACATTGCCTTTCTGGGCAAAGGCGGCCGTGGAGAGCAGGAGCAGGCAGGTGAGCAGTTTCATGGCAGCGCTGAAACGTGCCGCTTGTGCCGTCATTTCAGCGTTTGCAGCCAGGAGACGAGATCGGCCAAACCTTGCGGCCCGATGGCAGCGGCGAGACCAGGGGGCATCAAGGAGTCCTTCATCTCCTCGCGCTTGGTGATGCCGGACTTCTTGAGGGGCATCGCCGCCCCACCCGCGATCTTGAGCGTCAGTTCCTCCGCCGTTTCGCTTATGACATAGCCCATGGCCTGCAAGCCTTCCTTCGTCGTCACGCTCAAGCCACCGAAACTGTGCTCGACGGCAGCACTGGGATACAGCACGGCGGTGAAGAGGCCGTCTTGGCTGAGTTTATTGCCGATCTGGCTGAGGTCGGGGCCGAAGTTGATGAACTGGCCTTTGACCTGATGGCAGGCCACGCAACCGGCCTGCATGAACATCGCCTGACCTTTGGTCGCATCGCCTTTGAGTTTCATGAGGTCGGCGAGCGGCGGGAATTTCTCGGCACCGAGCGCGGCGGGCAGCGGCAGCTCTTTCGCGGCTTGCTGACGCAGTCCGCCATCCGTGCTGCGGCTGAGAGCCAGGGCGGCGGTGGTCTTCACGACACCCGGCAGCTTCTTCTCCGAGTTCCACTTCAAAATGGCGCGTCCGCCTTCGCTGCTGAGCGCGAGGGCCTCGACGATGCTGCGGCGCACGTCGTCGCGCTTCTCGGGCCAGAAGGCCTGGTTCAACACGGCCACGCTGGGCCGGTCGCTGACCTTGCCGAGCGCGGCGACGAGTTTCTTCGCCGAGGCGGCGTCCGCCTTCGTGAGGAAGACCACGGTCTTGCCGACGTTCGCGGCGAGAATGCGCGCAGCGTTGATGGATTCGCCCGCCTCGGGATGCGCGTTGATGTAATCGACGAGTTCCTGCTCGAACCCGGTCAAATTGAGCCGCTGCACGAGGTCGATGAACTCCGGTTTGCCGATGACGGGCTTCAGCAGCGCATCCAGCCGCGCCTTGGCCTCGGGATTGGAGGCGATGGCGTTGCGGTCGAGCAGTGCGGTGGATGCGAGGGCTGTTTCGGCATCGGCTTTGAGGAAGATGGTCAAAGCCGCAGCGGAGACTTCGGCGGGGTGCTTATAGGAGAGGAGTTGGAGGGAGCGGAGAAGGCGAAGTTTGGATGAGTCGTTGGATTGAATGGCAAACTCCGTCAGACCTGCGGGACTCTTCGAACCACGACTGCGAATGAGAAGCTCACGCACTAGTTCTGGACTCCCAGAGTCATCTTCGACTTCCTTTGTTGAAGCTTCCTTTGAATCCCATGACATGTCGCCACCGATTCCAAGTGCCTCAATCAACCAGCGATCATTGTGATCCGCATTTATAGCCATTTGTGCCCAGTGCTTGTTCGTGGCTGCATCGTTAGCAAATCTCATGGCGATTGCTTGTTCGCGAAGAATAACAGGGCGACCGCGGTAAGGCTTTTTCACATTACCCAAGAACTTAATGGCATTATTTCCGTGTTGTTGCCGTGCCACACGGATCGCGACCGCATTTAGATTCGCCTCATCCGAAAGCGCTTCACTCAGATAGTCGATCAATGACGGAGATTTGATCACGCCAAGCAGCCACAACGCACGCGCTCGGTGCTGAGACATCGCTTTCTTGTCCTCAAACAAGGCTTTCAAAGCGGGTTCGGCTTTGGCTCCGAACTTCTTCAGCGCCTGCCATGCGAGATAGCGCGCTTCTTCATTCGGCGACTTCAAAGCGGCCACAGCGCCTTCGACGGTGTCCAACTTGAAACTTGGAACCTGAAACTTCACCGCCGCCTTCGTCGTCACGCGGAATAAACGGCCGCGTGTGACATCACCCATCCCATGGCCGCCGACGCCGGGGTCATACCAGTCGGCAACGATCAAAGAGCCATCGGGTGCGACGGCGACATCGCTGGGGCGGAACCAGCGGTTCTTCGTGCCTTCGAGGATGTTCACGATCTCGGCTTTGTAGCCAGCGCCGTCGGGTTGGGTGATGTAGGCGCGGACGACGTTCGGTCCGGCGTCGCAGTGGAGGGGCTGGCCGTGGAAGATGCTGGGGAGGAGGTCGCCTTCATAGACATGCATGCCGGTGGGGCTGCCAGCGCCGGTCATGAGCATGTTCGGCACGACGCCGGGGTCGTTTTGATGCCAGTGACGCTGCGGGATCTCACTTTCCCAACCGATGCGCGGCGTCTGCCAGCCTGCGCCGGTCATTTCGTCGGAGTAGCCGTAGTTGCCGAACTCCATGACGTAGTTGATGCGCACGCCTTTGTTGCCGTCGTCGTCGTTGTCGGACTGCCACAGGGTGCCAAAGCTATCGACGGCGACTTCCCAGTTGTTGCGGAAGTTCCAGGCGAGCACTTCGACGCCGCTGCCATCCAGCTCGCAGCGGAAGACCATGCCCTGCTGATAAGGGCGGTTGTTTTGGTTGGTGCATTTGACGCCGTGGATGTCGGTGATGAGTTCGCCCTTGGCATCGCAGAGCTGCTTGCCGGCGTTGCCGAAATTGAAGTAGAGGCGGCCATCGGGGCCGAAGTGGAAGGCGTGGATGCCGTGGTCGTGCTGCGCGCCGCCGATCTTCGTGAACATGAGTTCTTTGCGGTCGGCTTTGTCGTCGCCGTTGTCGTCGATGAGCCAGAAAACGTCGTCGCCGCAGGAGATGAGGGCTTTGTTGCCGAGGACGCAGATGCCGTGGGCGCTGTCCACATCGCGGCCCTGATGGAAGACGGTGGATTTGTCGGCCTTCGCGTCGCCATCGGTGTCTTCGAGGATGAGGATGCGGTCGCCCTCGGCGCGTTCGCCGTTGTGCTTGCGGTAGTTCACGACCTCGCACACCCACACGCGGCCCCGGTGGTCGATGTCGATGCTGGCGGGCGAAAGCATGAGCGGCTCGCTGGCGAAGAGCTGCACGGTGAGCTCGGGATGCACGTCGAGTTGCTCGGTGGAGTCCGCCGCCTCGTGGGATGCACCGGCGACGGCACTGGCTTGCAGCGGGCCGGGATTCTCGGTGTAAACGCGGAATTCGACGCTGGTACCGCCGCCCTGCTTGGTGCCACCTTCATCGAGGGCACCGCGTGCTTTGAAGCGTTTCGTGCCCGCAGGCAGATTGAAAGCGATGACGCTGTTGGCATGCGTGCCGATGCCGTATTCGATGGCTTTGCCGGCGCTGCGCAGGTTCTGACCTTCGCAGTTCGAATTCACCCGCACGTCGCGCCAGCCGGACTGCGCGGACTTCCATTCGATCTCGGTGAGTTTTTTCTCGGACCCGTCGGACAGGGTCAGACGCGGCTCCGCCCAGTCCGCCCAATCCGCTGCGAAGCCATTGCCTCCATCGGTGACGACGAGGTAGAGTTCTTTCGCGCCTTCGAGGGAGACATCGATTTCGACGCTGTGGTTCGGCGTGCTCGGGGTGATGAGCTTGGACTGGAAGAGCGGCTTCGGCGCGGCGAGGGCGAGCGCTGGGGTCAAAAGAACGAGCAGGAGGGCTTTCATGGGTGGGCGGAGGATACAGAACGTGACGGAATGAGCGACTTGCAAAACGAACGGCATCTCATTACACAGAAATCCTGCCATTCCTCTCAGGGTTTGCTATTACCACCTTCCCATGACCGATCTCACCGCCGCCCCCGCCACTGACCCGCTGAATATCTACCGTTACCGTGACGGGCTTTATGCTGTGGATCTCGTCACTGCGGCGCTGAGCGTGGACTTCTTTAGCACGCTGGCCGCGCAGCCCGGCAGCATCGCGGACATCTGCGCGCGCTTTGGCTTCACAGAGCGGCCGGTGGATGTGATGCTGACGCTGTTTGCCACCCAGGGCTGGGTGCGCGCGGAGGACGGCGTCTTCCACGTCAGCGCGACGGCGCGGGAGCACTTGTGCGCCGACTCGGAGTGGTTCCTCGGCCCCTACTACGCCTCGCTGCATGACCGCCCCATCGCGCGGGACTTCTTGGAGGTGCTGCGCACGGACAAGCCCGCTGGTTGGTCGGGTGACAAGGCCACCTCTGACTGGCACCGGGCGATGGAGCAGGAGGACTTCGCACGGAAATTCACCGCTGCCATGGATTGCCGTGGCCGCTATCTTGCACAGGCGTTGGCGCTCAAGCTCGACCTCGCTGGCAGGTCACGTTTGCTAGACATCGGCGCTGGCTCTGGCATCTACGCCTCTGCCATCACTGCGCGGCACCCGCACTTGCATGGCATCGCCTTTGATCAGGCACCGGTGGACCGCATCGCGGCAAAGCTGATCGCCGAGCGTGGCTGTGCGCAACGTGTCAGCGTGCAGACGGGGAATATGTTCGAGGGGCTACCGGAGGGTTGCGACGTGCATCTGTGGTCGAACGTGCTGCACGACTGGGGCGTGGCGGAGGTGCGGGAGCTGCTGGCCCTCTCCCACGCCGCACTACCGCCTGGCGGTCTGCTCATTATCCACGATGCGTTTATCAATGCGGACAAAACCGGCCCGCTGCATGTGGCGGAATATTCCTGCCTGCTCATGCACTCCACCCAGGGGAAATGCTACAGCACCAGCGAGTACGCTGCCCTGCTCACGGAGGTGGGTTTCAAACCCGGCCCGTATGCCGAAACGGTGGTGGCGCGTGGCTTTATGACGGCTGTGCGGGAGTGACAGACCAGTCTAAGTCCGCGATGCCCAACGCTAGGCTGCTACCATCCGCCACAGAGGCACCAGTTGCGGGACTTTAGTGGCGTGGTATGAAGGGGGATGGAAGGCTTTCTCGATCCTCGCAGTGACCTGGTGTTCCGCCGCATCTTTGGCGAGCACCCGCATATCTTGTGTGATTTTCTCAACGCGCTGCTGCCCCTGGAATCACCCATCGTCAGTTTGGAGTATTTGCCAATTGATCAAATCCCAATGCTGCCCGTGCTCAAGCGCGGCATAGTGGATGTCCGCTGCAAGGATGCAGAAGGCAGGCAATTCATCGTGGAAATGCAGGTGCAGTGGACCTCGGCCTTTTTGCAGCGCGTGCTGTTCAATGCCAGCCAGGCGTATGTGAAGCAGTTGGAGAAGGGCGAAACTTTTGAGCTGCTGCAGCCGGTGATCGCGCTGAGCCTACTGGATGACACTTTTGTCCGCGACAATGAGGAGTATTACCATCACTACCGCATCGTCAATGTGGCAGAGCCGAAGCAACGAATCGAGGGGCTGGAGTTCGTGTTTGTGGAGCTGCCAAAGTTCCGCGATTCACAGCCCACGGAGGCGCGGCGAGTGCGCTGGGCCTGGCTGCGCTTTTTGCGAGAAGCGGGAGATGCAGGCAAGGAAGGGCATCCGAGCGTGGAGAGCTTTGAGAGTGAGACCGGTATCAATGAGTCCTTGACGGAGGCGATGCGGCTGGCGCGTGAGAGTAACTTCAGCCTCGCCCAGCGCAACGCCTATGACCGCTTCTGGGACGCCGTGCGAACTGAGCGCACGCTGATCAAAGGCAAGCTGGCTGAAGGGAGAGAGCAGGGCAGAGCCGAGGGCAGAGCTGAGGGCAGGGCCGAGGGAGAGCGGATCGGGCTAGAGCGTGCGCTGAAAAGCATGGTGGAGGCTGGAATGTCTGAGGCGGAGGCTAAACGCATTCTCAGGATGAGCTAAATGTGCCGTCTTAGTGTCACATTGATGCGGTATGACAGCCCCGCCATGAGTCGAAACTGTTGCTTTGGCGTGTTTGCCGCCGCCCTGGACCTGGATTGTGATACTGAAGTGGTGGCAGGATGACTTTTTCTGCTGCCAATATGTCATGTTCGTCACTTCCGCAGCACGCCCCGCCGCTCTCAGCCTCGCGCTTTGGCTGGAGGCCGCTGCGTTGTTTGTATTGGCTATCTCCACCCGCACGCTGTGGCTGCTGCCTGTGGCGGGGTTTCTCATGCTGGCTGCTGGCATCACCACGCGAAAGCTTTGGCTCGGCATCCCCACTGCGCTCGCTACTGCGGGCTGGTGGCTGTGGCATATTTTGGCGAATGCCCAGCACAGTGACGGTGCTTTGACCTCCGCTCATCCCATCGGCGCGCTGCTGGTGGGTGCAGCGCTGGCATTTCTGAACATCCTCAGCGGACTGCGGCACCCTGGCTCGCCGGACGTGAGCGGCTGCCTGGCGCGCATGGTCGTGTTTGTCCATTTTCTCACCGCGGGGGTGCTGTTAGGTGGACTTTACAGTGGTGGCGCGTGGCAGCGCTGGCTGGGCGTGGCATTTGCGATTTTGAGCCTAGTTCTGGCTGTGGACTGCCTGATGCGGCTGGTTTCCCGCCTCTACACGCCGCGCCGCCACTGGGACGTGTTGCCTGCGCCGGGAGCCTTCTTTTTCTACCGCTGGCTGGGGCCGGACTGGCGTGCCTGCCTGCCAGCGGAGACTGAGCGTGACGAGACCTTCGACCTGAAGCTGGCAGAGATGTGGATGTGGCCCACCGTGCGCGCCGCGCTACCTGCGCTGGTTGCCGTGACAGCCTTGCTGGTGTGGTTGACTACCTGCCTGCACGAGGTGCCCGTGGGTGCGTCGGGTGTGCGGCAGTGCCTAGGTATCTGGCAGACAGAGAGTCTGCCGCCTGGGCTGCATGTCTCCCTGCCCTGGCCGCTGGGTGGCATCAAGAGTGTGGACACGGCGCGACTGCGGGAGGTGGTGCTAGGCTTCCGCACCGATCCCGGGCGACCCATCCTGTGGGAGCGCGCGCACTATGAAGATGAGCAAAACTCCCTGGTCGGCGGCGGGGATGACTTTCTCTCTATCAGCGTGCCCGTGCTCTACCGCGTGAGTGATCCCGTGCTGCACCTGCGCTCCAGCACAAATACGGAGGCGCTGCTGCGCAGTCTGGCCGGACGTGTGCTGCTGGACCTGACGATCCGCCGCCCAGCCCGCGAGATCATGACCACTGCGCGCGAGGAGCTGCGCCACGCTCTGCGCGCGGGGCTACAAACTGCGCTGGATCAAGCACGCAGTGGCCTGACCCTGGCGGGAGTCAGCCTGCGCGACATTCACCCGCCGGTCACTGTCGCCCCCGCCTTCCAGGAAGTCGTCAGCGCCCTGGAGGAAAAGGAGGCCTTCCACCACGAAGGGGATTCCTACCACCGTGACAACACCATCCGCGCCCAAGGGGATGCAAACGCGGTGCGAGTGACTGCCGACTCCACTGCCGCGAACCGCCTGCTGCAAGCGCGGGGCCAGGCAGCCCGCTTCAATGCCCAGCGTGAGGCATGGGCTGCCGCGCCGACGCTTTACCAATGGCGCGAGGGCTTCCGCGTGCTGGACGACACTCTCGGCGGAGCGAAAAAGGCGGTCTTTGACGAATCCCTACGCAGTGGGATGCCCGTGCATGTGGACCTGCGCAAGGTGCTCAACCCCGATTTCGTCAGCACCGCACCGCCACGCCCGCAGACCCTCGTGCCCCGCCCATCAAAGTCTCAAGATGCCTTTGATCTCGACATCGAAGGCTACCTGCGCGCCGACAAGGGCGACATCCCCGCTGTAAACGTGATGCCCGAAGACAAAGACAACCTGCTGAAACCCGAAGCCGCCAAGCCATGAGTGAAGAAGCCCCCGCCCAGCGCCGCACCGCCGCCTTCCGCCTCGCGCTCATCATCGCCGTAGGGGCCACCGTGGTCGCCTCAGCTTGCGGCTTCATTTTGAGTGAGACGGAGCACGCACTGGTGCTGCGCTTTGGCAAGCCTGTGCGCGTTCTGGAAAAGCCCGGCCTCTACCTGCGCCTGCCCATGCCGGTGGAGCAGGTCGTGCGCGTGGACCGCCGACTCCAGCACGGGGACATCCGCCTGAGCGAGACCCTGACGCGCGACCAGCGCAACGTCATCGTGCCCATGTTCTTTACCTGGCGCGTCACCGATGCCTTGCTGTTTCACACTGCCGTTCGGGAACTGAGTGCCGCTAGCGCAAAGCTGGACGCACTCGTCACCAGCGCGCGCAATTCTGTGTTAGGTCGCCACGACTTCGCCGACCTCATGCTCCTGGAGGGCGGTGGCCTGCCTGCACTGGAAGCTGAGATGCACGCACTGGCAGCAGGAGATGCCGCGAAACAGCTCGGCGTGGAACTCATCTCCACCGGCATCACCCAAATCCAACTGCCCGAAGCCAACACCGAATCCGTCTTCCGCCGTATGCGGGCGGAACGCAAGCGTGAGGCCACGCAGTACCGCGCCGAGGGCCGCGCCAAAGCCGCCGAGATGAAGGCAGAGACCGACAAAGAAGCCACCCGCCTGATCGCCGATGCCAAGCGCCAAGCGGAAGAGATGCGCGGCAAGGCCGAGGCCGAAGCCTCCGCCATCTACGCTGCCGCGCACGGCAAAGACCCCCAGTTTTACAAGTTCCTGCGCGAGCTGCAAAGCCTGCGCACCGTGGTGGACAAGAACACCACCGTCATCCTCGACACCAGCGTGGCCCCGTTTCATTGGTTAAAGGCCAGCGAACCCGGCCCCGTGGCCAATGGCCCGACTACCAGCGCGCCCGCCGCGCCGCCACTGCCCGCCACACTCGAAAAAACGCCATGAGCACGCCGCTGCGCCAGGAAGGTCGCCTCGTCGAGGCACTGCTGCTATTCCTCAAGCAGCTCACGGCCCACGCGCGCTGGGTCTTCGCGGCGCTGCTCGTGCTCTACGCTGTATCCGGCATCCACACCATCCAGCCGCAAGAGACTGCGCTCATCCGCCGCCTGGGCCGTCTGGAGACAAAGCTGCACGGTCCCGGCCTGCTTATCGGCCTGCCGCAGCCTTTTGACGAGGTGCTGCGGTTTGAGACCGGGAAAGACACCAGTTTGGCGCTGGATGACTGGGCACTCGTCGGCACCAAGATCGGCGATCCCGATAAGCAGTTGGAAGTCAGCGAAGAAGAGCTAGTCCGCCAGATGCGCAGCCGCGAGACGGAGGGATCAACCTATCCTGATTACGAGAACACCACGCTCGACCCCGTGCGGCACGGCTACACGCTCACCGCTGACATCAATGTCATCCAGGGCCGCTTCACCCTGCGCTACCGCATTGAGGATCCCTTCCTCCACACCACTGCGGGGGAGCGTATCGAGACCCTGCTGGCACGCCTCTGCCTGCGCAGCCTCTCCGCGCAGCTCGCCACGCGCCGCATTGATGCCAGCCTCACTGACCAGCGGCGAGACATCGCCACAGCAGCCAGTCGCCAGGTGCAGGAGGAGGCCACGCGGCTGCGCCTCGGCGTACGCATCACCGGCCTGGACATCGGCGTCCTTTCCCCACCCGCGCAGGTGATCGCTGCCTTTGAGGACGTGACTAATGCGCGTCAGTTCGCCAAAACGATCTTTGAAAACGCCCGCCAGTATCACGCAGAAACACGCGCCAAGAGCGAGGGGGAAGCCGCCGCCATCGTCCACCGCGCAGAGAGCTACACGACCGACCTAACCGAGATCGCACGCGGCGAGGCCGCTGCCTTCACCGCAGTGATGGAGAACTACCGGCTCAACCCCCAACTCGTCACCCAGCGCCTGCTGCGTGAAGCGCTGGACAGCGTGATGGGCCAGGTCTCCTCACGCACCCTGCTGCCCGCCCGGCAGGCCCACCCCACAGTCATCCTGGAGCCAGCCCCTGAGTTTGCGCGATGAACGACCTCGACCACACGACCCGCCAGCGCCTGTTGCTGCTGTTTGCTGCCACCGCCCTAATGCTGGCCTCCGTCATCACTGGCTGGCTGCGGCCAGGGCAGCCCATGCTGCACGGCATGCTCGCGCTGGCTGGCACACTCATCGTCGCCACCCCGATTGTACGCGGCGTCATCACCGCCATTCGCGCCACCGGCTTTGCCGCCACGCAGTTTTACATGGACCAGTACGTCGTGCTCGCGCTCGCGGCCTGCCTTGCCACTGGCAAGTACCTCACCGGTGGCATCGTCGCCATCATCCTGCTTTTCGGCCAGATGCTGGAGGAGCGCACCACTGTGGGCGTGCAGATGGCCCTGTCAAAACTGCGCCAACTGACGCGGCTGCGCGCCCGCCGCGTGCGTGATGGGACGGAAGCTGAATGCGAAGCTGGCGACCTCATCCCCGGCGATGAAATCCTCATCCGCCCTGGCGAGATCGTGCCTGCGGATGCCACCGTGCTCACCGGTCACGCCCTCGTGGACCAAAGCCGCATCACTGGCGAGTCCGCACCGGTCGAGACTGCTCCCGGCAGCGGCATCTTTGCCGGCACGGCCAACCTCAACGGCTCCCTCCGCGCCCGCGTCACCGGGGCCGGACGCGAGACGGTGATGGGCCGCGTGCAAAGCATCATTGAGGAAGCGAAAGAGTCCGAAGCACCCATCATCAGCCTGGCAGAGGACTACGCGCGCTACTACACGCCGCTCATTCTCCTGATCGCCGCCAGCGTCTTCTTCTTCACCCAGGACGTTGGCCGCGCCATCGCCGTGCTGGTGGTCAGCATCCCCTGCGCCTTCGTTTTGGCCAGCCCATCGGCAATGGTTTCCGCCATTGCCGCGGGATCACGCCTCGGCCTGCTCATCAAAAGCATCCGCCACCTCGAGACCGCCCGCAGCGTGGACACGGTAGTCTTTGACAAAACCGGCACTCTGACCCAGGGCCGTCTGGAACTGGAGCAGGTGCTCATCCATGACGCAGCGCTCAGCCGTGAGGAGGTGATCCGCCTCGCAGCAGCACTCGAACAGCAGTCTAACCACCCCGTCGCACGCGCCATCGCCCATGCCGGGGAAGGCTGCACGCTGCCAGAGGTCACTGCTTTCACAGAGCACTCCGGCCTTGGGCTAGAAGGCAACATCGAGGGCCGCGCCCTGCGCATTGGCCGCAGTTCTTGGCTGACGCGCTGCGGCATCCAGCCCGCCGTGGACCCCGCCACCCTGCCCCGCCACAGTCTCGTCCTGCTGGCGCGGGATGGGCGGCACATCGCCACCTTCCTGCTCGCCGACCAAGTGCGCGCTGAGACGCGCGAAACCTTGGAGCGCCTGCGCGCGCTGGGCATTGACGACTTTCACATGCTCACGGGAGATCGCGCAGAGGTCGCGCAGCATATCGCCGCTGAGGTGGGCATCACCCACATTCATGCCGAATGTCTGCCGGAAGACAAAGTGCGGCACATCCGCACCCTCAAGGCCGCAGGCCGCCGCGTCCTCGTCATTGGCGATGGGCTAAACGACGCCCCCGCGCTGGCGGAAGGAGATGTCGGCGTGGCGATGGGCGCGCTAGGCAATGACGTGACCGTCCACACCTCCGATGTCGCCCTCATGTCCAACGACTTGCGCCGCCTACCCGATCTGCTGCTGCTCTCCGCGCGCACCGTCGGCATCATCAATCAAAACCTGCTCTGCGGATTCGCCTTCATCATCCTGGCCATCACGCTCAGCAGCCTCGGCTTTGTCAACCCCATCGCCGCCGCCTTCCTGCATGAGTTCAGCGCCTTCTTCGTCATCTTCAATAGCGCCCGTCTGCTGCGCTTCGATGGTTTAGAGACAGCACCCCCTGCGGCCATAAAATCTGCGCCTGAAACCCCCGATCTGAATGAACTCACTGCGGTCAATACCTGAAAAATACCGTCTCTTGGCTATTGCCATCCTCTTGCTGCTGACCGCTGTCATGGTCGGCATCTACCTGGCAGCACCGCAGGCAGAGCACAAGCCCGCCCAGACCTCCGAGACATCAAACCCGCGTCTGCCCACGCACACGCTCACAGCCACCGCCGCCTCAGTGCAAAAGCCAGTGCCCGCCGCTGGAGAAGACCGCCCTTTCTGGGAAGACGCCGTGGTGCCAGATCCAGCCCGCCCACGCCTGCCCCTAGCAGCCCTGCCACCGCAGCGCAACGCGCCAGCCATTCCCCGCGACCATGCTGCCGAAATGCGCGCCATCGAGGCACAAGGCAGCGCTGCACAGATCAATGACACCCTACAGCTCTGGTTCGCCCAAGACCCGGAAGCCGCCACAGCCTGGGTCAATCAAACCCCCCGTTTTGCCGACCTCGCCCCCAGCCTCGGATCGCTGGCACAATCCATCGCCAGCACAGGTGCCGTAGAAACCGCGCTGCTCTGGGCAAACGCCATTTCAGATCCCACCCAGCGCCACGAGACACGCCTGCGCATCTACGCCCAAGAAGCCCGGAGCCGCCGCGTCACTGCCGTCAGATTGCAAGAGTTAGGCTTCAGCCCCACAGACATCCAGATCATCCTCAGCGGCACCCTGACGGACTAGGCCGCGCTACAAACAAACTTTGTCAAAGAACCCGCCGGTGAACCACGTCTTGTCCACACATGAAAAGCACCCTCATCACCGCCCTCCTCCTCGCTGCAACAATCGCCAGCGCGGAAACCCTCATCACGCTGGAAGGCGTGCATAACTGCTGCCGTGGCTGCGCTAATGGCATCACCAAAGCCGCAGAAGGAATCAAAGACGTGACCATCGCCCCAGAGGGCAGCACCGTCAAAATCACCGCCAAGTCCAAGACCGGAGCCAAGAAAGCCGTCGAGGCCATCCTGGCCGCTGGCTACTACGGCACCACCGAAGCAGGGACGGATAAACCCGCCACCAGCACCAGCCAACCCAAGGCCGCCAAAAAGCTCACCGCCGCCACCGTCACCGGCGCGCACCTTTGCTGCCAGAAGTGCGTGGACGCCGTTGCCGACGCTGTAAAAACCGTCCCCGGCATTACCAAATCGAACATCGTCTCCAAAGAAAAAACCTTCACAGTAGAGGGCGAGTTCACCGAACCCGATCTCCTTGCCGCCCTGAACAAAGCCGGTTTCAACGGCACAATCAGCAAGTAATCCCGGCCATCGGATTCCCCTCAGAGCCTATCCTGCAAAAGGGGGACTTCCGAAATCCGAAACATCCAAACACTGGATGCGATCCTGCGCTTCTTCGCGCGCTTCACCCAGGGCTATATGGAGGCGTTCTTTCGTCCGCTCTTCCGCAGGTTGCTCGCTCTGCTCAAGCCGCCTGCCGAGGGGTTCACGCTGGATCTCGACAGCACGATCTTCGCCCGCGAGGGCTCGCAGCAAGGCGCGGCCAAGGGCTACAACCCCCGGCGTCGGGGCCGCAAGAGTCATCACCCGCTGATTGCCGTGCTGGCCGAGGCACCGTTCGTTTTGCACGCCTGGTTGCGCAGTGGCAATTGACTCACCCGCCGCCTCACGGCGGGTTCGCCCTTCGGGCAGCCTGCGGCTGTCTGTCTCACCTGCTGCCAGCAGGCTCGGATCTTCGCCACCGAGGCGGCGATGCTCTCCGCCATCTTCGCTTATAACCTGTTGGCCGTGTATCAGGCGCAGGTGACCCCGCAGAGCGGCTGGCGGCAGCCCGCGACGCTGCGTGCGGCGGTCTTCATCTGCGGAGCCGTGCTCGGGCGCAAGATCGTGCTCAGGCTCTCACAAACCGGGGGAGCTGTCGCCAAGCACAAAACCTTGATAGACAAGGCTTGCGAGCCTCCAGGGCCAATCGCGCCGCTTTTGGCCCGAGACCGACCGCCCCCGATTGGGACACTGCGGCACCCGGCGGATGCGCGATCTGACCCCGCTCAAGCGCGCTCAATCAAATGGCAAAAGCGGCGTTCGGGTTCATTGCTGCGGCAATCAGCCCGCAGGCGGAGTGGGCGGTGGCGTCTCCTCATCCTCTTCTTCCTCATCGTCCCCACCGCCATTGCCCAGGCGATTCTTCGTCGCCTCGCGGAAGGCGGTGATCAGTGCCTCCCCGCCAGCAGCTTTGCGGAACTGCAGGATCAGATCCTTCATCTCCCCCAGCTTCTCCCGCAGTTGTTTCAGCAGGGCAGGCAGGCCCAGCGTCACCACCTTGCGTCCGGCGAGGCTGCTCACTGGCAGATTCATCACCACGACAAAGTCCATGCGCTCCTTCTCCGTGGCCGCCGCCGCCTCCTCGTCGATGCCGTATTCCAGCGCCTTGTCCTTCTGCGGGCCTTTCGCCAGCTCCACCGCCGCCAACGCGAGCAGTTCTGCCTTCTCACTGAGATCCAGGTCCGGCAGGTCACGCCACTCGCTCGTGGTCAGGTCCCACTTGTCCGCCTCCGCTTCGTTGCGCACAGAGCGCAGGCAGCGTGTCATCGCCTTCGCCAGCGTGTCCGCGCTGTCCACCAGTTCCTTGCGCTCGCGCTTCTTGTCCTTCGCACTGCCTGTGAGCGCCAGCCCCTGCTTGCCCGCCTCGCTTTTGATCGTTTTAGCCAGCTCGGCCACCTCAACCGTCAGTTTCGTAAAGCGTAGCGGCTTCTTGTCCTTCCAGACCGCTTGATGCTCAGGTTTTTTCAGAATGACCAGCCCGGCTTCCGCGCGGGCCACAAGGTGGGATTGGCGTGCGTTCATAGGAAGTGCAGGATAAATAAATTCGTGTGAATTTGGCAATCCAAAAAACTCATCCAAAGAAACTCAACCGAATTCCTCCCGGCTGTCCCGGCCTCAGCGGTGGCAAAAACCACCCTTGGCATTCCACCTCATCTGATTACTCCCAAGGACGGCCGGAACACCCAAGGTACTTTCAGCCAGTGGGACCAGCCCGCCGATCCCGCGCGCGGCTTGAAGCAGGCCATCGAGTTGGAAATTACCGCCTCGCAGGGAACCCTCCAGTTTGATGGAGGCGCATGTTTAACTTTACTTAATAACCGCATTCGCATTACTCTCTTTGCATGGCCGACAACTCAAAGATTGAATGGACAGACGCCACCTGGAACCCCGTTCGTGGCTGCACGAAGGTAAGCGCAGGCTGTGCCCATTGCTATGCGGAAACCTTCGCCGAGCGCTGGCGCGGCATCAAAGGTCACCCTTTTGAGTTTGGGTTCGATCTCCGCCTCGTTCCCGAAAAGCTTGCCGATCCTCTCAAGTGGTCCAATCCACGTCGCATCTTCGTCAACTCGATGAGCGACATGTTCCACGAAGACATTCCCGAGGACTACATCGCCAAGGTAGCCTCCGTCATGCGAATCGCCGACTGGCATACCTATCAGGTCCTTACCAAACGCCCCAGCCGCCTGGAGAAGCTCCTCACAGGTCGCCTGCGCGAAGCAGCCGCTGCCTCACACATCTGGTGGGGCGTCACCGTCGAGAATCGCAAACACGGCCTTCCGCGCATTGATGCCCTCCGCCGCACCGGAGCTGCCATGAAGTTTCTCTCCATTGAACCTCTTCTCGAAGACCTCGGCACCTTCGATCTCACTGGTATTGACTGGGTGATTGTCGGCGGAGAGAGCGGACCAGGTGCCCGACCGCTTGAGCAAGAGTGGGTCACCTCCATCCAGCAGCAGTGCCAGGAAAAGGCCATCCCCTTCTTTTTCAAACAATGGGGCGGTGTGCAAAAGAGCCGTTTCGGACGCGAGTTGAACGGTCGGATCTACAGCGAGTTCCCGAAGACCACCCGCCGACCATTCCGCTCGCCCGATGACCGCCGCCGCGCACTCGCGACAGCACAATCCCAGCTTGAAACGATGTAAGCCCTCACCGCGATGCCTGCCGAAGAGATCGAACACAAGCCTTACTCCGAGGGCACTCTGGTAAAACTCGACATCTTCAAACTTTACGCTCGCGCATGGTTACCCGTCTTCACCGCCCGACCGGATCCACACTGGAAGCGCCTTCACATCTTTGATTTCTTCGCAGGTGAAGGACGCGATTGCCAAGGCACTCCAGGCAGCCCCACGCTGGTCCTCAAGGAAATCAAAGACCGCTCCGGTGACATCTGCAGCAAAGGATTGAAGGTCACCTTTACGGCCTGCGACCTCAAAGCCGATAAAGTCGCATCTCTTCAACACTACCTTGAGGCGGAACATGGCATCCCCCAATGGCTCACGTTTGACGCCAGACCTGGAGAGTTCGACAAAACCTTCGCCCATTACCTCCCGATCCTGCAGGACCCCAATACTGCCTGCCTCGCTTTTCTCGATCAGTATGGATTCAAGGAAGTAGATGCCAACGTTTTTGCTACGCTCACCACCTGTCCCACCACCGACATCTTGTTCTTTGTCAGCACTCAGCATCTCCACCGGTTTGCTGATCATCCCACGATTCGCAAATACATGGAGTTTGACCGTGCGGGTGACTACTACCACGCCCATCGTGCCATTCTTGAGTGGTATCGATCTCAAATCCCCAAAGGCACTGAATACTACCTCGCGCCATTCTCATTTCGCAAAGGCAGCAACATCTACAGCCTCATTTTCGGCAGCGGGCATCCGCGAGGTATGGAACAATTTCTCAACGTCGCTTGGCAAAAAGACAAGCTGAATGGCGAAGCTGACTACGATCTCAATCGCGAAGACTTCCGCGACATCGAGCCTTATCTGCCAATGATCGATATGTTTGGCAAACCCAAGAAGAAACAGATCTTCGAGGCTGCCCTTGAGAAGGCCATTCGCGACGGCGAACTCACGACTGAAACGGCTCTATACCTCTACTGCCTTGAGAACGGCATGCTGCCGAGTCATGCCTCACCTGTGCTGGGCAAGCTCAAGAAGGACGGTGTTGTCGAATGTCATTTTATGACGCCGCGAAGGGACAGCTTGAAGGAACCCAGACCCTTTCGTGTTCTTCCGTGAGTGTCGATGCGGATCAGACCAACTTTTCCGCTCTCGGCATGTCCCGCCAACCCCGCGTCTTCATCTCCCGCACCACCGCCGGACTCAAAGGTCTCGCGGAGCGAGTCGCCGAGGTTCTTCGCCTGCGGGGCATTGAGCCGATCATCCAGACAGGCTTCTACCCGTCCACGCATGATGTGAAGGGTATGTTGGCCGAGCACTTGCAGCAGTGCGATGCCGTCATCTGCCTCATTGGCTCCGCGTATGGCTCCGGGCCGCACGATCCCATCACGAAGGCCGAGCAGCCCGTCCACGGCCTCAAGGACCCGCGCACGAAGGACCGCCTCTTCTCCTACACCCAGCTCGAACTCCTCATCGCCCGCGACCTCGGACGCCCCATCTACACCTTCTTCATCGAGGGCGACGTTTTGCCCGCCACCTTCGCACCCGAGCCACCGGAGCTTGCCCAGCGGCAGCAGACCTTCATCACCGAGTTCGCCAAGGACGGCCGGAACACCTACGGCACCTTCAGCCAGTGGGACCAGTCCGCCGATCCCGCGCGCGGCTTGAAGCAGGCCATCGAGGCCATACAGTTTGAAATCACCGTCCTCGCCGGGAAGCCCACCAATCTCCCCTACACCCTCACCGTCGGACGCGATGCCGAATCCCAGGCCAAAAAGTATGCCGACACCCTCAGCGGCAAACTCGGAATGCCCCTCGAAATCCTCATCATCGGCGGAGAAGTTGACGCCAAGCTCGTTGACAAATACACTGGCAAGAAAACCAACTTCGCCAGCTACCGTGCTGTCATCGCCATTGCGAAGACGCAGTTGGAGTGGCTCGTGAGCGAGCTCCAGACCGTCATAATTCAGCAGCAACCATGAAACACTCATCTCCATTTTCCGCTCCAGATGCAAGAATCACGCCGTGGACCAACAACCTACGCGATGATCAGTTTCTACTGACGTGCGCAAAACTCGATAATGACACTCTCGTGACTGCGAAATTGCGAGTAGAGCGCTTCGGAGTGTGCGTCATCCGAAGGAGCGGTGCGGGGTTCACCACTAACCGTCCGGAATTCAGCGAACCAACTGAAAATGGTAAAATTGACCCCAACATAGGTTTCCTCCAAGAAATGCTCGGCCCAGCAAGTGGGGAGCAGAGTGAAGCCAAAGGGGCCACAACCAAACTCATCGTCACCAATCCTAGTTCTGACGAACTTGCCGGGAATTTTCCAGGCACGTTAAATCCTCACGCCGATGGAACGCATTTGGCAAGCCAGCCTCCATTGATGATTTTGCAATATCTGACTTCTGCCGACGTCGGTGGTGCGCTGCGTTTTGTGGACATGGCGGGGATATTTGAAGCCTTGTTCTATAAAGATGCTGAACACTTCGAAGACATGGTTCGTGAGTTCCAAAGATGTGATGCGGTGAGCGTTGTGAAGCGCTTTCCCGATGGCAATACCGTCACTCACGAAGCTCCATTCCTTTTCAGAACCGCTTACGCCTCGGTAAACTCACTTGGATGTCGGGGGCGGTTCGACGCCAAAGTGACCCCTCACGCAGCGGTTAAGCCCTACTTTGAGGAGGTTAGCAGAATGGTTTTAAGCGAAAAATTCAGAGTGAGCTTTTCTCCTCTACCGTCCGACATTGTCCTTTTGGACAATTGGCGGGTTGTTCATGGCCGGGGACATTATGCAACCTTGGGGCCAAGGGCTCATAGACGGTTGTGGATCGAATCCCTCTATCCTACGGTCCAAGCAAACCTGCTTCTTGGTCTGCGTCCGCTGCTCGCTCTGACTCAAAAAGCGGGGGAAACACCGATCAAGAAACCTGCAAATCCGGTAGTGACCGGGCTTGAGAAGAACGTTAATCCTGAACAGCAGGGCCGGATCACACCCACGGGCGAAGGAGGTCAGGACGAGGTAACTCGCGAGGCCTCCCCGGCTGTGGCGTCCGGGCAAGAGGTGCTTCCATCTGTGCGGAGCGCTGTATGGCTAGTCCTGGAATGCCTTCACCGCCGTTTGAAAGGCTATGGCGGCAAGGAAGCTCGGATATCTCTTGTTGCCGAAATTGGAAAGTCACTTCCTTCTGAGGAGGCCGCCATAGCAATTGAGCACGCAGTCGGTTTGCACCTAATCGCCCGCTCCACTTCCAACCTTGTTTCCTTCACGCAGAAGGGTATCAATCAGCATCTACAATCAATAGCATCAAAGCTCTTCCAAAACAGCAACATTAACGACTGAACAATATGAAACATGTCCGTAACAGCCGCACGTTTTCTTTCCAAACACATGTCAGCAATGGCGTAGGAGAAGGGCTTATCGACATCCCTCATCCTCGAATTCTCGGCGTGAAGTCCCCTGCCGATATTGTGAAGGAATTTTGTGAAACGTGGGGCCACAAAGCGAAAGGGGTAGTGCTGCCATGCACAGCTCCTGACGGTCTGCTCTTCGACATCGAAGGTATTCCACTACAGCGCACAACGATGTGCGACAACATGATTCAGTTAGGGGCTGCCAAAAAACCCAGTCCAGGCTTCAATTTTAGTCAGGCGGTCGCAGACTTCGCTGCGGTTGATCCTGATTTGGAAATTTACATTATGCTTTCACCAGGCCTTCAGTTTGTCTCAACGGACCCACTTCACGTCCAAGATATCAGAGGAGTTGGCTCGAACCAAGTTTGCGTCTGCAACGAGAAGAGCCAGCAGTTGCTTGGTGCAATTCTCGGGACAGCAGTGGACTTGGCTCTAGATGCATTGGGCGATACACCTGACCGACTCAAGGGCTGTGTGCTCAATCTCGTGGATATTCTACCAATGGGGGCAAAGGGAAATCATATCCACCTCACCTGCTTCTGCGAAAGCTGCGTTAAGGGCTTCAAAGAGAAAAGCCCTGAGTTACTCCGCCACTTTAAAGTCTCGCCCAATCCGTGGAACTTAGCCCTAACTGACAATGGAACCGGAATCGGTTACATCGACGACATTGATCCCGATACCACACCCCAGGACATAGTCGCACTCAGCAGGATGAAAGGTTACGATTCCGTTTTCGGCCAAGCAGAAGATAATCATCTACAGTCGCTTGCAGTAAAGCTTCTGGAATACATTAAGGTGCGGCATCAACTCACCGTGGAAGCCATGAACAAGATTTATGAGGAGGCGTTCAAAGGCATTGATTCACCTCCAGGTCGCATCATCCTCACCGAAGGATGCTCATACAACTGGACAGCCGGATTGGTCCTCAAGGAACTTGATCACCCGCAGCGGGATGGTGATGTATATCCGCCATTTGATGAAGTCTGGTTCAACAATCTCTCAAGCGAAACGTCATTTCGAATTGTTAAGGTGCGTTCTTATATGTGGCGACGTTCTCGCTATTTTGTTGATGCCTTCATCGAATTCGTCGCACAGGTTGCTGACCCTGTGATGCGAGCGACAACAGGAATGGCGAGGATTTCGACTGAAGATATCAAAAATCTAATGCGGACGCGCCTCCAGCAATGCCTCGGCACGGCAGATAGCAACCGCACCAGCATCGCCGCCTTGCCGAATCTGGCCAGCGACAGCAGTGTAAGCACTAGAATAGGCATAGTTTCACCATGCTGTTTTACGAAAGAGGTTGGTGAAAGCATGATCAGTCTTGTGAAGGTGGCTCCTGGAATCGGGGGTGCCAAAATGCCCACTGAAGGAAACAAACATCAAATAGAGAATTTGTTACGGCAAATGATTGGCAGTAACCCTGAAGATAGTAAGTAGGCGTGTGCTGACCTAGCAGCGCTTATCATTGCCGGAGCGTGGAATGTTGGATCAACGTTGTCCTCCCCGATCCGGACTGCTTTGACTCTGTGCTGCAGGCCCAGATGGCGCGGGAGTTTGGCGGTTGTTTGCGGTTCGCTGTGAGGCCGCAGTGGACGCCTGTGGCGTATAGATGTGATGGCGTGGTGGACTGGATGGAGAATCATCTGCGGCAGGCTTCATGCGGGGCGGGGGCGGCGGTGAGGGCGGGGTTGTCGCGGGCGATGTCGGCGAGGGTCTGGAGGGCGGCGGTTTGGTCGAGCTGCTGGAGTTTGAGCCGTCTGCCGGTGGCGATGACGAGGGGGCGGCTGGTGAGGAGGGCTTTGCAGGTGCGCGGGAGGTGACCGAGGAAGGCGAAGAGGCTGCGCTGGTCGGCGTCGGTGAGGGTTTCGAGGTTGTCGAGGACGAGGAGGGTGCGGGTGCCGGTGAGGGTGTCAATGAGGAGGCGCGGGCGCTGGTCGGCGGGGGCCTGGGTGATCTCGGGCTTCTGGAGCCGGCGGGCGATGGCGTCGAGCATCTGGGTGAAGCCGCTGACGGCGAAGGGGCTTTCGTCGTGCGGGCCATGCGGGTCCATGGCGGTCTGCTTGGCGGAGAGGAAGAGGATGTCGTCGTAGTGTCCGGGCGCGGCCAACTCGGCGGCGCGGATGGCGAGGGTGGTCTTGCCCATGCCGCCAGGGCCATCAATGAGCGCGCCCCAGCCGGTGGCGTCGGGATAGAGGTCGGGGATGAGCTTGGCGAGTTCGGTGTCGCGACCGAAGAAGCGCTGGATGGTGGGGAGGTTGTGACGAAAGGATGAAGGAGGAGGGATGAAGGATGAAGTGGGGACGGCTGGTTGAGTTGCGGGGGATGGTCCACCATTGAGCCAGCGGCGGATGTTGTCGAAATCTCGGTCGGCGTGGAAGCGGTGGTAGCGCTTGAGCTTGGGGGAGATGTGCTTCGAGTCGGCGTCATCGAACAAGACGACGCGGATGGTCTCGACGATGCCGTTGGCTTCATAGACGCGGTGGCGGATGTCGTCGGCCTCGCAGGCGGCTCCGAGGCCGGTGCCGGGTGGTTGGGTTTTGTCGAAGCACTGGAACCAAGACTCGCTGCCGATGATGATGACGTGGCTGGTTTGTAGAGCGCGGTCACTGCTCCATTTATCCCAGCCATCGTTCGGGCCGCCGGGGTGCTCTTCGAGGAAGAACTGGTCGAGAATCACGCTGATGCCGCTCGACCGCAGCCGCTCAGCGAAGGCCCGCACGCGCTGGCGTTCGGTGTCGCTGGTCTGGCGGTAGCTGAGGAAGACTTCGGGCATGATGCGTCAACCGTTGACCCGATGCGGGATAGTCGCTCAGGCTCGCATCACTTCCCGCCGCGATAAGGGGCGGTGAGGTTTCCGTGCTCATCGGTGATTCCGGCTTCGACGGTTGCCTTGCGGACCTCTGCGGGTGTCATGCGGCGAAAATACTCCTGCATGTAAGCGGCGAACTCGTCAGTCATGTAGCCCTTCCACTCAGGCTTCGGCGGCATGGGAGAGCGGCGTGTCCGTGAAACACGCGGGGCAGGCTTCTTGGATAGTGTGGACATGGCTAGTGGAGATGGGGTGGACGGAAGTAACCGAGGATACAATCAGGATCACGAACAGCAACCTGCACATGGGACTTCAAGCGAATCTCTGACTCTGCGAATGCCGGTGCGCCTTCCTGGAAACAGCCACGCACCGAGTGGAACTTCGACCCCGAGGCAGCCTCAAGCCTGGGCAAAGCGAAATTGATCACGGAACAATCCAAGTCGTGTTGAAGACTGCGATTACTCGGGACTACGAGCTTCTCCCGGAGCTGGGATTCCACAAAGGCATCGTGGGCACTGGCAAGGGTTTTCGTGTTCCGTGTATCGAGCAGGTCAAAGCAGTTTCCCAACTGGATGACCGCCCCAATGACCACAGGCTTCTTGATCCGTTTTGGATGTCGCTTCTTCTGCTCAACAGCCCACTCCAAGGCACGCTCTGGCCCAAATTCCCAAAAGTAGATGCCATAGCCGAGCCAGTCGTAATCGTTCTCACTCGCTGACAGATGATCACCCGTCAGCAACACGCGACGCACAACAGATTCATCGCAGCCGTGGTAGGCGATGATCGTGCGCTGGTAGTCGAAGTGACGCATGGCCAGGATCGTAGCTGGCAGCTTCGTTTTGCCAAGAATAGATCGCTGGCTGATGGCGGGTCGCTTTGCTTCAGCACATGCCAGGAGGCTTCCGACACCTGCAAGTGCCACTCCGACACTTGCGCGTGATCCTCCAACGTGTGTCAGCAGGCCTCCGAAACCGGTTAGCGGGCTTCCAACGATTGTGCGCCATCTTCCAGCGTTGGTTCACGGGCTTCCGGCGGCTGCGAGCTGCCTTCCAACGGCTGTCTCGTGGCTTCCAAGATGGGCGTGCCTGCCTCCATAGCCAGTGAGCTGGCTTCAAAGCTGTGTGCTCTTGCCTCCAAAGGTGGTGAGCTGGTCTCCAAGCTGTACGCTCTTGCCTTCAAAGGTGGTGAGCTGGCTTCCTAGATGACGATGCGCCGCATCAGTTCTCAATGCGAGGTGACCCCTGCGACGAGCGTACTGACCGGGAACTATGTCTCGTCTCTGCCTCCTCGCGCTCACCTCCCTCCACGCCCTTGCGGCGGAGCCTTTCACGACACCGCCTGCGGAGTTCGCAGGCCAACTCGGTAGCTATGCCTCGCCGCTGCGCTTTAAAGATGGCCGTGAGGTGAAAGCTGCCGCCGAGTGGCCGGAACGGCGCGCGGAGATATTGCGGGAATGGCACGCCATCCTCGGTGCCTGGCCCCCGGTGGTGGAGAAGCCCAAACTGGAGGTGCTGGAAACGACTCGCCGTGAGGGCTTCACCCAGCAGCGCATCCGCCTCCAGATCGCCACCGCGCAGACTGGAGAAGGCTACCTGCTCATTCCCGAGGGTGACGGGCCTTTCCCCGCTGTGTTTGTGCCCTACTATGATCCTGAGACCAGCATCGGACTCGCGGGGAAACCGCTGCGGGACTTCGCCCTTCAACTCACGCGGCGTGGGTTTGTCACGCTCAGCATCGGCTCGCCGGGTGGGGTTGCGCGCCTGCCCATCCTTACCGCCGGGGCGCAGTGCCAGCCGCTCTCCTACCTCGGCCACGTCAGCGCGAATGCCTGGATTGCGCTCGCCCAACTGCCGCAGGTGGACTCGAAGCGCATCGGCATCTGCGGCCACTCCTATGGCGGCAAGTGGGCCATGTTCGGCGCATGCCTGTGGGACAATTATGCGTGCGGTGTCTGGTCTGACCCCGGCATAGTCTTTGATGAAACGCGCGGCAGCATCAATTACCAGGAGCCTTGGTACCTGGGATACGACCCCGCCATCACCCGCCAGCCCGGCCTTGTGACGCCGAACAACCCGCGCACCGGAGCCTATAAAACGCTCATCGAGCGCGGTCATGATCTCGTCGAGCTACAAGCGCTCATGTGCCCGCGCCCCTTCCTCGTCAGTGGTGGTGCCGAGGATCCGCCTAAGCGCTGGCTTGCGCTGAATCACCTCATCGCCGTGAACCAACTGCTCGGTCACAGCGACCGCATTGCCATGACCAACCGGCAACTGCATGACCCGAACGAAGAGTCGAACGAGGTCATCTACCGCTTCCTGGAGCGGTGGCTGGCTGCCAAGCCTTGAATCAGCGGAAAAGCCATGAACTGTGTGGCACCGCCATGCCTGCCAGCCCCAATCTAGCCGCCACCGAGACCCTGCGCGGTCTCGTGGAGCGCGTGGTGTATCACACGGAAGAGACCGGCTACTGCATTCTCAAAGTGCTGCCGGAAGGGCGGCGCGACACAGTCAGCCTGATCGGCAAGGCACCGCGTGTGGTGGCGGGCGAGCAGTTCGTGGCAGAGGGGCGCTGGGAGCCGACGCGCGACTACGGCCCGCAGTTCAAGGCAGAAACGCTGAAGCTTTCGCGGCCTGATTCACGCGCGGGCATCGAAAAGTATCTCGGCAGCGGTTTGATCGAAGGCATCGGCCCGGCGTATGCGCGGCGGCTGATCGAAAAGTTCGGCAAGAGCATCTTTGACGTGATCGAAAACGAGTCGGCAAAGCTCGAAGAAGTAGAGGGCATCGGACGGAAGCGGCGGCTGGAAATCCGCGAATCGTGGATGAAGCAGAAGGGCGTGCATAACATCATGCTCTTTCTCCACAGGCACGGCATCAGCTCCGCGCGCGCGCTGCGCATTTACAAAACATACGGCGATGAGGCGCTGGCGATCCTGAACTCCAATCCCTACCGCCTAGCGCAGGACATCCACGGCATCGGCTTCAAGACGGCGGATGACATTGCCTATCAGCTCGGCGTAACGAATGATGCGCCAGAGCGGCTGCGCGCGGGCATCCTGCATGTGTTGGAGACAGCCGCAGGCACAGGACACTGCTGCCAGCCAGAGAGCCTGGTCGCAGAAAAAGCGATTCAACTCCTCGGCGGTGAGGCTGCCCTCATCCACCCGCAGATTGAGGCGCTCATCACCGCCGACCAGCTCGAAAGGCATTCCATTGACGGCGGCACGGTCCTTTACCTGCCGCATCTCCGCGCCGCCGAACAGAGCATTGCAGACTCGATCAAAGGTCTGTCTGGTGAGAGCAATCACCCGGCATTGGAGGAGGACGAGGCCATCACATGGGCGGCGACAAAGACGGGCAAGAAACTCGCGGAAAGCCAGCAGCGCGCCGTGCGGGAAGCGCTGCGGCAGCGCTGTCTCATCATCACCGGCGGCCCCGGCGTGGGGAAGACGACCATCCTGCGCACCATCCTCGTCATCCTGCAAAATGAAGGCTTGAAGATCACCCTGGCCGCGCCCACCGGACGCGCCGCGAAGCGCCTGAGCGAGAGCACGGACATGGAGGCAAAGACACTGCACCGCCTGCTGGAGTACCAAGGCAGTGGTGCCTGGGGCCGTCATCGTGGCAAGCCGCTGACAGGTGATCTGTTTGTCGTGGATGAGTGCTCCATGGTGGATGCGCCGCTGATGGCGCACTTTCTCTCAGCGCTGCCGGAGGGGGCACATCTACTGCTGGTGGGTGATGCCGATCAGCTCCCGTCCGTCGGTCCCGGCATGGTCCTCCATGATTTGATCCGCAGTGACAAAGTGCCGTGCGTGAAGCTGACGGAAATCTTCCGCCAGGCTGCCACCAGCCGCATCATCACCAGCGCGCACGAGATCAATCGCGGCCATCTTCCTGATCTCAAACCCGCGCGTGACAGCGACTTCTTTTTCCTGGAGGCAAAGACACCTGAGGATGTCGGCGAGCTCATCGTGCAGCTCGTGCAGACGCGGCTGCCTGCGAAGTACCGCTTCGATCCCCTCAAAGACATCCAGGTGCTGACGCCGATGAACCGTCATCAGCTCGGCACACGCTCATTGAATGAGAAGCTCCAGGCCGCGCTGAACCCGCCAAACGAAATGAAATATGAAATCGAGCGCTTCGGGGCCAACTTTCGTGTCGGCGACAAAGTGATTCAGACGCACAACAACTATGACAAGGAGGTCTTCAATGGCGACATCGGCCACATCGTCTCCATTGAGACTGAGCCGCTGAAGCTCAGCGTCCGCTTCGATGGCGACAGGCTGATCGAATATGAACCCGGCGAGCTGGATGAACTGCAACTGGCCTACGCGCTGACCATTCACAAAAGCCAGGGCAGCGAGTTCCCCTGTGTCATCATCCCCGTTAGCACGCAGCATTACGTCCTGCTGGAGCGCAGCCTCATCTACACCGCCATCACGCGTGCCAGGAAGCTGGTCGTTCTGGTCGGTGATCCCAGGGCACTCACACTCGCCGTCAGCAGGCAGGAGAGCCGGAAGCGCTGGACTGGGCTGCGCAGCCTCCTGTGAAGAAAGATGCAGCGCGGTGTGCCGTTCATGGCGGACCCTCCAGCCATGATGATCTCCCGACCACTGCTCGTTGCCCTACTCTTTGCCCCATGCTCCCTGCTCTTGGCAGCGAAGCCCAATATCATCCTCATCAATATTGATGACCTCGGCTATGCGGACATCGGCCCCTTTGGCGGAAAGATGGCGACGCCGCAGCTTGAACGGATGGCGAAGGAGGGGATGAAGCTCACGAGTCACTATGCGGCACCGGTTTGCTCACCCTCGCGTGCGGCGATGATGACGGGCTGCTATCCCAAGCGCGCCCTGCCCATCCCCGGCGTGCTCTTTCCCGCTGCGGCTGTCGGTTTGCATCCCGATGAAGTCACTGTGGCAGAGGTTCTGAAGCAGAACGGCTACGCCACCACCTGCATCGGCAAATGGCACCTCGGTGACCAGCCAGAATTTCTCCCCACCGCGCAGGGCTTCGACAGCTACCTCGGCATTCCTTATTCCAACGACATGGGACCACGCAGCGAAGGTTCCAAGAGCAACCCCGACAAGCCCGTCCCGCCTGAAAAAGAAGTCGCCAGCAAAGGCATGGACCCAAAGAACTACGGCGGCGATGAAACCGGACTCAAAGGGCCCGCGCAGCCGCCGCTGCCGCTGCTGGATGGTGGCAACGTCATCGAGCGCGTCAAAGCCGCGCAGCAGCACACCTTCACGCGCCGCTACACCGAGCGTGCGGTGAGGTACATCCAGGAACATCGCGACGGGCCTTTCTTCATGTATCTGCCGCACAATGCCGTCCACTACCCGCACTACCCGCACCAGGATTTCATGGGCAAGTCCGGCGGCACGCTACAACAGGACTGGGTGCTCGAAGTGGACTGGAGTGTTGGGAATATCCTTGAGGCTCTGCGTGAGCTGAAGCTGGATTCAAACACGCTGGTCATCTTCACCAGCGACAACGGTGGTCCTCTCAACCAAGGTTCTGAGAACACCCCGCTCCGTGGCGGCAAAGGCATGACGCTGGAAGGCGGGATGCGTGTCTGCACCATCGCCTGGTGGCCGGGAAAAGTCGCCGCTGGTGGCAGCACTGCCGCCATCACAAGTCACATGGACTGGCTGCCCACCTTTGCCGCGCTCAGCGGTGGCACAGCACCCGCTGACCGCAAGATTGACGGCATTGACCTATCCCCGCTCCTTCTCGGCAAAGCCGACACCTTCAAACCACGCGACACTTTCTTCTACTACCATGGCTTCAATCTCCAGGCTGTGCGCAGTGGCCCGTGGAAGCTCCACCTCGCGAAAAGCGAACTCTACAATCTCGAATCCGACATCGGTGAAGCCAGGAACATCGCCGCGCAGAATCCCGAGCAGATCGCTAGGCTCAGCGCGCTCGTCGAAACGATGAGGCAAGATCTTGGCGACAAAACCAAGAACGCCCCAGGAGTCCGCAAGCTCGGTCATGTCAGCAATCCCCTTCCCCTCATTGATCACGATGGCAAAGTCCGCTCTGGCTTTGACCACTTCGCAAAGCAGCTTCCATAACAACCGCCTTGGGCCTATTGGCTACCACCACCACCTACCGTGGGAATAGCACGGGTAACATGGGAATAGTATTGCAGATGCCTCTGTCTTTCGGTCGCTGCTAGACTGCTGCTGGTGCTCATTGCAGGCCTAAGATGCGACGTGCTTCTACCGGGTCCATGCCAGCGGATATCAGCCGCTCCAACGCCTTTTGTAAACCTGACTGCTCTCCCTCAACTCGACCCTGCTGGAGTCCCTGTTGGAGTCCCTGCTGGAGTCCTTGCTGGAGTCCTTGCTGGAGCGCTTCGCGGGTTTTCCCTTGGATCAGCGTGCGCTCGGTACTCACTGCTAACCAAAAGCGATCATACGCGGCACGTTCTGCCGGGCTGAAATTGCTCTCGCGGGCGATGCGGAGGGCTGCCTTGAGCGCGGGATTGATGCCGGTCTCCTGCGAGAATCTTTCTACGCTAGGCTGCCCTTGCTTCCCTGCGCCGACTGCGTCCCGCAGAAATTTCAGCCAAGCCCAGCGCACCCGCCTCGCCTCCGTCGGCTGGGATTCCCGAAATTTTGGCAATTCCACAAAGACAAACTCCAGTCCCTCAATGCGGCGCTGCGGCTCCGCCACATTGACGATGCGGTAGTGGTGATAGTACTCCGCGCTGTCTTTCACAAAGGTGTCGTTGAGCAGGCTCAGGGCTATCACCGGTTGAAGAAGTTCAAATGCTTCACCCTGCTCGAGCTGCTTCACATACGCCTGGCTGGCATTAAAAAGCACTCGTTGGAGAAAGGCTGAAGTCCACTGCATCTGCATCTCCACGATGAACTGCCGCCCCACCTCATCCACACACTTCACATCTACGATTCCACGCTTGAAGACTGGCAGCATCGGCATCTGATCAATTGGCAAATAATCCAGACTGACGATGGGGGAGTCCAACGGCAGCAGGGCATTGAGAAAATTGAGCAGTATGTCTGGATGCTCGCCAAAAATGCGGCGGAACACCAAGTCACTGCGCGGATCGAGAAAACCTTCCATACGGCAGGCTTACCACTACTGCCCGCGCCTGGCAAGGCAGGCTGTGAACAGGCTGCTAGGCGCAAGCAACTCTGAATCAGAGGAAATACTTCGCTTTCTCTTAATCTCGGAACCACGGCACAAACGCGCTCGTGGTTCGCTGATACTCACGATAGGCATCGCCGCGCTTCTGGATGGAGAGCTTTTCGGTGAGTGGAATGCCTGTGACGTTCAGCAGGAAGTGCAGCATGGCTACTGGCGCGATGATGGCGGTCCAGCCCCAGGGCGCGGGCAGGGCCATGAGGAAAAGCCCCCACCAGAGCAGGCTCTGGAAGAAGTAGTTCGGGTGGCGGCTGTAGTTCCAGAGGCCGCATTGGCAGATGGCCTTGGGGTCCTGGTTGGCTCTCTTGAAATGAGCGAGTTGAGCATCAGCGATGCCTTCACCAATGAGTGCGACGAACCAGAGACCGAGACCGATGCATTCCAGCAGATGGAAATGTGGCGTGCTCTGTTGCGTGATGAGAAACACGGGCAACATGAGCAGCCAGACGAGTACGGCCTGAGCGAGGAAGAACCCCAGAAAGGCGCGTGGTGGGCTGGCCTTCCAACCTTCCCGCAACACAGCATAGCGCACGTCTTCCTTCGGATGATGACTGGCCACACGACGCCACAAATGCGTGCCGAGGCGCAGGCTCCAAGCGGAGACAAGGACCGCAATGGCGATGCGACGCGGCAGCCAGCCTTCCCCGGCGATGGCGTACCATGCAGCCACAGGAGCAAAGGCGAGAGCCCAAGTGACATCCACAAAGGAGTAGTTGTCCAATTTCACGCTCAGCCGCCATGTGACGAGGAAGAGTGCGATGAGAATGAGGGCGGCAATGGCGATAGTCATGATAGCATACGTTTGGCGACAGCTTCGATCAAGGGTTTACAAATAAAGTAAATCAGCGCCAGCAACACCGGAGCGATGAGGCACCAGACGGCAATGCCATAGAGCGCGGTCAAGCCGTAGTCGCGGAAAAAGGGGCCAGGCTCGGCAAAGAATCGCTCGATCATGCTGGGAATGTTAATGCTGACGTGGGGTGCCTGGAAGATCCACTCGCCTGCGCGATAGAAGCCGAGCACGAGCGTCCATTGCAGAGGATAGGCCAGGGTCTTGAAGGTCTGCAAGATGGGTTGATTCAGCTTCAATGGAATGCCGACTAGCAAGCTGAGAAGTGTGGTCGAGCCAATGATGGGGAAGATGCTCAATGTTAGACCAAAGGCGATAGCTTGAGCGATTTTGGCAGGACTAATGCCTTGGGTGAGCTGCTGGAGGATCGGGTTGAGAATCCAGCGCCGCCAAAGCGAAGGCATAGCCTCATTCATGTGCGACTCCTCCGCAGCAGCACGTCTTCGATTCGACCATTTAATGGAACTTTGAAGAGCTGAATGAGGGCGTAGATGGCCATGGCAATGTTTCCCAGCAGCAGGATGGCGATAAGCCAGGCGACACGCGCCACCCACTGCACCTCTTTATAAGCCAGCCAGCAGTAAAAGGTTAGGAAGCCCCAATACGCATCAAACAGCGTCGCGATGAACCACGGGTGAGTCCACGTCTCATACGTCAGCTTCCAAATAGGCACCAGCGTGCTTGCCCAGCCTGTGACGCAGAGCATGGACACCAACACGATGAGGAAGAAGATACGGAGGTGGAGGATCACGGGGGCGTGGATGGAGAACTTTGTGGATACGTTCTGCGGGCGACGGGCGGATTGCGGAAAAGGTTCGTTTCGTTTTGGCTGGGATTCGTTTATCTCACGCGATGGCAGCCCCTGATAAAGCTCAAGCTCTGTTCCCCGTCACCGCATGGACGCTGGTGCGCCGCGTTCAGTCAGGTGAAGCGGCTCCGACGGTGGAGCAGGCGCTGGAGTCGTTGTGCGGCACCTACTGGGAGCCGGTTCGGCGGTATTTGAGCGCGCTGGGCTGTCGCGAGGAGGAGGCAGCAGATGTGACTCAGGAGTTCTTTGCCTCGTTTTTGCGCACGGGTGGCTTTGCGCGGGCGAATCCTGATCTGTCAAAGCTGCGCACGTTTATTAAGCTCGCAGCGGGGAACTTTTTGGCGAACCACTGGCGGAACAAATCCACGCAGCGTCGTGGTGGAGGTACCACGGCAGAGAATATCGATGACGTGCCGGAGATCGCCGAGGCGGAGCGCTCACTGGCGGAGCAGACTTATGATCGCGAGTGGGCACAGGCAGTGCTGGGGCGGGCACTTTCGAAGGTGGCGGCGAGTTATGCCAAACGTGGTCGTGAGACGTTGTTTGAGGCCATCAAGAGCGGGTTGCTTCGTCCGGGCGGCATCGCGGATGTGTCAGCGGTGGCGGAGAGGTTTGGCATACCTGAATCGCAGGTGCGTGTGGCAGTGCATCGGGCGCGGCAGCGGCTGGCGGAGACACTTCGGGAAGATGTTTCAGCCACAGTGGAGAGCGCGTCGGCAGCGGATGAAGAGGTGCGTTATCTCATTGGCGTCATCGCTCACGCGCAGTGAAACAAGGGCCATGAATCCGGGGATGAATCCACGATGAGCACCACCGCACACTGCCCTGAATGCCAGACCGTGCTTCCGACGGATGGCTTTGCGGGGCTGTGCCCGCGTTGTGTAGCGAGATCGCTGGAGGATCATCTCATTCATCCCGCCGCGCTCGAAAATCGTGGTGAAAGGCCAATCGTCCCCGGTTGGGATGTGCTGGAGCCTGTAGGAGCCGGAGGGCAAGGGATCGTTTGGCGTGCGGTGAGGCTAGAGGATGATGTGATGGGTGCGGTGAAAGTCTTCCGTGCTGATTTAACTGATGGCTGGGAGAGTGCCGCTCGTATGGAGGGCGAGGCGGCGGCACTGCGCACCCTAGAGCATTCAGGCATCGTGCGCGTGCTGGACTGTGGCGAGACGGTGGACGAGCAGTTTTATGTCATCACCGAATTCATCGAGGGCTGCGATTTGCAGAGGCTCATGCATGCGCAAAAGCTCCCAGTAGAGCGTGTGTTGGAGATCACGCAGCGCGTGGTGGAGGCCGTCTCTCATGCGCATGAGCGCGGGCTGGTGCATCGTGATCTGAAGCCGGCGAATGTGCTCATTGGCCGTGATGGCACAGTGAAGCTGGCGGACTTCTCGCTCGCACGACGCCTGGACGCTTCCGCGAGGATAACGATGACACAGGATGGCACCACGTTTGGTACGCCTTACTACCTCGCACCGGAAGTGATGCGCGGCGAGGCCGCCACGACCTCATCGGATATTTATGCGCTTGGTGTGATGCTCTACGAGATGCTCACGGGTGCGCCGCCTGCTGGTCGCTTTACTCGTGTGTCAGAAAAGTGCGATCTTCCGCGCGAGGTGGATGCGTTGATTGAGTCGCTGCTCGCCGAAGGTCCTACCAACCGGCCCGACTCCGCCGAAGTCGTGCTCAAAAAGCTGCGTGAGCTCGATGAAGTTCGTGCAGGAGCACTCGCGGCACGTTTGCGGCGGCATCGCTGGAAGTTTGCGGCGGCGATTGCGGCTTCCATTTTTCTCGCGGGTGTCATTGGATATCTCATTCCGCGTCCGATCCCGCCTCCGCCGCCCCCGCCGAAGCTGAACGCTCGCGGTTTCGCCAATGCTGCAGCCACGACACGCTCAGAGCCCCTGGTCAACAGTCTCGGCATGAGCTTCATCCCTGTGCCGGGTGTCCAGGGCGTCTTGTTTGCACGTTATGAAACCAAGTCGTCTGACTTCATCCAGTCGATGACGGAAGGGATGACCGATGCTGCGTGGCTGGAGGCGTTTGGTGGCGTCATGGGCACGCGAAATCCATTGTCCGACGTGCGTCCCAGCGGCTGGGAGCCGCAGTCACATACAGCCACGGTGGTTCAGATGATGGCGCTGATGAAGCTTGCCCCCGAGGCCGCCGCGTCGGGCATCAATCTGTATCAGGCACGCCGTTTCTGCGCCTGGCTGACCTGGCGTGAACAGCGTGAGGGCCGGCTCACACCATCGCAGTTTTATCGTCTGCCGACCGATGAGGAATGGAGCCTCGCGGCGGGTTTGCCGCCTGAGACTTTGCTAGATGTACATGAGCGGCATCGTTCCATCCCACAGACGGAAGTGCTGCACCCCTGGGGGAAAGCCTGGCCGCCACCGCCCGGCTTTGCGAACTATGCAGGCACCGAGGCGCGTGATGCCAATTGGCCTGCCGCCTGGGCTAACATCGAAGGCAGGAATGACGACTTCCCGCGCACGGCACCGGTGGGTCGTTTCGCGGAGACATCCACGGGCCTTTATGACATCTGGGGCAATCTCTGGGAGTGGTGCGAATCAAAAAAGAATGTCGTCTCCGCCGAGATGACGCTGCGCGGTGGCTCGTGGGTCGATGGTGGTTTCAAACCCCAACTGCGCATGGATTACCGCCGCTTCGAGCGTCCGAATCTTCGCGAGACATGCGTCGGCTTCCGCTGCGTGCTGGTGGTGCCGGATTTGCCTGCTCAGCCACTGCCGAAGAGTGTCGGAAAAAAATCTGCGGATCAGTGAAACAAGTTTTCAAAGGCCGGGGATGCGGAGGTAGTCATGAAAAAGCTCCTCCCCCTCATCTTCTGCTTCCTTTCGTCAGTGATCCAGGCTCAGGCCACGCCGCCGGTGTCCGGTTATGCGGGCTGGTGGCGGGCGGATCTGGGTGTCGTCACGGATGCTTCGGGGAATGTGCAGACCTGGCAGGATCAGTCGGGGAATGCGCGCCACTTTGAGCAGACGGATGTGAACAAGCGCCCGGCGCTCGTGCCGCTCGGCATCGGGGCTCAGGCGTCTCTGCGGTTCGATGGCAGCAATGATGGGCTGCTGGGCGTCAGCGGCATGAACTTCACGCGGCCCTCGACGGTGTTCGTGGTCTTCGAGCGGCTCTCCGAGGCGGTTTATTTCAACAGTGGCTACGTCATCCAGAACAGTGTTGATCCGCACTGGTTCATGCGGAGTGATGGCTTCGCCTCTGGGGCCTGGGTGCGTCAGGTGGCCCTGCCTGAGGCCAATGAAGAGACTGTGGCGGTGATGACCAATGGCCCAGCCTTCACCACGGTGCATGTGAATGGCAGTGATTGGACCCACAGCAGCACTCCGGCCACTGGCGCACCGGGGCGGCTCGCGCTCGGCGGTGGCACTGGCAATGGCTTCGATCCGCTGCAGCAGCAAATCGCTGAGGTGATCGTCTATAATCGGGCGCTAAGCGCAGGCGAGCGCGAGGACGTGGAGGCTTATCTGGCCGCCCGATATGGATTCCCCGTGCCATCTGTCGCCACGCCGATCGTTTCGCCACCGAGTCAGATCGTCAGTGCCAGCACCACGGTGAGTCTCAGCGTGAGCACCACCGGGGCAGAGATCCGCTACACCACGGATGGCAGCGAGCCGACGGCATCGTCCACCCTTTACACTGCGGCATTCAGCGTGCCTGCGGGCACCACGGTGAAGGCTCGTGGATTTAAAAGCGGACGCCTCAGTAGTCCCATCGGCGAGGGCATCTACACGGCCAGTGCTTCCATGCCTTTTCCCACCAGCGGGCTCGCCTTGTGGACGCGTGCGGATCAAGGCGTGACTCATGATGCCCAGGGAGCTGTGCAGGTCTGGCAGGATCTTTCCGGCGCGGGGAATCACTTCTCCCAGGGCACGCAGAATCAGCAACCAAAGCTTAAAGCAGGCTCCCTCGCCGGGCAGCCATCCATCGCTTTTGATGGTGCTGACGATGGGCTTTGGGCTCCGTCTAGCATGGCGCTCGGGCGTGCTTCCACGGTCTTCGTCGTCTTCGAGCGGGAATCCACTGAGGACTTCTATATCGGTGGTGGCTACGTTTTGCAAAACAGCACCAACCCGCGCTGGTACATGCGCACGAACGGCTTTTACTCCGGCACGGCTTTTCTCCGCGATGCCTTCCCCCAGCGCGCTCGGCGCACGGTGGCGGTGATGACGAACAGCCCCACCTCCACCCGCGTGCATGTGAACGGCAGTGACTGGACTCATGACAGCAGTCCGACCACTGGCACACCGGGCCGACTCGCCCTCGGTGGGGGCAATGGTCATGAGTTAGATCCCCATGCCATCCGCGTGGCCGAGGTCATTGCCTTTTCGGATGCGCTCACGGATGCCGAGCGCGTGCGTGTGGAGGAATATCTGGCCGCGCGCTACGCGCTGCCGGACATGAAGGTCAGCCCGCCAGTCATCACCCCGGCCAGCCAAATCGTCAGTGCCAGCACCAGTGTCACTCTGACCTGCGCCACCGTCGGTGCGGAGATCCGCTACACCATGGATGGTAGCGAGCCCACGGCAGGCAGTGCTCTTTACAGTGGTAGTTTCAGCGCCGCTGCTGGCAGCAGGGTGAGGGCTCGTGCCTTTAAAGTTGGGCAGGCCGCCAGCAGCATCGTGGATGCGGTTTATACCGCGAGCGCCAGCGCGCCGCTCGCCACCAGCGGCTTGAAAATGTGGCTGCGTTCGGACCAGGGCTTCACCCAGGATGCCAACGGCGTCGTCGAGCGTTGGGCAGACCTCAGTGGCAATGCGAACGACCTGCGCCAGGGCATTGGTGAGCGCCGCCCAGCTCGTGAGGAGGCCTCGATGCATGGCGCTCCCGCCATTTTCTTCGATGGCAATGACGATGGCATGCTCGGTGGCGAACTCATGAACTTCCAGCGGCCCTCCACGGTCTTCGTCGTCTTCGAGCGCGCCCAAGCCTTCGACTTTTATCTGGATCGTGGCTACACCATTCAAGGCAGCACCACGCCCCATTGGTTCATCCGCAGCGACGGCTACCACTCCGGCAACTGGGTGAAGAATGTCGAAATCCTGCGCGGTGCGGAAACCGTGGTCGTGATGACCAACAGCGCCACAGGCACCACCGCTCATGCCAATGGCGTGAACATCACCCAGACGGCCAACTTAACCACAGGCGTGCCAGGCAGGCTGGCTGTGGGCGGTGGCGAAGGCCACAGCATCGATGCGCTCCAGCAGCGCATCGCGGAAGTCATCGTCTATGATTATGAGCTGAATGCCACGGAGCGGCAGGCCGTGGAGAGCTATCTCTCCAGCCGCTACGCCATCGGCTCTGGAGCACTGGATCTGCCAAGCATCAGCCACACGGGCGGCACCTACAGCGCGCCCATCAGCGTCACCCTCAGTCATGTCACCAGCGGCGTGACGCTGCGCTACACCACCGATGGCAGTGCTCCCACTGCCAGCAGCACCGCCTACACGGCGGCACTGGCGCTCAGCGCGGATACCCACCTGCGCGTGCGGGCTTTTAAAGCAGGCTCACCGGACAGCGGCGTGGCGGATGCAGTCTATGATTTCGTCAGCGAGCCTGCCTTCGCGGGGCTGTGGTCCTCTGCGGCTGGTGGCAATGGCAACCGCTACGAGATCTACACTTCATCTCTCCCAGTGAGCTGGACTCAGGCAGATGCCACGGCCACGGCGCTGGGCGGTCATTTGGCTACACTCACATCGGCGGCGGAGAGCGAATTTGTCTATCAGCTCAGCCTCCAGGCAGCGGGGGCCTACACCCCCTTCGCGGGCTTTGGCCCCATCGTCGGCGGCTATCAGCCGGATGGCTCCACCGAGCCTGCGGGCGGCTGGACCTGGGTGAATGGCGAGGGCCTCTTTAGCTACACAGACTGGATTCCCGACGAGCCAAACAATGGCAATGCCAACGAGCACTACCTCCAGCTCTACCAGCGCACGAACACCCGTTCCAACCTCTGGGGAGACACGAGCAACAACCCACCTCCAAACATCTTCGGAGCCTTCTCCTATGTCGTGGAGTTTGAATCCGCCGCCGCTGGCACCACCGCGCCCGCTTTGGCAGACAAACCAGCAGGCAGCTACGACCGCAGCGTTACAGTCGCGCTCGCCAGCAGCACGGCGGGAGCCACGCTGCGCTACACCACGGATGGCAGCGCGCCGGATGCCAGCTCCCCTGTTTACAGCAGCGCCTTCGTCTTCACCTCCCACAGCGTTTTGCGCACTCGCGCCTTTGCCGCCGGACTCAGCCCCAGCGCCATCACGACCTATGTGTATGAGGTCACGCCCGCGCCTGTGGTGGCAGCTGTGCTCTTCAATGCCAGCGCCATCACCTCCGGCCAGACGTTCATCCGCAGCGGCACGCTCTCGGTGGATCTCGTCAGCACCGAGTCGGTGGAAAAAGTCAGCTTCCTGCGGCAGACGGGCACGGACACGCCGGTGCTCATCGGTGAAGACTCGTATTTTGCGGATGGCATTGGTGTGCCTTGGTCTCTGCTTACGACGCCGGACTGTGCCTACACACTCATCACCCGTGTGCATGATGGCCTACCGACACCGGTGGAGGTCACTCTTCCTGTCTCCGTCGCGCTCGCTCCGCCCCAGCGGCCTGCCTTCACCTTCCCGGCGGATGGCACCGTTACCACGCTCAGTTCCCAAGGCATCAGCGGCACGGCCAGTGATGACGCGACGCTCGTGCTTTTCCGCAACGGCGTTGAGCTTTTGAGCAATGTCACCGTCGCCACGAATGACACCTTTGGCGTCGAAGTAGCGCTGCTCCCGAATGTGGGAAACACCTTCACGCTCCAGTCCACGAATCGCAGCGGCTCCAGCCAGCTATCCCTGCCGCTGCGTGTAGTCCAGCAACAGCCAGCGCCTACGCTGACAATCACGCCGAGCATGATCGATCTCGCAGAAGGCCAGAGCATGACACTCACCGTCACGGCCTCCGCCGCAGTCCCGAACATCAAAGCCGTCGAGCTGCTGGCGGACACCTCCACCGAACTTACTTACCCGGATGTTGTCGTCATCCCGGCGAACCAAACCTCTGTCAGTTTCACCGTCACCGCCACGCAGGACACGGTGATCGAGCCGACGAGCACCTTCACCCTCTCTGCCTTTGCCAATGGCTACACCACTGGCAGCCGCAGCATCACCGTCACGGATGACGACGCGCCCGCACTCGACATCGCCTACAGCATCTCCCAGGTGGCGGAAAACGCGGGAGCTGGGGCAATCATCGCCAGCTTCACACGCACTCCGCTGAATGCGCAGCCGCTCACGCTCCAGCTTCTGCTCACGGGCAGTGCCGCAGTGCTTTCCGTGCCCGGCAGCGTCACCATCCCGGCGCTTTCAAACTCCGTCGAAGTGCCGCTCAGCGTGCTGGATGATCTCATCGCCGATGGCACTCAGGTCGTGTCTTTGCAAACCCGCCTGCTGGATGCCAACGGAGCCGTTTTAGCGCAAAGCCCCGCGCGCAGCATCACCGTCACGGATGATGAAGGTCCGCAGCTCGCCATCTCCTTTGCCTCGCCGTTTGTTCGCGAGGGGCTGGGTGTCACCGCCACGGTCACGCGTGCTCCCATCACCGCCAGTGGACTGCTGGTGAATCTCGCCGCCGCTCCCACGGGCCAGCTTTCCACACCTGCGCAGGTTGCCATCCCGGCGAATCAAGCCAGCGTCAGCTTCACCATCACCGGCACGGAGGATGGGGTGAGCGATGGCGTGCGCGAGATCGCCCTCACGGCTACGGCTTCCGGCTACCAGAGTGCGCAGGGCGTGCTGGCAGTGACGGATGAGCTGCTGCCCGACCTCACCTTCACCAGCCTCACTCACGCCGCCAGCGCTGGCACGGAGGACAGTGTGCCCGTCACCTGGACTTTAAAAAACGCGGGTCTCCTGCCGCACACTGGCCCCGTGATCGTGCGCACCTTCCTCTCCACGGATGACCAACCCGGAGACGACGACTACCTCGGCAGCTACACCTACGATGGCGGTCTGGCGGTGAATGGCACCTTCACCCGCACGGAGAGCTTCCGCATGCCACGCGCCTCCGGGGACTATTGGTTCCTCATCATCGCGGATCAGGCGGAGACGGTGAACGAACTCGTGGAGACGAACAACAGCCGATTGTCCGCAACTCCCATCGTGCTGGCACCCGCCTACAGCGCCGTCGTCAGCACCACATCCACGCTGGAGCGCATGGGGCGTGAGATCACCCTAACCGGCAGCGCCACCCTCACAGCAGGTGGCCCGGCAGCAAACTCGCAGGTGGACATCGATTTGCGTGTGCAGGGCACGAAGCGCACGATCTCTGTCATCACGGACGCAGCCGGGGCCTTTACCTATGAATGGGTGCCGCTGATGTCCGAGGCGGGGCAATACACTATCGGCGCAAAGCATCCCGGCGAACTCGGCGATGCTCCCGTGCAGGATCAATTCACTCTCGTCGGCCTGACCAGTGATGTGGATGAGTTCACCAGGCGACTCATCGTCAATGCCAGCCCCTTCATCCAGTCCATCACCATCAGAAATCCTGGTGACACCCAGCTCACCGGCGTCAGCGCACAGATGCTCGGCGTGCCAGCGGGTGTCACCGCCACAGCCAGCGTCATCAATGCCACGCTGCCCGGCCTCAGCAGCACGACGGTGAATCTCAGCCTGAGTCTGAACGACATTGCCCCGAACAGCAGTGAGATGACACTGCGCCTGACCAGCACCCAGGGCGCGCGTTTGGACATCCCGGTAAAGGTGGGTAAAGCCCCGACGCTCTCCCAGCTCAGCATCAATCCGATGCGCCTAGCGAACACGGCGCTGCGTGGCGAGCAGACCATCATCGACTTCGAGATCACCAATGTCGGCAGCCAGAGCACGCAGTCCATCACCCTGCTCATGCCCGGCTCGATGCCGTGGTTCACTCCGCTCACCGCCATGCCGATGACAGCGCTGGCACCGGGCCAGAGCGCCACGATTTCCCTCCAGGTGGCACCGCCCGCAGCCACCCCGCTGGGACACAGCGTCGGGAATCTCGTCGTGCGTGGAGCCGCCGCAGATGTGAGCCTGCCCTTCGACCTAAACATCACCACGAACGTGCTCAGCAGCATCATCGTCCGCTGTGAGAATGAGAGCACCTACTACACCCAGGGAAGCCCGTTGCTGCAAAACGCCACTGCGAAGCTGCTGAACTCCCAGACCGGGGCCACCATCGCCACGGCCAGCAGCGGCACCACTGGCATCGCCACATTGAGCGGGCTCCAGCCCGGCATCTACATCCTCCAGGTCACTGCGCCTCAGCATGGGGCATTCCAAAAGACCGTCGTCGTGCCTGCGGGCACCGAGTTGAATGAGTCTGCCTTCCTGCAATTCCTGGCTATCAATTACACCTGGAACGTCATCCCCACCCAGGTGCCAGACGTGACGAAACTGACGCTCACCACCACCTTCGAAACGAACGTGCCAAAGCCCGTCGTCACCATTGAGCCGAACCACATCGTGCTTTCGGAAAATGATCCTCCAGAGCGTCAGGTGATCTTTACCCTCACAAATCACGGCCTCATCCGCGCGGATGATGTGAAGCTCAACTTCACCGCCAGCGGCCCCTACAGCGTGGAGGTGCTGAGCAGTGACCTGGGCGACCTCGCCGCCAAAACGAGCATCACCGTGCCAGCCATCATCCGCTACAATTCCAGTGCCGCCAGCGCCTCTGCCGGATGCTGCACTGGCAGCGAATCCAGTAGCCCTAGCAAAGGCGGTGTCGGCATCGCCACCATTGGCAAAAGCAAGAGCAGCATGACCACCACCAGCAACAGTGGAGGCGGTGGCAGCAATGCGGCCTCGGGCTGCCCGGTCATGCATGGTGACGCCTCGTATTCTTACATCTGCGGTCCAGGCGCGCAGGGCGGCGCGGCATCCGTGATCTTTGAGATGCCGAAGTTCCTCTGCCCAGGCGGGCTTTACCCCCTCGTTTTCGCCACGGGCGGTTCACCCTGGGGCCCCGGCGGCACGGGTGGTTATGGCTCCATGGTTTCCTGCTCGCCCCTGCCACAGCCGGGCAACGGACCTGGCGGCGGTCAGGGCGGCAATGACGACGATGATGACAACGATCCGAATACCAATCCCGATCCCGATACCGATCCAGAAATCACCCAGGCACCACCGCAAGATCCGCCACCCACGCCGCCAGATCCCATCCCCGGCCCCACCGGGCCGCCACCTGGCGTCTTCAATGGCAACTGGCAAAACTACAGCAACACCCTTTGGGGCTATATCAGCTTTGGCGACAAGGTCGGCCTCGGCCAGTCCACCTTCGATGATGAACTGACCAGCGCCTTTGGTGGCAATACCGGCCAGCCGCCCTGCTGTGTCACGACGAATGCCGTGGGCGTCTCCCCGCTCATCACCCTGGAGCAGTGGAATGGCAGCACTAGGACCGTGCGCGAACTTTATGAACATCTCTTTGGTGATCCCGTTTGGGTCTCCCGAGTGCCAGATCAGAGCTTCTTCACCTTCATGGCTGCCTTTTGCCAGCGCATCAGCTCTACCAGTGAAGAGCAGACGACACTCTCCTCCACGGAGATCGCATCTCTTCAGGCCCTGCCACCGCCGACGGGCATCACGCCAGCCCAGGTCACCACTTTCCTTCAGCGGTGGAATCGCACGCTCGAATACTGGTCCGCCGACATTTACACCCTGGCCCAGGTGCCGGGCGGTCAGAGCACAGACTTCTTCACGCTGGATGGCTTGCACCAGCGCGCGCAGGACATCATTGATGCCTACGCTTGCAGTCAGCAGCTCGGCTACGACTCACCCTTTGATGGTTACGAAGAAACCAAGGCTGAAGCCTATCAGTTCCTCACCCAGGGCGGCGGCGTTTGCGCTCGCGTCAAACTCCAGATCGACCAGGAAGCCGTGCTCAGCCGCGATGCCTTCCATGCCAGCCTTACTCTGAATAACCTGGGCGATGTGGATCTCGAAAGCGTCACCATCTCACTTCAGGCCACACTGCCGAATGGTGCTCCCGCAATATCGGCCAGTTCCAGTTTGAGGCACCTGTGCAGACAGGCTTAACCGGCCCGCAGATGAATACCCTCGCCCAAGGAGGCACAGGTACCTTTGACTGGACCATCATCCCCACCGACCTCGCCGCCCCCACGGCGGACACGGCCTACCTCATCGGCGGAAAGGTCAGCTATGTGAAAGGTGGCGAGTTGGTCGAGTTCGACATGGCGCCCGCGCCCATCACCGCACGGCCCATCCCGAACCTCAAGGTGAAGTACTTCATGCAGCGGGATGTCTTCTCCGATGACCCACACACCGACGCCATCGAGCCGAGCATCCCCTTTAGCCTCGGCGTCATGGTGGAAAACACCGGCGCGGGCATCGCCAATGCACTCACGCTGGAAAGCAGCCAGCCACGCATCATCGAAAATGAAAAAGGCCTCCTCATCGACTTCAACATCCTCTCCACCGAAGTCGGCGGTGTGGCTCAGTCCCCAAGCCTGAAGGCAGACTTCGGCAGCATCGGGGCAGGGCAGCGGAAGGTCGGACGCTGGCTCATGACCAGCAGCCTGCATGGTCACTTCATTGATTATAAGGCCGAGATGCAGCACCAGGACATCAAAGGTCGTGACCGCCCGCCCCTGATCACCAGCACCGAGATCCACGAAATGATCCGCTCTGTGCGTGCAGATCGTCTGACCGACGACACCCTGCCTGACTTCCTCGTCAATGACGTGCCGGACATCGCCGATCTGCCGGACCGTCTGCACCTCAGCACTGGCGGTATCGAGACCGTGAGCACGGTCATCACGCCAAACAGCAGCACCGCCCCCAGCGCTGGACAGCTCAGCGTCACCCTCACCGCCTCCATGCCCGGAGGCTGGAGCTACCTCACGGTGCTGGAGCCGAGCAATGGCTCCTTCCAGCTCACCGGCATCACCCGCAGTGATGGCAAGGTCATCCTCATGAACACCAATGCCTGGGTCACAGACCGCACCTTCATCGGCTTCGGCACCCGGCCCATTCGGGAAAACAAGCTCCACCTCCTGGATCACGACAGCACTGGCTCATACACCCTGCACTATGCCGCCATCGTGCCGCCAGACACTACTCCGCCGACGAGCAGCGTCACTGCCCTGCCAGCCCAGAGCCGCCAGAGCTTCAGTCTGAGCTGGACTGGCACGGACAATGCCGCCGTGAGCCGCTACGACATCTTTGTTTCCACGAATGGCGGTGCCTTTGCCAAATGGCTGGAGTCCACCGAACTCACCTCCGCCATCTATCTCGGCGCAGCAGGCCAGACTTACGCCTTCTACAGCATCGCCATCGACAGCAGTGGCAACTCTGAAGCCGCGCCCGGCATCGCCGATGCCAGCACCACCACCAGCATCGTGAATCAGCCGCCCGTGCTCGATGTCATCCCTGCTCAAGTCACAAACGAAGGAGACACCCTCACCGTGCAGCTCAGCGCCACCGATCCCGACTCCAGCGGTCCCATCAGCTACAGCCTTGGTGTTGGAGCCCCGGCTGGCATCATCGTCGATGCCAGCACAGGGCTCCTGAGCTGGGTCACGGGTGAAAATGATGGCGGCAGCAGCCCCAGCGTCACCGTCGTGGCCTCCGACAATACCTTCCCCGAAGGCACCGCCAGCCGCAGCTTCACCATCCAGGTGCTGGAGCAAAACAGCCCGCCCACCCTGACCACACCCGTCAGCTACACCTACCCGGAACGCACGCCCATCAGCTTCGAGCTGCCAGGACAGGACCCGGATCAGCCGAGCCAAAACCTTGCCTGGGCGCTCACCGGCACCGTGCCTAGTGGAGCTGTGCTCAACCCGGCGCTCGGCATCGTCACCTGGACCACGCCCAATGTCGAAGACACCACCGAGATCGCCTTCAACTACACCGTCACCGACGACGGCTCACCGCCGCTCGTGACGCCCGGACAGGTCATCCTGCGAATCATCGAATCCAGCGCCGCTCCTGAACTCACCCTATCCAGCGCAGCCCTGACCTATGCGGAGGATCAGCCACCGCTGCATGTGGCACCAGATGCATTCATCACCGACGCGGACTCGCCGCACTTCGCCACGGGAGTGCTCACGGTGAACCTCTCCGCAGGTACCAGCGAGGGCGACCATCTGATCATCACGCCCGGCCTCCTTGCAGGCGATGGCGAGGTCATGCTGGCTGGCAGTGCCGTCAGTGTCGATGGCACCCTCGTGGGCCAGCTCAGCACGCTGAGTGACACCAGCTTCACCGTCACCATGAGCAGCGGCGCCACGCCCATTCTCATCACCCGCCTGCTGCGCCATGTGACCTTCGTGTGTGAAGACGACACGCCCGCCACCAGCCCGCGCACGCTTTTCGCCATACTCACCGATGGCGACAACGGCAGCAGCATCCCCGCCACCCGCCTCATCAACGTCACCGCCACGGATGACGCACCCGAAGCCGACCCTGACAGCCACATGACCATCCTGAACCGCCTCATCCGCCTCAGTCATCTCCTGGAAAACGACCGCGATCCCGAGGGGCAAACTCTCGCCCTCACGCTACCGACCACCATCACCAGCGCAGGCGGCAGCGTCACCCTCGCCGCCGGAGTCGTCACCTACACACCGCCCACCGGCTACACCGGCAGCGACACTTTTACTTACACCCTCACCGCTGGCACCGGCACGAGTGCCGGCACCGTCACGATGCAGATCGTGCACGCCACCGCCTACGTCTTCGAGCAGGTGGAAGTCACCCCACCGAGCGCAGGCAGCTTCACCCTGGAGGTAAGCAACGTCCCCGCCGGGACCTATCAGGTCGAAGTCTCCGAAGACCTCGCCATCTGGCAGCCCCTCGGCACCGCCACCCCCGACGCCACCGGCACCCTCCGCTTCACCGACGGCACCATCGTAGGTGAGGACCGCCGCTTTTATCACTTCATGATCCCGTGATTGCACGCGGCTCGGAGCCGCAAGGGCACCTTCTGCTCATTGAGGAAGCCCAACCGTGTATTCACCGAAGTGGAAGATATTCGCGGCGAGCACCGCATCGGCTTTGCCAACGCCAGCCTGAACCAGCCAGCCTGGCGTTTTCAAAGACAGCTTCATCATGTCCGGAAGCCGCCGCTTCTTCCGCCCTTTCGTGCGCTTGAAGCGGTGAAACGATCGTCCTTACCAAGTGCGATGCAGGCTGGTGTTGTTTGGGCGGGTATAGACGGCTTGGACGACACTGATGTTCCGTGTCGCAAAGGCAGCCTCGCAGTATTGCAGGTAGTAGTTCCACTTGCGGATAAAGGTGTCGTCAAAGCCGAGAGCCTTCACCTCATTGAGCTTGGCGTTGAAGCGCTCATACCAAAGTCGCAGCGTCTTTGCATAACCTGCACCGAGATCTTCGAAGCCATGCAGGAACATGTCGCCCGTCTTGTTGATGGCCCCATTAATGCGCGAGAGACTGAGCAGGAGCGAGCCGGGGAAGATGTGCTTTTGAATCCAGTCCACGCCATTGACGAGGTTCTTGTAGCGGCAGTCGGGCACAGTAATGACTTGAAAGGCGAGCAGTCCATTGGGCTTCAGCACGTCATGACATTTGGCGAAGTAGCTGTCCACATACGCATCACCCACAGCTTCTAGCATTTCGATGGAGGCGATCTTGTCGAACTGGCCCGTGATGTGGCGGTAGTCCTGGAGGCGAATCTCGATGAGATGATCCAGCCCTTCACGCTTCACACGCTCGGTGGCGTACTTGTGCTGCTCCTGGGAAATGGTCACAGCCGTGACGTGGCAGCCATGCTCGCGTGCTGCGTGCGTGCAAAAGCCACCCCAACCGCAGCCAATCTCCAGCACATGATCCGTGGGTTTGAGTTCTAACTTCTGGCAAAGCGATTCGTATTTGCTGAACTGCGCTTCTTCCAAAGTCTGCCCTTCATGCTCGAAAAGCGCGGCAGAGTAGGTCATCGTCTGGTCGAGCCAGAGGGAGTAAAAGTCATTCCCCAGATCGTAGTGCTCGGAGATATTGCGGCGGCTGGTTTCGACACTATTCGGGCGCAGGAGATGCAGCACGCGGTTGTAGGCTTTGAGCAGGTTCGTGCCCGCTAGTTTGGTGGAAGATGCCTCGCTACCCTGAGTGTGCGTGATGTTTTGGATGAACCAGGAGATCACCGCAGCAATGTCGTCTGTGTCCCAGTCAGCATGCACATAAGCCTCTCCGAGGCCAATGTTTCCATACAGCGCGCATTGGCGGAAGAACTCCAAGCTGCGCACGCGCACCTCGGCGGTGATCGGCGCGGCAGGGTCGCCCAGACGATACTCACGCCCACCGGGCAGAGTCATCCGCAGACCGTCGACCGGAAAGCGCTTGAGATTACTCATCACGAGTCGCTCATAAAAGCCGACGCGCGGCGTGGTGCTTGTGGAGCTGAGTTCGTCGTCTAAGGCTAGGGTGCTGGTGTTCATGGCTTTGCAGGTAAAATGGAGTGATGCGGGCGATAGACGCCGCGTTGGAGGTTAGGCGAGTCCGACTTGCGATGCACCTTCAGGCCCTTCATCCAGAGCCTGAAAGCGTGCCAATGAATGAGGTAAATGACGCGCAGAGTCAGCAGCGGATACTTAACCGCGCAGGTGAGCAACCCGACATCCGTGAGCGGACGACGTTTGCCCTTGAGCCGGGTCAAAAGCACGCGTTCATTGCCATGGCGGTCATCCACATGAAGGTCGAGATGCTCGGTGGGCACGCGCAGCTTGAAGTCAAAGTTCAGTTCCAAATCAAAGAACGGCGAGACGTAGAAATGCTTCGGCGTGATGAGGCGGAAGCAGTCGCCGTCCTCGATCTGCGTCACCACATACGGCTTCTGCTCATGAAAGGTGTTCGTCACCTCCGCCACGGCGCACACGGGCTTTTCATCGGCATCGAAGCCGTAGTAGAAGCAGACGGGATTGAAGATGTAACCGAGGATACGCGGGAAGGTCAGCAGGCGCACCTTGGCAATGGTTGAGACATCCACCCCAGCCTCACGAATGATCTGGAGCACATTGGCCTTCGCATCCTTGCCATCCTTGACGATGTGGTCTGCATCATAGAAAGAGAATAGGTTCCAGCGATTGCGCGAGAAGAACCGAAAGTATGGGGAGAGAGCATCCAGCTCATCCAAATCCAGCCAGAGATAAAAGAGATGATAGCTGAACCGATGCACCTTGGGTGACAGGCGGTGGTGCATCACCTCACACTCGTAAATGGCGGATTTCATTCAGTCTTTGGCTACTTCAGGGTTCTCAGCAGTTATTCCCCAGAGTTGCGCTTCCTGTCTTCATTTGGATTCATTGAAGTGTGAAGTCACCGACAAAAGCATGGGGATTTCTAAGATGCGCACTGTGATGGATTTTCACCCACCGAGTCTGGATATTCTGCGAACTAGGAAAGATCACTGTAGGGCTATTGCATGGCATCTGGCTTATACGCCGCTCTGGGAGACTGGGATGCGCATCGTGCGCATCCGCTCTCGCAGGGGAGCGGTTCGAGCAGGACCGGGAGAACGCCTTCAGCACCGCCCTGTAGCAGTTCATCTCCAGCCTGATCTCCAGTGAAAAAAATTCAATCAAATCACCACCTGGGGCGATACTATACCAGATGCCTGGTAAATAGTGCCTGTGCCTGGACCACGCCAATCTTCGACGTTGAAAATCATCGCCCTAGCTTTGACTGTTCCTCATGCTCCCTATCTTCCTCACCACTCTCGTTCTAGTCTCCACGTTCGCCTTTGCCCAGGCACCCACGCCGCCTCCCGGTCACGATCACACGCTGGAGATTCCGGGTTTGAAAAAGGAGCTGTTTGCTGGCATCACGCAGGACGACCTGTTGAAACCGGGGGCCGTGCCGAAAAGTGTGAAGATCATGCTGGTAGCCACCTTCAATGCGGCGAACTATGGGATGAACTTCAACGGCTGGTCGCACGGCAAGGCGGTGCTCACCGTGCCGCTTGGCTGGAAGGTGGATGTGACCTTCATCAATCCCAGCCCCATCCCGCACAGCGCCATCATTGCCGAGAAGTCAGATATGAAGAAGCTGCAGATTGCGGAGCCGTACTTCACAGGCGGCGCGACGCCGAAGCATCTCATCGGCATGACGATGGGGAAGGCGGAGTTCAGCTTCACACCGGATGAGGCGGGCGACTTCGCACTGGCCTGTGGCTTCCCCGCGCACGCAGTCGCCGGGCACTGGCTGGCCTTCAACGTGAGCGCGGAGGCGAAGGTACCGACCCTACAGTTCGGCGACCAGCCGGCGAAGGAAGTGAGGTAACTCATGGAAACCAAACATGTCACCTCCCCTGCCCTGCTGCTAGACTTTCTGCTTGCCGCATGGCCGGAGGTGAAGCGCACCAAGGTCAAGCTATGGCTGAAGCACGGCGCAGTGCGGGTAAATGACAAGGCAGCGACGCGCCACGATCATCCGCTACGCGAGGGGGATGCGGTCGGCATCCAGCCCGGCAAGGCACCACCACCGACGCCAGAGCTACCGCCGGGTATGAAAGTGCTGCATGAGGACGCGCATCTCCTCGTCATCCACAAGCCGGTCGGCCTGCTCACAGTCGCCACGGAAAAGGAGGGTACGCGCACCACCTATCATGTGCTCACCGACTATGTGCGCGACCGCGCACGCAGCGGGCAGGCGCGCATCTGGATCGTCCACCGCCTGGACCGCGAGACCTCGGGCCTACTCGTCTTTGCCAAGACGGAGGAGGCAAAGGAATATCTCCAGACCCACTGGCAGCAGATGGAGAAGCGCTACCTGGCGCTCGTCGAAGGCGCGCCGACGGCAGCCCAGGGCACCCTGAGGGCACACCTGGATGAAAGCCAGCCGCATCAGGTCTATGCGCATCCGAACGCCAGCGCCATCACACGCGAGGCGGTGACGCACTACCGCGTGCTGCGCTCAGGCATGGGCCGCACGCTGCTGGAACTGACACTGGAGACCGGACGCCGCCACCAGATCCGCGTGCAGCTTTCTCACGCGGGCTGCCCCATCGTTGGGGACGTGAAGTATGGCGCGCAGACAAACCCCGCGCGCCGCCTCGGCCTGCACGCGGCTTATTTAAAGATCACGCATCCGGTAGGCGGACAGGAGTTGGTCTTCGAGTCACCTCTGCCGCCTGAGCTGTTGCGCCTGCTGCCCGGCTGAAAGGGAAGATTTTGCCTACCTCGATAAAACGGAATTGCATCAACGATGGACGCTGACGCTGAACAACGGTGCAAAGAGTTTCCGTGGGCGGGCGAACTACGCCGTGGATGATCCTTCCCGCTTCAGCCTCTCGATCTGGCTCGATCCAACCATCATGAAATTCGTGCCCATGTCTCAATTCAGCCCAGCCCCACCGCTTCACGCACGCGGCTGAGCGTCTTGCGCGCTACAGCGCGGGCTTGCTCGGCACCTTCGGCGAGAACTTTGTCCACATAGCCTTGGTCGGCGAGGATTTCATCGCGACGGGTACGAAAGGGCGCGAAGTAATCGGTCACGCCTTGCAGGAGGCGCTTTTTGAAGTCGCCGTAGCCGACGCCGCCGTTGAGGTGGTCGTTGACCATCGTGTCATAATCGGCCTGCGAGGCGACGAGCTTGTAGAGGGCGAGGATGTTGCTGCCTTCGATGGGTTTCGGGGCTTCGACAGGCGTGGAGTCAGTCTTGATGCCCATGATCTTCTTTTTGAGCGGACCGGGTTCTTCAAACAGCGGGATGGTGTTGTCGTAGCTCTTGCTCATCTTCTGGCCGTCGAGGCCGGGGACAACGGCGGTGGATTCTTGGATGCGCGGATTGGGCAGCTTGAACAGGCCTGCGCCAAAGGTCTCGTTCATCTTGATGGCGATGTCGCGGGTGACCTCGACATGCTGCTTCTGATCGCGGCCGACGGGGACGACATCGCTCTCATACAGCAGGATGTCCGCTGCCATGAGCACGGGATAGGCGAACAGGCCGTGTGAGGCGCTGATGCCGTTGGCGATCTTGTCCTTGTAGCTATGGCAGCGCTCCAGCAGACCCATGGGCGTGACGGTGCTGAGAATCCACGCCAGCTCGGTGTGTTCCGGCACATCGCTCTGGCGGAAGAAGACGCATTTCGTCGGATCGAGCCCGCAAGCGAGGAAATCGACCGCGAGTTCGCGCACATAGCCGCGCAGGGCCTTGCCGTCCTGCACGGAGGTGAGGGAATGGTAGTCGGCGATGAAGTAGTAGGCGTCGCCTTCATGCTGCAGCTTGAGCGCCGGCTCCATCATGCCGAAGAAGTTGCCAATGTGGAGTCTGCCGCTGGGTTGAAGGCCGGAAAGGATGCGCATGGGGAGGGTTGAGGGTTTTAAGTTGATGGTTGATAGCCTGATGGTGAGGTCTTGCGTGTGGAGGTGGTTGCGGGTGAAACTCCGAAGGCTTCACCAACGGTTTAGCTTCAGGCCATCAACTATCAACTATCAACTCTCAACCATCAACTCAGGTTCCCAGGCTCACGGTTTCCAGACCAGCGGGCGGTCCCAGGCCTTGAGAGCGGCATTCCATTCGTCGTGCCATTTGGAGTAGCTGGCGGCGGGGTGCGTGCCGGGAATGGAGTCGAACTCAAAGCGGATGGTGGCGGCTTTGCTGTCAGCGGCGGTGTTGAGCTGCCAGCGCGTGAAGGAGCCGGCGGCGGCCTGGTTCAGGGTTTGCATGGATGCGGAGGTGACACCCTGGATGTTTTCAACAACGACTTCGGATCGGAAGCGGAATGGATAGCGCACGAGAAAGGGTGTCTGACGGGCTTTGACGAATGTGGTGACAAGGCAGTCGTTCTCCCACAGGGCGGGCAGGACGGCACGGTGGAGGCCGCCTTCATCATGCAGGCGGCCCGGCACGTCGTAGTTGATGGTGAGGCGGGCCGGGTCGGTGTTGGTGGCGAGGGTGTCAAAGGTGAAACTGTGCACCTGCACACGCGCATTTTTTTCGAGAATGCTCTGCACCTTGCGCAACTGCGCGGCGGTATCCAGGCCGGTGAAGGCGCTGCGCATTCCGGCGGCGTAGTAGCCGTGCAGGGTGAGCGTTTCCTCGACATGCCATGCATCGCCCTCCGGACGAATGATGCGGCGGCTGGCCACTAGGCAACTGTCCGCCGCAGGTTCCGCCTGCGGTGCGCCGAGGCGCACCTGGCCGGGCTGCAGGATCAGGGCGTGCGAGTGCCACAGGTCGTCGGCAGGCCAGAGGTCAGGCGGGAGGTTTTTGTTGGTGGTATCGATGAGCCATCCAGCACCGAGGGCGGGGACATGCACGACCATGTGATTAAACTGATCGAGCGTGGGCAGGGAAGGCTGGGTGCGCCAGTTGGTGTTCACGAGGGCGAGATGACTTTCGATGCCGACGGCAGTGAGAAGCTGATGCAGAAGCAACGCCTGGTCTTTGCAGTCGCCATACTGCTGCTTGAGTGTCTGGGCGACGGGATTCGGACGGCGTGCGCGAATGCCGAACTCGATCGCGGTGTAACTTATCTCCTTCTGCACATGCCCTGCAAGGGCGGCGATTTTTTCTCGCGGCGTTTTCATGCCGTCGGTGAGCTGTGCGGCGAGTGCGGTGACTTGGGGCTCCGGTTTAAAGCGTTCCTGAAGATCCTTGAGAAACTTCTCGCCGATCTCAGCCCAAGTTCCTTCCATGCCGCCGAGGACAACAGCGGGAACCCGGTCTTCATAGAATCCGCTCATGGGTTCGTCGGGGTCGAAGGGCAGGTTGAAGCCCATCCAGGCGAGCAGATTGTTCTCCCGCACGGTTTGCAGTGTTTCGGTGCGCGCGGTGGCGGTTTGCACTTTGTCGATGGCACCGGTGACGAAGACGATGTCCGCCGCGCTGTCGCCAAACAACTTCCGTTCGAAGGAGAAGGCCTCGGTTTTGCCGAAATCTTCGATGCTCACCTCGTATTCGACGGTGCAGCCGGGGCGCAGGCCGGGAATCTGGAAATGGAGCTTCTTGCGGTGGGAGGCGCTGCCATTGTCGATGTCCATCACATAGGCGTCACCGGGCGCGGCACCGATGATCTTGCCGTTCTCATCGCGCACCTCGACGCGGTTGATGAAAATGCGCTCGCTCAGCGGATCAAAGGTAAACTCGATGCTGCTGAGATCGTTGGCACCTTCGGTGGTGTAGATGCGCGCCCGGCGGTGCCAGGTGCGGCGCATGGGTTTGGCGGGGTCGAAGTGATAACCCTTGGCAGTGAGCAGCCACGCATAGGGCTGGTCTTTGCCGTAATCTTTCGCGGCGGGATGCGCCGCTAGCGCCTGCTGCACGACGGCGGGCAGGGCGACGGCCTCGACGGGAGTTTTGATGTCGGAGTTGTTGCCCTGGCCGAGCATGGCGGAGGCGCGGCGCACGGCGTCCTGCACAGTTTCGTTGTCGGGATCTTTTTTGGCGACTTTCTCAAAGGTGAGCTTGGCTTCGCGGTACCATTTCCGCCCCATCTGGCTCCAGCCGAGGATCATGAGGGCGCGTGGCGCATCTTTGCCATCCGCGAGGAGTTTTTCAGCCACGGCGGCGGCACGTGCATGCTCATCGGCGTCGTTGAGCGCTTCGCCGAAGTCGTAGCTGACGCGGCGGTCGTCTGGGAATTCGGCGGTGAGTTCCTCGAACAACTGGATGCCGCGCTTGGCATCACCAGCGGAGGCGACGGTTTGTGCATGCCAGCGGCGGGAGGTGACGCTGGGAAACTTTTTCATCCACGCTGCGGCGGCATGCATCGCATGCTGATATTTTTCCTTCGTATTGAGGTGCTGAAGCCATTCGAGAGCTTTGTTTTCGTCCTTGAGGCCGGTGCTGACGGCCTGCTGGAAAGCGGTGTTTGCGGCATCATCGTCATTGTTGCCGGAGAGAATGTAGGCGTGGCGCAGGTGCAGAGTGGGACTCTTGGCAAAGGATGGCAGGTGTGGTGTGAGAAACTGCAGCGCTTCCTTGAACTGCCCGGCCTGCTCCATGGCATCGACGACGTTGCCGAGGATGGCGGCGTCCTTGGAAGTCTGTTCGAAGCCGCGTTTGAACCACGACACGGCTTCTTTGAACTGGTCGCGCTTGTAGAGGGCGATGCCGATGTCATTGAGCACCACCCCGACATCCTGGCGCTGAGATGTTTGCAGGGCGGGTGGGTTGCCCTCGGGAGGCAGCAGGGTGATGCAATCAAGGGCCGTGCGCACGCGGGTGATGTCACCTTTCTTTTTTGTCGCCCAGCCGGCGTGCAGGTGAGCAACACGATCCTTCATGGTCACACGCAGGATGTAATCGTATTCGACATCGTCCACGGTGCGGCTGCCGGTGATTTCCAAACCGTCGCCCCAGGCGCAAGGCCAGGGCTTGGCGACCCAGCCTTCATCGGAGGGATACGGAATGTCCAGGCGGCCTAGCAACGCGGCGGCTACGGACTCGATATCCGGGGCTTTTTCACCCAGATCGACGGGAATGACCAGCAGCGCCTCCAGCGGGCGTAGCGCGGCGAAATCGGCGAGCACCTGGCCGTGAGCGGGCCATTGTTTCCAGTCGTTGACGGGAAGCTGCGTGCGGTAGCCCCAGGCGGGCTGCGTCACATTCGCAATGACCGCACTGGGCGAACCAATGCGTTTTTCGTCGAGCACCTTGAACGATTCCATCAATGTCCGGAACTCCGGCGCGAGCCGTTCCCGGCCGGCGGACGGTCCCCAGCAGGTGATCTGCCAGGAAAAACCGGGACGGGTCGTGACCCACTGATCAAAATACATCGGAATGCCCAGCGATTCCACCGTGCGCACGATGCAGGTGCGGCGCATGAAGTCGATCCCGTTGAGGGTGAGTTTTTCCGTCTTGTCATCTTCAACGCTGGTGGCGGCGGAGGCGAGGTTCGCCTTCACAGCGTCCATCATATCCTCGATGGTCATGTCTGTCTCCAGATGCTCGCCGAGCACCATGACGTAGCCCTCGGACGCGGAACGACGGAAGGCGATGCAGGCGAGCTTGTTGATCGAGGTGGCGTTCATCTTCACCCAGCGCGGCGGGCAGGTCAGCGAGCAGTTGAACTCCTCGCTGGTAACGGTCTGCGCGGGTGAGCTTTCGGCCGCCAGTTGCTCCGCCAGAATCCGGGTGCGCAGCGCCATCACGGCGCCAGCGCCGACGATCAGCAAAAAAATACCACCGATGACCAGCGCCCAGACGGCCTGGGCACGCCCTTGGGTGAAACGGGTGCGGTCATAGCAGGCCAGACCGACAATCGCGATCACGAAGGCGCTCAGAAACAAGACCACGGCGATCAGTCCCGCGATGGTTTGAGCGATGCCCGTCCAGGCGGGCATAAAAACGCCCAGCCCGTGACCGAGGGTCGCGCTGAGCCAGCCGGTCAGCATGAGTGTCAGTGCGATGACGCAGAGTTTGCTGGTGACCGGTCGCTTGAGCAGGCTGAGGCATTTGAGAATGCCGATCAGCGTGGGCAGCGCGATGATGAAAAATCCAACGGCTTGTCCTGACTGGTAGGAGTCCGAGTTGGCAGCCGCGAGTGTGTGAAAAATCATACGCGCACGCTTTTAGGGCATGGCACATGTTTCTGGCAATCGAAAAGGCGGCAAAGATCGCCAAAGTCGTTAAGCCAGCCGTTTGCGCGCGGCGATCAGGCCGTGCTTTGGGCCGAAAACAAACGCCAGCACGAACAACGCGGCTTGTGCGAGCACGATGCAGGCGCCGGTGGCACCGTTGATGAAGAAGCTGGCATAGACGCCGAGGCAACTGGCCAGCACGGAGGAGCCGGCGGCGATCATGAGCATGTGGTCGAAGCGATCGGTGAGCAGCCGGGCGGTGCAGCCGGGGGTGATGAGCATGGCGACGACCAATATGATGCCGACGGCCTGGAGCGAGGCGACGATGGTGGCCGCCAGCAGGGCCAGGAGCATGTAATAGAGCAGGCTGGTGTTCAGGCCGATGGCGCGGGCATGGGCGGCGTCGAAACAGAAGAGCAGCAGGTCTTTGCGCATGAACAGGATGACCACCAGCGTCAGCAGCGAGGCCGTGATGGTCTGGATCATGTCATCACGCTCGATGCCGAGGATGTTGCCGAACAGGATGTGGTTCAGATGTGCTTCCGTCTCCACTTTGGTGAAGAGCACGAGTCCAAAGGCGAACAGGCCGGTGAAGACGATGCCCATGACGGTGTCCTCCTTGATGCGGGTGTTCGATTTGATCCAGCCGGTGGCCGTCGCGCAGAACAGGCCGGAGGCAAACGCGCCCACGGCCAGTGGCAGGCCGAGCATGTAGGCACCAACGACGCCGGGCAGCACGGCGTGGGAGATGGCGTCGCCCATCAGCGACCAGCCTTTGAGCACGAGGTAGCACGAAAGCACCGCGCACACGGCACCGACGAGGGCACCGACGAGCAGCGCTTCCAGCATGAAGCTGTATTGGAAGGGGGCGAGGAGGTTCATGATGCGGCAGCGGCGCGGCGCTGAGTGCGTGCGGCGAGAAGACCGTGCTTTGGTGCGAGCACGAGCGCGACGAGGAAGACAACTGTCTGCAATACCACGATGCAGCCGCCGGTGGAGCCGTTGAGGAAGTAGCTGGCATACGCACCCACCACCCCGCAGGTCGTGCCGGTGATGGTGGCGATGACAAGCATTTTGCTGAAACGATCCGTCAGCAAGTAAGCCGTGGCACCTGGCGTGACCAGCATCGCCACGACCAGGCAAGCGCCCACTGTTTGCAAGGCCGCGACCGCCGTGGCCGAGAGCAATGCGAGCAGCAGGAAGTGCAGGAAACGCGTGTTCAGGCCGATGCTGCGGGCATGGCTTTCATCGAAGCAGTAGAGCAGCAGATCGCGCCACTTCACGCTGAGCACGAGAATGGACAACGCGGAGATGATGAGCACCTGCAGGATGTCGGGATCGGAGATGGCGAGGATGTTGCCGAAGATGATCGTGCGCAGGTTGAGATTGCTCGGAAATAATGAGAGCAGCAGCAGGCCGAGGGCGAAGAAACTGGTGAAGACCACGCCGATGACCGCATCCTCGCGCAGCCGCGAGTTGTTCTTCACCCAGCCCATGCTCAGCGCCGCCAGGATGCCTGCGACGAAGGCCCCGACGGAAAACGGCAGCCCCAGCAGCCACGCCAGCGAGACGCCGGGCACGACCGCATGAGACAGCGCATCACCCATCAATGACCAACCTTTCAGTGTGATGAAGCAGGACAAAAACGCACACACTCCGCCGATCAGGCCGCTCACGAGGATGGCTTTCACCATGTAGTCGTAGTGGAAGGGCGTCAGGAGGTCGGTCACTCGCCCACCTCCTTCTCCCGCTCCTTCACCAGTTTCTCCCTGCCTTGTCGGTCGGTGTACTCCAGATGCCCGTCTTTGCCGAAGACCAGCGGACGTTCGTCGTCAGTAAGCAGCTTCACAGTGCGTCCGTCGTGTTCCTGGATGGTTGATTGCTCGAAGTGGAACTGACGCAGCACACCGCCGAAGGCACGGGAGAGGTTGTCTTCCGTGAAGACTTGATCTGTGGGGCCGAAGGCGAGCACGGTGCGGTTGACGAGCACGACCTGGTCGCAGAACTCCGGCACGCTGCCGAGATTGTGCGTTGAGACGAGGATGATGTGGCCCTCATCGCGCAAATCACGCAGCAGTTCGATGATGGCGGACTCGGTCTGCACATCCACGCCTGTGAACGGCTCGTCCAGCAGCATGATGCAGGCTTTTTGCGCCAGCGCACGGGCGAGGAAGACACGTTTCTTTTGCCCGCCGGAGAGTTCGCCGATCTGGCGGTCTTTGAAGTCGCTGATGCCCACACGTTCCAGACATTCCTGCGCGATGCGTTTGTCCTCGGCACGCGGGATGCGCATGAAGTTCATGTGGCCGTAGCGGCCCATCATCACCACGTCCCAGACGCTGACAGGGAAAGTCCAGTCCACCTCCTCGGCCTGCGGCACATAGGCCACGAGCTTGCGCTTTCTTGATGCTTCGACCGTGAGTCCGGCGATGCGCACGCTGCCTTTCGCCGGGCGCAGGAAGCCCATGATGGCCTTGAACAGGGTGCTCTTGCCGCTGCCGTTGACACCGACCAGTGCGCAGATCGTGCCGGCCCCGAGCGTGAAGGAAGCATCCCGCAGTGCGACCAGACCGTTCGTGTAGGCCACGGTGACATCGGTGACTTCGATGGAGAGCGGCGGGGCAGTGTCGTGCATGTCAGGGTCGGGTGAACGCCTTCACGATGGTGTCGGCGTTGTATTGCAGCAGCTTGAGGAACGTCGGCGCGGGGCCGTCGTCTGTGGTGAGGCTGTCCACATACAGCACGCCGCCATAGCGCGCGCCGGTTTCCTTTGCCACTTGCAGCATCGCCTTGTCACTGATCGTGCTTTCCGAGAACACGACGGGGATTTTGTTCGCCCGCACGGTGTCCACGACCTTCTGCACCTGCTGCGGTGTGCCTTCCTGATCGGCGTTGATCGGCCAGAGATACAGTTCCTTCATGCCGTAGTTGCGGGTCAGATAAGAAAAAGCTCCTTCGCAGCTTACGAGCCAACGTTGCTCCACCGGGATGGTTTCCAGCGCCTTGCGCACGGGTTCATCCACGGCGCGCAGTTCAGCAGTATAGGCGACGGCATTGGCATCAAAGATGGCCGTATTGGCGGGATCGAGTTTCACCAGCGCCTTGCGGATGTTTTCCACATAGATGATCGCATTCGCGGGTGACATCCACGAGTGCGGGTTCGGCTTGCCCGTGTAAGGACCTTCGCCGATGCCCATCGGCTCGATGCCTTCCGTGAGCACCACGCTGGGCACGTCGTTCACCTGTTGGAGAAATTTTTCAAACCAGCGCTCCAGCCCGAGACCGTTCCACAGCACGAGGTCGGCGTCCTGCGCCTTGACGAGATCGAGCGGTGTTGGTTCGTAGTCGTGAATCTCCGCACCCGGCTTCGTGATGGACTCCACGATGACCGCCGTGCCCGCCACCCGCTGCGCCATGTCCTGGATGATGGTGAAGGTGGTCAGGACACGCTTCGGACCAGACTTGGGCTTTTTTGAGGATGGGTCGCAGGAGACCAATGCGACACAGAGGATGCCGAGGAAGTGATGTCTTTTCATAGGGTGTGATCAAAAGCGAAAGCTGACGCCGGTGAAGACGCCGAATTCCGGTGCGGCACGGTTCAGCCCAATGCGCACGCCGGTATCGAAGATGAGTTCGTCCGTCACGGCAAAGGTCAGGCCCGCATCAAATAGCGCCTGGTAGTCCGCGTCCTGTCCGGCGATGCCGACCAGCTCCACATACAAACCGAGTTGTTCCGTGAGGCCGAAGCCCAGCGTGGCGGAGTGCAGAAGTTCCACATCATAGCCGCCCGTGCCAGCATCATGCACGAGGTCCACTTCTGCCATTAGCCCGAGACCGATGCGGTCCGTCAGCTCCACCGCCAGCGGCATGATCAGTCCGCCCTCCCATTCACCACCGCTGAGTTCTGTCTCGGTGGGGATAGTGACATACGGCATCAGCGCAAAGGCGGTCTTGCCGCCATCATTGCCCCAGAGGTTTTGCTTGAAGCGCACCGTCACATCGCCAAAGCCGGAGAGCTTGTCGCGCACGCCGTTCTCGATGGAGCGGTTCTGCGTGTAGGTATTGAAGATGATCTGGATGTCGGCATTCTCTGCAACGCCGATTTTGAAATTCATGGCACCGAAGACCCAATCCTCCGTACTCATGCCGCGATTCGCATCCCAGCTGTAATCGAAAAAGCTCATCTCCACCTGGAACATTCCCGCTGGCACTGTGTAGGCAGATTCGGTGGTGTCCGGGCGGTCGGTGCTCATCTCACGGACAGCGGGCGTTTCCGCAGGGGCAGTGGTGCCAAGAAGAGCGGAAAAAAGGATGATCTGGGTTCGCATAGAAAAGTTAGCCGTGCCTAAATTCATCAGTCCAGCCTAGCCGACAACTGAAAAGTTTAGTCCAGGCTAACTTTTGTTTTCCGGGCCAAAGAAACCCGTTTCCCGTTTTCAGCATCCCTGCTATCCGTCAGGCGATGCCCGCCAAGCGCCAAGAACCCACCGCCCATGTCCACTCCCCGGCCATTGAGGATTACTTGGAGCAGATTCACAATCTGATCGAGGGGAAAGGCTATGCGCGCGTCGTGGACATCGCCACAAACCTGGGCATCTCCCAGGCCAGCGTCACCAACATGATCCAAAAGCTCGATGCTGAGGGCTACCTCGTCTATGAGCGGTATCGCGGCGTCGTGCTCACGGATGAAGGCCGTACGATCGGCCAGGAGATCGCCCGTCGTCATGAGGTGCTCACGCGCCTGCTCGCCGGGTTTGGCTTGGACGCAGAAACCGTTCATCATGATGTCGAGGGCATGGAGCACCACATCAGCCGCCAGACTCTGGATGTGTTGACACTGCTGATGGAGGAGCTGGAAGGGAACCCAGAGCTGTTGAAGAAGTTAAAGAGGAAACTCAAGGCGGCGGTCTGACCCATGGCGCCAGAAAAAAGCGCCAGCCGACAGGATGTCAGAATTGTCACTGACATGCCAAAGACCAAAAGCCGGGTCTGCACACTGATTCGGGCACGTTAATCATTTTCCTGCGCAATTAGCCCGCGAAATGCTTTCCTCCGGGACTTGATCGCAGCCTTGATTTATAGAATCCCTGCGCCTAACTGCCGACCCTTTTGACCCCAAAAATGACAAATCACGGACTCCCCGAGAAACAAGGCCTGTATGATCCGCAGTTCGAGCACGATGCTTGCGGCGTCGGATTCGTGTGCCAGATGAAGGGCAAGCGCTCCCACGACATCATTCAGCAGGCGCTGACGATTCTGGTGAACCTGGACCATCGCGGAGCATGCGGCTGCGAAACGAACACGGGCGACGGTGCTGGCATTCTGATGCAGGTGCCGCACGGATTTCTGAAGAAGGTAGCGGCGGCGCAAAAGATATCCTTGCCAGCTCCCGGCCAGTATGGCGTGGCGATGTGCTACAGCTCGCCCGATGCCAAGGAGCGGGCCGAGAGTGCCGCCGCCTTGGAGAAGATCGTGACCGAAGAAGGCCAGCAGGTACTCGGCTGGCGGGACATTCCCGTGGACAATTCAATGATCGGTAAAACGGCGCTGGCGAGCGAGCCGTTCATGCAAATGGCATTCATTGAACGCGGCGCGAGCTGCGCAGACGAGCAGGCTTTTGAACGGAAACTATATGTGATCCGCAAGCGCTCGTACAATGCCATCCGCTCCGCCGGTGTTGATAATTTCTGGTACTGCCCCAGCCTCTCGTGCCGCACGATGATCTACAAAGGCATGCTAATGCCAGAGCAGGTGGGCAAATACTTCCTCGACCTCCAAGACCCGGACATGGACACAGCGCTGGCGCTGGTTCACTCGCGTTTCTCAACAAACACTTTCCCGAGCTGGGAACGCTCGCATCCGTATCGCTACATCGCGCACAACGGCGAAATCAACACGCTGCGCGGCAACATCAACTGGATGAACGCCCGCCAGCCGCAGTTGGAGAGTGAGTTATTCGGCGCGGACATCAAGAAAATCCTGCCTATCGTGAACACGAACGGCTCGGACTCAGCGATGTTCGACAACGTCTTTGAACTGCTCGTCATGGGCGGTCGCTCGCTGCCGCACGCGATGATGATGATGATCCCCGAGCCGTGGAGCGGTCATGAATCCATGAGCGAGGAGAAAAAATCGTTCTATGAATACCACTCCTGCCTCATGGAGCCGTGGGACGGTCCTGCATCAGTCGCCTTCACAGATGGCACGATGATCGGTGCCACGCTGGACCGCAACGGGCTGCGTCCGTCGCGCTATTACGTCACGAAAGACGATCTCGTCATCATGGCGTCGGAGGCTGGTGTGCTGCCCATCGCCCCTGAGAATGTGGCGATCAAAGGCCGCCTCCAACCGGGGCGCATGTTCATCGTGGACATGCAGCAGGGACGCATCGTGCCGGATGAGGAGATCAAGGCGAAGATCGCCGCCGAGTTGCCTTACCGCACCTGGCTCGACGATAACCTTATCAAGCTCTCCGACATCGCCGACGCACCCGAAGTGCCGACGGACGACCATGAGACTGTGCTCCAGCGCCAGCAGGCGTTTGGCTACACTTTTGAAGACCAGCGCATGCTACTGCTGCCAATGGCGAAGGACGGCGTCGAGGCCACAGGCTCAATGGGCACGGACATTCCGCTCGCCGTGCTCTCAGACAAATCGAAGCTGCTCTACGATTACTTCAAGCAGCTATTCGCGCAGGTCACGAACCCGCCCATTGATTGCATCCGCGAGGAAATTGTGACCTCCGCCGTGACGACGATCGGCCCCGAGCGCAATCTGCTCAAACCAACACCCGAGAGCTGCCATCTCATCGAACTGAAATCGCCGATCCTCACGAATGAGGAACTGGCGAAGCTGAAACACGTCGCGCAGGGCGAGTTCAAGTCCGTCACCATCCCCACACTCTTTGACCCCAAGCTGGGCGCGAAGGGTCTGGAAGATGCAATGTCCGAGGTGTGCAATCAGGCCTCGCTGCAAATAGATGCAGGCATCAACATCATCATCTTGAGCGACCGTGGCATGGACAAGCACAACGCCGCAATCCCACCGTTGATGGCCGTCGGTGGCCTGCACCATTATTTGATTCGCGAAGGCAAGCGCACGCTCGTCGGTCTCGTCCTCGAATCCGGCGAGCCGCGCGAAGTGCATCACTTCTGCACCCTCATCGGTTACGGCTGCGCCGCGATCAATCCGTATCTCGCCTTCGAGACGCTAGATGACATGATCCGCCAGGGTCTGCTCGTCGGCGTGGATCACTACACCGCGTGCAAAAACTTCGTCAAGGCCGCGACCAAGGGCATCGTCAAAGTCGCCTCGAAGATCGGCATCTCGACGATTCAAAGCTACCTCGGTGCGCAAATTTTTGAGTGCGTCGGCTTAAAGCAGTCCGTGGTGGATAAATACTTCACCGGCACCGCCACGCGCATCGAGGGTGCGGACCTGGAGGGCATCGCCAGCGAAGTGCTGGAGCGCCATCATCACGCCTTTCCCGACCGTCAGGTCAATGGCCGCACGCTCGCGGTCGGTGGCGATTATCAGTGGCGTTCCGAAGGCGAGGCGCACCTGTTCAACCCGCAGGTCATCCACTCATTACAAAAAGCCTGCCGCACCGGCAGCTACGACATCTTCAAGACCTACTCGTCGCTGGTGAACGAGCAGATGAAGAAATTTTACACGCTGCGCGGCCTGCTGGACTTCAAGAAGCGCGAATCCATCTCGATTGATGAAGTCGAGACCGTGGATGCCATCCTAAAGCGCTTCAAATCCGGCGCGATGAGCTACGGCTCCATCTCCGGCGAGGCGCACGAAGCGCTCGCCATCGCGATGAACCGCGTTGGCGGCAAATCGAACACCGGCGAAGGCGGCGAAGACCCGGCGCGTTACACCTGGACCAATGATCGCGGCGATTCGAAGAACAGCGCGATCAAGCAAGTTGCGTCCGGTCGTTTCGGCGTCACCAGCCTTTACCTCACACAGGCGCGTGAGTTGCAGATCAAGATGGCGCAGGGCGCAAAGCCTGGTGAAGGCGGTCAGCTTCCTGGCGGCAAGGTTTATCCGTGGATCGCGAAAGTGCGGCACTCAACACCGGGCGTGGGTCTCATCTCGCCACCTCCGCATCACGACATCTACTCCATCGAAGACTTGTCGGAGCTGATTCATGATTTGAAGAACTCGAACCGTGCCGCACGCATCAGCGTGAAGCTCGTGAGCGAAGTCGGCGTCGGCACCATCGCCGCCGGCGTCGCCAAGGCTCATGCCGATGTCGTGCTCATCTCCGGGTTCGACGGCGGCACCGGCGCTTCGCCGCAGACCTCCATCAAACATGCAGGTCTGCCTTGGGAGTTGGGCCTCGCTGAGACGCACCAGACACTCGTGCTGAACAAACTCCGCTCACGCATCGCCGTCGAGACCGATGGTCAGTTGAAGACCGGGCGCGATGTCGTCATCGCCGCATTGCTCGGTGCCGAGGAGTTCGGCTTTGCCACCGCGCCGCTCGTATCACTCGGCTGCATCATGATGCGCGTCTGCCATCTGAACACCTGCCCCGTTGGCGTCGCCACGCAGGATCCGCAGTTGCGCAAGAACTTCACTGGTGATCCCGAACACGCCGTGAACTTCATGCGGTTCATCGCCCAGGAAGTGCGCGAGATCATGGCGCAGCTCGGCTTCCGCACGATCAATGAAATGGTCGGGCGCACCGATGCGCTCGAAGCCAGGGCCGCAGTGGATCATTGGAAAGCGAAGGGCATTGATCTCTCGAAGCTCCTCTACTCGCCACCCGCCGGACCCGAAGTCGGGCGCTTCTGCTCGGAGACGCAAGACCACGGTCTCGACAAGTCTCTCGACATCCGCAAGCTGCTCGACCTCTGCGCACCCGCCATCGAACGCGGCGAAAAAGTCAGCGTCAATCTGCCAATCAAGAACACCGACCGCGTCGTCGGCACCATCCTCGGCAATGAGATCACCAAGCGTCACTGGCAGGGCCTGCCAGATGACACTGTGCATCTGAAGTTCCAGGGCAGCGCCGGTCAAAGCCTCGGCGCGTTCATGCCAAAGGGCGTCACCATCGAACTCGAAGGTGATGCGAACGACTACGTCGGCAAGGGTCTCAGTGGCGGGCGCATCCTCATTTACCCGGATGCCAAGGCCACCTTTGTCGCCGAAGACAACATCATCATTGGCAACGTGGCGCTTTACGGTGCGACCGGTGGCGAAGTCTTCATCCGCGGCATGGCAGGCGAGCGTTTCGCCGTGCGCAACTCCGGCGTGAACGCCGTCGTCGAAGGTGTCGGTGATCACGGCTGCGAATACATGACCGGCGGCAAAGTCGTCGTGCTAGGAGCTGCCGGACGCAATTTCGCCGCCGGCATGAGCGGTGGTGTCGCCTACGTCCTTGATGAGACGGGCGACTTCGCCACACGCTGCAACGCACAGATGGTCGGACTGGAAAAAATGGGCGAGGCCGAAGCCGAGGAGGTGCGCCTACTCATCAAGCGGCACGCCGACTTCACGAGGAGCCAGAAGGCCTTCAAAGTGCTCGCCCTCTGGGACGACATGCTGCCGAAGTTCGTGAAGGTGATGCCCAAAGACTACAAGCGCGTCCTCCAGGCCATCAGCAAAGCCGAGGCCAACGGTCTCACTGGCGAAGAAGCGCTCAACGCCGCCTTCGAAGCAAACGCGCGAGACGTGGCCCGCATCGGCGGCGGCTAGAGTCAGAAATTGGTGTTCTGACCCGAATCAAATATATTAACGCCATGATCACGACCTACATCAGTGCTGCGATGGAACTCGCTGAGTTCGAACTCATGGAAAACGGGCGCTATTTTGCCACAGTCCCGCCGTGTCATGGTTTCTGGGCGGAGGGAGCCAGCATTGAAGAATGCAAATCGAAGATGCCCGAAATCTTCGAGTCATGGCTTCTCGTCGGACTGCAGCACAATCACCGCCTGCCGGTCATTGCTGGCATTGATCTCAACCCTCAACCAGAGCATGCCGAAGCCTATTAGCAGGAGAGAGCTTATCCGCCGACTGCGTGCATTAGGCTGGGAAGGTCCATTTTCAGGCGGCCACCACATGAACATGGTCAACCAGGCTGGTCGCCCCATTTCAATACCCAATCCACACAGCGGCGACATTGACTGGTCCCTCACCAAACGCATTCTCAAACAAGCTGACATAGATCCCGACGAGTGGGACAAGCTCGCCTGATTCCTCACCAAAACTTTCACTCACACCGCAAGACATCATGGGCAAACCAACCGGCTTCTTCGAATACCAACGCGAACTCCCCGCCGACCGCGACCCGCTCGCGCGTCTCGGCGATTGGAATGAATTTCACCTGCACATGCCGGAGCCGGATCTCCGCACACAGGGCGCGCGCTGCATGGACTGCGGTGTGCCCTTCTGCCACACCGGCAAGCTCGTCAGCGGCATGGCCAGCGGCTGCCCGATCAACAATCTCATCCCCGAGTGGAACGACCTGATCTATCGCGGCCTGTGGAAGGAAGCGCTGGAACGCCTGCACAAGACCAACAACTTCCCCGAGTTCACTGGCCGCGTCTGTCCCGCGCCATGTGAAGGCTCCTGCGTGCTCGGCATCAACTCGCCGCCCGTCACGATCAAGAACATCGAAGTCTCGATCATTGATAAAGGCTGGGAAGCAGGCTGGGTCATCCCCGAACCGCCGCAGCGGCGCACCGGCAAGAAAATCGCCATCATCGGCTCCGGCCCTGCGGGATTGAGCGCCGCCGCGCAGCTCAACAAGGCCGGCCACAGCGTCACTGTCTTTGAGCGCGCCGACCGGCCCGGCGGCCTGCTCATGTATGGCATTCCCAACATGAAGCTCGACAAGGAAGAAGTCGTCCTGCGCCGCATCAAGCTGCTCGAAGACGAAGGCGTGAAGTTTATCTGCAACACCAACATTGGGACGGACCTGCCCGCTGAGAAACTCCTCAAAGATTTCGACGCCACGATCATCTGCACCGGCGCAACGAAGCCGCGCGACCTCCCCATCCCCGGTCGCGAGCTGAAAGGCATCCATTTCGCGATGGACTTCCTCACCGCCAACACCCGGTCCGTTTTGGACAAGCATCAGAACGGCGACTTCATCACCGCCATCGGCAAAGATGTCGTCATCATCGGCGGCGGCGATACCGGCACCGACTGCGTGGGCACCTCAATGCGCCACGGCTGCACCTCGCTCGTACAGCTCGAAATCATGGCCAAACCGCCACTGGAGCGCGCCAAGGACAACCCCTGGCCTGAGTGGCCGAAGACCTACAAGCTCGACTACGGCCAGGAAGAAGCCGCTGCCAAGTTCGGCGACGATCCCCGCGTCTATCTCACCACCGCCACCAAGTTCGAGGGCGATGAAAACGGCCACGTCAAAGCCGTCCACGTCGTGAACGTCGAGTGGAAGAAGAACGACAAAGGCCAGTTCGGCCCCCAGCCCATACCCGGCACCGAAAAAGTGCTGCCCGCGCAGCTCGTTCTGCTCGCCATGGGCTTCCTCGGCCCTGAGCAGCCGCTCCTCGACTCCCTCAACCTCGAGCGCGATCAACGCAGCAACGTCAAAGCCGAGCACGAGAAGTACACCACCAGCCTCCCCGGCGTCTTCGCCGCTGGTGACTGCCGCCGTGGTCAATCCCTCGTCGTCTGGGCCTTCAACGAAGGGCGTGGAGTTGCCAGAGAGTGTGATCGCTACCTCATGGGCCAGACGAATCTGCCATAGCACCTCTCTCCAAGTTCATTTCGATGCTGCAGAAGACGCTTCGTCAGTGATCCTGTCCGCCTATGCAGCATACCCACTTGCACGCCCTCCAAAGTGCGTCACAAGGGCCATGAAGTAGCCGCGTGAAATAGCGGCTACTCCTTATTCACCCATTCTCATGAAGGGCGGCGTGATCTCAGGCACCTGGAGCAGCAGGCGCCAGCGCAGGCTCCTCCGGCTTCTCACCCGGATTCGCGGTGAATTTAAAGCCGAAGAGGCGCAGCACCCGGCGCTGGGCAGGGCCGCCCAGCTTACGCAGCGCGTGGGTCAGTTCGTCCTTCACATCGCTGATCAGCTCATCGGCCGCATCGCGTTGCGCGGCAGCGGCGGCCTGGGCCTGGCGCACCGTGGCATCCGCAGGCACCACCTCGCCAGATTCCTTGCGGTAGCTGTCCAGCGCCGTTTGCACCTCCGCTGCCGAGGGGTTCGCCATTGCCGGGAAGCCTGCGGCCACCGCCGCCGCCTCCCCGTTCACGATCCCGTCCGCTGCGGACTCCGCCAGGCCTTCACTGTCCAGCTTCGGCACATCGCCCGACTGTGGCAGACCGTAGTGGACCAGCGCGGACACATCATGGTGCAGCCGTGCCGTGCGGCGCTTCAGCACCTCAAAAAAATCACGCACATGAGTGATCAGCCCGTCCAGCGCGGCGGCCTTTTCGCTCACCTCCTTCGCCCGTCCAGCCGTGGCAGCCTCCACCGCCTGCACCACCGGCCGGTAGCCCGGCAGAAAGGCATCCACCCGCTGGCGTAGCGCGGCGGGCAGCAGCTTGGCATCATCGTTATTCAGAGCCGCCGTGGTCGAGATCGTTTCCAGGGTGGCGAGGCGCGCGTCATCAGAACGGGGAGCAGCGTAGGTTGGCATGGTGTGGGTGGGTTGGAGTGGCTGCACCAGCAGAATGCCCGTGCATTTCCCCGATGAAACCAGACCACCCACCCGCTCTGCAATAGAAATTTGCTGCCAACGAAGAATTCCCACCCGCCCGGCCAAACCCTGCCCCAGCCCCCAATCCCCTCCCACTCCAGCGGACCCAGATTGCAGGCCCCCACAAAGCGCCTCCACCCCAGCGGCCCCCCATTGCAGGCTCCTGCAAAGCCCCTCCGCCCCAGCGGACA
>Ga0247843_1000272_pt1 | contig 124338 bp, 106 predicted proteins | sample LaCruzMarch2017__FD_192420 | JGI IMG/M metagenome (GOLD analysis project Ga0247843, IMG submission 192420) | Freshwater microbial communities from meromictic Lake La Cruz, Castile-La Mancha, Spain - LaCruzMarch2017_8m | ecosystem: Environmental > Aquatic > Freshwater > Lake | place: Spain...
TGCCCTCAAGCATGCGAGGCATGTGGATCATCAGCCCCATGCCCACGAAAGAGTTGGCGGCAAAGACAAAAGCCAGCAGGAAAGCGGTGTATTTGCTTGGGATGGGTGCCGGATCTGTGATGGGTGACGCGCTTGGCGGTGGTGAGGTGGAGGCCGAAGAGGAGCTCATGGCTGTGGTAGTGGCAGGTAATGCCCCATCGTTGGGCGCTGCAGCGTTGAGCGCCCGCTCAGCACTTGCACTCAGCGGGCTTGGCAGCAGGGCGTTGAGCGGCAGGCCGACCAATATGTGGACGCAGGCCCAAAACCAGCACACCCCGCTCCAGCCGAATTTGCTTTCCACAAAGACGGAAACGGTCCACCCCACGAAACTCGCGAAGCCCGCAATCAGGGTCACGCCGGTTATCGGGTTGCGCGAATTCTTACCAAAGAGGCGCACAATGGCTGAGAAAGCCACTTCGAATAGGCCTGCGGCCATGCCCAGTCCCAAGATGGCATAGCCAAAGAGCACGCTCCACATGCCCTCAGCAAAGCCAAGGCAGGTGAGTCCCAGGGCGAAGATCAGGTTGGATGACATCAGAACAGGCCGTCCACCAAAGCGATCGACCATTTTTCCAACAAACGGCCCCGCAAGGGCCGACACACCCAAGGCGATAGAAAAGCCCGCGAACAAGATGGCGGGCGACAGTGCGAGCTCCCTGCTAGCGGGGATGGCGATCACGGCGGGGAGGTAGTGCGCGCCGGCGCTGGCGATGACTTGGCCTGCGCCAGTGACGCTGACGGCGCGATAGATACGAGAGGACATGCGAGAGTCTTGTCTGTCTAAGGGTTATTTTTTCCTTATTATCCACGTTAAATGACTCGAAACAACGCACTCACGTCGAGGTTGTGCGATTCATTGCCAAGCTTTAAGCTTGTGCAACACTTTTTTCTGTGAGCCCACCATGAGTCGTCAGCAAGCCATTGATTTAGCCACCGCCTTTTTTGATGAGGGTCAATTTCAAACGACGCTCGAGCGCCGAGTCGCGATTCCGACTGAAAGTCAGGAGCCTGGAAAAATCCCCGTATTAACTGCTTACCTTACTGAAGAAATCTCTCCGCTGCTGGTCAAGCTTGGCTTCGATTGCAAAATCGTGCCGAATCCGATTGAGGGTGGTGCCCCTTTCTTGGTGGCGAGTCGCACAGAGCCAGAAGCAAACTTCACGGTCTTGACCTATGGTCATGGCGATGTCGTACGTGGTTACGCACCGCAATGGCTCGAAGGGCTGTCACCTTGGAATTTGAGTATTCGTGGCGATCGTTGGTATGGCCGTGGCACAGCCGACAACAAAGGTCAGCACACCATCAACCTAGCAGCACTCGAGCAAGTCCTCACGGCACGTCAAGGTAAGCTGGGCTACAACGTGACGTTTCTGATTGAAATGGGTGAGGAAATGGGCTCACCGGGTTTGCGTGAGATGTGCACGTTGCATAGTGATTTGCTCAAGGCCGATCTATTTCTAGCCTCTGATGGCCCGCGTGTCTCTTCATCGCGTCCGACACTTTTCTTGGGTTCGCGTGGTGCCTTTAATTTTGAATTGCGCTTGAACGTGCGGCAGGGCGGCCATCACTCCGGCAACTGGGGTGGTTTGCTAAAAAATCCCGGCATCCGCCTCGCACATGCGATTGCCTCGATCGTTGATCCCAAGGGACGGATTTTGGTGCCTATGTTATTACCAAGTTCGTTACCCGACAACGTGCGTCGCGCCTTGGCCAATATTCAGGTGGGCGGAGGCCCGAATGATCCCGAGATCGATCCCGACTGGGCCGAACCCGGCTTGACACCCACTGAGCGCGTGTTTGCTTGGAACACCTTTGAAACCTTGGCGTTTAAGACAGGCAACCCCGATGCGCCTGTCAATGCGATCCCTGGTTATGCGATTGCATACTGTCAGCTGCGTTATGTTGTCGGCAGTGACAATCAAAATTTCCTCAAACATATCCGCGATCACCTGGATGCACATGGCTTTACGGATGTTGAGGCTTTGCCTAGTCGAGGAGAGGCCGCCGAGGCGACGCGACTCGATCCTGATAATGCCTGGGTCAAAATGGCGGCAGCCTCTATCACGCAGACAACAGGTAAAGACGTCGATGTCTTGCCAAACTTAGGCGGCACTTTGCCCAATGATGCGTTTTCTAAAATTCTTGGCCTCCCAACCGTGTGGGTTCCGCATTCCTATGCGGCATGCTCGCAGCATGCACCAAACGAACATATGCTGGGCTCAGTTGCCCGCGAATCGCTGCAATTGATGGCGGGCTTGTTCTGGGATCTGGGTGACAAGGGCGCCAAGATCGCAGCCTAAAAGTTCATAGCAATCGCACCGCAGGTTTCAATCTATCTGGAGTTTTAAAAGATGAGCACACAGTTTGATTTGCTGATTAAAAATGCCACGGTGATCGATGGCACCGGTGCAGACCGCTTTCCAGGCGATATCGGTATTAACGGTGATCGTATTGCCAAGATCGGCGATCTTGCAGGTTGCACGGGCAAGCAGGAAATCGACTTAAAAGGTCAGGTCGCGGCGCCTGGATTTATTGATGCGCATACCCACGATGACCGGATGATGTTGTCGAGTCCTGAGATGACGCCAAAGGTCAGCCAAGGTGTCACCACAATTATTGGCGGCAATTGTGGTGTGTCGCTCGCGCCGATGCCGCGTCCGATTCCAGACCCTGTCACGCCTCCACTGAACTTGCTGGATGATGAGGGTCACTGGTTTAAATACCGCAGCTTCACAGAATATTTAGATGCCTTGCGCGCTGAACCTTCAACGACCAATCGTGCCATGCTGGTGGGTCATACAACCTTACGCGTCGCAACCATGGACGATTTGGAAAAGCCGGCTACACCTGTTCAGATTGAGCAGATGCGCGCGTTGGTCGTCGAGGCCATGCAGGCCGGTGCGATTGGTGTGTCAACGGGTTTATTTTACGAACCCGCCGTTGCAGCACCCACAGAGGAAGTCATCGAAATTTGTCGCCCTTTAAAAGAGTTTAACGGCCTGTATTGCACACACATGCGCGATGAAGCGGATGGCGTGATGGACTCGCTAGAAGAGACCTTTCGTATCGGTCGTGAGGTCGGTGTAGCAGTGGTGATTTCTCACCACAAGGTGATCGGTGCGAACAATTATGGACGCTCAGATGAGACGCTGGAGTTTATCCGCAAGAGTATGGCCAAGCAGCCGATCTGTCTGGATTGCTATCCCTATGCAGCGGGCTCCACGGTGCTGTCGATGAGTCGGGCCAGCAACTCTGCACGCGTGATTGTGACGTGGTCGAAAACTCTGCCAGAGTATGCCGGTCAGGATCTGGATAAGATCGCCGATAAAATGGGTGTCACGCTAGAAGAGGCCGTTGAACGTCTCTTGCCTGCCGGCGCGATCTATTTCCGCATGGATGAGGGCGATGTCCAAAAGATCATGCAGTTTGGTCCTACGATGATTGGTTCGGATGGTTTGCCGCACGATACCTCTCCGCATCCACGTTTGTGGTCAACATTTCCCCGTGTATTAGGCCATTATCGACGTGGACTGGGTCTCTTTTCACTTGAGACGGCTGTGCACAAAATGACGGGACTGACGGCCATGAACTTTGGTTTGACGGATCGCGGTGTGTTGAAAGAGGGCGCATATGCCGACCTGACTTTGTTTAACGAAGAAACCGTCGATGAAGTCGCGACCTATGAAAACCCAATCGCCATGGCGCGCGGGATTAACACGGTGATTGTGAATGGTGCAGTCGTTTGGGATCAGGGCAAGGCCACGGGCGCGCGACCCGGTCGTGTGCTGTCTCGGCCAGCTGCGGCGCAGTGAGCTTTTTTCACCTCCTCATCTCTTACCGCTCCATCCTTCAACGCCCCATTCATAGGCATACTTCAGGACGCTTCGTATGACCACGCTTTTGCCCACACTGGATTCGTCTCAACTTGCTCGGGCCATCAGCTTTCTGGATGAGGAGTGGTTGCAGCACGATCCCGATCTGGGTCCTGTGCTGCCCTTGGTACTCGGGCGCGGTGTTGGCCAGGATTGGCATAAGGCCGGTACCTTTCGGCATCACTTGATTGGTGTGGCGCGCACGTTGACCCTATGGCAGCAGCCCAAGCACGTGCGTCATCTGGGTCTCTTGCACAGCGTGTATGGAAACGCACACGTCGACCTCATGAAGTTCGATCCTAAAAGCGAACGTGGTCGTCTGCAAGAAGCGGTCGGTGAGGATGCTGAGCGTTTAATTTATTTGTTTTGCGTGATGTCGCGTATTGAATTTATGGGTCAGCTGTTCAAAGGTAACCTGAAAGAAGATGGCAGTTTGACTATTACGCTTCAAGGTGCGCCTTTTGTCCTGCCTGCCCGCGATGTGGCGGCATTTATTGTCGTGAGCATGGCCGATATTTGCGAGCAGTGGTACAGCTGGCAAGATGATATTTATATGGGCTACCCTGATTACAAAGCCCAGCCAGCTCAACAGCATTGGGCCGCTGCGCTGTGGCCAGGCCCGATGCGTCCCACAACGTATCGCTGGGGTCAGATTTCTCGCCTGGGCAATTTTCTGCAACACCCTGCTTTAAAAGATCAACTGCCACAGCCTCCTGTGTTTGATCATGGCCGTCAAGTGATGGCGCCCGGGGATGAAGCGGCAGCAGCGGCGTTGTATTGGTCTGTCATGCAGCAAAGTCAGCCACTCATGTCGTCCGCCGCCACGGCATCGGTACTGGAACAAGCGATCAAACTGAATCCATGGGTCGCAGAACCCTACATGGTATTGTCGCAATTGCATATGACTGAGCGCAACTTTGACTTGGGTCGTCAGTATGCCGAGGCAGGTGTGCAAACGGCGGCATGCTGGGGTAACTCTTGGGATAAACGTATCGGCTGGGATGGCTGGATGTCTTGGGGCAGGGTGTTGTTGCAGTACGCTCAAAAACGTGAGTGGCCTGAAACGCTCAATAAACTTAATAACGTGGCCTTGACGCCAGAGTTTTAATCAAAGCGCTACGATTTGTGCAGATCCATTCATGATGGGCTTACACAAGATTTTGTAGCTATCACTATCAAAGCCGGGCGCTGTAAAGTGTAACGTCCGCGCCTCGTCGAGAGTCGTCACACTGCCCAGATAAAACCAGTTTTTGACAACGTGGATCTGTGTCTCTGTATCCAAGGTTTCGATCAGACCGATTGCGCCCGGATAAGGCCAGCAGATCAGGCGCTGCTGTGACAAGCTATCCAGTAATCGTGCGCGATGTGCCGCATGGGTTTCTTGACCATGACAGGCTCCCGCGCAGCGATTGAGCATCGCCCGAAAGCAAGGTCGATCGCCGGCGAGTTTTTCTAATCCCAGCACACTCAGGCAGAGCCGTTGCTCATCTGCAATACCCTTGAGTGCTTCGAGTGCCGAATGCCGACTGGCATACAAACCATATAAATCAGGAGTGTTAGAAAAGTCGATCTGATTGGAATACACCACTTCGGGTTTATCGCCCTCAATGCGGAGCGAGCACATCTGTCGACTACGCCGTAACTTATGATTAAAGAGAGGTTGTTGTTCTTTGATCAATCTGGCTTCGAGCAGCAGCGCACCAATTTCACCTGTTGTACGGATATAGGTGATTTTCTCGGTTTGTTTGAGCATGCGCGCTTCATCTGCGGTCCGGAGGTGAGACATGACGCGAGAGCGGATATTGACGCTTTTGCCAATGTATAGCGGCAGATCACCCGACACACCATGAAAAATGTACACCCCCGGGGTAGTGGGTAGGTCGGAAATACTTTCACGTAATTGTGTAGGGTATTCGTAGCCGAGCGTGGCATCAAAGTCTGCGCGTCTTAAGACACGTTTCATGACTGAGCGCACACTTAAGCGGCCACGTAGCTGAGTGCTAACGCCTCTGCGACGCGGATGCCATCTACACCTGCAGACAATATGCCACCTGCGTATCCCGCGCCTTCACCTGCAGGATAAAGACCTTTGACGTTGAGACTTTGGAAGTCTGCGCCACGTGTCATTCTTAAAGGGGAGGACGTCCGGGTCTCGACACCCGTCAAGATCGCATCGTGCATTGAAAACCCTTTGATTTGCTTTTCAAACGCAGGAATCGCTTCGCGGATGGCTTGGATGGCGTAGTCTGGCAGACTCGTCGCTAAGTCTGTCAGGTGAACACCTGGCTTGTAAGAGGGCGTCACGCTGCCGAGTTCCGTGGACGCGCGACCCATTAAAAAGTCACCCACAAGTTGACCAGGCGCTTCGTAAGTGCTGCCGCCCAACACATAGGCATGCGACTCAATTTGCCGTTGAAAATCGAGACCCGCCAGCGGCCCGCCTGGGTAGTCTTCGGGTGTGATGCCGACCACAATGCCAGCATTAGCATTACGCTCGTTACGCGAGTATTGGCTCATGCCATTCGTCACAACTCGATGGGTCTCAGAGGTCGCTGCGACCACGGTACCGCCTGGGCACATACAGAAACTGTAGACTGCTCGACCATTGCTGGCATGATGCACAAGCTTGTAGTCCGCAGCGCCGATCAGCGTGTTGCCTGCGTAGGGTCCGAGGCGCGCGCGATCAATCAAAGATTGTGGATGCTCGATCCGGAAACCGACTGAAAATGGTTTGGCTTCCATAAAGACACCCGCATCATGCAATACCTTGAAGGTATCTCGCGCGCTGTGTCCCAGTGCGATGATCACATGATCAGCTGCCAATACCTCACCGCTTTCGAGTTGCACAGCACGCATTTGTTGATGCTCGATTTCGAAACCCACAACCTTTTGTGAAAAACGAATCTCGCCGCCAAGCGCGATAATTTCTTCACGCATTTTTTCAACTACACCGACCAGACGAAAGGTACCGATATGCGGTTTGGCGACGTACAGGATTTCTTCGGGTGCACCTGCTTTGACAAACTCCCGGATGACTTTGCGACCATAAAACTTTGGGTCTTTAATCTGGCTCCAGAGCTTGCCGTCAGAGAACGTCCCAGCTCCGCCTTCGCCAAACTGCACGTTTGATTCGGGATTGAGTATATTTTTGCGCCAGAGTTTCCAAGTGTCCTGCGTACGCTCGCGCACCGCTTTGCCGCGCTCCAGCACAATCGGTTTTAAGCCCATTTGCGCCAACAAGAGCGCAGCAAAAATCCCACAGGGGCCAAAACCGATTACGACAGGGCGAGGATGTGTCTGCTTGGTGTCATGGGAAGGGGGCGCGACGAATTTGTATTCCGTGTCCGGCGTTGGTCGAACGTTCGGATCATCCTTGAATTTTTTTAAAAGCGCCTCGGGCTCAGTGACCTCAACATCGACGGTGTAGATAAACGTCAGCGCACTTTTCTTGCGCGCATCGTAGCTGCGCTTAAAAATTTCAAAGGACAGCAGTTGTTCAGGCGCAATGGCGAGCCGATCGATAATAGCGGCGCGTAACGCATCCTCGGCGTGTTCAAGCGGTAGGCGTAATTCGGTAATGTGAATCATAAGGGTGAACGATACACAAAATTTGGCATGACCGGCATGAACACCCCTGCTTGGGCGTCAGAGTTGGACGGAAACGGACCCAATCCCGTCAAACTGGGCTACCACGAGATCGCCAGCCTGCGCGGCAGGAACGCCTGACCAACTACCTGTTGTCACAATCGCACCTGCGGGTAAGGTTTGACCGCCTGCCGTGGCATGTTTAACCCAAGAGGGAATGACCCAGCGGGGGTCTTGCATGGAGTGGGTACCAACAAACTCTAGCGGCATTTGCTCGCCAATTTTGACAGTACAGCGCTGTTTAGACCAATCTCGGAGCGCTTCCTGCTCGCCAGAGGGTTGCCATTGCCCCACAACCAGCACACCGTGGGATTGCATGTCAGCGAGCTTTAACAGTGCGGCGGTCTCGTTGCCTTGTTGCCAGCGCGAGTCGACCACCTCAATAGTGACGGTAAAGGCCTCAATCAGTGCTTGACCTTGTTCTTGGGTCATATTGAGGGCCTGAGCCGGTGTCACGGCATGTTTGGTTTTAAACGCAATTTCGATTTCGATCAGCCGCAAATTGAAGGGGTGTGCACCGGCTTGAGCAGGACTCTTCCAAATGCCGCTATCTAGCAACGGTGTATTTAAAATCTCGCCCGTGCGCGAGGGGCCACCTGATTTCCAATGGCGTGAAATGGGTGCCTGCTGGGGAGCGAGCGCGGCGAGTACGATATCCTGAACGGCTAAGGCCTCGGCCGTGCTCTGGAGCTGCTCCTCAAACGGGGTGGCGTCAGCGGGTGTCTGGTTGCGGCGAGCCGTCAACAAGGTCTGGGCAATGGCATCAATCTGTGGGTTTGTCATGAAATTTCACTAATGAGTGGGTAATCAAGGATAATCCAGTTCTTCCCGTCGTGGCGCGCGAGCGTCGGACTGCACTTTAAGACGACTTATGGCCCTGCGCGCAACAATCTATAAAGCTGAGCTCAATGTGGCGGACTCAGACCGCCACTATTATGAGAGCCACGCTCTGACGCTGGCACGTCATCCTTCAGAAACCGACGAAAGGATGATGGTCCGCCTCTTGGCGTTCGCCCTCAATGCCCATGAGGACTTGGTGTTTACCAAGGGCATCAGCGATGCCGATGAGCCGGACCTCTGGCGCAAAGACCTGACGGGTGCAATCGATCTCTGGATCGAGGTAGGGCAGCCCGATGAGCGACGCATTTTAAAGGCGTGCGGAAGAGCCACTGAGGTCGTGATTTATTGCTATGGCGGTCACACCAGCAAAATCTGGTGGGAATCCATTCAAAACAAACTGGCGCGTACACGCAACCTTAAGGTCGTGTGCCTACCTTCAGAACAGACCAAAGAACTCGCCACCTGGGCTGCGCGCACGATGATCGTACACGTCAATATTCAGGACAGCGAGCTCTTTGTTTCCTCAGACAAAGGCCAGATCACGCTTGAGCAGCAGATCTGGCGCTAAGCCATTGGACGCCCGAACTCAAACGCCCATCTGGGTTGCCAGGTCGCGAATATCCTTGGCGACGATATCCCAGTCATGGGCGGCAACCAGATTAGTTTTCTGGTCAGGACCATGTTCAGTCGGACGCGGCCAAAATGCGGTTTTGAGCCCCACATTGCGCGCCGCCGACAGATCATCATTGTGCGCGGCACACATCATCACTTCGCCGGGCTCAAGTTGCAAGGCAGCACACACGCCCAAGTAGGACTGTGGCTGCGGCTTGTAGGCGTGAAAGACTTCGGTGGAGAGATTCAGATCCCAGGGCAGGCCGGTGTACTTGGCGATATCGGTCAGCAAGGAGATATTGCCGTTGGATAAGGGGGCAATGATGTACTTGCTTTTGAGACGCGTCAGGCCACCCACTGCGTCTGGCCAACCATCAAGCCGGTGCCAGACTTTGTTGACATGCACGCGCTGTGCTTCGGTCATCGCATCGAGGCCGAATTCCTTAATGAGGATTTCGAGGGATTCACGGTGCAACACATCGAGGATGGTCCAGGGACGTTTGCCGCTGCGCACGGCTTCCATCGAAGGTTGGTACATGCCGCGCCATTTGACAGCAAAGGCTGTCCAGTCGGCCTCAAAGCCGTTTTCTTTCCCCCAGCGCGTCAGGTCGCGTGTGATACTGCCGCGCCAGTCCACCACGGAGCCGAACGTATCGAACACCATGGCTTTGACGGTTGTTGTAAGTGATGACATGGCAAGCGCTCCCTGATTACATCACTGCGGATAAACCGCCATCCAGATTGACACTGCTGCCGGTGACATAGCTGCCGCCTTCAGACGCCAGGAAGGTGACGACGTTCGCGACTTCTTCTGCACGACCCACACGACCTAAGGGAATGTTTTTACCCATTGTCTCGTACATCTGCTCAACAGGAACGCCTGCTTTTTCAGCCTTACGCTCATGCTGTCCGGCTTTGATCAGGCCGATACAGACGCTGTTGACCAAGATGTTGTTAGGGGCGAACTCTTTCGACAAGGCCTTGGTCATTGCGAGACCCGCTGCACGTGTGACCGTGGTGGGCATGGATTTTTCTTTGGGTTGCTTGGCGCCGATATTGGTCACGTTGATGATGCGACCCCAGTTGTTCTTTTTCATTTCTGGGATGGCCAAGCGCGTCAGACGAATCGCAGCAAACAATTTCAAATCAAAGTCGGCTTGCCACTTTTCATCTGTGACGGACTCAAATTCGCCAGTGGCCGATGTGCCGGCGTTGTTAATCAAAATATCCAGACGTCCGTGTGTCTTGAGAATTTCTTGGACAAGGCGTGTGCACTCTGCGTCTTGTGAAACGTCCGCCGCAATGGTCGTCACTTTGCCACCGGCCGCGCGAATCTCTGCCGCGACCTCGTCCAGCAACGCTTGACCGCGGGCGGCGATCACGACGGTTGCGCCTTCTTGGGCGAATTTCATGGCTACCGCTTTACCGATTCCTTGTGAGCCGCCTGTGACCAATGCGACGCGATTGTTAAGTTGTAAGTCCATGCGATGTCTCCGTCCTGAATGACTCGAAATCTTAGCGATCGAGTTGTTGTGAAATAAATAATGCGGATAATTTAATTTTTATCATCGGTTTCTGCAGCGATCTGACGTAAAGCCTGCTCAAACGCCTCGGGCGGTTGCGCACCCTGCAACAGATAATGATCATTGATGATAATCGAGGGCACAGAATGAATGCCCATACTGGTGTATTTTTCTTGCTGCGCGCGCACTTCGGTTTTAAATTCTTCACTGTCCAAAATCTTTTGGGCACGCGAAGTATCGAGCCCTGCGCGTTCAACCGCAGCAACCAGATTACTCTTGTCGTCTAGATCAACGGCGAGGGTAAAGTACGTGATCAACAACTCGCGTTTGAGACGATGTTGTGCCGCGGGGTCGTACTCGAGCCCGGCCCAATAAATCAGTCGGTGCGCATCAAAGGTGTTGTAGACGTGCTTGCGACCCTCGGGATGAAAGGGAAAGCCGACCTCGGCCGCACGCGCTTTGATACTGTCTTGGGTGACGCGAACTTGGGCCTCTGTTTTGCCGTATTTTTGCGTCAAGTGTTCAAACACCTCTTGGCCGCCTGGAGGCATGTGGGGATTGAGCTCAAACGGTTGGAAATGAATTTCCACCGGGATACTGTCCCCAATATTTTTAAGTGCGATTTCAAGGCCGCCGAGTCCGACCGCGCACCATGGGCACGCGATATCCGAAACGTAGTCAATTTTAATTACCATGTTTTATCCGAATCAGGGGTGGCGGATACGTGATGGATGCTGAGGTCAGCACCCGCATATTCGTCTTCGGGATCCATTCTTAAACCCATGAGGAGTTTCAGCGCACCATACACAATCGTGCCGCCTAACAACGCGATGAGAACCGCGACCGCAGTGCCGATGAGTTGTGCCATCAGACTGACACCTCCCAAGCCGCCTAAGGCCTGTTGACCAAAGATGCCTGCGGCAATACCACCCCAGACGCCGCAGAGCCCGTGCAGCGGCCATACACCCAAGACGTCATCGATTTTCCAGCGGTTTTGTTCGAGTGTAAAGACAAACACAAACATGGCTCCAGCGGATAGGCCAACAAACAGTGCGCCTAGGGGATGCATTAAGTCTGAGCCCGCGCAGATCGCGACAAGACCTGCAAGTGGTCCGTTGTAACTAAAGCCGGCGTCATTCTTGCCGAAGAACCAACCGCCGAGCGTGCCGCCTACCATGGCCATCAAGGAGTTGATTGCCACGAGTCCGCTAATTTTGTCGATCGTCTGTGCACTCATGACGTTGAAGCCGAACCAGCCTACGGTCAGGATCCAGGCGCCCAAGGCCAGAAAGGGGACGTTTGAGGGAGGATGGGCTGAGACCTTACCGTCCTTGCGATAACGTCCGCTGCGCGCACCGAGCAACAGGATCGCGGGTAAAGCAATCCAGCCACCGACAGCATGCACCACGACAGAGCCGGCAAAGTCATGAAAATCTTCACCCGTGAACGCTTTGATCCAGACCTGAAAGCCAGAGAAGTGCGTGGGATTCCAGGCCATACCTTCAAAGAGTGGGTAGACAAATCCAACCAATAAAAAGGTCGCGAGGAGTTGTGGGTTGAATTTGGCGCGTTCGGCAATACCGCCTGAAACGATGGCTGGAATCGCAGCTGCAAAGGTCAGTAAGAAAAAGAACTTGACCAGTTCAAAGCCATTTTTGGTGGCCAGCTGTTCTGCATCCATCCAGAAATTCAAGCCATAGGCCAGGCTATAACCAATAAAAAAATATGCGATGGTCGATACTGAAAAATCGACTAGGATTTTGACCAGTGCGTTGACTTGATTTTTTTCTCTGACCGTACCGAGTTCGAGAAAAGCGAAACCAGCGTGCATCGCCAGAATCATGATGGCACCCAACATAATGAATAGGGTGTCGACGCCTGCTTTGATATCTTCCAAAATCATTCCAGCCGAAAAGTTGATCGTTACAATTAAGGCTGAATCTTAGCGCGAATGACTATGAGGATAAGCGTGCATAAACGGACATTATGCTTATTTTTCTTTGTCAATCTGACCGTTTTGAAGGGATATTTGGGTTTACCCGTATAAAATCAGTAGGTTGGCTGAAATGTTCGGGAATCCATGATGATCGGTGCAGGTCTTAAAGCAGTTTCTCACGAGTTTTCAAGGTCGTTATTGAGCGCGATTTCTCAGCGCCTCTCACCCTTTGTGCTTGGATTATCTGCATTGTGTCTCGGATGGGGCTTTGCCATACAAGCTCAACCAGCGGGTCCGCAGGGTCCTTTACCTGTATCGGTGATCGAGGCGCGGTCAACCAATCTTCCCAACGTACTCGAGGTCACCGCTCAAGCCGAGGGCGCCAAGGAAACCGAAGTGCGCGCTCGCGTGAGCGGTATTTTGCTCAAAAGGCTCTATGAGGAGGGCAGTCCCGTTCAAGCGGGTCAGCCTTTATTTCAAATTGACCCCGAGCCTTTTAAAATCACGCTCGAAGAAGCTCAGGCTCGTGCCAAGCAAACGGCGCGAGAGGCGGCGCGCTTGAAGTTGCTCTTCAGTAAACAAGCGGTCAGTCGCAAAGAATTCGATGATGCGATGTCCTTAAACGAAATCGCGCAAGCCACGTTGAAAACGGCTGAGCTCAATCTAAAGTGGACAACGGTCACTGCGCCTGTAGACGGCATTTCGGGGCGTTCGCAGCGTTCCGAAGGCAATCTGATTTCAAATACGGGCGACGCAGGTCTTCTAACCTCTATTTATCAGATCAATCCAATCTGGGTACGTTTTGGTTTATCGATGAGTGATACCGCTCAGTTGCCCAATGGTCGTCTCGACTCAAAGCACAACACAAGTGTCGAGTTGCTGCTCCCAAATGGACAGGTCTATCCTGAAAAGGGTCAGCTCAATTTTCAGTCAACATTTATTGATCCAAAGCTCGGTACTCAGCAAATGCGCGCCGAGTTTCCCAATCCCAACAGCGCAATTTTGCCAGGTCAGTTTTTGCGCATTCGTGTGACAACCGGAATGCAGGAAAATGTATTTCTAGTTCCCCAAGCTGCGGTGGTTCAGAGCGAGCGCGGCTTTATGGTGTGGACGGTTGGACCAGAAAGCAAGGTCGTGCCAACGCCCATCAAGGTGGGAAAATGGTCAGGAAAAAACTGGATTGTGTTGTCAGGCTTAAAGTCAGGCGATCAAGTTGTCACGGATCAACTCATCAAAATTCGACCCGGTGCGCAAGTCAAACCCACTGTGGTGCCGCTCGATCAGGCCTCGCCGGGTGCTGCGTCTGGCTCAGCTCCACCCGCTGATGTGCAAAAGAGCGCAGCAGCCCAGAAGGATGCTCGATGAGCCTTTCAAGCTTTTTTATAGGACGGCCGATTTTTTCGGCGGTGATTTCCATCACCATTGTAATTGCGGGACTCATGGCAGCACGCGGTTTACCGATTGCGCAATATCCCCAAATCGCGCCACCGACCGTCATTATTTCGGCAACGTATCCTGGTGCCTCGACAGAAACGCTGACGCGTACGGTGGCGGGTCCGATCGAAGAGCAGTTGTCAGGTGTTGAAAATCTGCTGTATTTCAATTCGAGTGCGCAGTCCAATGGCTCGCTGTCGATTACCGCGACGTTCGAAGTTGGCACCAATATTGATACCGCGACGGTCAACGTCAATAATCGTGTCAAGATTGCTGAGCCGAGGCTGCCGGATATCGTGCGTCAATTTGGTGTGACCGTTCAAAAGCGCTCAAATGATATTTTGTTAGTGACGGCGATCACCTCTCCTTCCGAGGAGTTTTCAAATCTGTTTTTATCTAACTATGCGCTTGTCAATGTTGTGGACGAGCTCAAACGTTTGCCAGGTGTTGGTGATGCGCAGATTTTGGGTGCCAAGGATTATTCCATGCGCATCTGGCTCAAGCCAGATCGGATGGCACAACTAGGTATTACCGCGCCTGATGTCGCCGCTGCGATTGCTGCGCAAAACAAACAGAACGTCGCAGGAAAAATTGGTCAAGAACCTGCGCCGCAGGGCCAGCAACTGGTTTATACCGTGACCGCCAAAGGCCGTTTGGTTACGCCGGAGCAGTTTGGCGACATTATCATTCGCTCCGAGGGCGCGAGCGGTACGCTGAGACTTAAAGATATCGCGCGTATTGAACTCGGTGCAGCAGATTATGACGCCAATACCAAACTCAGCGGCAAGCCAGTCGCGCTTGTCGCTACCTTTTTGCAGTCTGGTGGCAACGCACTGGCTGTTGCTGAAAGTGTGCGCACCAAAATGCAAGAGTTGGAGAAAAAATTTCCTAAAGGGATTGAATATGTCATTCCCTTTGATACAACAAAGTTCGTCACCGCTTCGATTAATGAAGTGATTAAAACCTTGTTCGAAGCGATGCTTCTCGTCGCCCTCGTTGTCTATTTGTTTTTGCAAAACTGGCGAGCGACTCTTATTCCTTTGATTGCGGTACCGGTTTCACTGATCGGAACGTTTGCAGGTTTGTGGCTGTTTGGCTTTTCTATCAACACCCTGACTCTGTTTGCGATGGTGTTGTCGATAGGTATTGTGGTGGATGATGCGATCGTGGTGTTGGAAAACGTCGAACGTCTGATGGCAGAGCGCAATCTTTCTCCTAAAGAGGCTGCTTACGAAGCGATGCGTGAGGTGTCTGGCGCGGTGGTGGCCATTGTGCTGGTGCTCTCCGCCGTCTTTATTCCGGTTGCATTTTTGGGCGGAATCGCCGGAACGCTTTATCAACAGTTTGCAGTCACCGTTGCCCTCGCAGTGATCTTGTCTGGAATCGTCGCATTAACCTTGACACCAGCTTTGTGTGCGCTCTTGCTCAAGCCCGGACTCCATGCGCCCAAAGGTTTTGGCTGGTTTAACCGCGGCTTTGAAACCATCACTAATCTATACACCAAGCTTGTCAATAAAACACTGCATCATCGCGTTCTTGGCGCCTCGGTATTCGGCGCGATCTTGGTGGGGTGTTTTGTGATGTTTCGTATGGTACCCGGCAGCTTTGTTCCGGCAGAGGATCAAGGTTATCTGATTAGTGCATTGGTGCTGCCCGATGCCGCAAGCTTGCAGCGGACCGAAGAAACAGGCGATGTCTTTCAAAAGCGCGTGGCTCAAGATCCTGCGGTTGCGCGTGTGTTTGTGATCGCGGGACGAGACATTATTGGTGGGGGTAATAAACCGAACGCCGGTACGATTTTTATTCCCCTCAAGGATTGGGACGAGCGAACCGCCTCTTCTGAGCAACTCGCCAAGAAATTTACCGGTGTGGGGATGAGCTTGCCCGATGGGATGGCACTGGTGTTTAACCCGCCTCCTATCCGTGGTTTGGGCTCTGCGGGTGGTTTTGAGTTTTATGTACAGTCCAGAGGTGAGCCCTCTGTGACGGATCTAGCGAAAGTCGTCACTAACTTTACAGAGGAACTAAAAAAGCAGCCCAAGCTCTCGGGCATCAATACCTTTTTTAGGCCCAACGCCCCTCAGTTGTATGTCGAGGTTGATGAAGCGAAAGCTTTGTCGCTTGGCATACCCGTGGCAGATGTTTACCTCAGTCTGCAGGCCACGATGGGTGCGCTGTATGTCAATGATTTCAACCTAAACGGTCGCACCTATCGCGTGCAGATGCAGGCGGATGCCCAATATCGTACTGAGCCAACGGATCTCGGTCAGATCTATGTGCGCGCAAACAATGGGAGTATGGTGCCGGTGTCGGCCTTGATCTCGGTTAGTCAGGTGGTCGGTCCCGAACTACTGGAGCGGTTTAATGGATTTCTTGCGGCAAAGGTGTTGGGAAATGCAGTGCAGGGTGTGAGTTCTGGAGATGCGATCAACATTGTGCAAGAAACAGCGCGTGCGACCTTGCCACCCGGCTATGAGTTAGCCTGGGCCGGCCAGGCCTATCAGCAGATTCGCACAGGCGACGCCTCAGGTTTGGCATTTTTGTTTGGCATCGTAATGGTGTTTCTGATTCTCGCGGCGCAGTATGAGCGGTGGTCTTTACCGATTGCCGTCTTGTTGGCAGTGCCGTTTGCGTTGTTTGGTGCCTTGCTCGCGGTGTTGTTGCGTGGCATGCCCAATGACATTTATTTTCAGATCGGTTTACTGGTGTTGATTGGCCTGTCTGCCAAAAATGCGATCTTGGTGGTTGAGTTTGCTTCACAAAAACGTGCGCAAGGGATGAGTGCGAGGGATGCGGCATTAACGGCGGCAAAACAACGCTTCAGACCCATTGTGATGACCTCACTTGCCTTCATTTTGGGGGTATTTCCTCTGGTGATTTCTTCTGGAGCGGGTGCCGCGGCGCGTCAATCAATGGGAACAGGCGTGTTTGGCGGTATGTTGGCCTCAACCTTCATTGCCACTATTTTTATACCGATGTTTTTTACTTGGTTATCGAGAAAAAAATGATCATGCATCCTTATTTAGTCGGTATGCGTGGATGGGTTCGCACAGTTTTGGCGCTTGTCATCAGTGCAGCCTTGAGTGGATGTTTACTTGGCCCCGATTACGAGCGGCCCCTAGTGGATTTGCCTGAGCGTTTCAACGCGCAAACCTCGGCAACAAACCCGACTCCATCAGGAGCGTCTCGTGCGAGTCCTCCAGTCGTTGCACCCACTACAGTTGCGCTGACGGCGTGGTGGACACTATTTAACGATTCCGTTCTCAACGATCTCGTATTGAATGCTCAAAACAATAATACAGAGATACAGATCGCAGTCGCACGCCTAGGGCAGGCACAAGCACTTGCCCGGCAAGCGGGGGCGCCACTGTATCCGACTCTGAATCTAACGGCTTCCGGTACGCGCGCTTCGACCGGGACAGCGGTCTCGCCAACGGGGATTGGTTTGCAAACCAACACCGCCCAACTGGGCCTTGTGACTTCTTATGAGCTTGATGTGTGGGGCCGCGTTCGGCGTAATCTCGAAGCGGCAACTGCTGTTGCGACCGCAAGTCAGTACGAGCAGGATAGTGTTCGCCTCACAATTTCTGCGTTAGTCACCAATACTTATTTACGTTTGCGCGCTTTGGATGCGCAGATTTCCGTGGTGACCAACTCAGTCAAGACGCGGGAACATTCGCTGCGCGTTGCGCAAGCCAAACTCGATGGCGGGTTGGTGTCGCCCATTGATGTGAATCAAGCGCGTGCGGCCAAGGCTGCATCTGAGGCCAGTCTATCGGAACTCACGCGTCAACGTGCGATCGTACAAAACCAACTCGGTATTTTGTCAGGCCAACTTCAGCTAAGCCTTGCACCTATTGATTTAAGGGGATTGCCCATTCCGCCTATTCCGCCCGCTGGGTTGCCCTCGACTTTGTTAGAGAGTCGTCCCGATGTGAATCGTGTGGAGCAAGAACTCACGGCAGCAAATGCCAGAATTGGCGTGGCGACCGCTAACTTTTTCCCAACACTCTCTTTAACGGGTGTTTTTGGTGCACAGAGCGTGGATTTCAGCGCATTCCTCTCGGGACAAAGCGCGGTGTGGTCTGCAGGCTTAGGACTACTCCAACCGATATTTTCAGGGGGTTCTTTGACAGCCCGCTTGGATTTTGCCAAGGCTCAGCAGCAAGAAGTCCTGGGAAATTACGTTAAAGTTATCAGAAATGCCTTTGGCGAAGTGGGGGATGCACTGGTGTCAGTGAATCAAACACTTCAAACTGAGCTCTTTCTGACGGAACAAGTCGCTGCCGCGACTCAGGCACAGGAACTCGCAACGGTGCGCTATGAGGCAGGGTATGTTGATTATTTAAATGTGCTTGAGGCGCAGCGTGTGCAAAACGAGGCGAATCTGGCTTTTGTCTTGAATCGTTCCTTGCGATTGCAGGCGGGTGTGGATTTATTTAAGGCGTTGGGTGGTGGCTGGAGCAAGCCGACACCTTAGTCCGGATGAAGAATAAGAGGATAACAAGATGAATGAAGCGATAGAAAAACAATACAACCCGCGCACGACGGTCACGCCCGAACAGTTGGCGCATTTCAGTGCACTCGGCGCGCGTCTCAGCGAGCAAGCCCGTCAGAAATATGCGGGTCGCTACGATTTGCGTTTCGGTGAAGGTCCGTTAGAAAACGCAGATTTCTTTTATTGCGGCAAACCCAATCGTCCCCTGATGGTGTTTTTTCATGGTGGCTACTGGCGTGCCCGTGATAAAAATGATTACAGTTTTGTGGTAAATGGCGTGTTGCCACTCGATTGTTCAGTGGTGGTGATGAATTACGATTTGTGTCCCTCAGTCACTGTTCAACAGATTGTTGCGCAAACTAAGCGCGGGCTTGAGTGGGTCGCTCAGCAAGTGTCGGATTGGCAGGTGGATGCCAAGCAAATTTATGTGTCGGGTCACTCGGCTGGCGCACACATTATTGCGGCAACGCTTGCACACACGGGTGCAGCCTTTCAGTTAAAGGATCACAACATTAAAAAGGCCTATTTGATTAGTGGTGTCTTTGATGTCGAGCCTGTTTTGCAAATTACTGTGAATGAAGAAGTCAAACTCAAGCCTAGCGATATACATGTGTTGAGTCCGATTCGCCATCCGTTTTCTGCAAACGTTGCATACGAGGTGATTGTGGGTGGCGCTGAGCCCAAGGATTGGATTGGTGAGTCAGAGCGCATGGCCGCGCACTTGCGTGCTCAAGGCTGTCAGGTGGGCTTGCATGTATTGCCTGGCTTAAATCACTACACTGTCTTGCACGAAATGGATCGTCCCGAAGGCTTTGTATCCAAGCTGTTTGCACGCGATATCGGATAATTCATGGAAAATCTTGATCAGCCGAGCACTGAGTCAAACGCAACGATCGCTGTATTGCGCATACAGTTAGGCAAAATACTCCTGCAAGAGCGAGTCAGTCAAAAAAAAGAGGCTGTGGACGTTGCACGTCGTTTGATGCTTTCCAAGCAACAGTTACTGGCGATTGAGGCAGGTGATTCTGCAAGTTTTCATCATGAGCGTCGCTACGTTCAGGGCATCAAAAGTTACGTATTTTATTTGGGTCTGCAGAGTCGACTCGAGGTTCAAAGCTTCCTTAAACAGATCGAGGAGTGGTCTGCCGAGGCCCTTCTGACCTCACCTGCGGCGGGTGTTGCACAACTACATCGTTCTGGAGCAACACCAGCCGATACAAAAACCTATTCGTCGCGTCGTCCAAAGTATGCGTATGTTGGGCTGGCTTTACTCGTACTGGGGGCCGTGGCTCTTGCCATTTCAGACGGATGGCCCTTCAAGGATAGCGATGACGAGATCGTCACCAGTGAATCCACACAAAACCTTGCTACGAAGACTGAGCCTGATGCTGGCGCACCCGCAGTCACCGCGACCCCTCCCGCGAAGACTCAGTCTGAGGCACTTTTGCAGCCACAGACCGTGCCACCCCTACAAGCCCCTTCGCAAGAACAACTCTTACCTAATCCGCCTGCTGCCGAAAAAAACACGCCGAAAGAGAAAGTCGCCGCTACACCACTTCCTGGCGTCCCAGGTGTGATGCGGATCGATTTCAATGCAGAGTGTTGGATGTCTGTTCAGACAACTGAAGGTAAAAAAATCGACCGCATTTATAAGCAAGGCGAGAGTTTTTCGATTCCGCTTGCGAGCGTGAGTGGGCTAATTTTGGGTAATGCGCCTGCCGCCAAAGTATTTTTTGGAGATCGACAGGTCGATGTGATGTCCAAAGGGTTGGCTCAGGGCAATGTGTCCAGACTGGACCAACAAAGCCTACAGCTTTTACAAAAGAATTAAGCGCTGATCGTAGAACGTTTAATTCTTTTCTGCAGGTGCTGACTGAGGCGCGTCTGGTTTGGCGAAACCTTGCCAGCCACCACCTAGCGCCTTGACTAAAGCCACGCTCGCGATAAATTGACCGCCATGCATCTGCCATTTGATGCGTTGTGCGGTGAGTTGGTTCTGTTGAATCAGTGCGAGTGTTTGTGCTGTATCTAAGCCTTCGCGATAACGAATCTCACTGATTTGGTAGGCGCGATTCAGGTTATTCACTGCCGCATCTTGCATCGAACGCGCGCGATCAAGTTGTTGAAGCGAGCTCATCGCATCTTGAGTTTCTTGGATAGCGACTATGACAGACTGACGGTAGTTGGACAACGTCAACTGGTAGCCTGCTTGAGCAAAGCGGTAATTAGCACTGATGCGTCCGCTATCAAACAAAGTTTGTGTTGCGGTTAAGCCAAGGGACCAAATGAGCGAAGGCGCATTAAAAATTGAACTTAGAATTGAGCTCTCGCCACCAAGAAAGGCCGGTGCCAGTGTCAGTGTCGGAAAATATGCGGCCTTGGCGACGCCAATCTGAGCGTTGGCGGCTGCCATCGCCCGCTCAGCGGCAGAAACGTCTGGCCGTCTTTCTAACAGGGTTGAAGGCAGTCCGACAGGAAAGGCGGGTAATTGTGCCGGTAATTTTCCTGGTGGCAAGCTAAAGGCCGAGGCGGGTGTGCCCGTTAAGGTCGCCAGCAGATTCTCTTGAACATTACGTAACGATCGCAAAAGCTCAAGCTGCGCACCGCTAGACTGTGTCAAAGCGGTCTGTTGTGAAAGCTCTGTTCGTCCCGCAGCACCCATCTCGTAGCGTTTGTTGATCAGGCTCAAGAGTTTGTCTTGAATCTGAACAATCCCGGTGAGTACACGGATCTCTTCGTCGTATTGTCTCAACAGAAAATAGCTATTCGCAAGTTGTGCTGTGAGTAAGAGTTTGACGTTTTCTGTATCGGCCGCCGCTTGCTCTGCGGTACTACGCGAGGCTTCGACTTCACGCCGGACTTTGCCCAGCCAATCGATCTCATACGTCATGATTGAGACAGGGCGAAAGTTGTTCTGTGTGGTGGACTGATTAACCGTGTTGTAGTTGGCGCCTGGGCGATTAGCTGAGGTTTCTGTTCGTGCTCCGGTGGCACCCACTGAAACTGTGGGCAGCAGCGCAGCACCTCTTGCTTCGCTCTGCGCAATTGCTTGATCTAGGCGGGCCAGAGAGGCTTGCAGGGTATTGTTATTGGTCAGAGCGGTCGCGACCAACTGATCCAGTGTTGAATCTCCAAAGGCTTTCCACCACTGATCTTTCGGGACGTCATCCGCAGGTGTCGCTGTTTTCCACAGCGTGGGGTTGGCACTCGGAAGTGTTTTCCAGTTTTCAGGAAAGTCGACGACAGGTCGTGCATAGTCGGGCCCAATCGGCGAACAGCCGACACAGGCGATCACCAAGACACTGAGAGCGAGGCTTGATTTCATCATGCGTTCAGGGGCCGCGTTTTGGTGCAGGTGCACGCGGCGCAGGTGTCTGGGGTACGACAGCTTGTCCGTTCACCAAGGAGTCCATGGGATTCAAGATCATCAGGTCGTCCGGCGCAAGACCACTACGAATCTCGACTTGATTACCAAAGTCGACGCCTAGGGTGACCTTTTTCTTTTCTGCACGATTGTCTTTGACGACAGCAATAAAAGGGCCGCCAGAGCCAAAAATCAAGGTGTTAGTTGGCACAATCAAGCTATTGCCTAGGGTGATTGTCATGGCGACTTCGACATAGGCACCCGGCAGGAGCGCGTTATTCTCGTTCGGGATCTCTACATCTATCTGAAGTGTCCGGGTATTAATGTCGATCGCACCGGCTGTTCGCGCGATGCGACCTTTGATGATTTTCTCTGGCGCATTGGTTTGATACACCGAAACCTCATCACCGACTTTGACCTGTGCAGTGCGGTCTTGGGGGAGGTAGACGTAGACACTCAGTTTGTCCGTGCGCGCCATGGAGAACATGGCTTGCGCATTACCCACGTTGCCGGCATTGACTAAGTCACCCAGATTGACGTTGCGACGCGTGATGCGTCCTTCAAAGGGGGCAACAACGGTGCCAAAGCTCTGCAGTTGTTTCAGACGATTGAGCACAGCTTCGCTTTGACGATAGAGTGCTGTTTTTTCATCCATCTCTTGTTGAGAAACGGCATCCTCAGTGCGCAAGCGCTTCCAGCGGTCATAGACCGTTTTGGCGAGTCTGAAATTTGCCGTGGCCTCCTCAACTTGACGATTGATTTCCGGGATGTCAATGATCGCCAGTGTTTCGCCTTGTTTGGCGGTATCGCCAAGATCTTTAAACCACTCTTTGACGTAACCCGTCACACGTGAATGAATTTGCGCCTCATTAATCCCGCGAAGCGTTCCAGGCAGTACAAGTTTCATATTGGGGTTATTTTTATCGGGCGCTGTTGGTTTGGTCACCAGGACATGCATGAGGCCGCTTTCTTCTGCACGTTTAGCCAACACTTCTGCATGAGAAAAGCGCTCAAAGAGTGTTGAACCTAAACCGTATAGCATCAACGCAAAAATGATCACAGCCAAAAATTTGACCGAGCGAAGTGACTTTTTCAATTTGATCTGCGAGTCGGGGTTATCAGGATGCCCGAGTGGTAGACCATGTGAGTCGTGGAGCGTGTCCTTCATACTTTTGCTTCCTTGGAGGCTTGACGCTGGTCGAGCCAGCCGTGCAAACTTGCGAAAAGAACTGGCACGAATAATACGGTTGAGACCGTGGCAAGCAATAAACCACCGATGACGGTGCGACCGAGTGGCGCGTTTTGTTCTGAGCCTTGTCCAAAACCAATCGCCATGGGAATCATACCGATAATCATCGCCAGCGCGGTCATCAGTACGGGGCGGATACGAGTCGCGCCTGCTTCGAGCGCTGCGGCGAGGGGAGAGAGACCATCCTTGAGACGCTCGCGCGCAAAGGAGATGACTAGTACGCTATTGGCCGTTGCCACCCCCATGGTCATAATGGCCCCCGTTAACGCAGGCACGCTCAGATTGGTACGCGTAATAATCAGCATCCATGCAATGCCTGCCAACGCAGAAATCAAAGCGGCAATGATGATGAACGGATCCAGCCACGATTGAAAATTCACGACAATCAAGAGATAGACAAGCAGCACGGCACCAAGCAGACCAACCCCGAGGCCGACATAGGATTGCTTCATAGTCTCAACCTGTCCGCGCAGCGTCATGGAGCTGCCGCGTGGCAATTCTGCTTTCGCCTCATCCATGATGGCTTGAATCTCCATCGCCACCGCCGCGAGATCACGTCCACGCACGTTTGCATAAATATTAATGGAGGGGCGAATGTTATAGCGCGTCAAAATCGCAAACTCCGTAGTGGGCGTCGAGCTCACGAGATTGCCAATCAATTGCGTGCCGCGATTGGCCGCTGCGTTGGCAGTGGCGGACGTTGCAGAGGCCGCTGCATTGGAAGGGCCGACTGGCAATCTAAGCAAATCATCAAGAGAATCGATATTGTATTGTGGTGTTTGCGCTTGAATTTGATAGCTGATGTTGTTAGCAGGGTTGAGCCAAAACGATGAGGTGGTTTGTGCACTGCCTGAAAGTGGCAACAGAACGTTCTGTGCAAGGTCTTGAGGCGTCAACCCCATGCCTTGCATACGTGTGCGGTCCATTTTTAAGGCGATAGAGGGTTGATCCAGGCGTTGGTGGATGTGCACGTCCGAGGCACCCGGAACGGCAGCAATTTTCCCCACCAGTTTTGCAGCAAGCTGATGATTCGCCCTATAGTTGTTACCTACAATTTGGACATCGATTGCGGCAGGTGTACCGAAATTTAAAATTTGCGTAACGATATCTGCCGATTGGTAAAAGAACTCAATGCCTGGAAATCTTTCCCGAAGGATAGGTAAAAGTTCGTCCATGTATTCCAAACTTGGTTTGTGACCAGGTTTAAGAGAAATCATGATGTCCGCATCAAACGAGCCAATGGTGCCAGAACTGCTAAAGGAAAGGTTGATGCCACTATTCGGGAGGCCAACGTTGTCCAGAATACCTTCCAGATCTTTTTCTGGAATGACTTCGCGGATGACTTTTTGGACTTCGTCCGCCAGAATCGCGGTGCGTTCGACACGGGTACCAGTAGGCGCTCTCATGTGTAGTTTGATTTGGCTGGTGTCGACGAACGGGAATAAATCACGTCCGAGTATGAAAAAGATACTGCAAGACAAAAGACAAAACGTCAGAAATCCCGCGATAAATTTTTTACGGTTAACTAAGAGATGACCGAGAAACAAGACATAGCTTTCACGGAAAATTTCAAAGCGGGCATTAAAGCGGACATGAAGATCATGAATGAATAGTCCCACCAGTCCAGGACGTCCAGCATCCTTGAGCATGAGATAAGCCAGCGTCGGCACCAGTGTGCGTGAAAGGATATAGGAGGCGATCATCGCAAAGCTCACCGCCTCGGCGAGGGGGACGAACAAATACCGCGCCACGCCACCCAAAAAGAACATCGGGACAAACACAATACAAATGGAGAGGGTGGCCACAAAGGTCGGGATGGCGATCTCTCCTGCACCATCCAGCACAGCTTGGTACAGATCCTTACCCATGTGGATATGGCGTTCGATATTTTCAATAGTGACCGTGGCATCGTCAACCAAAATTCCGACGGCAAGCGCAAGACCTCCAAGCGTCATCACATTGATCGTCTCGCCCATGAGATGGAGCGCAATCAGCGAGGAAAAAATCGATAGTGGGATCGAGATCGCAATAATCGAGGTGGTGCGCCAGTTACCCAAAAACAGCAGGAGCATGAGAGCCGTCAGACCGCCAGCAATCAGGATCTCATGAATGACACCCGCGAGCGCTTTTTCAACGAAAACGGATTGATCTCCGAGTAGCCGGACATCGATGCCCTCGGGCAAGAGAGGCAGAATGGTGGGTATTTTTTCCTTGATTTCTCGGACGATGTCCAAGGTCGAAGCCCCACCATTTTTAATCGCAGTCAGTATCAGACCCCGCTCACCATTTTGTCGAACGATATTGATCTGCGGGGAGAAACCATCACGGACGTGTGCGACTTCGCGCATAAAGGTGGTAGCGCCATTCACGGTTCGAATCGGAATGTTATTGAGCTCTGCAATCGTATTCGGTGAAGAATTTAACGAAATGCTGTATTCGACATCATCAATCTTCGCAGAGCCTGAGGGCAGTGTCAGGTTTTGTGCAGTAATGGCATTGATCACATCCGAAGAGGTCATGCCCTTGGCACGTAAGGCCTCGGGATCGATGTCGACCGAGACGGCGCGGGATTTGCCGCCATAAGGAAAGGGCACCGCAATGCCGGGAATCGTAATCAGTTGAGGCCGCACGATGTTGAGCGCCGCGTCAAAGAGTTCTTTTTCAGAGAGCGTCTTGCTAGACATCCCAATTTGGATGACAGGAACAGAGGATGCCGAGTATTTGATGATGAGGGGTGGTGCGACACCTTGGGGCATTTGTCGCAACACGGACTGAGAAACAGCCACCACTTGCGAAATAGCAGTTTGGATATTTGCTTTTGGCTGAAAGTAAATTTTGATAATCGTGATGCCACCGAGCGAGCGTGACTCGATGTGTTCGATATCGCTCACCGTCGTCGTGAGCGAGCGTTCGTGATTTTGGGCAATACGATTACCCATTTCCTCAGCAGAGAGTCCGCGATAGTTCCAGATCACACTGATCACTGGAATATCAATTTCGGGCAACACGTCTACCGGCGTGCGCATGATCGCCAAAGGTGCTGAAAGCAGAATGAATAAAGCCATCACGATAAACGTGTATGGCTTATCAAGTGCTATCCGAACAATCCACATCCTGAATTACCTGCGTAAAGCGCCTTCGTTCTGCAAGCCAACACGGCTCTTCTCGTCAGATCAGCACGCACGCAGTATAGATAAACTAAAGAGTGTCGGATAGGTGTTTTTCAATATGGCGCTTAAATGGAAAGGAAGGGGTTGTTAAATTACCCAATATAAGGGTTTCCCCTATATAGGGGTGGCTTGAACGTATTCTTTTTCTAAGACTTCCATCAGGCGCTGGGCACTCATGGGCCTTGCCTGAGCATAGGCACGCCCAGCCCACAAACTCTGATGCTCGCCGTCGTTATGCTGCACTGCCGCTTGTTTCAAAGGGCTGGTCAGCGTGTTTTGAAGTGGGAAAGGCAGGTGGGGCTGACCCTGCATCGCATCGATAAATTCGTTACGCAAGCCTTGCGCACGACGGCCGGAAAATGCGTGCGTGAACACGGTGCCGCGTGTGGGTTTGGTCAAGAGAAAGTGTTTATGTGCTGGGGTCGCACCAGACTCATCACACACCAAAAAGGCAGTACCCATTTGTGCGGCCGTCGCACCTGACGCCATGGCGAGAGAAATGTCACTGCCTGTCATCAAGCCGCCCGCCGCGACAACAGGAATCCGTAAGGCTGTTGAGAGCTGTCTCACGAGGTCGAGTGTGGGGAGGTCATCATCGTGCATCTCAGGCTCAAACGTCCCTCTGTGCCCACCCGCTTCAATGCCTTGAGCAATCACAAAGTCGGCACCCGCGGCCTCAATCGCCTGGCCTTCGGCTAAACACGTCGCACTGACGCCCACGGAGATGCCCAAGAGTCTTGCATGTTCGAGGACTTCAGGCTGGGGCAGACCAAAGTGAAAAGTCAGGACCGCTGGTTTATGTAACCAAACGGGCTCAAGCATGGCGCTTAAGTCCGGAAAATAGGGAGGCTCAGGAGGTAATAGCCGGAGATCCTGCGCAATCGGTAGACGCTTGAGTGCAGCAATAGCTTGCTGTTGTAGTTCAACGCTAGGGGTGGGGACTGCGTGAAAAGTAAAAAAATTGGCGTTGATAGGTCCGGCAGTGAGCTGTTTCGCGGCCGCCAACTCATCACTGATCTTTTGAGGCGTGCAGTAGGCAAAGCCAAAGCTACCTAGCCCGCCGGCATTGCTAACCGAAGCCACTAATGCAGGCGTATTGACCCCGCCCGCCATAGGTGCTTGAATAATCGGAACACGTAATTTGTTCAGAGCAAAAGCCATGGTCGAGTCCGCCTTGAAAAAGGAATTTGAAACCCATTCTATCCCCGGATTGCCGTTTATCATGACTCAAATGAATTAAAAATATCAATTCCTGAGGCGACACTATGAAAAATGAAAGACTGCTGACTTTTGTACAAGGCATGAGTCGCCTGCTGGAGGGGCATCCTCAGGAGCCACTGATTTTGGAGCAGGGGGGTGCATTGCTGGCAGACTTAGTCAAACACGATGACTGGCTGCCTGAAATGTTTACGCGACCGCATCCACAGTACTACCAACAATATCTCTTGTATGCCGATCCGTTGGAACGCTTTTCAATGGTGAGTTTCGTCTGGGGGCCGGGTCAAAAGACTCCCGTGCATGATCACATGACGTGGGGACTGATTGGGATGTTACGCGGTCAAGAAATCGATACGCATTACTTTAAGGAGGCGGACGGCAGTTATCGACGTGGGGACAGTACGCTTTTACTGCCCGGACAGGTGGGTGCGGTATCGCCCGCGACCCACGATGTTCATGAAGTTGCCAACTACTACGCAGATCGTCCCTCAATCAGTATTCACGTGTACGGTGGCAACATCGGTCGTATTCATCGGCATGTCTTCGATGCGGTTTCAGGCTTGGAAAAACCGTTTGTCTCGGGTTACAGCAACGATGTCGTCCCCAATCTTTGGAATTAAGTCAGATGCAGAGCACAACCTCCGTTCAGTCTCCTGTAGATATTCAGTTTTGTGACTCTCAGGCGGTCCGTCAAGCGATGTAATACCGTCTGACGGTGTTCGGAAGAGGCAGATCTTGCTTGCCATCGGTACCGACCCACTCAGGGGTGAGTTTAAGCGCCCAGACCTCAGCGGAACCAAAGTGCTCAACAATTTTCGGACAGGTGTTGGAGGCCGTACAACGATCCAAAATCCCTGCGGCGGGCAGTCCGCGCACGGGATCCGGATGCGGTAGCCACCACTGAGGTCCTTCGCTTCCCGCTTGATATAACTCAAGCACGCCATCGGCTTGTGCCCAGCGGAAATTCAGTGCGATACGACGTCCTGCAATGATGGGCCACATGCCATCGTGCACCATGCCACCGTGCTCAGCCTGGTTAAAACCGAGGTGCAGCCATCCACGCAAAAAGTTTCCAGACTGCGACACGCCTCGACCGATGCTGTGTTTAGCGCTACCCGCAATTGGATTGGCGGCTCCCGTCTCATCCTTGGCGGCATTTTTAAAGAAATCACCGACATCGCGCCACGCGGCAAAACCGATTCCCAACACATACGGATCTGCTGCAGTAAAAACCACCTGATAAAGTCGTTTGGGATCAAAGCCTTGTTTTAAACAAATTTGTGTGGCATCAGGTGTGCCAGGAAAAGGGGTCTTGTCATCACATTTTCCCCAGGCCCACTCTGAGTCTGCAATGCGCACCTCATCGATGACTTGTCCGTGCATGCCTTCACCTGCACGCGAAGTGAGTTTTGCCTTCGATGTGTCAAGTGAAACGGGCTTGTAGGGGAGTGGATTGCTCTGAACAATCAAGGGTTGTGAGGATGTTCCCGAACGATTGACGATACGGCCAAAGACCTCACCCGTCACAGGATCACCATTGAGCTGACGTGCAACGGGGACCTCAAGGAACTGACCTGTCTTGGCGGAGTTGACGGGGCGCACACGTGTATTGCCGCTGTTGTCTCCTTGCCAGGCGCTAGCGAGGAAAATGTCGCCGAACGCTTGTTCACGTGAGGAAAAGGGATATACACGTCCACGGTTCGGGACATCGTGCCACAGCAAACCGCTCGCATTTTTCAAATCGACCGGTTTGTGGATCACAAAGGACGCGACATAGCGCACCTTGCCATCTTTGTCTTTGGCGAGCTCGATATCCTGAATCAGTGCGTTGTGTGGCAGCTTGGGATCTAACTCACCAAAGGCTCTGCCAGCAATGGTTTCATAGGCAATCGCTGGAGCCGTTTGACCTTTCTCGACCGCCATCGGTGTGGTTTCATCGATAATGATTTTTGTCACGCGTGCTTGAGCCGTCGTGCTAACAACGAGACCAAGTGCGCTAGCAAGCACCATTGCCTGAAACAGATGATTTTTCTTTTGATGCAACATGATGTCTCCCGATTATTTTTTATTAGACCGCTTGTTGTAATGCCCTGAGCTTTTCTAAAAATAACACTTCGCCATGATTAATTTTTTCTTGCCAGTCCTGACCTGAGGCATCGTTGGTAAAGTCAGTCACATATTTGTAGGAAAGCCATGGCGTCCCGTGTGCATAGGCTGCGGCGGCAATCGCGAAAAGCTCCATATCCACAACATCAATGCCTTGCTCTTCGAGCCAGGGGTCTTTGGCCGTTACAAAGCTGTCCCCTGTTCCACAGGTGTGCGTCCCTTGACCAGAAAAGTACTCATAAGGCCGATCGCAAAAAGGTACACGTCCGCGCGGTGAGAGGGGTTCGGCAATCATGTCGCGCTGCACCACACGAGAAATTTCAAGTAGACCTGATACGCGTGGACTGACTGCGCCAACCGTCCCAAAGTTGATGATTAATGCCGGCTGTGCTTGTTCGATGGCACTCAGGGTTGTGATCGTGGCATTGATTTTTCCAATACCGGTATAAAAAATCTGAACGCCCTCAGGCAAGTTCTGAGGATTGAGCTCAGAACGCAGTGCGGTGAGGACGATTAATTTAGCTGGCATCATTAGTCTTTTTTAGGCCAAAGCACCATTTGTGTGCATCGGAAGATTGCGATTTTTTTATCTGTTGCGGCATCTGTCACCACGGCATCCCAGACCTGTGTATTGCCGCCCAAGTGCTGTGCTGTTGCAGTGCAGCGAATGACCGCGCCCTCACCGCGCACCGTGCCCAAGTGGTTGCTCTTGAGCTCAATGGTCGTAAAGGATAGTGCGCCCTCAGGCAGGTGGGCAATCGTTGCGTAGCCACAGGTGGTGTCGGCGAGCGCAATGACGCTTGCGGCATGTAAGTACGTGTTGGGTGCAAAGTGCACTTTGCGAAGCACCATCTGACTCTGGAGCGTACCTTCTGAGAGCGCCAGCATTTCGACGCCCATCAGGCCTGGCAAGTTTTCACCGCTTCGCAGATTGAGCTCTTCGACAGTGATGGTGGGGCGAAGCTTTGGCATACAACAGATTCCTACAGGAGAATGGATTGAATTAACGTAAGATTATGCCGTAACTGAACCCGACTGACTTAAGTGGACTGCTATGACATCGACTTCTTCAACTTCCGCACGCTCTGCCAATGAGTACGAGGCACACCTACGCCAAGGTTTTTCCCAGCCCAGACTCGATCGTCTGGGATCCGCGATCGAAGAGCAAATCGCCTTTGGTATTTTCCCTGGCGCGGTCACAATGGTGATGCGCAATGACGAGTGTGTGCATTTCGAGGCATACGGACATCAGAATGCCGCAGGCACGATCCCTATGGCGACAGATTCGATTTTTCGTTTGGCCTCTATGACCAAACCGCTGGTGACAGTTGCGGCCATGATGTTAGTTGAGCGCGGGCGCTTTAATCTGTATGACCCGATTACTAACTGGTTGCCTGAACTCAAAGACCTCAAGGTGGAAACGCCCGAGGGAGACGTGCCCCTGATCCGTCCCATCACTATTCAAGATTTGATGCGACACTCCGCAGGCTTTGTGCACGGTGATCGTGCCAAGTCACCCCGCATTAGAAAGCTCTACGACGAACTGCAGATCGAAGCGAACAAAAAAGACATCCTGGGCGATCAGATGCTCAAAAATTTGGGCACGATTCCGCTTGCCAGCCAGCCGGGTGATCATTGGGAGTACTCCATTGCTGTCGACGTTTTAGGGTTGTTGCTTGAGCGCGTTGAAAATAAGACACTTGAGGAAATTCTCAATGCATTGTTGATTAAGCCTTTGGGTATGAAAGACACGACCTGGTGGGTGGAACCTGAGCGTTTAGGCAGGCTTGCGGAGGCTCCTGACTCGGATCCACTCAAAGCGACCATGCTCATCGCGTATCGCCAGACCACCAACCCCGTGGGTCGCACCTATCTACGCGGTGGTGCCGGTCTGCTCGGGACGGCTGCAGATTACATGCGGTTTTTGCAAATGATGTTGCGTGGGGGCGAGTTAGAGGGGAGACGCTACTTGTCGCGCCGTACGGTTGAGTTTATGTGCTCGGAGCACACCGTGGGTATGACAGGCTCGACCCATGCCAACACGGGGCCAGGCTACGGTTTTGGGCTCGGTTTTGCGGTCAGACTCAATCAGGGCATGTGCTGGGTGCCAGGCTCTGTTGGTGAGTCGCTCTGGTCTGGTATCTGGGGCACGAGTTTCTGGCTGGATTTTAAAGAAAACCTCACTGCCTTAATTTTGACGCAAGGGCCGACGCATAAAATTCAAAGTCGTATGCTTTACAAAACGCTCGTTTATTCGGCCTTGGTGAAGTGACCAACATGAAGTTAGACGAAAAAGAGTTCACATCCAACCAGCCCATCGACCCTGAACGCATCCATGCACTCGCGGCTGCGGTGTATCGCAGCATTGGCGTACCCGACACAGAAGCTTGGCTGGCTGCAGATACGCTTGTGCAGGCTGATCTATGGGGGCACCAATCGCACGGTATGCTGCGACTAGGTTGGTATTACGCGCGTCTAGAGTCGGGCGCCATGAAGGCGCAAACGTTGACCACGCTCGAAGTCGATGCGGGTGCGGTCGCGGTGATGGATGGACACGATGGTGTGGGCCAAGTCATCACGCGCCGTGCTGTGGAAGAAGCCGTATTGCGCGCGCGCAAGCATGGTGTGGGGATCGTCTCCATCCGCAACTCCAATCACTTTGGCACCTGTATGTATTACACGCGTCTGGCAGCGGAGCAGGGCTGCATCATGATGCTGATGAGTAATGCGGGTCCTAACATGGCACCTTGGGGTGGGTTGAAAAAGAAAATCGGTACCAACCCCTGGTCGATCGCAGTCCCCGGTGGCGCCTATGGTCCTGTGGTGATGGATATGGCCAACTCAGGTGTGGCGCGCGGCAAGATATATCTTGCCAATAAACGTCGCGAGTCGATCCCGGACTATTGGGCGGTCGATGCGCGGGGTCGACCCACTACTGATCCCAAGGAAGCATTAGAAGGGTTCATTCTCCCCATGGCGGGCCACAAAGGCTATGTGATGGGTGTGATGGTGGATATTTTGTCTGGCGTGTTGTCGGGCAGTCAGTTTCTGGATACGGTGCATGGACCCTACGATCCGACTAATCGTAGCGGTGCGGGTCACTTTATGGTGGCGATGAATGTCTCAGCGTTTCAACCGTTGAGCGAGTTTGAGCAACGCATTAATGCCTATATCCGTTCGTTAAAAGATGTACCTTTGGCCGAAGGGCACGAACAGGTCTATTACCCAGGCGAGATGGAAAAATTAGCCGACATTAAAAATCGGAAACTGGGTCTGTTACTGCCAGAAGATACGCTTTCAGATGTGCTCCGTGTGGCCAGGCATGCAGGTGTGCTCTAAGTAAAAAATATTTTAAAAGCAATTTTTTAAAAATAAAGGGGTAGAGACAATGGAATTCAGTATTCAACACGCAAAAGACAAATCTTTTACGCACGATGGTTTACGTGAGTATTTTGATTACCGTGACCTTGGTATTTTTGATGCGACTAAGGGTGCAGCTGGAATGCATGTGATCCGTGCAACCAAGGGCTGTAACGCGACAGGAGAGTGGCATCGCCACGAATTGAATTTCCAACTCGTCTACGTGCTCAAAGGCTGGGCAATTTTTGAATACGAAGGTCACGGTGAACACAAACTCGTCGAAGGGACCTGCGTGCATCAACCCCCCAATATCCGTCATCGTGAAATCAGTCATTCGGATGATTTTGAAGTGCTTGAGATCGTATTGCCAGGTCAGTTTAAAACGGTAGCAATGTGAGTGTGACGCGACGGCGTTTGCTAGGCATGTTTGGTATTGTTGGCATGACGGGCGCGAGTGTGCTGGGTTATCCGCAGCGTACGATGTCGCAAGCCCGTCAAGACCTCACAGAAAAAGTCATAGCGTCTGATCCCGCGGTCGTCACCATTAAAAATCCTAAAACAGGCCGTTCGATCAAGCTGCGTGTGCGCTTGCCTGCGGCACATGTTCTAACAGGAATGATTCTCTACTCGCCAGGCTTAGGGAGTGGCGTCTCTAATGGTGAGGCCTGGTGTGAAGCATGGCGTCAAGCCGGCTATCTTGTGGTGACACTTGCGCACCCTGTGACTGATGATTCCCTTTGGCGAACCAGCGAAAAGCAGAGTTTCAAAGCCAACATGCAACTAGCGCTCGCCGGACCGCAATATGGTTTGCGGGTGTCCGACTGTAGTTTTGCGTTAGACCATTGTTTGCAGTCTGCACAGCTTGCACTCTACATTGATCCAGACAGAATTGGCTTAGCCGGTCACTCTTATGGCGCGCTTACAGCCCAAACGATTGCAGGTCAGCCGCTAGGTGTCAGTACCATACAAGATCCCCGTATCAAGGCAGTGATTGCGTTTTCGCCTGGCGCCACTTCACCTGAGCGTGCAAAGTCCATGTCCAAAGTTGAAATACCTTTCTTTTGCATTACAGGCGATCACGATCAGTTTGTGACGTTTAAAAAGGATGCGGATGCCATACAGTTGGGTGTGAGTTTGGCCAATCGAGAATCTGTGTTCGCCAATCTTCCTGCGGGGAAAAAGCTTCAACTCAAGCTACGCGATGCCGACCATATGAGCTTTGCAGGCGAAGCGGTGGACCCCAAGCGTTTTAGTCGCGATGTCATGGTGACCGAGCAAGGTAATCGGGTATTGTGGGGGCGTGTGAGCGAGATGACAACGGCGTTTTGGGCATACTACTTAGCTGCGGAGGGACACTCCGTGCCCGCAACAAAAGAGGCCTTTGAAGCAACGCTACGTGCACTGAAAGGGCCAGATGATGCGTTGAAATTTGGTTAAAAATTTCCTAAATTGTTTTATTCTTAGTTGTTAAAAAATCATTATTACTTTTAGAGATTCATCATGAAAATTATTGTATTGCCAGGTGATGGCATTGGTGTGGAAACAGTTTCTGTCGCGGTCGACGCCTTGGAGTTCATTTCTAAAAAATTCAAGCTGGACTTGTCGCTCAAGCACGATATCGCCGGTCATGAGAGTCTGATCAAACACGGCACCACCATTCATTCTGGCTTGCTAGAGTCTGTCAAAAATGCCGATGGTTTGATTTTGGGTCCAATGGCGACTTACGATTTCAAAGACGAATCTAAGGGTGAGATCAATCCCTCTAAGTTTTTCCGCAAGAGCCTGGATCTGTACGCCAATATTCGTCCCGCGAAGACCTTCCCAGGTTGCGGCACCGCGCACAAGCCGCTAGATCTCGTCGTGGTGCGTGAGAACACCGAGGGCTTTTATGCTGACCGCAACATCGAGTCGGGTGGCAGCGAAATGCTGATTACGCCGGACGTCGTGGTCTCCTTGCGTCGTATCACTCGCCTCTGTTGTGAACGAATCGCCCGTTCGGCGTTCGAACTCGCCATGACCCGCAGAAAGCATGTCACGGTTGTGCACAAAGCCAATGTGCTGCGACTCGGTGATGGCATGTTCATCGACTCTTGCCGCCTGATCGGTCAAGAGTTTCCTGAGGTACAGATCGAGGAAATTATTGTCGATGCCATGATGGCACACGTTGTCCGGACGCCTGAGCGCTACGACGTTCTTGTCACCACAAATATGTTTGGCGATATTTTGTCCGACTTGACTGCCGAGTTGTCTGGCAGCCTGGGGATGGCAGGCTCGATCAATGCTGGAGATCACTACGCCATGGCTCAAGCGGCGCATGGTTCTGCACCGGATATCGCAGGCAAAAACCTCGCGAATCCTTTCTCGCAGGTGTGGTCTATAGCGATGTTATTGAACTGGTATGGTCAGCGTAAAAACAAACCACAGTTTGTGACAGCTGCACAAGTGATGGAAACAGCGATGGCAGAGGCGATTGCCGCGGGCGAGTCCACTACGGACATTGGTGGCAAACTCGGCACCAAAGAGACCGGTCAGGCTCTTCTAGAGCGCTTGTCTAAGGCCTAAGCATAAAAATAGCGGAGCCATGTGGTCCGCTATGGATCACTGTATAAAAGTGGTGATATTTAAATAGTTTGAGGTGCTCAACCTGCTTTGTTGAGCGCCTCAATTTTTTTGAGTGCGCCAGCAATCGCGTCGCCCGACAAGTTGATCGCAGGGATGCCTCGAAAGACAAAGGCAATGCCCGCAACCGCTTGTAACTCTTGTACCGAAGCACCTGCGCGCAATGCGGCGACAGCGTGGTTTTCAGCCGCTTGCGAGAGGTTCATTAACAACATACCAAACGCCATCAGCTGACTAGTTTTCAAATCCAGCGCTTCAGGTTCGAGTAGTTGTGCACGCAAGCGCTCAACACCCTCAGTCATCTCAGGGGCAGTCTGCACCCCAAGCGTGACCCGCGAGTGGATCCGGTCAGGCACAAAGCCCAGAATGTGTTTGTAGTTTTCTTCGAGCGCTTCTATCTTACTTTGATTGCTGCTCTGTTGATTGTTGTCGTTGCTCATAGGTGTACGTCTTGGAGTGTCGGGATCAGCGTTGATATGGTTTGAAGCCGTAAAGGCGTTCAGCGTTCGTGACAAAAAGTTTTTGACGTGCGGCGTCGTTAGGAATCCACGTTTCCAACAAATCGATCAAGTCGATGTCATCGGGCATTCGGGTATGGATACCTGGGTGAGGCCAGTTCGTTCCCCATACGCAACGATCAACATGGTGCGTGAGCAAGGTTTCTGCAAAAGGTTTGATGTCAGGATAAAGCGGCATGCCGATCGCTGGTGCGGGGACCTCAGACATCCGGTACAAGCTGGAGATTTTGACCCAGGTATCCGATTTTTGATCTAACAGGCGGCGCAACGCTAAAAATTCTTCAGAATCAATACCGCGACTGCCGCGGACCCGCCCCAGATGATCAAACACCAAGCCGACCGGACACGCCATCAGGCGCTTTTCCAGGCCCGTCCAATGCGTGCCATTCAGGATGTTGATTTCAATGTGCCAGCCAAATTCGGCGATCAGTGCGGCAATGGCTTCGAGGTCTCGCGTGGTGGCACCATTAGGATATTGGTCCATCAGACGCGCAGCCCGAAAACCTGCATCGTGCAGGCGTTGAATATGCGCTTTGGGTGTCCCAGGTGCAATCGCAGCAACACCGCGAAAGCGCTCTGGATCCGTTTTGATAAAGTCTTCGGTAATACTGTTGTCAAAACTATAAATCGAACCGTGAACCTGCACGCCACGATGCACACCCATGATGCGATGCATATTGAGCCAGGATTCCCGCGTGCAAACAGGTGGACTGTACTTGCGGTTGGGATCCATGGGATAGCGGTCCACCTGATCAAAGATATGCGCGTGACAATCGATCGTGCCAGCAGGCAATTGTCGCTTGGGCGCGCGCAAATCTAAAACGGGGGGCAGCGGTGTGGCGTGAGTGTTCATGTAGACTGATTAGTTGAGAACGATGTTGGCCGCTTTGCCAATTTCTTTGTTGGTGTCGTAGTCTTTTTTGACATATTCCTGAAACGCAGCACGGTCCATAGGAATAATTTCTACACCGAGCGCGGTAAAGCGTTCTTTCACACTGTCACGCTCAAGCGTGTCTTTCAAGGCTTTGGTCAGCTTGTCTACGACAGGTTGTGGCATGCCTTTTGGGCCAAAGATACCGGTGTACGTCATCATGTCAAAATCTTTAACGCCAAGCTCTTCAAAGGTTGGCACGTTTGGCAGCAAGGGTGAGCGCGTCTTGCCTGTTTGCGCCAGCGGAATCAGTGCGCCACTCTTGATGTGTTGCAGCGAAGCAGTCAGCTGATCCATCATCGTGTCGACTTGACCACCGATCACGTCAATGAGCGCTGGACCGCTACCCTTGTAAGGAATGTGGTTGAGTTTGACATTCATTTTTAGAGCCAGCAATTCGAGCGCAAGGTGCTGGGTCGAGCCGTTGCCAGCCGAACCAACAGAAATTGGGTTTTTATCTGTCTTGGCGCGTGCAGAAAAATCAGCAAAACTTTTCATCGGGCCTTTGGCTGAGGCACTCAACACAATCGGTACAGCGTGAATCGGTCCAATCGCCACTAAGTCCGTCACAGGGTTGTAGGGCGCATTAGGCGTGAGCGCAGGCGCAATTGAGATCGAACCGCTTGAGCCCAGCAAAAGTGTGTAGCCGTCAGGATTTGATTTCACAACGCCGGTGCTACCGATAAAACCACCCGCACCAGGCTTATTTTCGACGATCACCTGCTGACCGAGCAGCTCGGACATGGTGGGGGCAACGCCACGGGCTGTAATGTCCACGTTGCCGCCTGGTGCCCAAGGCACCACGAGTTTGATCGGCTGTTTTGGAAAGTCTTGGGCCTGAGCGGGCGCGCTAAGGGCTACGCCCAAAGCGCTGATCGATAGTGCAAAGCTGGGCAGAAGTTTGGATAGTTTCATATTGGTCTCCGTGTCGCTCGGCAATCGGCTAGCGCCTCATTGGCCCGAGCAACGGTTTTTGGTATCGCTTAGACTATTGGTTTTAGGGGCCTGGCGCAAGCCATTTTTAAGGTGCCCTTTGTGCTAACGTAACGTGCCGAGTTTTCCAACAGGTTCGCTAAGGGACAAGGAATAAAGTGAATACATTTAACGAGACCGCCGAAGGCGTCTATCTGATTACCGTGACGCCGTTCAAGGATAATGGGGAGCTTGATCTGCCCAGTACGGATCGGATGGTTGATTTCTGTTTAGACTGCGGCGTGACGGGTCTGACAATTCTGGGCATCATGGGTGAGGCGACAAAGCTCACTGCTGAAGAGTCCCGCATGTATGTTCGCCAAGTGCTCAATCGCGTTCAGGGCAAAGTGCCTGTCGTGGTGGGTGCTTCAGCCGCCGGCTTCGCGCCAATGAGTGAGCTCACCAAAAGTGTCATGGACATGGGCGCAGCGGGCGTGATGGTGGCCCCACCCTCGAGCGTGCGTACGGACGATCAGATTTGCAGTTACTTTGACATGGTCAACGAGACGCTCGGACCGGATGTACCTTGGTGTTTGCAGGATCACCCCACTTCGACGGGTGTGCAGATGTCCTCCAGCGTGGTGTTGCGCATTTTGAAAAATTCGCCCACTTGCGTCATGCTCAAGCACGAGGACTTCCCCGGTTTGGCCAAGCTATCCGCTGTGCGTAGCGCGATGGAAAAAGGTGATCTGCGCAATATTTCGATTTTGACGGGTAATGGTGGCGGATTGTTCTTGCCCGAAGAGTTGGTGCGTGGCGCCAATGGCGCGATGACAGGTTTTGCCTATCCCGAGATGATGGTCGATGTGTGCAAGGCTCACAAGGCTGGCAATGTTGAGCGCGCCTTCGATATTTTTGATGCGTACTTGCCGTTGGCGCGCTACGAACAACAGGCCGGCGTTGGCTTGGCGGTGCGCAAGCACATCTTGGCACAGCGCGGCGCGATTGCCTCGGCTGCCGTCAGAAAGCCAGGACCCAAGCTTTCCGCACTCGACTTGGCCGACATTGCACGACTGACTGCTCGACAAGAGAAAAAACTTGCAGCGTTGGGTTGATACCCCGCAGCTTTTATTTTTTAAAACACCACCTCACGCTTAGTGACCCGGAGAGTACGCATGATAGATATGAACATTGATCCCAAGGTTAGAGACATCCTTGCTGGAATTTCAACCGCAACCTTGACAACGATTTTGCTCAAGAAAGGTTTGCGTAACGTTTGGATGCGTGGGACAAAGCCCATCCGTGCCGGTCAGCCACGTTTAGTTGCGCGTGCGTTTACTTTGCGTTTTGTACCTGCCCGCGAAGATCTGGCCACACCTGAGTCCTGGTCGTCACCCAAATCCACGCGTGGCGCGATTGAAGACATGCCCGAAGGTTGTATCGCCGTGGTGGATTCGATGGGTGTGCAGGATGCCGGTATTTTTGGCGATATTTTGTGCGCGCGGATGGCAAAAAAGAAAGTTGCAGCGCTTGTGACGGACGGTGTGGTCCGCGACTTGGCGGGTGTGCTCGGGACAGGCCTGCCTGTCTGGTGCTCAGGCGCCGCAGCGCCGCCATCGGTCGCAGGTTTGACCTTCGTGGATTGGCAGCAACCCATTGGTTGTGGTGGCGTAGCGGTGTTTCCAGGCGATGTCGTGGTGGTGGACGATGATGGTGCAGTCCTCATTCCAGCCGCCTTGCTCGATGACGTGGTCACCAGTGCAGCCGCTCAGGAACAACTCGAAAACTGGATTATGAGTCAGGTTGAAAAAGGCCATGCTTTGCCCGGTCTGTATCCGCCTAACGCAGAAAACCTGGCCCGTTACAAGGCCGAGACAGGTCAGAAATAATTACGCTAAGTTTTTTAGTGAGTACAAAGGCCTGCACCTTGCTGCAGGCCTTTTTTTATCTTCTGCTGTCAGACTGCGTAGGACCAAACGAGCGCCAGGCAAACCAGGCAATGCTGACACTCGCGATCGCTGCCGCGACCCATTGCGCCGGTTTGGTTTGTGGAAAATCAATCGTCGTGGTCAACAAGATATAGACGCCGACCAAGCCCGCAACACTGATGATGCGCATCAGCCAAGCTTGCGGGACTAACGCGCGAGCAGGGATGGATTGTGTCAGTCTGGCGCCTGCGATCCCGCTAAATAGACCCACTGCAGCACCTGCGCACACATCAGCAGGCCAATGCGCACCGACTGCGATGCGCGCCAAGCCAGCCAGCGTAGCGGCAACGAACAGCCAGCGATAGGCGCTGCGTTTGTGTACTTGGAGCGAAAAATAAAAAGCCGTCAAAATCGCAAAAGCCGTCAGAGTGTGACCTGAAGGCATTGAAAAATACGTCAGCGTTTTGCCCATAATATAAAAACTTGAGGGATCCAAAATCGCAGCAGGACGGGGCATTTCTAAAGCTTGTTTCAACACATTTGAGAGAATGCCCGAGATCGCACCACCAACAAGCGCTGCGGTGAGAAGGCGAGGCGCAAGCACTAGTAAGGGACAGGCCAAGGCGAACACTCCCCAGCCATTACCAAGCATATTAAAACTCGCCCAAAAAATTTCTGGGAGAAAGTGCGCAGCACGATTGAGCTGAAGAAATAATTGAGGTTCGGGTGCAAACAACCACAAGCCAAGCCAGACGGCGAGGGGGACCAGGCACCAAAGAAAGTCTTTGGCATACACAGTCTGGACGGTGCGAGCCGTGGTGTTGTCCTGTTGAGTCAAGACGTCCTGGCTCATGTCCGCGCAGCCTCAAACTGAACCGCAACCTTCTCCATCACCTGTGCTACAGAGATGGCTTGCATGCAGACATTGTCTGAACAAGGCGTTTTGCGATGATTGGCGGCACTCACGCAAGGCGAGCAGGCGAGTTGTGCGGTGATCGGGATGGATTTGCCAAGCGAACCATACAACGCAGGGGTTTCAGGTCCAAACAACACTACGGTATGCAGATTGGTGACAGAAGAAAAATGACCGGGGCCCGAATCGTTCGTCACCATGACATCTGCGAGACTATAGAGCGCGGGGAGTTCAGAAAAAGACACCTTGCCGGCAAAATTGATTGCGCAAGCGACCTTGGCACCCACTCGCACGTTTTCAACATATTCAAACTCAGCCGGCGATCCCGTAATCAAAATAAGGCTATCCGGCCATTTGCGATGTAATTCGACAATCAGTGCAGAAAAGCGCTCAGGCGCCCAACGCCGTTGAACTAACAGCTCACTCGCATTGGGGTTGACCAAAAACAACGGCTGATGCCCTATGCTAAAGGTACATTGCGCTTGAGTGGCCAGTTGTTCGATGCGTGCGAGCACCGTTTGTCGCACAGCCGGTTCAATGACGGCCTGTGCGATCTTGATCGCCTCATCTGAGATATGGATCTTACTAAAGGGTGTTTCCTGTGCCGTCGCAAAGGCCGCATGAATGAGTGACAAGAAGTTTTTGGCTATATGAATATGGGGGTTGTAATGCACCTTGTGGGTCAGCATCTCGCCGCGCCACAGTCCTTCACCATGAAAGATGTGATAACCGACGCGACGTCGCGCGCCGCAAAGACCCGTCAGGAGTGCGGTAAACCGCGAGAACAGCTCTAGGTCGATGACTGTGTCGATCTTGCGGGCCCGCGCCCACACTAGAAATTTAAGTGTGTCAACCGCGAGTGTGACAACTGAACTTGAGTCAATCGTGAATACGTTTTCAGCTGGAACCGTGTTGAGCAAACTCAAACTGGCGCGATTACTTTTGAAAATCAAAAAGAAAATTTCTGCACCACGTGCCTGCGTATCGCGCATGGCGGGATCAACAATGATCGCGCTCCCCATTTCGGAAAGCTCAATAAACAGTACGCGACGAGGCGTGCCGACTGGCCCGGCAAACAGACGCGTCAGCCAGTCCATGAGCATCACAAAGGGGGTAAATAAAGCGCATAGCGGGACACCGACGCGATGGTCGATGGTACGCATGGTGTCAACACTGAGGCTCATAAGCTGAGTATTTTAAAGATTTTTTGAGGAAGGTTGTGCGATGTAGCCAGCATCTTCACGCTTGCGCCTCAAAAGAGACAGGGCACCGGGCGAGTAAGTCACAAGCGTCACGATACCAAAGCACACCGCAGCGAGAACGGTGATGCCACTGTCGACCCCCCATAGCGTTAACGTGGCAGAGAGTGTCGCTTCGCGCAACCCCCAACCAGAAATACTGATCGGCAGCATCATGAGCAGACCCAGTGCGGGCATGCCAATCATGAGCGCAGAAAAGGGAGCGTTGACGCCAAAGGCTTTGAGACAACACCAAAAACTGGTGAGCGCCAAAACATGGATCAAGACTGAAATGATCAACTGAGGAATGACTGTGGGCCAACCCAGACCTGTTTTGAGTGCAAACATTGCCTGCGGCATGCCAAGTTTGTTGAGGAGCCGCTGAATCAGCTCTCTGCTCATCGTGATGTTTAAAAGGATGCAGACGAGTGCAGCGGCACCCAACATGGCGCAGAGCATCCACCAGCCAAGCGCTTGGCCCCAAGGGGCCAACATCGCGCCTCCCATAGTCAGACCGCATGCGCCCAAAATGTTGTTGCCCAATAAGCCGAGACCGCGGTCGAGCGCGACGCTAAAAAAACCTAGCCTTAAGCGAGGTGGCGCGTGAGTCAGATCAACAGGATCGTGGAGTTCTTGGTGTAGTGTTTTGGCCGTGGCGGGCTCAGCACCGAGCTTATCGGCGTGCTGATGGGTGTTGGCATGGTAGGGGCGGCTGCCTTCAACCGCCCGGTAACTGTCACCCCCGATTGTGCTGGGCAAGCCCTGATTGATCAGGCAGCCGGCAAAATACAGGGTAATGTAGTCTTTTACCGGTCGATAAAGTTTGACACTGCGCATCAGCCAGCCCCAACGCAAGACCGCTACGAGGTTGGTGAGCACCAGCATGACATACGCCAGCAAAATCCACAGCGGATTCATCGCAATCTTGGTGTCCCTGAGCGCCTGCCAATCGATACTTCGCGTCGCAAGCCAGAGCAGAGCGATGGAAAGTACGACGCGAATATAAGGCCAGAGGTTTTTGAAAATTTGTTTCAAGTGATGCGCTTTATTGAGTGCCCGGGGCGGCACCCCAGCGACGACAATGGTAGAAATCAAAGCGTGAGATGTGACGCTTAAAGCGTGTTGCTTCAAAGGTACCGATAAGTTGGCACCCTTCAAACTCTCCCGGCTTGGTCGGTAAATCAAATTTTACTTGTGACCAGTTTACAAAAAGACTGTCCGCACCGGGCGGAATATTCCCGAACCACAGGTCAAACTGATCGAAACGGCGATCCAGCACATGGACGGGCATTGGTCTGGCGTACCAGGCGAGCCGACTGCCCAGCGTCCAGTTGCGCACAGAAAGTGATTGCAGGTCATGCTCGCGGGCGAGCGCCCTTGCCTGAAGGCCGGCTTGATCCCAGCCCCACAAGTCTGCGAGAGGATTTTTGCGCGCAAGCGGGTGATCTGCAGATAAACCGGGGATACCAATAAAAAACAATAGAGCAAAGGCGACCAGGCAGATCACAACCTGTGCCCGGATAAGTGCCAAAATGAGAATCTTGTGCCCACTGGCCCATCGTTGCGCGAGGGCGATCGCCGCAAAGGGTGTCATGGCGATCCAAGCAGGTGCCGTCCAATGCGGCAAGCTCCCGCCACCGCCTGACATGAGTCCCGTCACCACAAAGGGAATAAAGAAAAATAATAGGAGGCCCGCGTAAAGCCATTGTCGAGCGTGGAGGATCTCGCGCGTCGCGAGCGTCGCGCCCAAAAAGAGCAAGGGTCCATAAGCGACAAGTTGAATACCCGCAAAGGCAGCGAGCCTTTTAGCTTGCCAGGCTCCACCGCTGCCGTGTTTGAGCTGATAGGCAAAAGAAATCCACTCATTTTGTGCATTCCAAATCAGCACCGGACTGATGAGTAAAAGTGCCAAGAGGGCTGCTAACCAAGGGCCGCTCGTCCACAACACCCGAACGCCGCGAAAAGCCAAGAGCGTCACAATCACAGCGAGTGCGGGTAATACCGCGGTGTATTTGGACAGCCCGGACAGCCCAAGCAGCACGCCAAGCGCGAGCCACAGAGGCCATTGGGACTGTTGTGCGTCGGTTTGTGCCAGCTTGAGTGTCACGGACATGAGTAAGAGCACCCACACCATCAATAGGCTGTCTGGCAGTAGACCGACGGCGAGGACATGCATGACAGGTGCCAGCAAGACGAGTCCGACGGCCCAGAGGCCGACAGTATTACGATCGAGCGTTTGAGAGGCATCGGGCACACGCTTTAAAGCTTGTCTGTCAAACAGTCTCATCGCCAGTTGCCGGGCCAGCAGGCTAAATACTAACCAAAGCGCTTGTGGGATCAGACGGATCACGCTGTCCGGCGCTCCTGCAACCACCAAGGGCCATTGAATCCAACCTACCAGTGGGGGATGGTCAAAATAGCTCCAGTCGGGCTTGGCCGCATACAGCACATAATGGGCTTCGTCGACGGATAGGGTGAGCAGAAACCCAAACCCAACGTGGATCAACACTCCGAGCAGCAGCAATCGGGTTAAGTTGATGAGTCGGGGAGTCCTGGTAACGATGCGGGCTTCATGGGTGTGCACGGGAAATGGATGGACCGGTTTATTTGATCTGGACAGGCAGTACGCGCCATGTCACTTGTCGCTTGCTGTCCTCGGTGACGACTTTTGCATTCGCGCGCGTCGCGGTAAAGCCTGCAGGAAGTTCCGTTGTGCCTGTCACGTGCAAATAGTGATTGAGCTTGATCGCAATACGAGGCAACGTGATTGTCTCGACGCGACCGTTTGCGTAACGACCTTCAACGGAAAGTTCTAGCCACCCTTTAAATTCTGGTTTTTGAGCACTTTCTTGCAATAGCCACAACAAGTAAAAAAGCTTGGTTGAATTTTTTTCTTGGGTAAATAAGCTTGTGCTGACGCCAATCGGACCGTAACGCGGGTCGAACACCAGTGTTTGTGCAAACAGATTGAGTTGTTCTCTAAGAGGACCGATCAGTGACTCTGCAGTCGACAAATTGTTTTTAAGCTGATTGATCTGCTCATCGCGCGCGCGCACTTCGGTATCGAGCACTTTTTGAGACGCATCGACGCGTGTTTGCAGAGATTGTTTCTCGACAGAAAGATTTTTAAGCTCTTCGGTGAGTTTTTGTGTTTCGGCGAGCGACAGACGTTTTTCACCATAACTGGCTTGTAAAAAAAGAATGCCACCACCACCAAGCAAAATACCCAACAAAAATAAGATGAGCCACCCAGGCAAGCCGCGTGAGCCTCGTCGGGTGTCGTACGGGGCGGGCTTAAAAATTGCACGTTTGGCTTGAACACGTATAACCATATTTTTCTCCGCGTGGCGGACATTAACACTTAAGCATATATTCTAACGTGTTGAGTCTTTCTGGGGTACCCACGTCAATCCATGCGCCGTGATGCAGTTGCCCTGATAGTCCTTGAGCTGCGATCGCCTGACGCAAAAGAGGGGCAAGTTTTGCGGGCTGACGCGCTGGCGTGTTTATAAAAAGGGATGGTTTGTACACTCCAATTCCGGAAAAAGTGTGGAGAGGCCTTGTATCCTCGGTCACGAGGCCGTTTGCATTCAGTCCAAAATCCCCTTTTGGGTGATGAGCTGGATTGGGGACAAGCAGCAACCAAGCTTGCTTGGTGCTCTGGGTCAAGTTGGTGGCAATTTGTAAAGCATGTAAGGGATTCCAGTCACACCAAATATCGCCATTCATGACTAAAAATGGTGCAGTCCCCAACAGTGGCAAAGCCGTGGCAATTCCGCCCGCGGTTTCGAGCGCAACCTTTTCAGCGGAGTATTGAATACGGACGCCCCACTGTCGACCATCTTGGAGCGTTTGTTCAATCTGCGCCCCTAGCCAAGCGTGATTAATCACGATCTCTGTGATGCCAGCCGCAGCCAACTTTTCGATATGCCATTGAATCAGAGGTTTGCCAGCCACCGGTATCAAGGGTTTTGGCACAGTGTCCGTCAGCGGACGCATCCGCTCGCCCCTTCCGGCTGCAAGAATCATCGCGCGCATTAAAACGTATACCCCACCTTTGTTTGCACTTGGTCTAGCTCGTCGAGGACGCGAAGTAGCGGTTTAAAGGCGATGTATCGTCCAGCGACTTGGCGTACATATTGATTCACACGCGGCATGTGCGCCAAGTAGGCGGCTTTGCCGTCACGATGATTGAGCCTGGCAAATACCCCCAGAATACGAAGATTACGCTGTAGCCCCATCCACTCGTAATCCTGATGGAAATCTGCAAAATCCTCGGGAACAGCCAGTCCATTTTTTCGCGCAAGTTCCCAATAGCGAATGGCCCAGTCCAGTTGTTGCGGTTCTTCCCAGGTTGTGCGGGCGTCCATGACCAGTGAGGCGAGGTCATAGGTGATCGGACCTGAGACAGCATCTTGAAAGTCCAGAATGCCGGGGTTCGCTCCATGATCCGGGTGTTCACAGCGCATGAGATTGGGAGAGTGAAAGTCCCTATGCACTAAAACGCGTGGTTGTGCGGCATTACGCATCACCAGTAAATCAAATACTTGATTGAGTCCTCGAAGTGCCGCGGGTGCCAAGCTGACCTTGCTGTGAACGGTGACATACCATTCAATAAAGAGACCGAGCTCGTCTTTTAAGCGCGCTGCGTCATAAACAGGCAAACCCGTGGCATCAGCCGCTTGCATTTTTACCAAAGCCGAGAGTGCGTCGCGATACATCGCCTGCAAAGTCGCCTCAGAGAGACTGGCCTGAATACTGTCGTAATAAGTCGTAGGCCCCAAATCCGTCAACAGTAAAAATCCCTGGGTCAGATCCTGCGCAAGAATCGTTGGCACATTCAGGCCAACGACAGCCAATCTGCGCGCTACGTCAATAAAGGGACGGCAGTCCTCTTTCGGGGGCGGCGCATCCATCACCACCAGTGTGCCCTGTGCAGCGGAAATTCGAAAATAACGCCTGAAGCTGGCATCACTGGATGCGGGGGCCAGGCTTGCCGGATTGAGCCCTAGAGCAGGTGGGCACACGTCGAGCCAATCGAGAAGACTTGCTATTCTAGGTTCTGAATGTGAAATTGACATAAGCGTAAATATTGAATGAAAAAATGAATTGTGCGGACAGTTCAAAGGATCGCAGCAAAGATGAGGGGCTTCTCTATAATAGCGGCTGAATTGGACCTGTCCTCAAAGATGTTTTCAAAGCAAAAAGAAGAGTGTTTTTGCTGAATGTATGTATTAAGGTGGCTTTTTAGAACGTGCGACTCTTTTATTCGTTTTTGGTGCTGTTGGGGCTAGGGATTGCGGCTGCGCATGCTCAACCTACCCCTATTTCCGCTGCGCCTGCGATTGTAGGTCCTGGGCTACGTATTTCACCGTTACTTGAGCGCAGCACAGTACCAGATAAAGAAATGCCGGCTTTCCTGGAGGGGGCCCAAATGGAGGGTGATGGCCTAGGGAACGCCAAACTGCGTGGCAAAGCGACCGTTAGGCGTCAGGATGCCGTCCTCAAAGCCAATGTCATTGACTACAACAAGCGCACGGGTGTGATGGATGCCCAAGTCAATGCGCGCTTAATCAGGGACGGCAACGTCATTACCGGCACTAGTATTATTTATAACTCCGAGGAGGGGACCGCGAGCATTGATCAACCTAATTTTTGGGTGGACAACGGTGGTGCAGGGGTCGGTTCTTGGGCGGATGTTTTTAGCCGCGATCGGATGAGTCTGACCGATGTGACCTATAGCGGTTGTCCTTGTCCCCAGCCCTCTTGGTATATCGAGACGGAAAAACTTGATTTGGACTACGCAGCCAATGAAGGTGTCGCCAAAAATGGCGTACTGTATTTTAAAAATGTCCCGATTTTAGCGTCACCGCATTTGACTTTTCCTATCAAAAAGGAACGAAAATCCGGCTTCTTGCTGCCAACTTTCGGCAATACCTCCAATACAGGCGCTGATTACACGCAGCCGTACTATTTTAATATCGCGCCCGACTACGACGCCACGTTACAGACGCGGGCCATGTCCAAGCGAGGGGTTCAGCTCGGTGGAGAGTTTCGTTATCTCGGCCAAAGTTATAGCGGCACGATGGCCGGTACGTATTTGTCAAACGATCTCCAGACGGGCCAGGATCGCTGGCTCTACAGTGCCCAACACAGTCAGAGTTTTGGACGAGGGTTTTATGGTGCCTACAACGTCAGTGGTGTGTCTGACAGCAAATACTTTGATGATTTCGCGAGCTTAGGCATTAATCAGGCTGTTATTAGTGCCTTGCCCCGTCAAGTTGGTGGCGGGTGGGCCAGCCAGTATGTCAACACAAGCGTCCAAGTGTCTACGTTTCAAACCTTGACGGGAGTCCCTCAGTACAACAAAGTCCCCGAATATGCCGTAAACGCCGCGCGTTTTGATTATGGCGGGTTCGACATCCAGAGTCTGAACACCGTGACAGAATTTCAGGCGCCCCTCGACAGGCGTTTTGCTTACGGTCCGGGCGGCAGTTTGCGCTGGCGGCCAGATGGCCAGCGTCTACTCTCTTACAACTCTATTGCCTACCCGATTGTGCGTCCAGGCTGGTATATCACCCCTAAAGTCGCCATGAGTTTGGCCCAGTATCAGACCAACTGGTATGGCTTGGAACAGACCTTGGGCTATGGTCAGGCCTCAAATTCAAGGGTATTGCCCATCATGTCTGTCGATTCGGGCATGACGTTTGAGCGCGACACGACTTTCTTTGGTAAGGGCGCACTCCAGACCTTGGAGCCTCGCGCTTACTATCTGCGTGTGCCTTATCGAGATCAATCTCAATACCCTGTGTATGACACCACGTTGGCAGATTTTAGTTTTTCCTCAGCCTTTCAGGAAAACATCTTTGCTGGTTTTGACCGAATCGCAAACGCCAATCAAGCAACCTTTGCTTTGACGACCCGTTGGCTCGACGCTAGCTCTGGTTTTGAGCGTCTGCAGTTGGGTGTGGCGCAGCAGTTTTATTTTGAGGATGAGCAGGTGACTTTGCCGGGCCAGGTGCCGCGTACCAACACCAAGTCTCAGTTCTTATTTGGTGGCAGTGCAGCCCTCACCGATACGCTCAATCTGACTTCTTTGTTGCAATACAACCCCTATGCCAGCCAGATTAGTCGTGCACAGATTACCACGCGTTGGCGTCCACAAAGGCTCGCCACGCTTGCCTTATCCTATCGTTACCAGGTCAATCCGCCGCCTTTGAGCCTGTACCAGTCTCAGGGTCAAAATCAAGTCAGTGCAGCCTTTCAGTGGCCGCTCACAAATAGGTGGTATTCGATCGGCCGACTGGATTACTCTCTCAACAACGCTACTTCACCTAGCCTGATTGATCCCGCTACGATCAAGGGCGTTCCCAAAGTCACCCAAGCTGTGATGGGATTGGAGTACAAAGGCGATTGTTGTTGGACCGGTCGGGTTGTCATGCAGCGCTATGTGGTGAGTGTCGATCAAACCAATACAGCCATATTTTTTCAGCTCGAACTCGGCGGACTGGGCAATTTAGGCCAGAATCCAATGGGTGTGATTGGTCGGAGTATTCCTGATTATCAACCGATCAATCCTCCAGTTCCAAGCATTAGTAAATTTGAAAGGTACGAATGATGGCAAGCTTAATGACAAGCTCAAAGGCGAGTTCGATGACAGACTCTGTGAAAAGTACAAAGAGGTTTCGGCATTGTTTGGTCTGGATGGTTTGGCTCGGGCTGGGGACATTGGCGATGCCTAGCGAGGCCCAGCTTGGCGCACCCGCCCCTGCAGCGCGCGCGAATACTGCGCCAAAAGCCCAGACAGATCGAGATGCAGAGGGCATTGTTGCGGTCGTCAACAAAGACATCATTACGCGCCGCGAGCTCGATGCCCGCATGCGCATTTCAAAACGAGAGCTCGCCGCACAGCGGATTCAACCTCCGCCTGATGCTGTGCTTGAGCCCCAAGTCTTGCAACGCTTGATTACTGAAACACTTGAGCAGCAAGAAGCGCGTCGTCAGCGTATTGACATCACAGATGCAATGTTGAACGCTGCGCTCGAAATTGTTGCAAAACGTAACGGCACGACAGTAGCCAGCATGCGTAAACAGATTGAGGGTGCAGGCATTGGCTGGACAGATTACAGCTCCATGATTCGCCGTGAGATTATGGTTGAGCAGCTTAGACAAAAAGTGGTGGACAGCACAATTTTTGTCAGCGATGCGGAAGTCGATGCCTATCTCCGAGAGCAAAAAGCACGCAAAGAGGGCAACCTGCCATTGTCTGTCCGTCCCGCGCCACCCCCCCCACCTCCGCCACCGCCGCCCAAGCCTCAGGCAATCAAGCCTGCCATTATGGGGCTTGCACAAATTTTGGTGCGTGTGCCCGAAGACTCCCCTGAAGAGGAAGTCAAAGCCCTGCGCGCCAAGGCACAAGCACTCCTCACACGTGTGCGTCGAGGCGAAAGTTTTGATGCAGTGGCCAAATCTGCCTCGGACGGTCCAGAAGCCAGCCGCGGCGGAGACATGGGTGTGCGACTGGTGACGGATTGGCCTGACTTGTTTACAAAAGGCGTCGCTGGCGTTCCAGACGGACAGATCAGCAACATCATCAAAAGTCCGAACGGTTTTCATATCCTCAAGGTCATAGGTCGCGCCGGCGGGGCACCACCACCTGAGCCTAAGCCTCAGCCCCAAGCAGCGCCCGCACCAGGCACTCCTGGTGGACCGATTCCTCAAGGACCTATGCCGGTGCAGCAAACACAGGCCAGACACATTTTGATCAAGACCACCGCAGTCGTGACGGACGAGAGTGCCCGTCAAAGGTTGGAGCAAATTCGACAGCGGATCGTTCAGGGCGGAGAGTCTTTCTCCGATTTGGCTAAACGCTTTTCGAATGACTCTTCTGCGCCACAGGGTGGCGTCTTGGGTTGGCTCAACCCCGGTGAAACGGTGCCGCCTTTTGAAAAGGCGATGAACGCGCTCAAAGAAGGTGAGGTGAGCGCGCCTGTGCAAAGTCAATTTGGTTGGCACCTCATCATTGTGGATGGACGCCGTACGCAGGATATGGCGGATCAGTTCGTGAGAAATCAGGCCCGTCAACAAATTTTCCAGCAGCGTTCAGGCGCAGCGTTTGAAGCTTGGTTACAGCAAGTGCGCACAAACTCGTTTATAGATAACAGGCTTGAAAAAAGTCAACGTCAGTCTGGACGCTAGGGCGTGGTAAACAGCCACGCCAACCAGACGCATCAAGCGCGTAAGCGCTTTGGTCAGAACTTTCTGGTCGACATTGCAGTGGTGGAGTCGATCGTTCGCGTCATTGCGCCGCAGCGGCAAGACAATATGGTCGAGATTGGACCTGGCTTGTCTGCGCTGACGGCGCCTTTGCTTGAGCGTCTTGACCGATTGTCCGTGGTTGAGATTGACCGTGACCTTGCCCAACGTCTGCGCGAGCGATTTACGGTTGAACAGCTCAATATTGTTGAGGGCGATGCCTTACAGATTGATTTTGTTCAGTTTGGCGACAAGCTTCGGATTGTGGGCAATTTGCCCTACAACATCTCCAGTCCTTTGTTGTTTGCCTTGGTGGGAAACGCAGAGCGGGTGATTGATCAGCACTTTATGTTGCAAAGAGAGGTGGTCGATCGCATGGTCGCGCATGCCGGTGAGTCTGATTACAGCCGCTTGTCCGTGATGTTGCAATATCGCTACCGTATTCAAAAGCTGTTCGATGTTTCCCCGGATGCTTTTGATCCGCCGCCACGGGTGACCTCCTCGATTGTGCGGATGATTCCTTTGGGTGCTGAGCGTTTGCGTGCGCAAAGTGATGCTTTGTTTGCGCAAGTTGTCCAGCGTGCCTTTTCTCAGCGTCGCAAAATGTTGCGTGGTGTCATGGCAGAGTGGACCGCTTTGATTCCCTGGCAAGCGCTGAGTATCGAACCCACTTGGCGCGCAGAGCAGGTGTCTGTTGAGGGCTTTGTCGGTATAACGGATGCCTTGTGGCAGGCAGGCGTGCGTTAAGCCTGCGCGGAGAGCCACAGCCTCAAAATATCTTGTGCCCGGTCGCTCAGTAGCGCCTCGGCGTGCTCGCAGGCATGCGCCAACGTTGTTGGCCCAGAGACCAAGCTAAATGCTGCCACGATGCCGGTTTGATACAAGGCTTGATAGCCTTCGCCTAATGATCCTGCAATCGCAATGACAGGCACCCCTGCGGCTTGCGCAATTTTTGCAACGCCCATCGGTGTTTTTCCACTCAGCGTCTGAGCATCCATTCGACCCTCTCCAGTGATCACCAGTTGGGCACCCTCGATGGCATGCGCGAGTCCGCCGAGTTCTGCCACCACCTCGACGCCTGGTCGAAAAAGGGCGTGCATCCATGCGTGCGCAGCGAACCCCACCCCACCTGCGGCGCCAGCACCCGGTGCGTCACGATAGTCTTGACCCAGCGTCTTGGCACATACTGCTGCAAAATGACCTAAAGCACTGTCCAAGGTCTTGACTTGCTCGGGCGTTGCGCCTTTTTGAGGTCCAAAAATTGCTGAGGCACCCGAGAGACCACACAGCGGATTATTCACATCCGAGGCAATGATGAACTCAACTTGACTCAATCTCGGATCAAGGTGTGTACGATCAAGCTGAGCCAGTTGCGCAAGTGCAGCACCTCCTGAAGGTAGTTCATGACCCTGGTCGTCCAGGAGTGACAGTCCAAGCGCTTGAAGCATGCCCGCACCAGCGTCATTGGTCGCAGAGCCACCAAGACCCAGGACAATTTTTTCGGCTCCGAGTTCCAGTGCATGATGAATCAATTGCCCCACCCCAAAACTGCTTGCGTGCAAAGGATCTCGCTCAGAAAGTTCAATATGTTCGAGACCTGCAGCACACGCCATTTCAATGACGGCGACTTTGCCTGAAAGCCAGCCCCACTGTGCTTGAATGGGACGACCGAGCGCATCCTGAACGGTGTTGATTCGCCTTTCACCCTTAGTCGCAGCCAAAATCGCCTCAACCGTTCCCTCACCCCCATCCGCCATGGGAATGCAGATGCACTCAACGGTTGGCAAAGCGCGACGCAGTCCCTTCGCGATCGCTGCGGCCACAGCAGGTGCGCAGAGCGACTCTTTAAAAGAGTCAGGGGCAATGACAATTTTCATACGCTTAGGAAGCTGTCTTTTTTTGGATGAGTTCGATTTTGTAACCGTCTGGATCTTCAACAAAAGCGATCACGGTCGTGCCGTGTTTCATCGGACCTGCCTCGCGGGTGACTTTGCCACCTCGGGCGCGAACGAGATCGCAGGCTTCGTAGGCATTTTCCACGGAAAGTGCGATGTGACCATAGCCCGTTCCAAGATCATAGGAGGAGGTATCCCAGTTGTAGGTGAGTTCCAAGGTTGCACCTTCGCTTTCATCCCCATAGCCTACAAAGGTATTCGTAAAGCGACCACTAGGATATTCAGTGCTGCGCAGAACTCGCATGCCGAGCACTTTTGTGTAGAACTCAATCGATCGTTCGAGATTACCAACGCGAAGCATGGTGTGCAAAATTTTCATGGGAGGTCCTTAAAAGGAAAGTTGCGAATCTGACCGAGTGCTTGAATCATACCAATCGTCTGTTGAAGCAAATCAAAGTTCAGGAATATGGTTGGGTGTGTGATGTTTAAGCATTTTTTTGGCTTGCTGATAATCCGGATACAGCTGTTGCACTTCGGACCAGAAATCTTGACTGTGATTCATTTCTCGTAAATGGGCGAGCTCATGGGCGATCACATAGTCGATCACCATAGGTGAAAAATGGATCAGACGCCAATTGAGCATGATGTGACCATCGCTGGTGCAAGAGCCCCAGCGTGTCGCCGCGGACGACAAGCGCCAGCGACTAATGGACAGGCCTGTCTTATCAAGAAAGTACTTCAGACGTTGTTCAAACCATATCCGCGCGCGTCCCTGAAGCCAGGCTTGTGTCATGTCACGGATGCGATGGGTATCGGCATCATTGGGCAAGGGCAACCACAGGATTTGGCCGTGCTCGGGCGCATCCGCATTACCCTCAAAGTACGCGCTGCCGTGCGCGATATGCGCGCCAGGGGTGCCGCTGCGCAAGATGATTTTGCAGCCGAGGTAGGGGAGCTCTCCACCCGACTGCCAGCGTGTATGCGCCATCGCCAGTCGTTCCTTACGAGCTTGCCAGTCTTGAAGCTTGGCAAGAATCCACGGCATCTTTTCAATCACGGCTTCGTCGATCTGGGAAAGGGTGACCCAGTTGGGTGCTGTCACCCGCAGACCTTCGTCTTGAATCACAAAGCCAATACTGCGTCGACGTGAGCGCAACAAGCTAAAGCCAACGGCTTGATCGCCGTGCCGAACAATGCGCCATTTGGCACCCAGCGGAATGGTTTCAGGCGCCAGTGTCCAGCCCGGTTTTGGGCTGTCAGCATCTGAAAGCAAGAGCTCGAGTTGGCTCATAATTGTGTGGGGTATCGCTCTGGGTTCAGATGTTGCATTTCAGCTTCGATCCACGCTTGCACACGCTCATTGAGGGCTTCGGGGGTGAGGCCGACCGATTCAATGGCAGGACCAATGGAGACAGTGATACAACCAGGTTTTTTGATAAAGGCGTTACGCGGCCAGCATTCGCCCGCGTTCAGCGCGATAGGAATGACTGGTGCGCCAGTTCGAATGGCAAGCAAGGCGCCGCCCATTTTGAAGCGTCCAGTCTTACCAGGTGCGATCCGCGTCCCTTCGGGGAAGAGAATGGGCCAGCGTCCTTCGTCAAGTCGTTGTTGTCCGATTTTGACAACCTGTTCAAAGGCTTCGCTACCTTTGCTGCGGTCGATGGGGATCATGGCAAGCAGGGCGAGGCCCCAGCCAAAAAAGGGCACACGATGTAATTCGCGTTTGTAGACAAAACAGACTTCCCGCGGGAGGTAGGCGGGTAAGAATAAAGTTTCCCAAGCAGATTGGTGTTTCGATAGAACAATCGCGGGACCGTTGGGTAGGTTTTCCCAGCCCCGCACTTGCCAATGCACACCGCAAATGACTTTTGCGCCCCAGACCGCGAGTCTCGGCCAGCCCATGGTGAGCTTGTAACGCCAGTGCAGGGGCAGCGGTGACCACACCATGCAGGCAAACGCGTAGGGGATGACAGTCACCACCAAAAACAAGGTGTAGAACGTCGCACGTAAAGTGAGCAAAATTTTATTGGGCATGTGAGAGTATTTTTTCAACCGCTTCAGCGAGGTTTTGAACAACCTGCGTGTTGTCAGGAAGTTTCCCTTGTTGAAGGGTTTTGGGTCCATTACCAGTTTGCACGAGCCAGGGTCGACAGCCCGTGCTTGCACCCGCCTGGATGTCTCTCAAGGAGTCACCTACGGTTGGGACATCCGTGAGGTCAACATCGTAGCGCTGGGCGATATCGTGAAACAACCCGGGGAGAGGTTTTCGACACAGACAGCCATCATCGGGACCGTGAGGGCAGACAAAAAATGAATCCACCGCACCACTGAGTTGTGCAAGTTCTTTGCGTAGTTTGAGATGAATGGCGGTCAGCGCGGAAATATCAAATAAGCCCCGGGCTAAGCCGGATTGATTCGACGCGACCACAACAGTCCACCCTGCTTGATGTAGGCGCGCGATCGCCTGCAAGCTGCCAGGAATGGCATGCCATTCGTCCGGACCTTTGACATAGTCCGGACTGTCTTCGTTGATGACGCCGTCACGATCGAGGATGATGAGTTTCATGTTGCCAGTCTGGAAATGTCGGCGACTTGGTTCATCAATCGATGGAGCTGAGCAAGCAGTGCAAGCCGGTTTAGACGGACTGCCTGATCTTCAGCCATCACCATAATGTCATTAAAGAAAGCATCGACGGCCGTACGCGTTTGTGCCAAGGTTGCTAAGGCGGCTTTGTAGTCACCTGCGTCGAACTGTTGCTGCGCTATGGGTTCCACAGCAGCAATGCTTTGGGCGAGTGCCTGCTCAGCGGGCTCAGTCAAGAGCGCAAGATTCAATGCGGGCAGAGCTTCTTCGGTTTTTTTCAGCAGGTTACCCATCCGCTTGTTGGCGGCGGCCAAGCTCGCAGCGTCTGGACTGTGAGCGAAAGCCTCGGCGGCTGAAACGCGTGCGGGAATCTGATGCAAGGGAGGGGCGATGGCCAACACGGCTTCGACGGCATTACGATCATGCTGGGTGAAGAGCTGATTGCGTAAGCGCTCGATAATAAATGTCCTCACCTCGGTGACAGTATCGGTTTGTAGTGAGCCGAGCGTAAAGGTGTCTGCGCTTGCCTGCAAAAGTCCCTGGAGGGTGAGTGGACCTTCTTGTTGAATGTGCAGGACAGCACCGGCTGTGAGTTGCTCGAAAGCACTGATCAGGCCAAGTGCCGCACGTCGCAGGCCAAAGGGGTCGCGTTCGCCAGTGGGCGCGAGACCGATTACCCAGATACCCACAAGTGTTTCCGCACGCTCAGCCATAAACAACACTGTGGAGGTGAGGTGCGCTGTGGTGACAGGCGTATCAAGGCGAATGCGATATTGACCGGCGAGCGCCTCGACGACGCCATCCGACTCTTGATCTGCCCGAGCATAGTAGGCACCCATGATGCCTTGCAGCTCTGGAAACTCACCCACCATATTGGTGTTGAGATCAGCCTTGGCGAGCAGGGCCGCGCGTGAACATTCTTGGACATTCGCGCCAAGCGCTTGCGCTAACCACACGGCAATCTTTTGAACGCGGTGCGAGCGCTCAAGCTGAGTACCGAGTTTGTTGTGATAAACGATGGTGCTGAGAGTTTCAACACGCGCCGCAAGTGGTATTTTGCGATCTGTTTCAAAAAAGAACTCAGCATCGGCAAGACGCGGGCGGATGACGCGCTCATTGCCCTCAATGATCGCGACAGGTTTGTCGGTCGGCATATTGCTCACAATTAAAAATTGATTCGTGAGCTTGCCATTGGAGGGATCAAAGAGCGGGAAATATTTCTGATTGAGGCGCATGGTCAAAATCAGACATTCCTGTGGGACAGCAAGAAAACGTTGCTCGAAGGCGCCTATATAGACAACGGGTGCTTCGACCAAAGCGGTGACTTCATCGAGTAATGCCGCCACCTCTGGATCCTCGCCGAGCGACACACCCAACTGTTTCGCTTGCGTATCCAGTTGCGTCTGAATCTGCGCGCGCCGCTTGTCAAATGATGCCACCACATGACCAGTCTGGGCGAGCTCAGTTTCGTAACTGTCGGCGGTAGTAATGCTGAGTGGTCCTGGGTGTAAAAAACGATGCCCGTGCGTGATGCGTCCTGCCGTCAAGCCCAGAATCTCTGCGGGGATCACTGTGTCACCGAATAACGCGATCAAGCCATGTGCAGGACGCACAAATTTGACTGAGGTGTGTCCATCGGCCAATTGGTATTTCATGACTTTTGGAATGGGGAGTGCGGCGATAGTGGTCTCGATTGCAGCTTGCAAAACGTCGACAAGCTTGGCACCTGCGGCTGTTCCGCTCGCGACGAGATAGTCTTGTTTGCCATCGGACTCGCGTCCTAATTGATTCACGTCGAGTTGCTCCCAGCCCTTTGCTGCGAGTTTTTTAAGCAAGGCAGGTGTCGCGGCGCCCGTGGCGTCTAGGGCGATTTTGACGGGCATGAGCCTTTCAGAAAACGCCTGCTCGGGTGCCTCGTCCAAGACGTGGGTCAACCTAACCGCCATGTGTCGAGGTGAGGCAAACGGGACGATTGTGTTGTCTTTTCCAACTAGACCATGTTGAGCCAGCGCGGCGTAAAGACCCTCTGCAAACGCGTGTCCGAGTTTGGGTAAGGCTTTGGGTGGGAGCTCTTCGGTAAAGAGTTCAACAAGCAGGGGACGTATCATCATGACTGAGCCCCTTGTGCAGCGTGCAACATGGGGAAACCTAACTTTTCGCGTGATTCATAATAAGCCTGAGCGACAGCGCGGGACAGGTTACGGATACGTCCGATGTAGGCGGCACGCTCCGTCACGCTGATGGCACCGCGTGCATCGAGCATGTTGAAGGTATGGGCCGCTTTGAGCGTCGCTTCATACGCGGGCAGCGCCAGCGGGACTTCCATCAGACGCTTGGCCAAGGTCTCAAAATCCGTGAAATGTCTAAATAAAGTTTCGGCGTCTGAGTGCTCAAAGTTATAGGTGGACTGTTCGACTTCGTTTTGGTGAAAAACGTCGCGATACAGTACCCGTCCGTTCGGGCCGTCTGTCCAGACCAGGTCGTAGACGCTTTCAACGCCTTGCAGGTACATCGCCAGGCGTTCAAGGCCGTAGGTGATTTCTCCTGTAGTGGGTGTGCAATCTAAGCCGCCGACTTGTTGGAAATACGTGAACTGGGTGACTTCCATGCCGTTGAGCCAGACTTCCCAGCCAAGCCCCCAGGCACCGAGGGTAGGATTTTCCCAGTCATCCTCGACAAAGCGGACGTCGTGCTCGGTGGGGCGGATCCCCAGCGCTTCGAGCGAGCCAATATAGAGGTCCAAGATGTTCGGTGGTGCGGGCTTGAGCACCACTTGGTATTGATAATAGTGCTGCAGACGGTTTGGATTTTCGCCATAACGTCCGTCTTTAGGGCGTCGCGAGGGCTGCACATAGGCTGCGCGCCAGGGCTCGGGACCGATTGCCCGCAAAAAGGTCGCAGTATGCGAGGTGCCCGCACCGACCTCCATGTCATAGGGTTGAAGCAGGGCACAACCCTGCTGATCCCAATACTCTTGCAAGCGCAGGATAATTTGCTGAAAAGTGATCATGAAAATTTGAAGGCAATAAGGGCGAAATAAGGCTGCATTTTAGCTTGGGGGCGGGGTGTATGGTGACGCGGTGGGTGTTCTAAAGACTGTTTGGGCGCGAATCGCCTATGATTTAATGAATCTAGTTGTTTTTATCGAATATTTTGCTTTTTTTCTCTAAGGAACACCCATGTCCAATTTGGTTAGCGTGGATTTCACAGACGGTATCCTGATTATTACGATCAATCGCCCTGAGGCACGCAATGCCATCAGTTATGACACCGCGCAGCAGCTTTCGGCAGCTTTTGACGAAATGGATGCGCGCGAGGATGTTCGAATCGGTATTTTGACCGGTGCCGGTGGGACGTTTAGCTCAGGCATGGACTTAAAGGACTTTGCCAAGACGCGTAAACGTTCAGCAGTCGAAGGCAAGGGCTTTGGGGGGCTCAATGAAGCCCCTCCAAAAAAACCGCTGATCGCAGCCGTCGAAGGCTATGCGGTGGCAGGTGGGTTTGAAATGGTGCTGGCCTGCGATCTGATTGTGGCCGCTAACAATGCGAATTTTGGTTTGCCCGAGGTCAAGCGCGGTTTGGTCGCAGGCGCCGGTGGTCTAGTGCGTTTGCCCCGACAGATTCCTTATCACATCGCCATGGAGGTCTTGCTGACGGGCGATATGCTGTCGGCTGAGCGTGCCCATCAGTTTGGGCTTGTCAATGTGATGACCGATCCCGGTCAGGCTTTATCTGAGGCGATCAAGCTGGCACGCCGAATCTGCGAAAATGGCCCCTTAGCGATTCAGACAGTGAAGCACGTTGTAAACAAAGGACTGGATTTTCCTGCTGCCGATATGTTTAATCTGCAGCGTCCTTTGATCGAACACATTTTTATGTCCGAAGACGCCAAAGAAGGCGCGACGGCCTTTGCGGAAAAGCGCAAGCCCGTTTGGCAAAGCAAATAAATTTATTTTCAGTCTTTAATTTTTTATATTGTTCAATCGTTTTCATACATCGAAACACAGATAGGGTTCGCCATGTCCATCACTATTCAAGAAGAAGATTTCGTCAGTTCGATTGCCGATGCGATCCAGTTCATCAGCTACTACCATCCTGCTGACTACATCAAGCACCTAGCCCGGGCCTATGAGCGTGAGGAAAGTCCTGCGGCCAAGGATGCGATTGCGCAGATTTTGACAAATTCGCGCATGAGTGCAGAGGGACGTCGACCGATTTGTCAGGATACTGGGATCGTCAACGTCTTTTTGAAAATCGGTATGGACGTGCGTTTTAACTCCAAATTGAGCATCCAAGAGTTGTGCGACAAAGGTGTTAGCCGTGGATATCTCAATCCTGAGAACCCCTTGCGTGCGTCGGTGTTGGATGATCCTATTTTCTTGCGTAAAAATACCAAGGACAACACGCCCTGTATCGTCAATGTCGAACTGGTTCAGGGCGACACTGTGGACGTGCAGGTTGCAGCCAAAGGCGGCGGCTCGGAAAACAAGTCCAAACTCGCCATGTTGAATCCCAACGATTCGATCGTGGACTGGGTCTTGAAGACTGTGCCAACGATGGGAGCGGGCTGGTGTCCTCCTGGCATGCTCGGCATTGGCGTGGGTGGCACAGCAGAAAAGGCCGTACTGATGGCCAAGCACTCGTTGATGCAAGATTTGGATATGTACGAGCTGCTTGAGCGCGGTCCTAGCAACAAGCTCGAAGAGTTACGGATTGAGATTTATCAAAAGGTCAACGCGCTCGGCATTGGTGCACAGGGTTTGGGTGGTTTGACGACAGTGCTGGATGTCAAAATCGAGACCTTTGCGACGCATGCGGCCTCTTTCCCTGTTGCCATGATTCCAAACTGTGCGGCGACGCGCCATGCGCATTTTGTTTTGGATGGTTCAGGTCCTGCTCATCTGCATCGTCCTTCGTTGTCAGATTGGCCGGATGTGCATTGGGCGCCTGACTACAAGTCGTCGAAGCAAGTGGATCTCAACACGCTGACGCGCGAAGAAGTTGCTAGCTGGAAACCAGGTCAAACCTTGTTGCTTAACGGAAAAATGCTGACGGGTCGCGATGCGGCTCACAAGCGCATTCAGGATATGTTGGCCAAGGGTGAGCCTTTGCCGGTCGATTTCCACGGCAAGATGATTTATTACGTGGGTCCTGTGGATCCTGTTGGTGATGAGGTGGTGGGGCCTGCTGGTCCGACAACGTCGACACGGATGGATAAGTTCACTGACATGATGTTGGAAAAGACGGGCTTGTTTGCGATGATTGGTAAGGCTGAGCGTGGTCCTGCAACAGTTGATTCGATTCGTAAGCACCAGTCGGCGTATTTGATGGCGGTGGGTGGGGCGGCTTACTTGGTCTCTAAAGCGATTCGTGGCGCTAAGGTGATTGGTTTTGCAGATCTGGGTATGGAGGCGATCTATGAGTTTGATGTTGTGGATATGCCTGTGACGGTGGCGGTTGATTCTAAGGGTACCTCGGTGCATACGACGGGGCCAAAAGAGTGGTCAGCCAAAATCGCAGGTATTCCTGTGGTGGTAGGTTAAAGAACGTTGATAGGTTGAGGCCACGCGGCGTCTAGCCCTCAGGCGCGCTGGCTTTCTCGGCCTGCTCCGCAGGCTGCCCTCAGGCCCTTTGCTTTGACGGAGACGACCCCTAACTCGCTTCGCTCAGACAGGGGGTCGTCTTTTTCCGTCAATGCTGCAGGGCTTCGGCTCGATAGACAGCGCGCCTGAGGGCTAGACGCCGCGTGGTTTTGCATCATTCAAGCGCTCAAAGCGTTCGACCTAGCAACTCCTTTAAAATTTCCTCAGTATGTTGCCCCAGCATAGGTGCTGCCCGGTTGTACTGAACGGGCGTTGCCGAAAAATTCATCGGGCTGGCTGTCGTGGGTGAAGTGCCACCGGTTGGGTGTGGAATATTTTTCCAGATTTCACGTGCTTTGACCTGTGGGTGATCAAACACCTGATCAATCGTTTGAATCGGACCACAGGGGACACCGACCGCTTCAAGCTTTGCGATCCATTCATCGCGTTTACCTTTCGCCATGATTTTTTCCAAAACTGGAATCAACTCACTACGGTGAACGATACGCTGACGATTAGTCACAAACTTTGGATCGGTTCCATGCTCGGGGATGCCGATTGCGCCGCAAAAGGAACGGTATTGTGAGTCGTTACCGACCGCGACGATCATGAAACCATCCGACGTCTTGAATACTTGATAAGGCACCACGTTTTGATGGGCATTACCTGCGCGGACGGGCGCTTGTCCGGTTGTCATGTAATTCAAGTTTTGATTGGCTAACATTGAAATGTGACAATCAAGCAGGGCAATATCGAGATGCTGACCCAAGCCGCTGTGGTTGCGTTCTTGGAGCGCTGCAAGAATGCCTACTGACGCATACATGCCTGTGATGATGTCGGTCACGGCAACGCCCGCCTTTTGCGGACCTCCGCCTGGCAGGTCATCACGCTCTCCCGTGATGCTCATCAGACCGCCCATGCCTTGAATCATAAAGTCGTATCCAGGGCGTTCTGCGTAGGGGCCTGTCTGTCCAAAACCCGTAATGGAGCAATAAATCAGGCTTGGGTATGCGTCCTTCATGCTCTCGTAGTCGAGACCATATTGCTTGAGGCCGCCTACCTTGAAGTTTTCAACCAAGATGTCGCAATGTTTTGCGAGTTCTTTGACGAGTTTGATTCCTTCGGGACTCGCGAGATCAATTTCAATTGAACGCTTGTTGCGGTTGGTGCTAATGTAGTAAGCAGCTTCGGTGGTGTCGTTGCCGTCCTGATCCTTGAGAAACGGTGGACCCCAGGCGCGCGTATCGTCACCCAACTTGGGGCGCTCGACTTTAATCACATCTGCGCCCAAGTCTGCAAGGTTTTGCGTGCACCAAGGGCCTGCTAAAACGCGTGACAGATCAAGGACCCGAATCCCCGCGAGTGGCGCACGACGTGCATGAGGATTTTGCTGCTTTACATCTTGGGTCATGCTTTGATTCCTGCGTAGCCATGGCTTAAAACAACAATGTCGCGTTCTGCGACCTTCGCCCTGAAGCGTACAGCATCCTGACCCTCGCGCCAAATCTCACACACCAAGGTTTCGCCAGGAAACACAGGCGAGGAAAAACGGGTGTGTAAAGCAGTGAGTCGGGTTGCATCGTTATCGCAGGCGGCTTGCACGATCGCGCGTGCCGCGACACCATAGGTGCACAAGCCGTGGAGAATGGGACGTGGGAAGCCCGCACGCTCTGCGACAGCGGGGTCGGCATGCAAGGGGTTGTTATCTGCACACAAGCGGTAAATCAACGCTGCCTGGGGGAGTGTAGGCAAAGAGCAGGTCATGTCTGGGGCACGGTCTGGCGTCGCCTCAAGCGCTGGGGGGCTCTCGTCGGAGTGACTCAGACCTCCATCACCGCGACAAAAAGTCGTTGAACCAATTGTGACGAGATGATTGCCGTCACCGTCATGCAAGGTACGCTCAGATAAAACCAGCGCACCCTTGTCAGCCCCTTTGTCGATCACATGCGTAATACGCGAGCGACCAATGACGCGCCCCGAGGCAGGTAAGGGTCTGTGAATCGTCAGGCGCTGCTCACCATGAACCAGTTTGACCCAGTTGATGCCAGCTTTTGGATCTTTCATCCAGAAGCCGGGATAACCGAGCACAACGGCCATGGTGGGAAAGGCCTGCATATCCTGCTCGTAGACGTATTTCAAATGATTTGGATTGGTCGGCTCCTGACCAAAACCAATACCGAGCGCATACAAGATACTGTCGTTTTCAGTATAGGTACGGTCGACTTCAGGGAAGACCCAATTTTTAATCAGTTGATAGTCCATGATCAGATTGGATCCCAGTCGATGGCGTCAGGTGAGCGCTCAAGCGCCATAAAGTGATGGCGCATGGCGGGTGCAGCGATTTCGGCGATCGCTTCCGGTGTCCAACCTGTGCTCATGTGCACAGAGCGAATCGGGCGTGGCTGACTGAACAACATAATTTCGTTGGCACGCACGCCGAAAATTTGACCCGTCACTTCCTTCGCTTGGTCACTGCCAAGGTACACGGCCATGGGCGCGATTTTATTAGCTTCCATTTTCTGCAATTTGGTGACGCGCGCTTTTTCCTCGTCGGTATTGGCGGGAATGGAGCTCGTCATCCGACTCCAGGCAAAAGGGGCGATGCAATTGGAGCGAACGTTGTAACGTTGCATGTCCAAGGCGATGGACTTGGATAGCGCTGCAATACCCAGCTTAGCTGCTGAGTAGTTGGCTTGACCTAAGTTGCCGATCAAACCTGACGTCGAGGTCATGTGCACGAATGCACCCGACTCTTGTTCACGATAGTAGTTAGCTGCCGCGCGGCTGACAAAAAATGTGCCGTTGAGGTGCACGTCAATGACTTGCGTCCATTCCTCTTCGCTCATTTTGTGAAACACGCGGTCACGCAAGTTGCCTGCATTGTTCACCACAATATCAATGCGTCCAAAATTTTGCACAGCTGTTTCAATAATGTTGTGAGCGCTGACGCGTGTTGCAACGCTGTCGGTGTTGGGAACAGCTTGACCGCCTGCTTTGATGATTTCGTCGGCAACCTGTTGAGCTGGACCTGCGCCTGAGCCTTCACCCGCGAGGCTTGCACCAATGTCGTTCACTACAACTTTTGCTCCAGCTGCAGCCATTGCGAGCGCAATGCCGCGCCCGATTCCGCCGCCTGCTCCTGTGACGACAACCACTTTTCCTTCCAGCATTCCACTCATCAACAGCTCCATTCAATTAAGTTAAATACGAATTTTTAATTATCTGAATCGATTATTGATTCGAGTAGATATTCCCTTTTGTAATCACGTCTTCCCACATTTTGTAATCCCTGTCGATCGTGGTGCTCAGGGACTTAGCATTACCTTGGTCGAGTGAGTAACCGCCTGCTTCCATCGCTTTGATGAAATCAGGATTGCGCTTGACGGCCTCTACAGCAGAGGTCAACTTGGACACGATCGGTTGGGGAATACTTTTAGGACCAATGACAGCAAACCAGCCTAACACTTCATAATCAGCGATGCCGGCTTCGATCATCGTGGGAATGTCTGGCATGCTTGGATTACGCTGTTTTGAGGTCACCGCCAGACCACGTGCTTTGCCGCTATCGATAAAGGCTTTGCCAGTGCTGGTGATGTCGAACATAAACGTGACTTTTCCACCGAGCACATCCACCATGGCCGGTGCGTTACCTTTATAGGGAACATGCAGCATTTCTGTTTTGGTGGATTGCTTCAGTAACTCGGCGGACAAATGATTGGAGCCGCCAAATCCAGCTGAACCAAAACTCACCTTTTCAGGATTTTTGCGTGCATAGTCCACGAGTTCGCTGACAGATTTTGCAGGAATCTGTGGGCCGATTAACAGCACGTTTGAAAAGTTCACGACTGGGCTAATCAACGTAAAGTCGGTGCGTGGGTTAAACAGCTTACTGCGCTGAACAATCGGTGAAATAGTCAAGCTAGGGCTTGCCACAAAATTAAGCGTATATCCGTCTGGCGTTGCTTTCGCTGTTGTGTCCGCACCAATCACACCGCTCGCGCCCGCTTTATTTTCAATCACAACGGTTTGCTTGAGCTCATCGCCTAAAAAGCGTGCAAAGACACGACCTGTCGTATCGACAGGACCGCCTGGCGCATATCCGACGATGAGTTTGATTGGGCGGTCTGGCCAATTGGCCTGGGCCAATGCTGAGGTCGCGGCGCCCAATGTTAGTGTCACACCACACACGATTTGCAAGGCTTGAGCGATGGTGGTTTTAAAAAGTTTTGATTTCATTTTGTCTCCTCAATATTATTAGTTAATTTTTGCGCCAGACTCTTTAACGGCTTTATTCCATTTTGCAAGCTCGGCATCAATATGCTGACCAAAAGCTGCTGGCGTTGATCCCACCATTTCATAGCCATTGTCATTGAGTTGTGCCTTGATCTTTGGATCTGCGGCGACGTCTGCAAAGGCTTGACTCAAGGTATTGACGATTGCGGCCGGGGTGCCAGCGGGGGCGAGAATACCGTACCAAACGTTGACTTCAAAGCCCGGAAGCGTTTCTGCGACGGTTGGGACATCAGGCAAGATGGAGGCACGTTTCGCGCCTGTGACTGCGATGGCTTTGAGTTTGCCAGTCTTGACTTGTTGATAAGAGGTCGAAATACTGTCAAACATAAAGTTGACTTCATTGCCAAGCATTGCAATGACGGCAGGACCGCTACCCTTATAGGGAATGTGTGTCATCTGGGTGCCCGTCTGTGACTTAAACAACTCAACAGCGAGATGACTGGTGTTACCGTTGCCTGCCGAGGCATAGGACAATTTGTCTGGATTTTTCTTAGCCAAATCGATCAACTCAGGAATCGTGTTGGCAGGTGTTGCAAGCGGCGCAGCGACCAAAAGTGGCAGCGTGGCGACGAGTGAGACGGGCGCAAAGTCCTTGCGCGTGTCGTAAGGCAGGGATGGGTAGAGCGCATCATTAATGGCGTGGGCAGTCAGGACCAGTATGAGGGTATTTCCATCAGGTTTGGCTCGAGCCAATGCTTGAGTCGCAATCGTGCCACCTGCACCAGCCTTGTAATCTAGCACGATTGCGCGGCCGAGCTTCTTTTGAAGCTCAGGCAACATGGGGCGTGCCAACATGTCTGCACTGCCGCCGGGTGGGTAGGGAATAATGAGTGTAAGGGGTTGGCTTGATGTACTTTGTGACCAGGCAAGGCTGTGCGCGACAAGTGTCGCTGCACCCAAAGCAAGCGTAAGTCCTAATGAGAATTTACTATTCATCTTTCATCTCCTCGATTCACAGAGCTCGATTGAAACTCTGTATGGGTGGACGTGTACCCGTCCTGGATCCCTATATTGTCATTGAACCGGTCTTAATCGCTATTCATGACTACCCGTAGGTGGGGTGACCCTGCGCATCACGGCGAATGACCGACAGCTTGGCACTTGGCTTAAGCGGTGCGCCGGTCTTTTGCTGCAGAGCCTCTATAGAAAGACCCTCAATGATGGCGCGTACCTCAAACCCCCCAGAGGTCACATCAATAATCGCGAGGTCAGTGTAGACATAATCGACTACGCCTGCGCCAGTCAGAGGGTAAGTGCATTGTGTCATGAGCTTGGGTGTTTGATCTTTCGCTACATGCTCCATCATCACGATGACATGACGTGCACCAATCGCTAAGTCCATCGCACCACCAATTGCGGCGATTGCATCGGGTCCGGAGGTGATCCAGTTCGCGAGATCGCCATTCGCCGCAACTTGAAAACCACCAAGGACGGAGTAGTCAAGGTGACCGCCGCGCATCATGGCAAATGACACAGTGTGTTCGGTAATAGAACCACCGGCCAGCAGTGTCACGGGTATCCGGCTTGCGTTAATGAGATCCAGATCAATTTCATCACCGATTGCGGCGCGGCCCATACCTAAAATGCCATTTTCGCTGTGCAGCAAAATCTCGCGGTCTTTGGGTAAGTGGTCAGCGACTTGAGTTGGCATGCCGATCCCAAGATTGACCACGGAACCATCCGGAAAATCATGGGCGACGAGATAAGAAATCTCTGCGCGTGAAAGCGGTTTAAACGTGTTGGCTGCGGCTGTGCTCATCGCTCGCCTCCGATTGCAACAACAGATTGAACAAAAATACCGGGTGTCATGACATGTTCAGGGGCAAGTTCGCCAAGTTGCACAATCCGATTGACCTGAGCGATGGTATGCCTGGCGGCCATGCACATCACCGGTCCAAAGTTACGAGCAGCCCACCGATAGTTGAGGTTTCCCCAGCGGTCACCGAGGTGTGCACGAATCAGTGCAAAGTCTGCTGAAAGGGGCTGTTCAAGGATGTAGCCCTTGCCGTCAATCACGCGCTGTTCTTTTCCTTCAGCAATCAGCGTGCCGTAACCAGTTGGAGTAAAAAAGGGGCCAAGTCCTGCTCCCGCAGCACGTAAACGCTCAGCGAGCGTACCCTGCGGCATGCACTCGAGCTCGACTTGCCCTGAGCGGTAAGCATTTGCAAATACATCTGAGTTGGCGGGGCGTGGATGAGAGCAAACGATTTTGCGTACTCTTCCTGCTTTGATCAGCCCCGCGATCCCTGTTTCGTGGGTGCCCGCGTTATTGCTGATGATCGTGAGTTCGCGAAGGCCTTTATCCATGACGGCGCTCATGAGTTCAAAAGGGATGCCTGCATCACCAAAACCGCTCACCATGATGGCAGCACCGTCTCTGATTGGTTCGATCGCCTCTTGCAAGGAGGCTTTGACTTTATCGAGCATGCTGGCTCCATGTGAGGCATAAAGCTAAAAATGACGCAAAGGCGTCGTGTGTTAGGGTTTTCATCAGTATGGGGCTGTCTCTTGAATTTGAATATTTTTTGAATTGTAGGGCGATTTTGACGGCTTGGAGGCCGCGAGGGATTTTCACTTGCGGAATGCGGACTTCCAAAATGACAGACGGATTCCCTGCGGGGGGGCGTTAAGATATCGAACATAGGAGAACACTCATGGATCTGACTTGGACCCCCGAAGAACGCGCCTTTCGCGAAGAGGTGCGTGCATTTGTGACGGCAAAACTACCGGCCGATTTGCGTGCAAAATCTTTTGCCCATCAACGCATCAAGCGCGATGACTATTTGCGCTGGCATCGCATCCTTGCGGAGCACGGCTGGGGAGCGCCAAGTTGGCCAAAAGAATACGGCGGCACTGGCTGGAATGCCGTTCAGCGCATGATCTTTGAAATTGAGAGTTTCAAAGCCGGTGCGCCCCGACTGTTGCCTTTTGGCCTCAGTATGATCGGCCCTGTGTTGATGAAATACGGCTCCGAGGCACAAAAGGATCGCTTTCTTTCACGCATGATTAGTGTGGATGATTGGTGGTGTCAAGGCTATTCAGAGCCTGGTTCTGGCTCCGATTTAGCCTCGCTCAAAACCCGTGCTGAACGCGTGGGTGACCGCTACATTATTAACGGACAGAAAACCTGGACGACGTTGGCGCATTATGCTGACTGGATGTTTTGTCTGGCACGTACCGACCCAACCGCTAAGGCGCAGCGCGGCATTTCTATGATTCTGATTGATATGCGCCAGCCGGGTGTTCAAGTCAGACCCATCAAAACATTGGACGGTGGAACAGAGGTCAACGAGGTCTGGCTTGAAAATGTCGAGGCACCGCTTGAAAATCTCGTCGGTGAAGAAAACAACGGCTGGACCTATGCCAAGTATTTGTTGGGCCATGAGCGCAGCGGAATTGCTGGAATTGGTCACTGCCATCGCGAGTTAGCCATCCTGAAATCGCTCGCTGAACGGACAATGGCGAGCGGTGAGTCGCTGAGTCTGAGCTCACGCGTTCGAGACAGTATCAACCGTGTAGAGGCGCAAGTGTTAGCCCTTGAAATGATGGTCTTGCGGGTGGCGGCGGATGAGTCAACCGATCCGGGACCAAAAGCATCTATTTTAAAAATTCGTGGTTCTGAGCTTCAGATGGAGCTCGCAAAACTGCAGATGCAGGTTGCAGGCTCTGATGCATGGCCTTACGACCCGGAGTGGATGTTGGCGGAGTCAGAGTTTCATGGTCCGGGTCCGGAGTATTCGGCGGCTGCAGCAGCGGCCTATTTCGACATGCGCAAGACAGCCATTTACGGTGGAACCAACGAGGTTCAGAAAGGCATCATCGCCAAGCAAATTATCGGGGTCTAGGACACATCATGGATTTTTCATATTCAGTAGAACAACGGATGTTGACAGACAGTATGCACCGTTTAATTGCAGACAATTGGACGCGACCCAAGCGCCGTGCGCGCCAAGACAGCGGCAAGCTTGATGTTTCCGCTTGGGATAGTTTGGTTGAGCTTGGTATAGGGGGGCTGTTAGTCCCCGAGCAGTTTGGTGGTTTTGGTGAGACCCCTGCAACCATGCTCGCGGTGCATCAAGAGCTCGGACGCGGCTTGGTCAGCGAGCCCGTCATCTCCAGTGCAGTGATGGGCGTCACTTTGCTTGCGCAAAGTAATAACCAAGCGCTTAAACAGCAATGGCTGTCCGCGCATGCAGAAGGTGAGGCCATTCTTGCTGTGGCATGGCAAGAAGAAGGCGAGCGCGATGCCCAACGTCCTCTGAGTACGCGCGCTTCTGAGCATCAGGGCGGCTATCAATTGGATGGTAAAAAAATTCTAGTCTGGCATGCGGCCGGGTCAGATGCTTTGCTTGTCTCCGTTGTGCTTGAGGGTGAAACGGCCGTGCTGCTCGTCCCAACCCATACGGCGGGTGTATCGATCGCGGATTACCCCACCTTTGATGGTTCACGTGCCGCGACCGTTACCTTTGAGCGCGTCGTCGTGCCCGTTGAAAATCTGGTTGCAAAAGGTGTACTGGCGCAAACCTCGCTCACAATGGCACTGGACTTTGGCATCGTGGCACTGTGCGCGCAAGCGTGTGGTGCAATGGCGTATCTGAGTGACAGTACGATTCAATATCTGAAAACACGCACGCAATTTGGACAGCCATTGGCTAACTTTCAGGTCTTACAACACCGCTTAGGCGAGATGTTGATTCAGTCCGAGATGGGCTTGTCGATGACCTATGTGGCGGCGATCGCGCTCAGCGAACCAGATGCGCGTCAACGCAGTCGCACTGTATCCATGGCTAAAGTTGAAGTGGCTGCCGCTGCGCGTTTTGTGGGCGAGGCTTCAGTGCAGTCTCATGGCGGCATGGGTGTGACAGACGAACTTGAGGTCGGCGATTACTTTAAACGCCTGACCTATCTTGACTTGTTGCTTGGCGATACCAACTATCACTTACAACGCATGCAAGATCTTGATGCTTAACAAAAGGAAGTGAAGAGATGTCGACAACAGATTTAAATGCTTGGCTAGGCAAGTCGCAAACCGTCGTGGATCGGATGGATCCTGGTCACGCTGCCTGTGTTGCGGCAACCTTAGGCGAACCGACCCCGTCCGTTGGCCAAGCGCTTCCACAGCTTTGGCATTGGGCTTTCTTTCTGGAAACGGTGCCAATCGCGCAAACCGGTCTCGACGGTCATCCCGCGCGTGGCAGCTTTTTGCCTCCTGCAGATAATCGTAATCGTATGTGGGCAGGCGGTCGTGTGTCTTTTAACGCAGGTTTGCGTGTTGGCATCGAAGCGCACAAGACGTCTACCGTCTTGGCGATCAAAGAAAAGCAAGGCCGCACTGGCTCTTTGTTATTTGTGACGGTCAAACACGACATCGTCCAAGACGGCACGCTTGTCATCAGTGAGGAGCAGGATATTGTTTATCGCGAACCCAGTCCTCCAAAGCTCCAGGGTACAGAGCCTGCACCAGCGGCACAATGGAGCGAGTCTGTTGACCCAAGTCCTGTGCTGTTGTTTAGATACTCTGCGGTGACCTTTAACAGTCACCGCATTCATTACGATCACCCCTATGTGACGCAGACCGAAGGTTATCCGGGACTTGTGATTCATGGTCCGTTGATCGCGACGCTGATGTGCAGGGCGTTCGTCAGGGCAAATCCTGCCGCGCAAGTCCGTCATCTGGCTTATCGCGGTCTACGCCCTCTGATTGCGCCGACACCATTTTCTGTTGCTGGCTTGATTGATGCGCCGGGTGAAGCCAAACTATGGGCTGAGCAAGAGGGTACGCTCGCCCACCAAGCAGAACTGAGGTTTGAAGTATGATAAAAGCTGGACCACGCCCACTTGATGGGATCACTGTTGTCAGTCTTGAGCATGCGATTGCTGCACCGTTTTGTACGCGTCAACTCGCGGATAATGGCGCGCGCGTCATCAAGGTTGAGCGACCGGGTGTTGGCGATTTTGCGCGCAAGTACGATGAGCGCACGCGCGGGATGGCTTCGCACTTTGTTTGGACCAATCGCTCCAAAGAAAGTTTGACCTTAGATCTCAAGCATGAGGATGCAGGCCCAATTTTGAATGAACTCCTGGCTGAGGCCGATGTACTCGTTCAAAACCTGGCACCTGGTGCTGCTGCGCGCATGGGTTTGTCTTTTGAGGCTTTACATGTACGTTTTCCCAAACTGATTGTGTGCGACATTTCAGGTTACGGCCAAGGCGGTCCTTACGAGACCAAGAAAGCGTATGACTTGCTGATTCAAAGTGAAAGCGGCTTTATTTCTGTGACAGGCTCGCCCGATGCGCCCGCCAAAGCAGGCTGTTCGATTGCTGATATTGCAGCCGGTTCTTATGCCTATTCCAGTATTTTGAATGCCTTGCTGCTGCGTCACAAGACGGGCTTGGGCAGTCATCTCGATGTGTCGATGCTTGAGAGTATGGTGGAGTGGATGAGTTTTCCGCTCTATTACGCGTTCGAGGGACAGTCACCACCGCCACGCGCTGGCGCTGCACATGCAACGATTTACCCTTATGGTCCCTTTCCAGTGGGTGATGGTAGCAACGTAATGCTGGGTCTGCAAAACGAGCGCGAGTGGCAGATCTTTTGTGAAAAAGTCTTGAATCAACCTGCTTTGGCGAAAGATCCACGCTATGACTCAACGTCAAAGCGCGTTGCAAATCGCGATGGCTTGCGGGGTTTAATTGTTGGTGCGTTTGCCAAGATGACGATTGATGAAGTGATTGAGGCCTTGGAAAAAGCGCAAATTGCTAACGCACGCGTCAATGAAATGAAAGATGTGTGGGCACATCCGCAGCTCAAAGCACGGCAGCGTTGGACAGAGGTGCAGACCCCAGTGGGTGCGTTGCCGGCCTTGCTTCCTCCTGCAACGAGTAGCGCTTTTGACGCACGGATGGATCCCATTCCAGCTATTGGTGAGCACACGCTCGCGATTCTCAAATCCTTGGGCGTAAGCGACGAGATCATCGCCAAGCTTGAGGCGGCCAAAGCGATTTAAAGCACAAGCGTTCTAACGCGACAGCGGCCAGAGTTTCTGGTCGCTGCATTGCGCGAGCAGAGTATGGAGCTTGCCTTGCTGGAGTACGAGATCTGGCGCGAGTTCACTAAGTGGTCTTAAAACAAACGCTCTTTCATGCATACGTGGATGGGGCAGTGTGAGTCTCGGTGTTTCCATCGTGACACCTTCATACAAGAGTAAATCAAGATCCAAGGTCCGTGGCGCGTTACGATACGGCCGTTCTCGTCCGTACGCCTGTTCAATAGATTGCAGTGCGACCAGCAAGGGTAAGGGCGCAAGAGTCGTTTGAATCTGAGCGACGGTATTGACAAAGGTCGGACCCTGCGCATCGACGGGATCGCTGCCATACAGTGGCGCAACGCTCAAGGAATCAATACCTTGGGTCTCTCTCAATGCCTTAAGTGCATGCACGATCGTCTCGCGTGCATCTCCGAGATTTGCACCCAGTCCGATCCATGCGCGCACAGACATTTTTGGCAGGCCTAACTTTGGTCAGACGACGATGGCTGCTCGCCCGCGCTGGTAGGGCTACGCTTACGGCGACGGGTTCGCGCGCGCGGTCTGGCCGAACTCGTCTCGCGCGGCAGCTTGCTCAAGTCTTCAAGCATTTCTGCGCGACCTGCATCGTCAGCATTTGCAAGGTCCATCCACCATTGTGCCAGCACGCTATCAAACTGATGCGAGGCAGCTCGTAATTGTAGAAAATCTACTGCAGCTCTAAACCGAGGTTGTTCGAACATACGCCAGATCGACCTAGGCAAACGCTTTTCAAAGCGTGGCTGCATAAACCAGATCTCGCGCATATCCGCACTGAAGCGTTTTTGAATAGCGAGTTTTTCGGTTTGCTCGTCAAGCACAGAATCCGCTGCTTCCATGAGTGCCTGAATGGATGGTTCGCCTGCGGCAATACGCATTTGCCAGCGAACATCGACCTGATACCAGAGAAGCGCAGCAAACAAAAAGCTCGGACTGACAGTTTTGCCACTGCGGATACGCTGATCAGTGCGTTCAAGAGCGAGCTCGATAAACGCTTCGCCACTTGGCTGTTCAAGCACAACGTCCAGTAAAGGCAAGATCCCTTGATGCAGACCATCCTGTCGTAATTGTGTCAAACATTCCATTGCTTGACCACAGGTTAGCAACTTGAGCATCTCATCAAACAATCGTGACGCTGGAACGTTTTCAATGAGCTCTGCCATTGAAGCCAAAGGCTCTTTGGTCTCTGACTCAATCTTACCTTTCAGCTTGACCGCAAAGCGCACGGCACGCAGCATGCGGACCGGATCTTCGCGATAGCGCGTACGTGGATCTCCAATCATGCGGATCAAGCGATGTTTAAGATCGTCGACACCATTGTGATAATCGATGACCTCTTCAGTCGTTGGATCGTAGTACAGCGCATTAATGGTGAAATCTCGCCGCGCAGCATCTTGCGCGTGAGTACCAAACTCGTTGTCGCGCAAAATACGGCCGTGCCCGTCAGTAGATTCTGATTCTGAGGCGGGCGCTCGAAAGGTCGATGTTTCAATAATTTCCTGGCCAAAGACCACATGCACCAGTTGAAAACGTCGACCGATAATGCGCGCACGCCTGAACAAGGGTCGAATTTGTTCTGGGGTGGCGTTGGTCGCGACGTCAAAGTCTTTGGGCTCGAGTCCAACAATCAGATCTCGAACGGCGCCACCGACGATATAAGCTTGGTAGCCTTCGTGTTGCAACACCTCGCAAACCTTGATGGCATGACGCGACACGATGCGACGATCAATACCATGCTTATCTTTGCTGATTCGTCGCAAGCCCTGTGATCTTTGGCCAAACAGCTGGCCAACAAAGCGTTTAATAGTATCTGTCAGCATCAGGATTTATCGTCGGCGAGCGTGTTGAAAAGATTGAGTACAGACCAATTGCGTTGTTGTGCAATAGCCAGCAGGCTCTGACTTGGGTTTGTCACGATGGGATGCGTGACAACTTCGAGGAGGGGGAGATCATTGATGGAATCACTGTAAAAAAACGACGCTTCAAAGTCTTGCAGTCGCTTATTCATACTTTCGAGCCAACTGTTAACGCGCAGGACTTTGCCGTGCTTAAAGCTCGGAGTGCCTAAAATTTTGCCTGTGTAGCGGCCGGCAATGTACTCGGGATCGGTAGCGATCAGTGTGGGTACACCAAACGCGCGAGCGATGGGTGCGGTGATAAAACTGTTAGTCGCCGTGACTACCGCACAGAGATCGCCCGCTGCGAGGTGCTTTTGAACGAGCTCAATCGCCGCTTGAGTCAAGGCTGGCCGAATCACCTTTTGCATAAACTCTTCGTGCCAGACGGCAAGCAAGTGAGGTGGGTGTGCTGCCAACAAACCTAGCATAAATTCAGCCGCTTGCTCGGCAGTCAGCTCGCCTGCGTTATAACGGTCCATCAGCGCTTCGTTGCGACGCAGCGCCTCCTCAGGATCGCCCGCGCGTCCGGATTTCGCCATAAAAATAGCCCATTGATAATCGCTATCGAGGGGCAGAAGCGTGTGGTCTAGATCAAAAAGTGCGAGTCGTCTGAAAGTCATGATTGTAAAAATTCTCGGTCGGATAGCATTTGGCGCACAAGGGGCACAGTGACAGTCCGGTGTTTAGAAAGTGAGTACCGGTCAAGCGCATCCACTAGAGCAAAGAGTTGTCGTATATCTCTGGTGTAATGTGTCAACATCCAGTCCAGCACCTCTTCGGAGAGTGGGAGCCCGCACCTCAATGCGTAGGCGGTGAGTGCCTCGAGTTTTTCAGCATCTGTCAGGGGCTCGAGGCGAAACACCAGATCCCAACCTAAGCGGGTGCGTAGGTCTTCACGCAAGGACATCATCATCGGCGCACGATCACCTGTGACGACCAGTCCGAAAGCTTGTTCTGTCGCAGCAAGCTCGCGCCAGCGATTGTACAGGGCAAACACCGCAGCCTGTTGGTCTACGCTCATCTCCTGAATATCATCGACCGCCACAATTTCTGCCTTAATTTGCTCTGCGGGCAGGGTGGCCAGAGCCATCACTCTGTCTGAAATAGTCTCAATATTAAAAAAATGAGACTGTTTATCTTTGATCATGGCATGCAACAAATGGCTGCGCCCACAGCCAGGTGGCCCCCATAAATAGAGCGCTCGACCCGGCGATAAGCCCTTTGCCGCATCGATTGCGGCAGCGTTTGCGCCCACCACTGTGTTGTCCAAACTGGGACTTTGGGGGGGGGCAATCTCTAGAAGTAACTGACGACTCATCGACTCATCGTAAAATCAGTAAAAATACGGACGAAAGTCCACAATTGTCACACAACCACGGCTTTTTCCCATGACACAACCTCAAGCACCTCTGACTTACCGCGACGCTGGCGTCGATATTGACGCAGGCGATGCCTTGGTCGACCGAATTAAACCCCTTGCTGCGCGCACAATGCGCGAGGGCGTCCTGGCTGGTATTGGTGGTTTTGGCGCTCTTTTCGAGGTGCCCAAACGCTACAAAGAGCCCGTTTTAGTCTCTGGCACAGACGGCGTCGGCACCAAACTCAAGCTTGCCTTTGAGTGGCAGCGCCATGACACAGTCGGTATTGACCTTGTGGCAATGAGCGTCAACGATATCTTGGTCCAAGGGGCAGAGCCACTTTTCTTCCTGGATTATTTTGCTTGCGGTAAATTATCAGTGGACGTTGCCGCACAAGTTGTGGGCGGGATTGCCAAAGGTTGCGAGCTTTCGGGTTGCGCGCTCATCGGTGGCGAAACAGCTGAAATGCCTGGCATGTATCCAGACGGCGAGTACGACTTAGCCGGTTTTGCAGTGGGTGCGGCTGAGAAGTCTGCTCTGATTGATGGTAAGTCCATCCAACCAGGCGACGTGGTGTTGGGACTGGCTTCGAGTGGGGCCCATTCAAACGGCTATTCCTTGCTTCGCAAAATCTTACAACGCGCCAATGCCCGCCCAGAACAAGACTTTCACGGCCAGCCGCTGGGAGATGTTGTGATGGCTCCCACGCATTTGTATGTCAAGCCTGTCCTCGCGGTTCTCAAAGACTTCGGAAAACAAATTAAAGGCTTGGCCCATATTACTGGGGGTGGTTTGTTGGACAATGTGCCGCGTATTCTGCAGCCAGGCTTACAAGCTCGTTTGCACCGCGATGCCTGGCAAATGCCCAAGCTGTTTAGCTGGCTTCAGGAGCAGGGCGGTGTCGCGGACACCGAAATGTATCGCGTTTTTAACTGCGGAATTGGCATGGTGGCTGTCGTACCTGCTGCGCAAGCAGAGGCCATTAGTCAAGCACTCAGAGCACAAGGCGAAACAGTCTATACACTCGGCGAGATTGCTGAGTGTGCAGCGACTGAGGCGCAAACCGTCGTTCTCTAAATTAGTTCACGATCGTCTGGTCGTCGATCAGACGGCCCACGATTGCTATCGCCTGGTCAGTCGTTTCATACGAATCCGCTTGGACGGTGATGCGGTCTGACAGGCTACGCAGCCACGTCAGCTGTCTTTTCGCCAGTTGTCTGGTGGCAGCGATCGCCTGCTCTCTTGCCTGTGCGGGCGTGACATCTCCCTCGAGCATGGACCAGTATTGTCGGTAGCCCACGCAACGGATTGAAGGTAAATCAGTATGTAGATCGCCTCGTGACCGAAGCATCTGAATCTCCTCAACCAAGCCTTCCTCCAACATTTGATCAAAGCGCAATGCGATACGTTGATGCAGGTTGCTGCGCTCGGTTGGCTCAAGACTCAAGGTCACCGTAGCGAGAGGTTTGTCTGTCTGCGCGGGTGCGCTCAGGAGCGCAGACATCGTCTTGCCACTAATGTGCCAAATCTCTAACGCTCTCTGTATGCGTTGACTGTCATTAGGAGAGAGTCTTGCAGCGGTCGCGGGGTCAATCAAGCTGAGTGCAGCATGCATGGCGGGCCAACCTAACGCTGCCGCCTGTAGCTCAAGCTCTTTTCTAATCTCAGGGTCTGCGGTGGGTAAATCATTGAGTCCCTCGCGCAAGGCTTTAAAGTAAAGCATCGTGCCGCCTACCAACACAGGTAGGCGTCCACGGGCACGAATTTCCTCAACGCAGAGAAGTGCATCGTGTCTAAAGGCTGCCGCTGAATAAGACTCAAGAGGGTCCAAAATATCTAATAAATGGTGTTGAACCGAGCGGCGTTCTTCATGCGAGGGCTTAGCCGTGCCAATATCCATCCCGCGGTAAATGATGGCAGAGTCGACGTTAATAATTTCACATGGCCACTTCTGTGCAATGGCGCGAGCAACGGCGCTCTTTCCACTTGCGGTAGGACCCGCGATACACAACAAAGCGGGAGCGTGCGTTGACTGCGTCGGCAGAGTGGTCGCTGTCATTGACCGCGTAAAAATAGTTTGTCTAAATCCGACACGTTCCAGTGAATCCAGGTAGGACGTCCATGATTGCACTGATCTGCGCGTTCAGTCTGCTCCATTTGACGCAGCAGGGCATTCATTTCCTCGAGCGTGAGTTGACGATTGGCGCGCACAGCACCGTGGCAAGCCATTGTGCCAAGCAAGGTATTACGCTGTTCGGTTAAAAGCTGACTGGCGCCCAAGTGTTCAAGATCGCGGAGAACGCCGCGTGCAAGCGCTTCGAGGTCGCCTTTGACAAGCATGGCGGGTACGGCGCGTAACGCCATGTCTTGGGGTCCAACGGTCGCCATCTCAAAACCGAGTTCAGTGATCTGCGCGCGATATTCTTCGGCGAGTGCAATTTCTTTTTCAGTGACTCGAAATACAACTGGTACAAGAAGCGTTTGTTGCGGCAGAGATTGAGCATCAAGCGCAACTTTGAGTTGCTCATATACCACACGTTCGTGTGCGGCATGCATGTCGATCAACGCTAGTCCAGAGCTTGTTTGAGCCAAAATATAGATGCCATGGATTTGTGCGAGAGCACGTCCAAGCGGCCAAGTTGGCGTCGGCGCATCCAGGGGCGCGTAGAGCGTTTTCCATCCCTCAGTCGAGACCGATGATGCGGGTCCGCGCTCACGTAAATGAAATGCTTGCTGTGTCGTGGCTTGCCAATTCCCGCCTGGTTGAGTGCGATGATCAAACGCTGCGGAACGACTGGCCGAACCCGAACTCGCAAAGGCCGCAGGCATAAAGCCTGTTACGTTTTCTTGCATAGTCTGTGCGACCGAATCGTTTGCTATGCCCGCAGCAGATACTTGCTGGGCACCCGCAACGCCTGCGAGTGCTTGCGTGACGGTTTGCTGAACAAAACGATATACAGCCCCAGAGTCACGGAAGCGGACTTCGTGTTTTGCAGGGTGAACGTTGACGTCGACTGCGGTGGGGTCAACCTGCAAGAATAAGACGTAGGCGGGTTGACGATCGCCATGCAAGACATCGGCATAGGCGCTGCGCAAGGCATGCGAGACAGTTCGGTCACGGACGTGACGACCGTTAACAAACAAGAACTGGCGATCCGCGCGGGCGCGTGCAGCTGTGGGTCGCGTCACCACACCCATGAGCGCAATCAATCCGCCGTGGGCATCGACCTCTATACCGTGCTCGTTAAACTCGGACCCCAGCACATCGCTAATACGTTTGAGTGCCGAGGTCGGTAACCATTGACGGACGGCCCGATCATTGTGAAAGACGCGGAACCCAACTTCTGGAAAGGCAAGCGCAATACGCTCAATCGCATCTATACAGTGTCCGAATTCGGTTGCCTCTGCACGTAAAAATTTACGTCTCGCAGGTACGCGGTCGAATAAATATTTGACGTCCACTGTGGTGCCTAACGCGCCAGAGGCGGCTGTTGCATCGACGGCACCAGGTTCAAGACACCAAGCGTGCTCTGCTTCTTTTGGACGAGAAATAAGAGTAAGTTGTGAAACCGCGGCAATAGAGGCAAGTGCCTCACCACGAAACCCCATTGAGTGCACGGACTCAAGCTCTTCGAGCGAGTTAATTTTGCTTGTAGCGTGACGCGTCAGAGCAAGTCCAAGCTCGTCTTTTGCTATGCCGCTACCATCATCGATAACAGCGATGCGTCGAATGCCACCGGCCTCTAAACGAATCTCAACGGTTTGCGCTCCGGCGTCCACGGCGTTTTCAACAAGCTCTTTGAGCACCGAGGCAGGGCGCTCAATGACTTCGCCTGCTGCGATTTGACTCACTAGCAGATCGGGCAGTGCACAGATGGGGCGACGAATGGACATGTTGAGAACGAACAAAAGTAAGCCTCTATTCTAGAGGCTTGTTGGAAAAGATGTTCGTATTGTTGGGTTTAGCCGACGGTTGCGAGGTGCGGGTTGACTTTGAAAAAATGCTGAATGCCTACGTGCATCGCTGAGGCGAAGCGATCTTGCGACTGCGCGCTTCGCAGCATCTGTTCTTCTTCGGGATTGCTAATAAAGGCTGTTTCGACCAAGATTGACGGCATATCAGGTGCGCGCAACACAGCGAATCCAGCGTTTTCAACTTGCGGCTTATGTAATCGGTACACACCACGAAGCTGATCGAGCATGGTTAAGGCGAGTTGAGTCGAGTCTTTGATTTGTGCAGAAGTCGACAGATCAAGCAAGATTTTTGCGACTTGATTGTTTTGTGTCTGAATATTGATGCCGCCGATCAAATCAGCCGAGTTTTCTTTTTCAGCCAACCATTTCGCCGCAGTGCTAGAGGCGCCGCGATCAGACAGAACATAGACAGAGCTTCCACCTGCAGTGGGCCTTGGGAAAGCGTCTGCGTGGATCGATACAAACAGATCTGCTTTGACTCGGCGGGCTTTCTCGACGCGAACGTGCAGCGGCACAAAATAATCACCGTCTCGGGTGAGATAGGCGCGCATACCAGGTGTGGCGTCGATACGGGCTTTGAGCTTTTGAGCAATCGCGAGCACGACATCTTTTTCACGTGTGCCGCCTTTGCCAATGGCGCCAGGATCCTCGCCGCCATGTCCCGCATCGAGGGCGATCGTCACCATGCGACGACGACCGAGCGGAGTCGGGCTGGCACTTGGATTGCTTGGCGCAATGGGAGGGGCGACTGAGTTTGGAATAACCGGAACAGCAGCCATGCCTGTTCCTTTGGGATTGCGGCTTATATCGTTGAGCACGCGGGCAAGAGGATCTTCATCCAACTTTTTCTGCGGCATTTTTTTGAGCAGAGCAGTCAGGGGATCCTGAGCGACTTTAGGATACAGGTCAAGCACCAGACGGAACTTGTAGTCTCCTACAGGCTTGAGTGTAAACACTTGCGGGGCGATGGCTTGTTTCAGATCAAAGACAAGACGGATGACATTTGATCGGTTCTGCGCGACGCGCAATGAGCTGATGTATGGGTCGTCTGGACGAACTTTGCGCACTAAGTCGTTCAGCGCTGGGTTCATCTCCATGCCTTGAATGTCCACCACCATGCGATGTGGATTTTCAAGCGTGAAGTGTTCAGCGCGCAATTCGCTGTCGAGTTCGAGTGTGACGCGTGTGTAGTCATCTGCTGGCCAAGTGCGCACGGCCAGTAGCTTGGCGGCCATCGCGACTCGGGGAATCACTGGCAAAAGTAAAATCGTCGCTGCGCCCAATAGACGACGACGCGCAGGGGCTTTTAGCCCGTCTGAGCATCCAGTCTTGTCTGAGGCAAAGCGTCGATCCATTCAAGCCCTCTAGCGGTATAAGCACTCAGTGTTGCAAGACGACCTTGCTTGGCATAAGCCAACTGAATAAGTAGATCTGGCTGTCCAAGCAAATCGCCCGCTCTTTCAGGCCATTCGATCAAAACAAGTGCCCGATGATTGAGCAAATCACGGAAACCAGCATCTAACCATTCTGCAGGATCGGTAAATCTATAGAAATCAAGATGATACAAGTATAAGCTAGAAACTTTATAAGATTCAAGTAAAGCATAACTTGGACTCTTAATTCGACCTAAAACGCCACACTGTCGTAAAAAAGCTCTAGCTAAGGAAGTCTTTCCTGCGCCGAGCTCACCTTGTAGGTGAATGCGACCGCCAGCCTCTGGACCTGGAGTGCCTCCTAGTTGAGATGATTGAAGATCTGCCGCAACAAGCGCAAGCGTTTGACCAAGCCGATAGGTGTCGGCTTCTTCTAGCAACGAAAGCGAGAGGGTTCTTAAAGGAGTCGTGAGCATCTGAGGTGTATCAAAACAGCGTTATTTTTTAACTTTTAAATCGCAATGATGCGTGCAACATCTAAGGGTACTGAATGCTACTATTATTTTCTCTTTTCGCGTCGTGGCATCCTTTATGAGTGTCCAGGAATCAAACGCAGTCGGCACCTTTATCGACGCAATCTGGCTCGAAGACGGTTTGGCCGCCAATACACTTGCGGCCTACCGACGCGATTTAATCGCCCTTGAACAATGGCTTGAGCTCGAGCGAGGCGTAGCACTTGATGCAGCGACTGGCGCCGATATCGAGTCTTGGTTCGCCGCGCTGCACGCCAAAACTAAACCCAGCACAGCTAATCGCCGCCTAGCCACTCTGCGGCGTTATTACCTTTGGGCCATGCGTCATCAACGTGTCTCGACGGATCCTTGTTTGCAATTGACGACTGCACGGCAACCCTTGCGTGTTCCCAAAACACTTTCGGAGAGTCAAGTCGAGGCGCTACTTAAGCAACCTCCCGTTCATATGCCACGTGGCTTGCGTGATCGAGCCATGCTAGAAGTGCTATATGCCACGGGCCTGCGCGTCTCTGAACTCGTCAATATCGGTGTGTTTGAAATCAGCTTAACAGACGGTGTATTGAGGGTGGTTCAAGGCAAAGGCGGTAAGGACCGTCTGGTGCCACTTGGTGCAGAAGCGGCGCACTGGATTACAACGTATATGAAAGAAGCACGTCCTATTTTGCTTGGTCCGCGTACGAGCCCGGCGATGTTTGTGACAGCCCGTGGCACCCCGATGACGCGGCAGTCGTTTTGGCTGCTGATAAAAAAATATGCAGTGCTAGCGGGCGTACGTGCACCACTCTCACCCCATGTGCTGCGGCATGCATTTGCGACGCATTTACTTAATCATGGTGCGGATTTGCGGGTGGTGCAAATGCTGCTTGGCCATGCAGATATATCCACCACTCAGATTTATACCCATGTCGCACGCGAGCGTTTAAAAAGCTTGCATGCCCAGCATCACCCGCGCGGCTGAGGAACTGTCTCAACACTTGCTAAACTACACAATATGCCGCCGTAACTCAGTGGATAGAGTACCTTCCTCCTAAGAAGGGAGTCGGACGTTCGATTCGTCTCGGCGGCGCCAGTTGACTGGCAATAAAAAAAGGAATGGCAAGGTGACAACACAAATGACCGCTAAGACGCAAGAACAAAAAGATCAATTTGCGGTCCGTACGTTACTGATTGGTACATTCATCGTTCTTTTAGCGATGGGCACGCGCGCGACCTTTGGTTTGTTCATGCAGCCAATGGGACTTGAGCATCAATGGCCCCGTGAAGTCTTTTCCATGGCGTTTGCCATTCAAAATCTGGTTTGGGGACTGGGCGCAATTGGTGCTGGCATGATGGCCGATCGCTTCGGGTCGGGCCGAACGATTGCGCTGAGCGCCGTTTTTTATGCGTGTGGTCTTGTGGGTACGCGTTACGCCACGAGCGTATTTGATTTGTACCTGAGTGCCGGAGTGCTGGTAGGTCTTGGACAAGCGGGCACGACCTTCGCAGTCATTCTGCCTGTTATTGCAAGAACGGTTCCCGTCGCGTCACGCAGTACGGCGATGGGTATTGCCAGTGCAGGAGGTTCCCTCGGACAATTTTTGGTAGTACCTACAGGCCAGTTGCTGATTGACACGTATCAGTGGACTGGGGCGTTTTGGATATTGTCGGTTGTTCTGGCCTCGACCTTGCCGCTGGTCTGGTTTTTGAGAGGCAAGCCTGCTGGGTCAGTCGGGCAGCAACAATCCCTGCTGAGCACAATTCGTCAGGCCTTAAAACATCCAACGTTTCATTTTCTGTTCTGGAGTTATTTTGTCTGCGGGTTTCACACCGCGTTCATCACGTTGCATTTGCCCGCCTTTGTCACGGATGCAGGCTTGAACGCGAGTAGCGGAGCGATCGCGATTGCCTTGATTGGTTTATGCAATGTGTTTGGCTCTTTTTTCGCAGGCAAACTAGGCGGCACGCACAGCAAAAAGAATTTACTCGCATTCCTGTACTTTATGCGTGCCTTCGGCATTCTTTGGATTTTGGTGATGCCGACCACGACCTTCGTTGTCTATGTCTTTGCTGCGTGGATGGGGTTGTTCTGGTTGGGGACGGTGCCCTTGACGCTGGGCCTCATCGCACAAATATACGGTCTACGTTACGCGTCAACACTGTCAGGTATGGTGTTTTTAGGGCATCAACTGGGAAGCTTTAGCGGCGTCTGGCTCGGAGGTAAGATCCAGGCGGTCACAGGAAGTTATGATCTGGTTTGGTGGATAGGGATCGCTTTAGCGTTAATAGCTGCAGCCTTATGCTTACCAGTCAAAGAAAAACCGCTTGCCCTCGGCCTAAGTCCTGCTGTCGCCTAAGATGCCACACGTTAAACATTATTCTGGAACTTCAAAATTACTGCTCAAGTTTCTTGGGGGTGGCGTACTGGTTGTCGTGCTGGGTATTGGTTTCCTGGGTTACCTCACACCAAGCATGCGCATCAATTGGGAAACGATCGCCACGATGTGTGGGTTTTAATTGTCTGAGATGCCTGTGCTGAAAGATTTTCCTGCTACGGATTACGCTCAGCTTTGTCGCTTACCTACCCGCTCGACTGCTGTTTTAACAGTGAACAATCGATTGACGAGAAGTGTGATTCAGTCTCTCGCGACGCACCACGCGCGCACGGCTGAAATCCCTCTGGTCGCCCCTTGGTCCGCTTGGCTTTCGCATGTGCTTGCACAGCTCAGCTTCGAAGAGCATATCCCTGCGCCAGCCTATGTGTTGGATAGTTTTTCTGCACAAACACTTTGGACAAAAGTGATACAGGACCTCGAAGCCGAGCGTCCACTGCTCGATATGAATCAGGCAGCCGCAGCGGCGATGCAGGCCGATACCTTGATGAATGAGTGGAATATTGTTGTGGCTGAGGGCAGCCAGACCGAAGAGTTTTTAAGCTTTGAACGCTGGCGTGATGACTATCGAACACGATTGCACGCAATGGATGCGCTTGATCCAAGCCAGCTGATTGAACATATCATTTTGCATCTGGAGAAGCTTTCCAGGGATAGTGTGCCACGCCAAGTATCGATACCAACGCATATAGTACTCGCTGGATTTTCTGAAATTTCTCCGCGTATGGGCAGAGCGTTATCAGTTTTGTCGGAAATGGACGTCACGATCTCTGTCTTGAGTCAAGGAGTTGGCCCGTCTGGTCAGGTCAAGAGAGTCCTTGCCGCTCATGCCCAGGCGGAGTGGCAGACGGCTGCGTCTTGGGCGCGGCAACAACTCATGCAGAACCCTGAAAAGCGTTATGCAATCGTTGCCTCTCAGCTTGATCGAGAAGTGCCTTATGCCAGGCGCGTGCTGGATCACATGTTGAGAGACGACGCGGATGAGCCGCTCGCTTTTAACGTTGCGGTTGCCAGACCCTTGTCTGAGTGGCGTGCGGGGCGTGCGATGCTCGCCTGGTTAAGAACATTCGTATTAATGAAAGACCGTAAATGTGCAGAACCTGCAGACCTTGGTGCGGCCTTACTGGCTGGATATTGTGCAGGTGATTTGCGCGAGATGGGCATGCGCGCACGGATCGATGCGCGCTGGCGTGACAGACAAATGACGCGTGTGACATTTGCCGGGTGGACACGCGCACTTGAGCCGCTTTTGATTTTAGGACCCGCCTGGCAGCTTGCCTGGCAAAAGTGGCAAGACTATCCCCGTCAAGCAGACGTTCAGACGTGGTCTCAAATTTTTCGTTCGACACTGTCCCTCATCGGTTTTCCTGGGCAGACTCAGCAAAGCTCAGTGGCCTATCAGGTGACAGAGGCGCTTGATGCATTGCTCGATCGATTTGCACGTATGCTTCCGGTGTTAGGCCTGACGAGTGCATCTGATGCTTGGACCGCGCTTAATCGATTGGCGCGAAGCTCTTCTTTTCAACCACAACGCGATGCAAGCGCGAGGCTTGATGTCCTGGGTTTGCTCGAGGCAGAAGGTGGTCATTGGGACGGGGTCTGGATCCTTGGATTAACGGATGAGGTTCTGCCTGCGGCGCCTAAGCCTAATCCCTTTATTCCGCTGTCTGCGCAGCGTGTGGCTCAGGCACCTCGTGCGACGCCAGAGCGTGAGTATGAGTGGGCACAACAGATTTACAAACATTTAACGTACACAGCACCAGAAATCATTGTGAGCTCGGCCGCACTTGAGGGTGAGCGATCTTTAAGACCTTCGCCCCTCATTGCTGCTCTGCCGCCAATGCCAGATGTCTGGTCGTACGAATCTGACACGCACCGCAAACAGGATCTTTTACAAGAGTTGGTCGATGAACACGGACCCGCATTGCACACGACAGAGGTGACCGCGGGCGGTGTCAATGTGCTGGAGATCCAGTCTTGTAATCCTTTGTGGGGCTTTGTGCGTTACAGATTGGGTGTGCAAGGCTTAAAACCTTATGCCACGCTGCCCTCGAAAACCTTGCGCGGTATTTATCTGCACGCAGTGATGCAGCGTATTTGGGAAGAGTTGCGTACACAGGAGCGTTTGATTGAGAGACTCCAGCGTGGCGAGCTTCAGGGCTTGTTAAAGGGACTGTTGCACGATGTTGCCCAACAAAAGCTGCAGGAATATCCTGAAATGTGGCAGCAACTCGAGGTCGAACGTTCTGCGCCAATCGTTACGCAATGGTTAGACCTGGAGTCAGCGCGCCTTCCTTTTGTCGTCACTGAAATTGAACAAAAGCGCTTGATGGCAATTGGATCTGATGCCAAATTAATACTTGAGTTGAGATTGGATCGTCTGGATACGCTTTCAAGCGATGAGAGACAGGTGGTGATTGATTACAAGTCAGGCTCTGGATTGCCAGATGTCTTAAAAGACTGGAAGCAGCCCAGGCTTTTAAATCTTCAGTTACCGAGTTATGCCGCGCTGATGCTTGGCCATGATTCTTTTCGTCAAGTATCTGAACACCTTGGTGCGACAGCGGCAGATAGTCTGGCTGGTTTCATCCTTGTTCAGTTACATAGCAAATCTGTTGGAGCGATTGGCTTGGTGGATGAAGACCTCGGCCTCGAGGGCCCCAAGTCACTTAGCGAGGCAAAATTTGATGATCCGAGTTGGGCTAGCGCTATGCAAAGACTGCACGATGCCATCACTCGACTGGCAGATGAGTTTTTACAGGGTGTAGCAATCAATCAGTCCTTTAATGAAAATGACCTGAAGTATTGTGACGTATTACCGATCTTACGTGTCTACGAGGAAGATCAGGATGACTGAAAAAATCCCTCATGATGCGTCTGTCCGTGCGCGTGCGATCGATCCCAGGCAGTCCTTTTTGGTGCAGGCTCCAGCGGGTTCGGGTAAAACGGAGTTGCTGACGGATCGTATTCTTGCCTTACTGGCAGCGGTTAAGCGCCCCGAAGAAATCGTGGCGATTACCTTTACGCGAAAAGCTGCGGCTGAAATGCATGAGAGGGTATTACAAAAGCTGGTGGCGGGTCTCGCAGTCGATCCTCCTGAAAAAATGCATGCGCGTAAAAGCTGGGAACTGGCGCGTTCTGCGCTTGCGAGAGATCAGGAGATGGGTTGGCAGCTTTTGCAACACCCTGCGCGCCTTTCGATACGCACGATTGATGCTTTTTGTGCCTCGCTTGTGCGAACGATGCCCTGGTTGTCCTCCATGGGAGGTGTGCCAGGCGTCATCGATGATGCGCGCGTGCATTATCTGGCAGCGGCCCGCATGACCTTGGATCTTGCAGATCGACAAGCGTTTGTCTGTGTGACCGATTTACTCAAGCATTTGGATTTGGATATCGAGGTCGCAGCCAATGCGCTTGCAGACATGTTGGGTCAGCGTGATCAGTGGTTACCTTTACTAGAAAAAGGGGGTGATCGCGATTTATTAGAATTGAATTTACAGACGGCGATTGAGGTGGACTTACGCCGTTTGTTAGCGCTCATGCCGCTAGGCTGGGCAGAGCAGTTGGCGCCTGCAGCGCGACTGGCGGCGGCGGCGCTCTCTGAAACGCAGTCGGAGCATGCGCTTGCTGAGTTGCTCGATTGGGAGGGTGAGTCCTTTGGAGCTGGGGTTGAATCCCTTGCGCAATGGCGTGCGCTTGCTGACTTACTCTTGACAGGTTCCGGCACATTACGGCGCGCCTTGACTATAAAAAATGGTTGTCCGCCACAATCACTGCAAAAAAAATTATTGCAGGAATGGTTGGCTGCGCATGAAAGTGATGCGCCTGCAGCCTGGATTGAAAGATTATTTGCGATCGTTGAAACGCCTGATCCTGTATTTACAGATGAACAGTGGCATATCTTGAGCGCACAAATACAATGTTTATGGTTAGCCTCCGCGCAACTCATGGTGCAGTTTGCCCAAGCCGGTGAGGTCGATTTCATTGAGATCGCCAGACGTGCAGATCAGGCGCTTGGACGGACCGATGATCCCTCGGAATTGCTATTGAAACTTGATGCCAGAATTAGTCATTTGTTGATCGACGAGTTTCAGGATACGAGCCAGTCACAGATCGATTTGCTCAAAAAAATAACCTCCGGCTGGCAGACCAATGACGGACGAACGCTTTTTCTGGTGGGCGATCCGATGCAGTCGATTTATCGGTTTCGCAAAGCGGATGTCGCGCTTTTTCTGAAAATTCGCGATCACGGTTTAGCTGATTTGCACTTGGAGTCTTTGCGGTTGACGGATAATTTCCGCTCGCAAGCGGGCGTAGTGCATTGGGTGAATGCTACTTTTTCAAAGCTACTGCCTGCCGTCGATGAGCCGGCCGCAGGTGCGATTTCCTATGCACATTCTCAGGCCTTTCACCCGCTGAGCTTGGATCCTGCGGTCAGTTTTCACCCGGTGTTTGTTCAGTCTGGCGCAAAAGCTGAAGCCGTTGTCGTGGATCTCGTGCGCGAGGCGCTCGAAATGTATCCCGACCAGCAGCATCCCGTTGCCGTACTGGTGCGTGCGCGGACACATTTAAAAGACGTGACGCAGTTGTTATCCCAGGCAGGCATCGCTTGCCGGGCAGTGGAACTCGTGCCTTTGTACAAGCGTCCGTTTGTGGTGGATCTGGTCCAGATCATCCGTGCCCTGAGTCATCCCGGCGATCGGGCTGCGTGGGTCTCAGTGCTGCGTTCACCCTATTGCGGTTTGACGCTCAAGAGTCTGCATGCCTTGGTGTCTGAGGATCGGCTGGGTGCAGTACCTGCGATTCTGGAACGTGCTTTAACAACATCACCATCGGGTGACGTTTGCCATGCACAACAGGTGCTTGAGTCAGACGAGTATGCGCGCTTAATTGCGACTTTACCTGTGTTGCTGCACGCATTGAAAGACGATGATACGCGGCCGTTTGCCAACATGGTTGAGCGGGTGTGGCGTTTGCTTGGTGGTCCGGCGTTGGCACAGGGAAGCGGGGACTTACAGGATGCAGAACGCGTTTTTCAATTGGTCGAGCAGCTAGCGCCATATGGTGGTCTGGATCTGGATGCATTGGAGTCAAAGCTTAAAAAACTGTTTGCTGCACCGGATGCCGAGAGTCGTGCGGTAGAAGTCATGACGATGCATAAATCTAAAGGCCTGCAATTTGAGCGTGTCATTCTCTTTGGTCTGCATCATGCGCCGCGCCGCGATCAAAGTCCTTTGGTGCGCATTGAGCAGATTGATGCGCACGTCATGTTTGGTCCGATCAAACCCCGAGCTAGTTCTGATGCCGATACTTTTTCCAAATTTCTCGGTATACGCGAAAAGCGTCGCGCAGACTTTGAGGTGGACCGTTTGTTATATGTCGCCGCGACGCGCGCCAAAGAGTCTTTACATCTAGTGGCAGAGGTTAAGCTTGATAAGAAAACCGGTCTGCTAGCGGATCCTGCCTCGGGCAGCTTGTTGGGACGTTTGTGGCAGTATGTGCAAAAACCCGAGGTGCCGCCAGGGCTACAAACCCCGGAGAAAGTCGCCTCGGATCGGCCGGTCCTGACGGGTCAACCACTCCGGCGTCGCCTGCATATTCCGCCTGCGTTCCCGCGGCACCTTGATTCACCTCGCAATACGGCCTATGCCTGGCGAGACGCAACGTCCTTTGAACGGGAAATCGGCATCCTTGTGCACGCATGGCTTGCGCATATTGGCGAGCAAGGGTTGGATAGGTGGTCACCTGAGGCAGTTCATGAGAAATCATCGTTGATTCATCGTCAGCTCACTCAGGCAGGTTTACCTGTTTCACAAGCAGCGTCGGCCGTCTCTGAGGTCGTGGATACGTTGGTGGCGATGTTGACGCATGAACGTGGGCGCTGGTTATTAAGTCATCCGCAATCCTATCGAGAATGGACGCTGCTCGACGCAGCTGGCAAGATCTCAGTGATCGACCTCGCGCTCGCGGATGAACAGGGCTGGTTGGTGGTGGACTATAAAACAGGCCGTCCAGGCCAGGAGGAAGCCCAAGAAAAATTTGTGCAACGCATGCGCGAGCGTTATGCGCCTCAGCTAGAACGCTATTGTCAACAATTGACCGATCTTGATGGTCGAAGTGCACGCGCAGCGCTTTATTTTCCACGAGTTGACCTTTGGGTAACACTCAATTCAGATTGAGAAGCCAAGCCCTGCTAAAATCGAAGTTGGCGGGCCCCTTCGCATGGTTCGGCGGTCAATCTGGTCAGGTCGGGAACGAAGCAGCCACAGCCGTGCAGAATTAGTGCCGAAGTCAGGCTCGCCTCTTTAATTTCCGTCTGTGGTCGGTAAAACTTATGAGCTATTTGGTCCTCGCGCGAAAATGGCGCCCTCGCTCGTTCGATACGCTGGTCGGTCAAGATCATGTCGTGCGTGCCCTCACGCATGCCCTGACCACTCAGCGACTTCATCATGCTTGGTTGTTTACCGGCACACGAGGCGTGGGCAAAACAACGCTTTCGCGGATTTTGGCCAAAGCCCTCAATTGTGAAACAGGCATTACGGCAACACCTTGTGGGGTCTGCCAGGCTTGCACAGAGATCGATCAAGGGCGCTTTGTTGACTATCTCGAGCTCGATGCCGCCTCCAATCGCGGTGTGGATGAAATGACCCAGCTACTTGAGCAGGCGGTTTACTCGCCGAGCGCGGGCCGCTTCAAGGTCTACATGATCGACGAAGTCCACATGCTCACAGGTCACGCTTTCAACGCCATGCTTAAAACGCTCGAAGAGCCGCCTGCACACGTCAAATTCATCCTTGCGACCACTGACCCTCAGAAAATACCTGTCACAGTTTTGTCGCGTTGTTTACAGTTCAATCTTAAACAAATGCCTGGCGAGGCGATTGTCGGCCATCTTGAAAATGTACTGGGCCATGAGCACATTCCTTTCGAAGTACCCGCTCTGCGCTTGCTAGGTCAGGCCGCTGCGGGCTCAATGCGTGATGCCTTGTCTTTGACCGATCAAGCCATTGCCTATAGCGCGAGCAATCTCACCGAAGAAGCTGTGCGTGGCATGCTGGGCACGATCGACCAACGACATCTCGTGCGCTTGCTTGAGGCGCTTCAGTCCGGTCAAGCAACAGCGGTGCTCGAGATCGCCGATGAGCTGGCGACACGCGGTCTGTCATACCGCGCCGCCCTGGCTGATCTCGCAATCCTGTTGTCACGCATCGCCATCGCCCAACGCGTCAGTGCCGCCGTAGACGAAGCCGATCCGATCGCCATAGATATCCGCAAGTTCGCCGCTTCTTTGCATCCGGATGTTGTGCAGCTGTTTTATACCGTTGCGGTGCATAGCCGCTCTGAGCTGGCGATTGCGCCTGATGAGTACGCCGGCTTTGTGATGGCGTGTCTGCGGATGCTTTCTTTAGGTGGCGCTTCGGGTCTGGCAATGCCCGCGCCTGACTCGACTTCCCCTGCCATTACCGCGGCGCCATCCGCACCCGCAGCATCAACAGCACCTGTTCCTGCGACCTCAACACTACCCGTACCCGCGCGAAAGCTTGCTCCAGTTGTCGCAAGACCAGAACCCGAGCCATTACCAGAGACTGAGCAACCTCCAGTTCCTGAGGACGGATTCGCTCTTCTGCAAGCCGGGGAGTATGACAATCACTCACTCAGCGCCGAAGATTTTGAAAGAATGCATGGCGACGATGAGGAGGAGGAGGCAATGGTCCACCATCCAATGGCGGCAGCGCCCACTCCTCAGCTCAATCAAGACACAATCGTTTTGCCTGAGCCTTGGCCAGCGTTTGCTGCCAAACTTCCCTTGTCGGGGATGTCTGAGCAACTTGCTCGACAGTCCGAATGCGTCTCGGTTTTTAAACAGCAACTGACTCTTCGCGTACCCAGCAAAGCGTTGTCAGTGGGCGCACCCGCCGAGCGCTTGCAAACCGTGCTAAATGATTATTTTGGTTTCAACGTTGAGTTGTTCTTTGAAATCGGTGCTGGCGAGGGCGCTTCTGCGCATGCGCTTGACCTTGCGGCGCAACAAGCGCGACAAGATGCCGCGGAGGCCGCCATTGGCCAGGATCCTTTTGTTCTGGCGCTCATTCAGGATTTTGGCGCCAAGGTTGTGCCAGGATCGATTCGACCGAGTGAGCGCAGTTAACACGCTCACCTCCCTTATTTTTTAATTTATCGAGGAAATCCAATCATGATGAAAGGACAAATTGCTGGTTTGATGCGTCAGGCGCAACAAATGCAGGAAAACATGAAAAAAGCCCAAGACGCTTTAGCCGATATTTTGGTTGAGGGTGGTTCCGGCGGTGGTTTGGTCAAGGTCACCATGACCTGCCGTCACGACGTCAAACGTGTGTCGATTGACCCGAGCTTGCTCGCGGACGACAAAGATATGCTTGAGGACCTCGTGGCGGCTGCGTTTAACGATGCCTTGCGTAAAGCTGAGGCTACCTCGGCAGACAAAATGTCCGCCGTGACCGCTGGAATGCCCTTGCCACCCGGAATGAAGCTGCCTTTCTAAGATGGAAAAAATCGGTTCTGAACCGCAACCGCTACTCGCTCTTGTCGACGCGCTTAAACGCCTCCCGGGTGTTGGTGTCAGGACGGCGCGGCGCATGGCTTATCACTTGTTGCAGCACGATCTGCAAGCGGCTGAGCAACTCGGCCAAGCTTTGACTGATGCAGTCGAACGTCTCCAACATTGCGAAAAGTGCAATGGATTTACCGAAGTGCCAGTTTGTGCCACCTGCGATCATCCAGAGCGCGATGAATCGTTGCTTTGTATCGTTGAGACTCCTGCGGATCAAAATTCGATCGAGGCGACCCATGGGTACACCGGTTTGTATTTCGTCTTGATGGGTAGTCTCTCCCCGCTCGAGGGCAGAGGCCCGGATGAGTTGGATTTTGGACGCGTCCTAAAACGAGCGGGCAATGGTATCGTCACCGAGGTCATCCTCGCCACCAACTTCACTGCCGAAGGCGAGACAACTGCACATTATTTGTCCGAGTCCTTACGCGCACTCGGCATCAAGGTCACCCGCCTCGCTCGCGGTGTGCCCGCAGGCAGCGAAATAGAGTACGTGGATGCCGGGACTGTCGCCTGGGCGTTGCTGGAGCGCCGCCCGACTTAAAGCGTCGCCCCATCTGTTTCTAGCGTTGTGCCTCAATCAACACATCAAGCTTGCGTGCGTCCGTGACAAAAGCACGAATGCCCTCGGACAGCTTTTCGCTCGCCATTGCGTCTTCATTCAAAAGAAAGCGGAAGCTTTGCTCGTCGCAGGGCAGGGCTTGTGGCTGACTGGCACGTGCACCTTCGGACGTGAGTGAAGAGGAAAGGTCTGCTTGAGTGTCGCTCAAGTTTCCTAAAAGCTCCGGGCTGATCGTCAAGAGATCACAGCCCGCGAGGGCCAAAATCTGACCGGTGTTGCGAAAGCTCGCACCCATGATTTCAGTGGAAATACCAAAATACTTGTAGTAGTTGTAAATCTTAGTGACCGACAGCACGCCAGGGTCGTTTGGACCACTATTCGCCACCTCATTCCAAGCGCTGCCTTGTTGTTTTTTATGCCAGTCATATATACGGCCCACAAAAGGGGAAATGAGCTGCACCCCCGCATCTGCACACGCAACGGCCTGAGACAGCGAGAACAAGAGGGTCAAATTACAGCGAATGCCCTCCGATTCCAGAACGCGCGCAGCCTGGATCCCTTCCCAGGTCGCCGCAATCTTGATCAAAACACGCTCACGGCCGATGCCCTCCGCCTGATAGAGCGCCATAATCTGGCGTGCGCGGTCAATGGTTGCACGTGTATCAAAGGAAAGACGGGCGTCCACCTCGGTCGAGACACGTCCCGGCACAATGCTAAGTATTTCTTTTCCAAATGCAGCCAGTAAGTGGTCTACGAGGGCCTCTTTGGGGGCGTTGGGGTGCGCCTTGACGCTACGCTCCAGCATAGGGCGGTAAGCCTCTTGCTGGACAGCTTTTAAAATGAGGGAAGGATTAGTGGTCGCATCGGTCGGCTGATAGCGTTTCATGCTCTCAAAATCGCCTGTGTCTGCTACGACAGTGGTGTACTTGCGTAAAGATTCGAGAAGGCTGGCCATCGGGTTATACTTCCAAGGTTTGCATACTAGGTTTGATGCCGGGGTTAATTGTGCTGCCAAATATATTTGATGAAATCGAGCTTAAGAACCCAGGGTCTGGTACTAAATCAATCACTAAAACAGTTGCTATTTTAGCGTTAGCCGATGGTACCGTGTTTCGAGGGATCTCGATCGGTGCGCCAGGGCACACGGTTGCTGAGGTGGTGTTCAACACCGCCATGACAGGTTACCAAGAAATTTTGACAGATCCGAGCTATAGCGGCCAGATCGTGACACTGACTTATCCTCATATCGGCAATACCGGCGTCAACCTCGAGGACGTCGAGTCGACAAAAATCCACGCCGCAGGTCTGATTGTCCGCAACTGTCCTGCGCGCTTATCCAATTTTCGCTCGACACAGTCTTTGCCTGACTATCTTAAGTCCCAGGGCATTGTCGCGATTGCTGAAATAGACACCCGCAAGCTGACGCGTATCCTGCGTGAGGGTGGTGCACAGGGCGGTTGTATTTTTGTTGGCGATGACGCGGACCAAGCGCTCGCGCTTGCAAAAGCCTTTCCCGGTATGTCGGGCCAGGATTTGGCCAAGGTTGTTTCGGCGACAAAAAATGCCACTTGGACAGAGAGCACCTGGCAATTAGGCATTGGGTTTGGTAAAAATGACAGCCAGACGCCCCATGTCGTTGCGTATGATTTTGGTGTCAAATCCAATATCTTGCGCCTGCTTGCCGAGCGCGGTTGCCACATTACGGTCGTACCTGCTCAGACCACCGCAGAGCAGGTTTTAGCACTCAATCCAGATGGCGTCTTCCTGTCCAACGGCCCGGGCGATCCAGATCCTTGCGACTATGCCATTGCCGCCACCAAGGTTTTTCTCGAGCGTAAGCTCCCGATTTTTGGCATTTGCCTCGGCCACCAGATTATGGGTCTGGCTTTGGGTGCCAAGACCATCAAAATGAAAACAGGCCATCACGGCTCCAATCATCCTGTGCAGGACTTGGTCACTGGGCGTGTATTCATTACTGCCCAGAACCATGGTTTTGCCGTCGATGCCAATACGCTCCCCGCCAATGCCCGCGTGACACACGTTTCTCTGTTTGACGGCACCTTGCAGGGCTTTGCGCTCACGGACCGCCCAGCATTTTGTTTTCAAGGGCACCCCGAAGCCAGCCCTGGACCACACGATATCGTGGTCCTGTTCGATCAATTCATGAGCCTGATGGCCGGTAAAAAATAAAGAGTCACCATGCCCAAGCGTACAGATCTAAAAAGCATTCTCATTATTGGCGCAGGCCCGATCATCATTGGTCAAGCTTGCGAATTCGATTATTCCGGTGCCCAGGCTTGCAAAGCCCTGAAAGCGGAGGGTTACCGCACCATCTTGGTCAATAGCAATCCTGCGACCATCATGACGGATCCAGAGACCGCGGATGTTACCTATATCGAGCCCATTACTTGGCAAGTCGTAGAAAAGATCATTGAAAAAGAGCGTCCCGACGCGGTCTTACCCACCATGGGTGGACAGACTGCGCTCAATTGCGCACTCGATCTCGACAAGCATGGCGTACTTAAAAAATACAACGTGGAGTTGATCGGTGCCAATGCGCACGCGATTGAAAAAGCCGAAGATCGCCAAAAATTTAAAGTCGCGATGAGCGCGATCGGACTCGAGTCCGCAAGGTCCGGTGTCGCCCATACCCTCGAAGAAGCCTGGGCTGTTCAAAAGCGCATCGCGATCGAAGTCGGCACCTCCGGTTTTCCTGCGGTGATCCGTCCCAGCTTTACCTTGGGCGGCAGCGGTGGTGGTATTGCCTACAACGCCGAAGAGTTCGAAACGATTTGCCGTCGCGGTCTTGAAGCCTCGCCCACGAGCGAGTTGCTTATTGAGGAGTCTTTACTCGGTTGGAAAGAGTTTGAGATGGAAGTTGTGCGCGACTGCGCTGACAACTGCATTATCGTTTGCTCAATCGAAAACCTCGATCCGATGGGCGTGCATACCGGTGACTCTATTACCGTGGCGCCCGCACAGACCTTGACCGATAAAGAATATCAAATCATGCGTAACGCCTCGATCGCGGTGTTGCGCGAGATTGGCGTGGATACGGGTGGCTCCAACGTTCAGTTCGCCGTCAACCCCGAAAACGGTCGGATGATCGTGATTGAGATGAATCCCCGCGTATCTCGTTCGTCTGCGTTGGCCTCCAAAGCAACGGGTTTCCCCATTGCTAAAGTCGCAGCACGTCTGGCAGTCGGTTACACACTCGACGAGTTGAAAAATGAAATTACCGGTGGTGCCACGCCTGCCTCGTTTGAACCAACAATTGATTACGTGGTCACCAAGGTGCCACGTTTTGCTTTCGAAAAATTCCCCACCGCTGATGCTCGTTTGACCACACAGATGAAGTCAGTGGGCGAAGTGATGGCAATTGGCCGTACGTTCCAAGAGTCTTTCCAGAAAGCCCTGCGCGGCCTCGAAGTCGGTGTGGATGGTCTCAATCAAAAAACCACTGACCGTGAAAAAATCCAAGTCGAGCTCGGTGAGCCTGGCCCCGAGCGGATCTGGTATGTGGGCGATGCCTTTGCGCAGGGCTTTAGTCTTGATGAGGTACATCAACTGACCAAGATTGATCCTTGGTTCTTGGCGCAGATCAAAGAAATTGTTGATATCGAACTGGCACTCGAGCAGCGAACGCTGGCAGACCTCGACGTTGATACCTTGCTACAACTCAAGCGTCGCGGTTTCTCTGACCGCCGCTTAGCGTTCCTCCTTGATACCGTCGAAGCCGAAGTGCGCAAATTGCGTCACCAGTACAACGTGCGTCCTGTGTACAAGCGTGTCGACACGTGCGCGGCCGAATTCGCAACCAATACCGCTTATCTCTACTCAACGTACGAGCAAGAGTGCGAGGCCGAGCCAACCGATCGAAAAAAAATCATGGTGCTTGGCGGCGGTCCCAACAGGATTGGTCAGGGCATTGAGTTTGATTATTGCTGCGTCCATGCTGCTCTCGCCTTACGCGAGGATGGTTACGAGACCATTATGGTCAATTGCAACCCTGAGACGGTCTCCACAGATTACGACACCTCGGATCGCCTCTACTTTGAACCACTAACCCTTGAGGACGTGCTTGAAATCGTCCACAAGGAAAAGCCCATTGGCATCATTGTTCAATACGGTGGTCAGACTCCCTTGAAATTGGCACGTGCACTTGAGGCCAATGGCGCACCGATTATCGGCACTAGTCCCGAGTCGATCGACGTTGCAGAGGATCGCGAGCGTTTTCAAAAACTACTTAACAAACTGAACCTGCGTCAGCCGCCTAACCGCACGGCGCGGACTGAGAACGAAGCGCTCAACCACGCCCAAGAAATTGGTTATCCCTTGGTGGTCCGTCCAAGCTACGTGCTTGGCGGCCGCGCCATGGAAATCGTGCACGAGCAAATTGATCTCGAGCGCTATATGCGCGAGGCCGTCAAAGTCAGTAACGATTCCCCAGTATTGCTTGATCGCTTTTTGAATAATGCGATTGAAATCGACGTGGATTGTTTGTGCGATGGTCAAGAGGTATTCATCGGTGGTGTGATGGAACACATCGAGCAGGCGGGCGTGCACTCCGGTGATTCCGCATGTTGCTTGCCTCCTTATTCTCTCTCGCTAGAGATGACCGAAGAAATCAAACGTCAGACCGCCTTGATGGCACGCGCGCTCAACGTAAAAGGGTTGATGAACGTACAGTTCGCTGTGCAAAATGGCGATGTCTACGTGCTTGAGGTCAACCCACGTGCCTCGCGCACCGTGCCCTTTGTTTCCAAAGCGACAGGCTTGCAGTTAGCAAAAATTGCCGCACGTGCCATGGCAGGGCAGTCACTAGCTTCGCAAGGCATTACCAAAGAAGTCGTGCCGCATTATTTCTCAGTCAAAGAGGCCGTTTTCCCCTTCGTGAAGTTCCCGGGTGTGGATACGATTCTCGGACCTGAGATGAAGTCGACGGGTGAGGTGATGGGCGTAGGCGAGACCTTTGGTGAGGCCTTCGTCAAATCCCAAATGGCGGCGAGCGTCAATCTGCCTGAGTCGGGTACGGTCTTTATCAGTGTAAAAAATGCGGATAAAGCCAAGGCGGTCCAAGTCGCCCGCGGTTTGCATGCGCTAGGCTTCAAGGTCGTTGCGACACGCGGCACCGCAGCGGCAATTCAAGAAGCAGGTATTCCTGTCGCGCTGGTAAATAAAGTCGCCGAAGGCCGCCCACACATTGTGGACATGCTTAAAAACAGCGAAATCTCACTTGTGATCAACACCGTCGAAGAACGGCGCAACGCTATCACCGATTCACGCGCGATTCGAACTCAAGCCTTGGCCGCACGTGTCACGTATTACACGACCATTGCAGGAGCACTTGCAGCGGTCGAAGGCATGCAATACCTGCGTGAAGGTCTCGGGATCAAGGTTTACTCACTGCAGGACTTGCATCGCTCGCTCGCTTCATAACTTCACTTTAGGCAGACTGGCTGATGACGCTCCCCTACACCGGATTACGTGTTTTAGACATCAGCCAAGGCATTGCAGGGCCCTATTGCGCGCATATTTTGTGGCAACAGGGTGCTGATGTAATCAAGGTCGAGCCTCCTGCGGGAGACTGGATTCGTTCCATCGGTGTCAGCAAAGGTGAACACAGCGCTTACGGCATTCAAAATAGTGCGGGCAAAAAAGCGCTCGCGCTCGATGCACGCACGACGGACGGCAAGAAAATTTTGTACGATATGGCGATGCAAGCGGACGTCATTGTGCAAAACTTTCGTCCTGGTGTCGCGCAGCGCTTGGGCATCGGCTACGAAGAACTCTCCAAGCAAAAACCTGAACTGGTGTATGTCTCGATCAGCGGTTACGGCCCGGACGGTCCCTATGCAGATGCACCCGCGACAGACTCCGTGATGCAGTCTGATAGCGGCTTGATGTTCTCCAATCAGGACGAGCAGGGCACACCTCGACGTTTGGGTGTGTTGGCGGCCGACATCATGACTGGCTTATATGCTTCTCAAGGTGCTGCAACCGCCCTCTATCAACGTTTAGCTCTCAAGCAAGGTACGCACGTCGAGGTCAGCCTGTTCGAGGCCTGCGCCTCGTTTCAAGGGATGTGCTTTCTTGAGGAAGCGATTGCGGGCAAGCGTCCCTTTGGCTCTGTCAGTGCACCGAATGGTGTGTTTGAAACCTCAGACGGCAAAGTCTCCATCGTGACCGTTCACACGGGCCACTTTCATAACATCTGTGATGCGATGGGTCGTGCTGAATGGAAAACAGATCTGCGCTTTCTCGACAATCACATTCGCTTTACAAACAGAGAGGCACTGCGAGACGAGATGAGTCAGCAACTCCACCATCACTCGACCGAATACTGGACCGCTTTGTTTAAAAAACACGATGTCCTGCATGCCGTGGTGCGCGATTATCAAGGTGTGCTTAATCATCCACAGGCGATTCACCTCAACTTAGTCCAACAGCTCGACCAACCCGATGTTGGAATGCTGCCTTATATCGGCATACCCATTCATCCCCACCGTCGTCCTGTTGAAAGTTCGCCACGCATTGGCGAGCATTCGATTGAGATTTTGCAGCAGTTGGGTTTGACCCACGAGACGATTGAGCAACTGATCGCCTCGGGTGTCGTGAAACAGGCAGGACGTTAAACGTGGCCGTATTCATTACAGGCGCAAGTAGTGGACTCGGCGCAGCCTTGGCGCGGCACTATGCAGCAGAGGGTCACGTGCTGGGCTTACTGGCGCGTCGCGGTGAAAGGCTGAGAGAACTCGTCGCCACCTTACCCGGGTCTCATCACCTCTATGTGGTCGATGTCTGCGAGCGCCAAGCTTTGCATGCGGCGGCCGAAGACTTTATACAGCAGGTGGGTCACGTTGATATCGTGATCGCCTCAGCAGGCATAAGTGCTGGCACCTTGACCGAACAAAAAGATGACTTTGAGGTGTTCAAAGCGATCTTTGAGACCAACGTTTTAGCGACCGTTGCAACCTTTGAGCCCTTTGTCCCACACATGAAGCAGGCCAGCGCAGGCACCCTTGTGGGGATTGCTTCCGTAGCCGGTGTGAGAGGTCTATCGGGTGCGGGTGCCTACAGCGCTTCTAAGTCTGCCGTGACCACCTATTGCGAAAGCTTGCGCCTGGAGCTCAAGCCTTTTGCTGTGGGCGTAGTGACGATTGCTCCGGGTTATATCAAAACTGAGATGACGGCGAAAAACCCCTACAGCATGCCTTTCTTGCTGGACGCGGGAGTATTCGCCACACGCGCAGCCCGCGCAATTGAGCGCCAAGACTCTTATATCGTGATTCCTTGGCAGATGGGCATTGTTGGAAAAATCATGCGTGCGCTTCCGAACTGGTTGTATGACAAGCTAGCCGTCAATGCACCCCGAAAGCCTCGCCAATCCCACCAACCTAAATAGCCCCAAAAACAATCACGCACAACTTGAAACGCACACACTATCCGGGTGTCACGTCGCTTTGAGCGGTACCTTCTAAATGCGCGACCTCACCCCAGCTTAGGATATCCCAGCGCTCAGGCGAAATACGCAGACGATTTAAGCTGGCATTTAACAGCGGCGCTTCACGTGCAGCTTGCAAGCCCACCTGACTCGCATGGCGCCAGATAATATCCATCGCACCGCCGTGACTGACCACCATCACGCGCTCTCCAGAGTGTTTTTGAGCCAGTTGATTGAGTGCTCCGATGACACGCGTGTGAAAGACGCCGAGAGACTCGCCCTTGGGTAATGCAGCATCTGGATCTCGGCTGCGCCAGACCTTTGCTGCCTCTGGCTCGTGTTGATCCATTTCATGATAAATCAGACCTTGCAAGACGCCAAAATGACGCTCACGAACGCCTTGTTCAATCTCTACCGTCAGACCGATAGCGTCTGCCACGATGCTGGCCGTGTGAAGCGCTCGCTTGAGGTCGCTGCTGTAAATGGCATCAAGACGCAACCCTGACGCGTTCAACTTTTTGACGTGATGGGCGAGCGATTGCGCTTGCGCGATACCATTTTCATTGAGCCCAATGTCTTCCCAGCCTTGAACGCGGCGTACGACATTCCAAGGCGTTTCACCGTGCCGAACCAGCCAAATTTCAGTCATGCTGCGCATCCATACTCAAAATAGAACATCCAGTGTACTGCCCGCAATCATTGCTCAGCGAAGGCACGTTCAACGACAAAGTCACCAGGTCGTGTTGTGTTGCCTTCTTTAAAGCTACGGTCTTCGAGCATCTTTTTCAGGTCACGTAACATCTCAGGGCTGCCACAAATCATGATCCGGTCTTGCTCACGGTCAAGCGCCGGCACACCTAGGTCAGTAAAAAGTGTGTTGTTTTCGATCAGCGTTGTAATACGTCCCGTATGGGTAAACGCCTCACGTGTCACGGTTGGGTAATAACGTAGTTGCTGACTGACCATCTCACCCAAAAACTCATGCCCTGGCAAGGTTTGTGTCAAATAGTCGTAGTAGGCGAGCTCCGCGACTTCGCGCACACCATGCACCAAGACAACCTCTTCAAATTTTTCATAGGTCTCAGGGTCGCGAATCACGCTTAAAAAGGGTGCCAAACCCGTGCCAGAGGCAAACATATACAGACGTTTGCCGGGCAGCAGATAGTCGATGAGCAGCGTGCCGGTGGGCTTGCGCCCCACAATGATCGAATCACCCACCTGAATATGTTGCAAACGTGAGGTCAGTGGACCGTCTTCGACTTTAATGCTTAAAAACTCGAGATGCTCTTCGTAGTTGGCACTTGCGATGCTATAGGCACGCAAGAGGGGTTTTTCATTCACCCGCAAACCGATCATGGTGAAATGACCATTGCTAAATCTCAGTGAAGGGTCCCGCGTCGTCGTAAAGCTAAAGAGACGGTCTGTCCAGTGATGCACACTGAGGACTTTTTCTTCGTTAAAGGCACTCATTCCGATTTTCTTTATGTCTGACAATAAAAAACTATAACAAATATGCGGGTGATCCTTAGCCAACTCGACCGTGATCTCAGGTTATGTCATCGCCTATACCTAATTTGGTTAACGTTTTTTGCTGAGACGGCTATAGTGTTCCTTCACAATATTCATTAGCTGTGATGTTGAAATGCTGTTAGAGGAAAAGATATGAGCACGCAGACCCTTTTTAAGTGGACCCGTTTGGTGAGTCAAGCCACTGCCATGCTGGCGTTTTCATCTGTTGTGTATGCACAGGGCACCCTCAAGATTGGCGAAATCAATAGCTACAAAGCGCAGCCCGCTTTTCTCGAGCCCTACAAAAAAGGCATGGAGCTCGCCGTCGAGGAGATTAACGCGGCAGGCGGCCTCAATGGAAAAAAAGTCCAGCTCATCACGCGTGATGACAACGCAAACCCAGGGGATGCGGTGCGGGTGGCCGAAGAGCTGATTTCTCGCGATAAAGTCGATGTTCTGACGGGCTCCTTTCTTTCTCATATCGGCTTGGCCCTGACGGACTTTGCCAAACAGAAAAAAGTATTTTTTCTGGCAAGTGAGCCGTTGACGGACAAAATTGTCTGGCAAAACGGTAACCGCTATACCTATCGTTTGCGAACCTCCACGTACATGCAGGTCGCGATGTTAGTGCCAGAAGCTGCCGCGATGAAAAAAGAACGCTGGGCCATTGTTTATCCCAATTATGAGTATGGCCAGTCTGCTGCAGCTACATTTAAAACACTCCTTAAGGCTGCTCAGCCAGATGTCGAATTCGTCGCTGAGCAGGCATCCCCTTTGGGCAAACTCGATGCTGGCAGCGTTGTTCAGGCCTTAGCCGATGCCAAGCCCGACGCAATCTTCAATGTGCTCTTTGGTGCCGATCTCGCTAAATTTGTGCGCGAAGGTAACACCCGTGGTTTATTTAAAGGTCGCGAGGTGGTGAGCTTGCTGACAGGTGAGCCTGAGTATCTCGATCCTCTCAAGGATGAGACGCCTGAGGGCTGGTTAGTGACGGGTTACCCTTGGTATGGCATCAAGACGCCAGAGCACGACGCGTTTCTCAACGCCTATCAGGCCCGCTTTAAGGACTATCCGCGCCTGGGTTCAGTGATTGGCTACAGCACCATTATGTCTCTCGCAGAAGGGATTAAAAAGGCCAAGAGTACCGACACAGAAGCCATGATCGCGGCCTTTAGCGGTTTGCAACTCATGACTCCTTTTGGTCCCATCACCTATCGTCCTGAGGATCATCAGTCGACGATGGGCAGTTTTGTTGGTCGGACAAAAAATGATGGTGGCAAAGGTGTAATGGTGGATTTTCGCTACCTGGAAGGTACAGGATATTTGCCAAGTGCCGCCGAGGTTAAAAAACTTCGACCGGCAGATGCAGCACGCTGACCACATCGTATGGATTTTGCTAGTTTCATCGTTCAACTCTTAAACGGCCTGGCCGGCGCCTCCTCGTTATTTTTGGTGGCTGCAGGTCTATCGTTGATCTTTGGTGTCACGCGCATTGTCAACTTTGCCCATGGTTCTTTTTTCATGGTGGGTATTTACCTTGCGTATAGCTTAGTCGCAACGTTTTCTGCCACGATCGGATTTTGGCCCGCACTTCTCGTGGCACCCCTTGTTGTTGGCGTGCTCGGCGCGCTGGTTGAAATGACGCTCATGCGGCGTATTTATCGCGCACCAGAACTTTTTCAGTTGCTGGCAACCTTCGCGCTGGTGCTTGTCATTAAAGACGCCGTCTTGTGGATTTGGGGTCCAGAGGAGCTGCTCGGACCGCGTGCGCCTGGTTTTAAATCTGCGGTGCAAATCTTGGGACGTAGCTTTCCGACTTACGATTTATTGCTGATTGTGTTGGGGCCCTTGGTGCTTGGCTTGTTGTGGTTGTTATTGACCCGCACGCGTTGGGGCACGTATGTCCGTGCAGCGACCCAGGATCGGGAAATGGTTTCTGCGCTGGGCGTCAATCAGGCTTGGTTGTTTACGAGTGTCTTTGCACTGGGTGCCTTTCTTGCTGGCTTAGGAGGCGCGCTTCAGCTCCCCCGCGAACCTGCCAGCCTGGACATGGATCTCAATATTATCGGCGCTGCGTTTGTCGTGGTCGTCGTCGGGGGGATGGGCTCTATACCGGGCGCTTTTGTGGCGGCGTTATTGATCGCGGAAATCAAAGCCATTTGCATCTGGTTGGGGATCGTGACGATTGTTGGTGTTGAAATTTCTTTTCCCAAGCTGACCCTTGTCGTGGAGTTTTTAGTCATGGCAACGGTGCTCATGCTAAGGCCTTGGGGGCTGTTAGGAAGACCACAGCCGCCCATCCGGCACTCGGCCCACATTGAGCCGCCTTTGCGGCCTGCCGGTGCCTGGAGTGGCCGCTGTTGGATTTTATTGATTGCCTTGCTCGTCGCCTTGCCCTGGCTCGCCCAGTCTTCACCCTACGTGACAATTTTGAGCATCGATTTGCTTGTCGCCGTACTGTTTGCGGCGAGCCTGCACTTCATCATGGGGCCTGCAGGGATGCATTCCTTTGGACACGCGGCCTATTTTGGTTTGGGTGCATATGGGGCGGCCTTACTTTTTAAATACGCGGGTCTGCCCATGGAAGGGGCGTTGTTGCTTGCGCCTGTCGTGGCAGTGCTGGGTGCGGGTATCTTTGGTTGGTTTAGCGTGCGCTTGTCTGGGGTATACCTTGCCATGCTCACGCTCGCCTTTGCGCAGATCACTTGGGCTGTGGTGTTTCAGTGGGATGGATTCACTGGCGGCAGCAATGGTCTGACTGGCGTATGGCCAGCACACTGGTTGACGGACAAGCAGCATTACTACTGGTTGACGCTCGTTTTGGTGGTTGCCGCAGTGTGGTTGTTACGTCGTATGCTGCATGCACCATTTGGTTATGCGATGCGTGCAGCGAGAGACTCGACCTTACGTTCAGATGCCATCGGTATCCATGTCAAACGTATTCAGTGGTGCGCTTTCATGATTGCGGGAGGCTGTGCGGGCTTGGCTGGCGCCTTATTCGCTTTTTCAAAAGGGAGTATTTCGCCTGAGGTATTGCATGTCAGCAAGTCAGTCGACGGACTGGTGATGGTGTTGCTTGGCGGGATTCAAACATTGGCGGGCCCCATTGTGGGTGCGCTATCGTTTACCTGGTTGCACGATACGGTGGCGCGCAACACCGAATATTGGCGTGCCACCCTGGGTGCCATCATTTTGTTTTTGGTTCTCTTGTTTCCAGAGGGTATTGCTGGCGCTGCGCGACGTATCTTTTTTCGGCAGGGTGCGCGATGAGTTTGCTCACGGTCAGGGATCTGGGAAAGTCTTTCGGCGGTGTGGCTGCGGTCGATGGCGTCAGCTTTTCAATACGTCCAGGCGAGCTCTTGGCCTTGATCGGGCCCAATGGTGCAGGCAAGACAACTACCTTTAATATGATCAACGGACAACTCAGGGCTGATCGTGGCTCTGTGCGGCTGTCTGAGCGCGAGCTGCTTGGGCTGGCGCCTCGCGATATTTGGCGAATGGGGGTTGGACGGACGTTTCAAATCGCAGAGACCTTTGCCTCGCTCACTGCTTTGGAAAATGTACAAATGGCGCTGCTGTCGCATCAGCGTCGCTTATTTTCGTTTCTCAAACCCGTCCGTACATTTTCCAAGTTGCGTGCCCAAGAATTGCTTGAACAAGTCGGCATGGCAGAGCAGGCTGAGCGTGCTTGTAGCGCGTTAGCGTATGGGGATGTCAAACGCGTCGAGCTCGCGATGGCCTTGGCCAACGAGCCAACATTACTCTTGATGGATGAGCCTACGGCAGGCATGGCCCCTCAAGAACGTCACGCTTTGATGGCGTTGACTAAACGTTTAGTGCTTGAGCAAAATATTGCCGTGCTTTTTACCGAACACAGCATGGACGTCGTCTTCGCCTTTGCCGATCGCGTGATCGTGTTGGCACGGGGACGCTTGATTGCGCAAGGCTCGCCCGCTGAAGTTCGTCGCGACCCGCTAGTTCAAGAGGTCTACTTTGGGACAGGTGCCACCTTTACTGCGCAGGCAGGGGAAACGCATGCGTGAGCCAATCCATCATCAGCCTGTGTTGTTGAACGCAGAGAACCTGTGCGCCTGGTATGGTGCGGCGCAAATATTGTTTAACGTTCATCTCCAAGTCAGGCGCGGCGAAGTTGTCGCGCTGATGGGTCGCAACGGTGCGGGCAAGTCGACCACGCTCAAAACGCTGATGGGTTTGCTGGCGCGGCGCGCAGGATGTGTGACATGGATGGGACATGATATTTCCACTCAACCCTCTTATCGTATTGCGGCCTCTGGTTTGGGTTTTGTCCCAGAGGATCGACGAATCTTCACAGATTTAACCGTGCTTGAAAATTTGGCTGTCGGTCGTCAGTCCCCGCGTTTCTGGCCGGAGGGCGCGCCTGCGCCTGCTTGGACGGTAGAACGCGTGTTTGACTTATTCCCCAACCTGGCTGCCATGCCTGAGCGACTCGGGGGACAAATGAGCGGCGGTGAGCAGCAAATGCTGACCGTTGCGCGCACCCTGATGGGTAATCCTTTTTTAGTGTTGTTGGACGAGCCCTCAGAGGGCGTGGCCCCCATTGTGGTGGAGCAGATGGTGCAGATGATTCTTGAGCTTAAGCGCCAGGGAGTCAGCATTTTGTTGTCTGAGCAGAATCTTCACTTTGCGCGCTTGGTGTGCGATCGCGTTTATTTACTTGAAAAAGGCGACATCCGCTTTGCAGGCACTTTCTCTGAGCTGGATCAGCTAGAGCAGGTCAAACAGGACTATTTGACGATTTAAAATGCGTCCCTCAAAGACGCATCATTCTCAAGTAACATCGGTGCTTGCTTTTACTGCAGACTTTGCTCACAATAGAGGCTAGATCACCACCCCGGCTTCGCATCGATCCGGGGTTTTGTTTTTTGGGAAAAATATCATGGCCACTATTCCTCTTACCGTGCGCGGGGCCGAGCGCTTGCAAGCCGAATTGCATCGCCTCAAACACGTCGAACGTCCTTCAGTGATCAACGCGATCGCAGAAGCGCGGGCGCAGGGCGATCTCTCTGAAAACGCCGAGTATGATGCTGCACGCGAGCGTCAAGGTTTTATCGAAGGACGCATCAGCGAGCTTGATGGCACACTGTCAAATGCGCAGCTGATCGACCCCACTACGATCGATGCCGATGGTCGTGCTGTATTTGGTGCGACGGTTCAGATCGAGGATCTCGAGTCGGGCGAAAAGGTCACCTACCAGATCGTGGGCGACGTTGAGGCGGACATTCGTGCCAATCTCATTTCTGTCTCCAGCCCGGTTGCCCGTGCGTTGATCGGAAAGTACGAGGGTGACGTTGTACAAGTACAAGCCCCCTCGGGTATTCGTGAGTTTGAAATCGTCAGCATCAAATATCTCTAAATCTGTCAGCGCTTGGGTGCAGGGCGTTTGCGTGCAGTCAAACCAGGTGCGCCGCGACGTGCACCTGCACGCAAAGAGAGCGCGCTGCGACGCGGGATGCCATGTGCGGTATCCTTAGCACCCGTGGCGCGTGTGCTTGGGCGGGCGGCGCGATCGCCAGAAAACACGCGTGGTCGGTCGAGTTCTTCTCCGCTATCTCGCTCGGCGCGCGAACGGCGAGAGGGTTTTTCGAGTTTTTTCCCTTCTGCCGCGAGCTTTTTAGGCGTGTGCGGTTCGGAGGGTTTGCGTTTAGCGGGCGAAGTCGGTGCAGGAGCGGTTTTGAGATAGGTGCCTTTTGCGCCGTAGCGATACAAAATCAGCATCTTGCCCAGGTGATGAACTGGGGCACAAGAAAGCGCCTCACAGATCGCACAGAGCATTTCCTCTCGCGCCAGGCGTTCTGCGGTGCCAGCACGGACTTTGATGAGCTCGTGGGCTGACAGATTGAGATCGATTTCTTTTAGTACTGCCTCAGTCAGGCCGTTGTCACCAATGAGGACGACAGGGCGAAGAGGGTGGGCAGCGGCACGAAGGGCGCTGCGTTCGCGTGGGGTAAGTTCCATAATAGTCATAAGGTAGATTGTACGGGAATGGCCAAGAACAAATTTTCAAAAGAGTGGGTGATGCAACACATCAATGACCCATTCGTCAAATTAGCTACCCAAAAAGGCTATCGAGCCCGCGCGGCCTTCAAGTTAACCGAAATTCTGGATGCCGAAAAGCTGATGCGGCGTGGCGACGTGATTGTTGACTTGGGCTCCGCCCCAGGGAGCTGGTCTCAAGTCGCGCGTGAGCGACTGGTAGGCAAGGCTGGCGTGATCGACGGACGCATTCTAGCGATGGATATATTGCCTATGGAGGCTATTGCGGGCGTGGAGTTTCTTCAGGGAGACTTTACCGAAGAAGAAGTACTAAATACACTCAACGCAATGCTAGGCGAAACTAAGGTAGATTTAGTTATGTCAGATATGTCGCCCAATTTATCTGGCGTTGGTATGGCCGATGCCGCGCGTATTCAAATTGTGATCGAATTAGCCCTTGAATTTGCGCTCATGCACCTCAAACCAGAAGGAGCATTAATCGTTAAGGCGTTCCACGGAAGTGGCTTTTCACAAGTTGTGGAGACTTTTAAGCGTCATTTCAAGCGTGTGGTTGAGCGCAAACCCAAAGCATCCCGGGATCGGTCCTCTGAAACTTTTCTGATTGCCAAGGGTCTGAAGAAGTATAAGTGCGATCCCTGAATGCGATCCCTTAAGTGGTGAGGGCGTGCAATGAGAACAGGCGCATAACGGAGTAGAATTACAAATAGCTGAATCGCTAAATCCCCTCACAAGGGTTAACGCTTGTAGAAATGGCAAGCAGGAGATTTTCCTTGAATAACTCGTTTTCTAAAGTAGCAGTCTGGATGATGATTGCGCTGGTCCTGTTTACGGTGTTCAAACAGTTCGACAGCCGCGCACCCGCTCAAGACTCGGTCAGTTATACCCAGTTTATGGACGACGCCAAGGCTGGCAAAATCCGTAAGGTTGATGTGCAGAGCGATGTGCTCCACGTCACGCCGGACTCGGGCCGTCCCTACACCTTGACCTCACCCGGCGATATCTGGATGGTGTCTGACCTGATGAAAGCAGGTGTTTCAGTCTCCGGTAAGGCGCGCGAAGAGCCCTCATTCTTGATGAGCATCTTTGTTTCGTGGTTCCCAATGTTGTTGCTGATCGGCGTGTGGGTGTTTTTCATGCGTCAGATGCAGGGTGGCGGCAAGGGCGGCGCCTTTAGTTTCGGTAAGTCACGTGCCCGTCTGCTGGACGAATCCACAAACGTCGTGACCTTTGCTGATGTTGCGGGTTGCGACGAAGCCAAAGAAGAAGTTCAGGAACTGGTCGATTTCTTGCGTGACCCCTCTAAGTTCCAAAAACTAGGTGGTCATATTCCTCGCGGTGTGCTGATGGTGGGTTCACCTGGCACAGGTAAAACATTGTTGGCCAAGGCGATCGCTGGCGAAGCCAAGGTACCTTTCTTTAGCATCTCAGGTTCTGACTTCGTTGAGATGTTTGTTGGTGTTGGCGCTTCCCGTGTGCGCGATATGTTTGAAAACGCCAAAAAGCATTCACCTTGCATTATTTTTATCGACGAGATCGATGCCGTCGGTCGTCAACGTGGCGCTGGTCTCGGTGGTGGTAACGACGAGCGTGAACAGACTCTCAACCAACTTTTGGTAGAGATGGATGGTTTTGAAACGGGTGTCGGTGTCATTGTGATTGCAGCAACTAACCGCCCAGATGTTTTGGATGCAGCCTTACTCCGTCCAGGCCGCTTCGACCGTCAGGTGGTGGTGCCTTTGCCGGATATTCGTGGTCGCGAGCAGATTCTGCACGTACACATGCGCAAGGTCCCGCTCGCGCAAAACGTCAATGCTCACGTACTCGCCCGCGGTTGCCCTGGTTTTTCTGGTGCAGACTTAGCGAACTTAGTCAACGAAGCCGCATTGTTTGCCGCTCGCCGTAACGGTCGCACGGTCGATATGTCGGACTTTGAAAAAGCAAAAGACAAAATCATGATGGGTTCTGAGCGTCGTTCGCTCGTGATGCCCGAAGAAGAGCGTCGCAACACAGCCTATCACGAGTCTGGTCATGCGATTGTGGCGCGTATGTTGCCTAAAACAGATCCAGTGCACAAAATCACGATTATTCCTCGCGGTCGTGCGCTGGGTGTGACGATGCAATTGCCCGAGGGCGATCGCTACAGCATGGACAAAGAGCGCTTGCTGTGCACGATTGCAGTGCTATTCGGTGGACGTATCGCTGAGGAGTTGTTCATGAATCAAATGACAACTGGCGCTTCCAACGACTTTGAACGCGCCACTGCGATTGCGCGTGATATGGTGACACGCTATGGCATGACGACTGAACTCGGTCCGATGGTCTATGCGGACAACGAAGGCGAGGTGTTTCTTGGCCGCAGTGTGACCAAGACGACCAATATGTCTGAAGACACCATGCAAAAAGTGGATAACCAAATCCGCAAGATTATTGATGAACAGTACAAAGTCGCGCGTGCGATTCTCGAAAATAACCGCGACAAAGTCGAAGTGATGACCAAGGCACTTCTCGAGTGGGAAACCATCGATGCGGATCAGATCAATGACATCATCGAAGGTCGGCCGCCGCGCCCACCCAAAGTGCCTGAGGCACCGATGGATTCAACGGGTGCTCCTCCAGCAAGCGGTACCACGCCCGGTACGACCACCGATCCGGCTGCTGTTGTCTAAGGTTTAGCGCCGAGCATGATGTCAGAACGATGGGTATGCGGGCGCTTTGAGTTTCAACTCAAGCGCCCGATTCTTATGGGGATCGTCAATGTCACACCGGACTCATTTTCAGACGGTGGACAACACGCGCGAACAGAGTCGGCGATTCGTCACGCCCACACACTGATCCAAGAAGGCGCAGACATCCTGGATATTGGAGGCGAATCCACCCGCCCAGGCGCCTTGGCGGTATCCGTGCAAGATGAGTTAGGCCGTGTCCTGCCTGTCATCAAAGCGCTCTTGCACAGCGGCGTGGCGATTTCAGTCGACACTTGCAAGCCTGAGGTGATGCAAGCGGCGCTTGATCTCGGTGCGGATATTATCAATGATGTGACAGGCATGCGCGATCCTTCAGCGCAACGTATCGTGGCACGTCACGGTCAGTGCGGCATTTGTTTAATGCACATGCAGGGCGAGCCTCGCACGATGCAAATCAAGCCGCATTACACCGATGTTGTGCAAGACATCAAAACTGAATTGTTAAAACAAGCGCACATGCTCGAGTCGCTGGGTGTTCAGGCGGCTCGAATCAGCGTGGATCCAGGCTTTGGTTTTGGTAAAACCGTTGAGCAAAATTATCAATTGCTTGCCAATTTAAAATCAATTGTTGATTTAGGTTATCCTGTCGTCTTAGGCGTGTCACGCAAATCGATGATCGGCGCAGTGACAGAGCAGCCCGTTGACCAGAGATTGTCTGGCAGTATCGCTGCAGCCCTTGCGGGAGCGCTTCGTGGAGCACGCGTGTTGCGGGTGCACGATGTGAGAGAAACGCGAGATGCCCTGACGGTTTGGCACGCTGTAGAAAACGCGGAAAAATAAAAATGTCTAAAAGAAAATATTTCGGAACTGACGGTGTACGAGGACTCGCCGGTGGGCCTGTCATCAATGCGGAGTTTGCGTTGAGACTCGGCTATGCGGCCGGCAAAGTGCTATCTGAGGCCTATGTCAGTTCGAATGGTCGCACCAGTCGCCCGACCGTATTGATCGGTAAAGACACCCGCATTAGTGGTTACATGCTTGAATCCGCGCTTGAAGCGGGTTTTGCCTCTGCTGGCGTTGAGGTGTTGCTGGCTGGGCCTCTGCCAACGCCAGCAGTAGCTTATCTCACGCGTACATGGCGCTTGGTGGCTGGCATTGTGATTAGCGCCTCACACAACCCATTTTATGACAACGGTATTAAATTTTTCTCCTCAAAAGGGATGAAACTTCCTGACGAAACAGAGGCCGCGATTGAAGCGCTGATTGATGAGCCCATGGTGTGCGTGCCTTCAGAAAAACTGGGTCGTGCGCGCCGAATTGACGATGCGCCAGGTCGCTATATTGAGTTTTGTAAAAGCACCTTCCCTTCAGACCTAGATTTAAAAGGTCTTAAGCTTGTGGTCGATTCCGCCAATGGTGCGGCATACCATATCGCTCCACACGTTTTTCGTGAGCTGGGTGCCGAGGTTCATGCCATCGGTGTGTCGCCTGACGGCTTCAATATCAATAAAAATGTTGGCGCCATGCATCCTGAAGGACTGGCCGCCGAGGTTCAAGCGCGCGGCGCTGATCTCGGTATTGCCTTAGATGGCGATGCGGATCGCTTACAAATGGTGGATGCAACGGGACGCATCTTTAATGGTGACGAGTTGCTGTTTGCGGTAGTGCGCGAGCGTTTGGCGCGTGGCACTGTTGCGGGCGTTGTCGGCACCTTAATGACAAATTTTGGACTTGAGAAGCATTTCAAAACTATCGGTATTCCGTTCGAGCGTGCTCAAGTTGGTGATCGTTATGTACTCGAACAATTACGCAATCGCGGCTGGCTCTATGGGGGCGAATGTTCTGGGCATCTTATTTGCCTCGATTTGCACACCACGGGTGACGGGATTGTCGCGGCCTTACAAGTCCTGACTGCGCTTCAGCGAAGCGGTGAGTCCCTGTCTCAGTGGTTACAAGCACTCAAGATGTATCCGCAGAAGATGGTCAATGTCCCTTGGGTACCTGGCAAGAGTTGGGCTGAAAACGTAGGCTTAGTGGCCGCGAAAACACAGGTTGAAAACATGCTTGGAGAGCGTGGTCGCGTATTGATCCGCGCCTCCGGCACGGAGCCTAAGCTGCGTCTGATGGTTGAGGCAGAGGACAACAGCTTGGTGTCGCAGGGTATCGCCATGCTCACAGCCGTCGATCTCAGTTATCAAGTGTCGAGCTGAGTGCCGCTCGCCTCAGACCAGAATCAACTCAAAGTCAAAGCCGACCTTGCTCCACTCCGACTCCTCGCCATGCAGCGAAAAATCAGTGAGTGGATGTGTGGCAAGCCACTTTTTGTCGACCTGACATAAGATGGAATTGTCATGAATGCCGATGGTCAGCGGCAAGCGTGTGACATCCTCGCGACGGCGGCAAAGCAGCACAGCCAAACGCAAACACAGAATGGTCAGCCATTGATTACGACTTTTGACTAGAGCTTGCGATTTGGTGAGTTTGCCTGTGTGAGCAAGTGCTAACAAGCCGAGTTGCAACTGGTCGATCCGAGAAAAACCAGGCATGTCTGCATTGTTCAAAATATAAGCACTGTGTTTGTGATAACCGGCTTGTGCGATGGAGAGACCGACTTCATGAAGATCAGCGGCCCAGCTCAGCGTGTGTCTCAACTCATCTTGTTCACCGCGTTCGGGAAACAAGCTTTCAAACAGACTCAGCGCAGTGCGTTTGACGCGGATAGCTTGCTGCTGATCAACGTGATAGCGTTTCATAAAAGCGGTCACGGATTCGTCACGACGATCGTGTTCTTGTTCGCGACCCGCTAAGTCAACTAACACACCTAACCTTAAGGCACCGTCGCCAGTTGTCATGGTGTCGACGCGCATCTCGTCAAAAAATGCACTCATAATGGCCAAGCCGCCGGTCAAGACGTCTGCACGGTCCGCCTTGATGCCAGGTAGGTCGCTGGTCACGACGCGACCGGCGCGAATGAGTTGAGTCTTGAGTCGGTCCAAGCCGTCGCGGGTGATACCACCCGTCGTCAGCTTCCCGTCGGTCAAAATGGCAAGTAGTGCTTTGGCTGTTCCTGAAGAGCCATACGCCACGTCCCAACCCATTTTTCTATAAGGCTTAGTGATGACCTCGATTTCGCGACGAGCGGCGAGCTCGGCTTGTTTCATACTCAGCGCATCAATTCTTCCGCCAGGGAAGAATTTTTGGCTAAAGCTGACGCAGCCCATGTAAAGAGAGGAGGTGAGGATGGGTTCGTCGCCTTTGCCGATAATGACCTCGGTCGAGCCGCCTCCGATATCAACAACGAGTCTTTTTTCAGGAGTAATGGGAAGGGTATGGCTGACGCCGGTATAAATCAGTCTGGCTTCTTCGCGACCGGCAATCACTTCGATTGGAAAGCCTAGTGCAGCCTCTGCAAGCGGCAGAAAGTCCGCTACGTTTCTGGCTACGCGAAAGGTGTTGGTCGCAACCGCGCGCACGCGATCAGGGTGAAAGCTGCGTAATCTCTCTCCAAAACGTTGTAGCACCTCGACCGCGCGGTCAATTGCTTCTTGGTTGAGATTTTTTGAGGCATCCAGACCTGCGGCCAGGCGCACAGTTTCCTTGAGTCTATCGATCTGGTAGATGTGTTTGGCGCCATTTTGCTCAGCAACTCGCCCAATTGACAGCCTAAAGCTGTTAGAACCTAGATCGACTGCAGCCAACAGGTGTTTCATGACGTTAAACCAAATTGCAACTTCACTATTATAAAAGGGTATCTTGTAAAAAGTTTGTCATGTTCGCAAGATAAGCTTTAACTAAGAAAATGCCGCTATCATGTCTGAAACAGATACAAACAGCGTTGCTCCTCACTTATTCACAGGTTTTAGTCCTATGCCCGCCAGAAAAAAAGCTGAGCCCCTTTACTTCAACCGTGAATTGTCACTGTTGCAATTCAACGAGCGCGTCTTGGCAATGGCCGAGCGTCCAGATACCCCGGCACTAGAGCGTCTGCGCTACGTTTGTATCGTTGGTTCCAACCTGGATGAGTTTTTTGAAATCAGGGTGTCGAGTCTGAAGGCACAAATTGCTTTACACCCTAATTTTAGGGGCTCGGATGGCCTGACGACCGAAGAAGCGTTTGAAAAGGTTCAACAGGCGGTCCACGTGTTGGTCGACAGGCAATATGCACTGCTTAATGAGCAGGTCTTACCTGCGTTAAAGGCCGAAGGGGTCGTTTTACACCAGGCAGCAGAGTGGAATGCTGCACAAAAAAAATGGGCGCAAGAGGTCTTTAATCGCGATGTCATGCCCCTGTTGACCCCAATTGGTTTGGATCCTGCGCATCCGTTCCCAAGGGTTTACAACAAGAGTCTAAACTTTATTGTGCCTTTGTCTGGTGCAGATGCTTTTGGCCGTAAATCCACAATCGCGATTGTTCAGGCTCCCAGAGCCTTGCCCCGCCTGATAAAAGTGCCGCCTGCGGTCTCTGGCAATCCGCACGGTTTTATTTTGCTGACGGGTTTTTTGCGCGCCTTTGTTGGGGATTTATTCCCTGGCATGCACATGGAAGGCTGTTATCAATGGCGTGTCACACGCAACAGCGACCTGTTTGTCGATGAGGAAGAAGTGACCAACTTGCGCCAAGCTTTGCAAGGTGAGCTTTCGCAACGTAATTTTGGTTCAGCCGTGCGCTTGGAAATTGACCACAATACGCCACCGCATATCGAGGCTTTTTTACAAAAAGAGTTTTCGCTGACCACAGAGGATACCTATCGCGTCAACGGCCCTGCCAACGTCGCGCGCTTGATGCAGATCTGTAATATGGTCAAGGCGCCCGATCTGTTGTTTCCCGAATTCGTAGGTAAGGTACCCAAGCCGTTTGACAATTTGCCCAGCCGTTCTTCAGCGATTTTTGAGGCGATTGCCAAGAAAGACCATTTGTTACACCACCCCTACCAGTCTTTTATGCCCGTTCTGGACTTTCTGACAGCGGCGTCGATCGACCCTGATGTGGTGGCGATTAAGCAAACGATTTATCGCACGGGCGAGGACTCTCAGCTCATGCATCTGCTCTTGTCTGCAGCCAAGGCAGGTAAAGAAGTGACTGTCGTCGTGGAATTGATGGCACGCTTTGATGAGCAAACCAACATCAATTGGGCGGCTCGCCTCGAAGAAGTCGGTGCTCACGTCGTCTACGGCGTCGTCGGACACAAGACGCATGCAAAGATGGCCTTAGTGTTGCGACGTGAGAAAGGGCGTATCCGGCGCTATGGCCATATGGGCACGGGTAACTATCACTTGCGCACTGCGAGTCTTTACACGGATTTTGGTTTGTTGACGGCTGACCCTAAGCTCTGTGATGACATGGATCAGGTGTTTTCTCAGCTGACCGGGCTGGGTGAGCGAAGAAAGTTAAAGATGTTGCTCCAATCGCCTTTCACCATGCACAGCACCGTGGTCAGTATGATTCGAGCGGAAACACGTGCTGCGAAAGCTGGTAAAACGTCGCGGATCATGGCCAAAATGAACTCCTTGTTAGAGCCCTTGGTCATCCAAGAGCTCTACAAAGCCAGTCAAGCCGGCGTCAAAATTGATTTGATTGTGCGAGGCGTCTGTGCACTGCGTTCCGGTGTGCCGGGTTTGTCAGAAAATATTACGGTTCGGTCCATTGTGGGGCGCTTTTTGGAGCACTCGCGCGTCTTTTACTTTGACGATCAAGGCAAAGAGTCCGTTTATCTGTCCTCTGCTGACTGGATGGACCGAAATTTCTTTAGGCGTGTTGAGATTGCCTTTCCTGTCAATGACCCTGTTCTTAAAAAGCGGGTCATTGATGAGGCGTTTGTTGATGCCCTGCGGGACAATCAACGTGCTTGGTTGCAGCAACCAGATGGCACATACGCTCTGATACATAACCGACGGACTCCGTTTTCATTACACCTGCATTTGATGGAAAAGTTAGGTTGATGTAACAACGTGCCAATTGGTTTTGTCTGTCACAAATACGTAATCTTGGCTCTTTATGATGAGCGCGTAGTAGTTAACTATCCATTTTTTTATAGTTTTCTTAAGGACTAAAAATGATCAAACGTGTACTGACTTCCCTGACAGCTGGCCTCGCCATGAGCGTCGCAGCCTTGTCTGTGCAAGCCGCCGACATTACTGGTGCTGGCGCAACTTTCCCCTACCCAATTTTCGCCAAATGGGCTGAAATCTACAAAAAAATCGAAAACGTCGGCTTGAATTATCAGTCGATCGGTTCTTCGGGTGGTCTGCGCCAGATTCGCGCCAAGACAGTGACTTTCGGTGCCTCGGATGCGCCAGTGACGGGTGATCAGCTCGAAAAAGACGGTATGGTTCAGTTCCCCGTCATTCTTGGCGGCGTTGTGCCAGTCGTGAACATCGATGGTTTCAAGCCTAGCGAGTTAAGAGTCTCCGGTGAAGTGTTGGCCGAAGTCTACATGGGTACCATCACAAAATGGAACGACCCCAAGATCGTCGCGCTGAATCCTGGCAAAACTTTGCCTAATCAGAACATCACGGTTGTGCACCGTGCAGACGGTTCCGGTACAACATTTATTTTCACTGACTACCTGAACGAAGTGAGTAAAGAGTGGTCGGGTAAAGTCGGCAAAGGCGCTGCCGTCAAGTGGCCCGCCGCCAGTTCAGTTGGTGGCAAGGGTAACGAAGGTGTTGCCGCAAACGTGCAGCGTGTGAAAGGTTCGATTGGTTACGTTGAGTATGCGTATGCCAAGAAAAACAACATCACATACCTCCAGTTGTTGAACAAAAACGGTAAGTACGTCAGCCCAAGCGAAGCCAGTTTTGCTGCTGCTGCAGCGGGTGCGGACTGGTTCAGCGTTCCAGGTATGGGTATTTCCCTGGTCGAGCAAAAGGGTGATGCTGCATGGCCAATCACTGGCGCTTCATTTGCTCTGATGTACAAAGAGCCAACAGACAAGGCCGCTTCCAAAGAAGTGATCAAGTTTTTCACTTGGGCCTTCAAAGACGGTCAACAGCTTGCACTGGACTTGGATTATGTGCCACTGCCAGACGCTTTGACAAAACAGATCGCTTCTAAAGTCTGGTCGCAGATCAAGAACTAAAGTTCAGCACGACGGCTTGGCTTTTTTGCAAGCCTAGACGAACCCTTAAGTCTCAAGTCAGACTGTCCAGGCCCAACGGTTCTGGACAGTCCGTTCTAAGGAGTAGTAGATGAGTACGCCCCCAACGACGAGCGGCATGTTGGACCCCCGTATGATGGCGGTGGTCAAAAAGCAGCGTATTCAGGACTTTTTGTTTCACAAAGTCACAATGTTGTTTGCAGTGTTGGTGTTGGTTGCCTTAGCAGCAATTTTGGTGTCGCTGATGATCAGCGCCTGGCCAGCTTTTCAAAAGTTCGGAATTAGTTTTATCTGGACAGATGAGTGGGACATCGTAAACGAAAATTTTGGAGCCGCGATCGCCATTTATGGCACGCTGGTGAGCTCCGTGATTGCCCTGTTGATAGCCGTGCCGTTGGCATTTGGTATCGCCCTATTTTTAACCGAGATGTGTCCGACTTGGTTGCGCCGCCCGCTTGGCACCGCCATCGAGTTGCTGGCCGCGGTGCCTTCGATTATTTACGGCATGTTCGGTTTGTTTATTTTTGCGCCACTCTTTGCAGATTATGGCCAACCCGCCTTGCAGTCTACACTGGGGCAAATGCCTCTCATTGGCCCCATGTTTGGGGGTGCAATGAACGGGATTGGGCTGTTGGCTGCCGGGCTTATCCTGGCCTTTATGGTCTTGCCCTTTATTGCAGCGGTGATGCGCGATGTGTTCGAGATTGTTCCACCGATTTTGCGCGAATCTGCCTACGGTCTGGGATGTACGACTTGGGAAGTAGTGCGCTACATCGTTTTGCCGTATACCCAGAAAGGCGTCATCGGCGGCATTATGCTCGGCTTGGGTAGAGCCTTGGGCGAGACGATGGCGGTCACCTTTGTAATCGGAAACTCACAACGTATAAGTGAGTCTTTGTTTGCGCCAGGTACGTCGATTGCCTCGACCTTGGCCAACGAATTTGGCGAAGCGGATGATTTTCACTTGGCAACATTGTTTGCACTCGGCTTCCTCTTGTTCGTCATCACGTTCGTGGTCCTTGCCATTGCCAAGATCATGATTTTGCGCACTGAGCGTGCCCAAGGAGCTAAAACCTGATGAATAACGAAATGAATGCTGGTCTCTATCGCCGCCGCAAGTTCGTCAACACTCTTGGCCTGACGCTCTCCATGGTTGCGATGGCCTTGGGATTGTTTGTTCTGCTTTGGATTTTATTTGTCTTATTTAAAAATGGCTTTGCTGGCCTAAGCTTTGCTATTTTTACGGAGTCTACTCCTGCACCTGGCTCGCCGGGTGGAGGTTTGGCGAATGCCATCGTCGGTAGTCTCATGATGATCGGCGTGACGGCCTTGATTGCCACGCCCATCGGTATTTTTGCTGGTGTGTATCTGGCCGAGTTTGGCGATGACAACAAACTGGCCTCCATCACACGCTTTGTGACAGACATCATGCTGTCCGCACCCTCAATTATTCTTGGATTGTTTGTGTATGCAATTTTAGTGGCGCAGGTGAAACACTTTTCAGGTTGGGCTGGGTCTTTGGCACTTGCTTTAATCGCGATTCCAGTGGTGTTGCGCACGACTGAAAACATGCTGCGTCTCGTGCCGGGCAGCCTGCGCGAAGCCGCCTTTGCGTTGGGTGCGCCACATTGGAAGGTGACCAATTACGTCACCTTGCGTGCTGCGCGTGCCGGAGTGATGACGGGCCTATTGCTGGCCTTGGCGCGAATCAGTGGCGAGACCGCCCCCTTGTTGTTTACAGCCCTCAATAATCAATTCTTCTCCACAAACATGAACGCGCCTCTAGCGAACTTGCCCGTGGTGATTTTCCAGTTTGCGATGAGTCCCTACGACAACTGGGTCAGTTTGGCCTGGGCTGGAGCTCTATTAATTACGCTTGCTGTCTTGGTACTAAATATTGTCGCGCGAGTGCTCTTCCGCGAAAGATCTTCTGGTTAACTTTCTGGATCAATTATGAATACTCAAGCTACTGCAGCACCCCTGAAAAATGCACTCGAGGTGCGTGGCCTAAATTTTTACTACGGCAAATTCCAAGGTCTGAAAAATATTGACTTGGATATCGCGGAGGGTCATGTGACAGCTTTTATTGGACCTTCTGGTTGTGGCAAGTCCACACTGTTGCGCGCGCTCAACCGTATGTATAGCTTGTACCCCGGTCAACGTGCCGAAGGTCAAGTCAATTTTTATGGTGACAACATCCTAGATTCTAAACAGGATCTCAATATGTTGCGCGCTCGGATTGGTATGGTGTTCCAAAAGCCAACCCCTTTCCCAATGTCGATTTATGACAATGTTGCGTTTGGCGTTCGTCTGTATGAAAACCTGAATAAAGCTGACATGGATGCCCGTGTCGAATGGGCGCTCACAAAGGCGGCTCTATGGAACGAATCCAAAGACAAGCTCAACCAGAGCGGTCTGTCACTGTCGGGCGGTCAACAGCAACGTTTGTGTATCGCCCGCTCGGTTGCCGTCAAGCCTTCGGTGATCTTGTTTGATGAACCCACCTCAGCGCTTGATCCAATTTCAACCGCCAAGATCGAAGATTTGCTCCACGAATTGAAATCTGACTACACCGTCGCGATTGTCACGCACAACATGCAGCAGGCTGCGCGCGTGTCTGACTTTACAGCGTTTATGTACCTCGGCGAGTTGATAGAGTTTGGTCAAACAGACAAAATCTTTGTCAAACCCCAGCGTAAAGAAACAGAAGACTACATTACAGGTCGCTTTGGCTGATCTTTAATTTTCTGGTATAGTTGCGGTCTTCGGGGCGTAGCGCAGCCTGGTAGCGCATCTGCTTTGGGAGCAGAGGGTCGTGAGTTCGAATCCCACCGCCCCGACCAGTAAAATTAACGGGTTACAGATCAAAAGTCTGTAACCCGTTTTGTTTTTTTGATCACACGTACACGTGCACAAATTTCCGGGTTAAGGCTTCTGCGGCAGATAGTTGCCAGCTAGTTCTTGGGTCGAATAGCTATCGCAGCATAGAAAATACTACCTCTATGGTGTCGTTACTTAAAGTTTGCAATGAGCTCTATTGACTTGCAATTTTTATCATAATAGCGAGCCAGATCCATTTGAGTATTGAGATTTAATTTGTTCTTTATAAACGTGCGATACATCTTTACCGTCCTGAGAGAGATATCCAATAAGTTGGCTACCTCAGTTTGCTGAAGCCCCTTTCCAAGCAACAAAAGTACTTGAGCCTCTCTGCGGGTAATGGGAATGTCGATGAGTGTGTTTTCTGACGGGACGGTTGTTGTGAGGTATCTACTTTTTTCAAGCCTATCAAAAGCTTTTTCAATAGACTCACTTATTTGACTTGGGCTAAAGGGTTTGAGAATAAAATCCATAGCACCACCTTGCCATGCTTGAATAATGTCAGTTTGCATGGCACTGCCACTCATAAAAATTATTGGATACCTAACATTCAATTCCATTAAATTTGATTGCAGCTCAATTCCATTGATGTAAGGCATATTCAAATCAATGAGAATACAGGTAGGAATGCCATCATTAAACGTAGCTGTCTTTATGGCATCAATCGCTGATTCCGCAGACTCAAAACAATCAACCACATAGTTTTTTGAGAGCCAGGTATATAAAGCCTCTCTTATGTCCTGTTCGTCATCAACGATAATCACTCTTGAGAGACTCATGACTTAGGCTTCAAAAGAAAGAGGAAACTGAATGGTAAAAACGGCTCCTCGGCTTTTGCTATTGTTCGCGCTAATAGTGGCCTGATGCCTATCTAAGATCGTCCTGCAAAGCCATAGTCCCACTCCTTGCCCCTCATTTTTAGTTGTTTTATAGAGTTCAAAAATCACCGGTAATGTCTCTGGTGCAATTCCATTGCCACTATCTTCGATAGCAATGATTGCCGTTTTATCATTTATCTTTACGGTTAAGGTGATTTCTCGAAGACTAGGAAGAATTTCCTACACAATCATTGGAATGAGGTCTGGACGTCACCAAACAACTGTCCAACGTCCTTATAGGACATAGCTTTGATCCCATCACTAAACTCAAGTGCTTGACCACTATAGACAACGGCGCGGATGGCCAGCGCATTGAGGTGTTGGTCAAAGTGCTGGAGGGTGCGCTTAAAGTTTGCATTCCAAGTGCTCGCTGCTTTGATCTCCACCCCCATCAGCGCACTGCCTTGCTTGTGAAGCAGATCAATCTCATGGCCCTGGCTGTCTCTAAAAAAATAGAGATTGGGAGTGAGGCCACGGTTATAGCGGGCCTTGAGCGCCTCAAGTACCACTAGGTTTTCAAAGAGATTACCGATCAAGGGATCGCGTCCAACCTGCTCGACACGTTCTATACCAAGCAGATAGCAGAGCAGGCCTGTATCAGTGAAGTAAATCTTGGGTGTCTTAATGACACGCTTGCCGAAGTTTTCAAAATAAGGGGGGAGTCGAAACACGACATATGAGGCTTCGAGGATGGATAGCCACGCTTTAATTGTCATGCCATCGACACCAACATCATTCGACAGAGATTGATAGTTGATCACTTGACCCACGCGACCAGCCAGGAGCTTCATGAATTTTTCAAATAAAACAACGTCTTTGAGTTTGATCAATTGTCTGACATCGCGCTCAACATAGGTTTGAAAGTAGTTGGCGTAGGCGGTATGTGGTCGTTGCGCCTGATCGTAGATGCGGGGTAGGAACCCCTGAAACAAGTAGTCGCTGGGCGTGTCAAACTCAATATTGGCATCGCTGAGTTCCGCAATGGATAAAGGCAGAAGGTGTAAGAGGCCTGTGCGGCCGGCCAAAGACTGCGTCACGGCCTCTCGTAACAGCAACTGATGCGAACCCGTCAGTACAAATTGTCCGTTAACGTTGTCTTGATCGACGATTTCTTGCAAATAGCTCAATAAATGCGGGGTGCGTTGAACCTCATCAAAAATCGTGCGCTGCGGATATTGTTTGAGAAACGCTTTTGGATCCTCGGTCGCAAATTGACGGACTTCGGGATTTTCAAGGTTGACATAGGCATAGTCGGGCAGGACGGATCGCACCAGTGTGGTCTTACCCGCTTGGCGGGGACCGACAATCGTGACGATGGGGTAGTCGGTGAGCTGGGTCTGCAGCTCGCGTTGTAGGTGGCGTAGAATCATAAATACATTTTAATCCATGCAAATTCAGAGTTCAACTCTGGATTTGCATGGATTTCCCTACATCATTGTTTTGTATAGTAAAAAATCGCGAAAATTTTAGCGAATCGTGCCAATATTCGATCCACATCCATAATTTCTCAGCCTTTTGGAGCAGCATTGGGCCTCAATCATCCTCCCCTAAATTTTCAGTTGCAAACTCGCCTTGTTCCGATTGGAGAGGCGACGATTGAAATCTTTACGGTGGGAGAGGGGCCTTGGCTCGTGATGCTGCCTTCACTTGGGCGAGGCGTGGAGGACATGCAGGCGTTGGCGCATCGAATCGCCAAGCAGGGTTTTTCAGTGTGCTTACCCAATCCAAGGGGGATTGGGCGGAGTGCGGGGCCGATGCACAACCTGACCCTCGATGACCTGGCAGAGGATGTCATGCAGGTCATTCGTACTCTCACAGATCAACCTGTCTTCATCGCCGGGCACGCCTTTGGTAATTGGGTGGCACGCAATCTTGCGACGCGTTATCCGGAGCACATCCGCGGTGTGGTGCTGGTTGCCGCCGCCCACAATACGATTCGTCCTGACCTCGCTCAGCATATAAATGTCTGCATGAATGGACAATTGAGCGATGAAGTACGCTTGGCATCCTTGCAGGCTGCTTTTTTTGCACCAGGACACGATGCGCGCGACTGGTTGACGGGGTGGCATCCAGACGTGGCGCGTATGCAGAGAGAGGCGAGTCAAGCCAGTCCGCGTCACCACTGGTGGCATGCCGGGTCTGCACCTATACTGGATCTGCAAGCAGAGCAAGATCCCTTTGCTCCAATAGCCACCGCACAAGATTTAGCAAAAGAGCTAGGTACAGACCGCGTCAAGGTGATACGTATTCAGGATGCGAGTCACGCGCTGATTCCTGAGCAGCCAGAAGCCGTGAGTTATGCCATCATTGAGTTTATGCAGTCCATGCTTGCAATAGCGCCAGAAAAAAATTAGTTTTATAAAAAAGGTACATTTAAAACGTACTTAAAAAAATACGTCAGGAGATGTTATGAACGCCTCCCTCCCCCCTGGGGAGTGAGGGTGACAGAAAAGCAGAGAGCCCTCGCTTTACCTAACGGCATCTAAGTGCCAAAGTGGAGTTTCTGAAATTAACCACAAACGGTAATGAGGGCTCGAAATGAAGATTACGACAATCG
>Ga0247843_1000274_pt1 | contig 123749 bp, 118 predicted proteins | sample LaCruzMarch2017__FD_192420 | JGI IMG/M metagenome (GOLD analysis project Ga0247843, IMG submission 192420) | Freshwater microbial communities from meromictic Lake La Cruz, Castile-La Mancha, Spain - LaCruzMarch2017_8m | ecosystem: Environmental > Aquatic > Freshwater > Lake | place: Spain...
GGAGAAGCTCCTGACGTTGCCGGGCGATTTTTCCATTCATCGGGCAATAATGACTAGCAGCTAGACATATACAAGCCAAATCTCTATCGCGCTTGTTCCTTTTTCACTTTCCTGTCATGCACCCGCCGCGTTCGCGCGCCGTGGATCGCAGGTGCCAGCTTGGAGAAAGTCCTGCCGGTTGAACTTGACGGTTCGACACTGAAAGAGATGTCCGGCAAGAGGCCGCAACCGGAATCGTTTCCCGCCATCAAAGAATTGTGTTCATTTTTCGAGCGTCAGAGACGAGAAGGGGCTCGTGCTTCCTAACCATTTCATTTCCGGGTTGATCTTCCTTTTCTTGGCGAGTCCGCTCTTTGCCGGCCTCGGGTGGGAGACGACATTTCGCGGGATGGATTACCGGCCGGGGGAAAAGGTGTATGTGGCAACATTCCCTTTCCGGAATGCGACATCAGAAATCATCAAGATCACCGGCATCCAGACCTCCTGCGGATGCACGTCCGCGAGGGCGGACATCCAGGAAATCCCGCCGGGCGGCGCCGGATCCGTCCTGGTCCGCTTCGATGCCGGCAACCGCACCGGCGAGCAGGTCAAGATGGCCATCGTCCGGACGTCGGACAAAGAAAAACACAAGCTCATCCTCCGGGTCATCCTCCCTGACCGGTGAAAGCATTTCACAATAAATGTCCCGGCTGGGACATTTATTGTGAAGCGGATGGACGGGCGCGGGGGACAATTGTTTTGTGTCGGAGGCGGGATTTGAGGTAAATGGGCACGGAATATGGGGGGTGTTTTGCATCGGATATTTTTTCGGGATCTGGCTCTCGTGGCGCTGGCATTTGTGCTGTCGCTTGCTGCGGGAATCCTGGCGAACCGGATCCGCCCGGACCCGCTGCCATTCCCCTATCGCGACCGCGCATCCAGGATGAAGGAGGAGGGGGTGAAAGAACCTGCGGTGATTGATATGGCGGCAGCCGAGTCCGCCTGGCGGGCTGGCTCGGCGGTTTTCATTGATGCGCGCGAATCCGATTTTTTCGAGGAGGGCCACATCCCAGGCGCGGTGAATCTTTCAATTTCCGCAATCAAGAACACAGTTCCTGCAGGGGTTTTCCTCGGCAGGCCATTGATTGTGTATTGTTCCGGGGGCGACTGCGAGGACAGCGGGGTGGTGGCCCGGGCACTGTTGAAGATGGGCTGCCGCGATGTGGCGGTGTTCGCGGGGGGGTGGGAGGAGTGGTCTGCGGCAGGAATTTCCCGATGATCGCGCGCATCCTCCTCGCCCTGATTTTGGCTTCGGCCGGCGTGCTCAAGCTGCCCGACCCCTCCGGGGTTGCGGAAGGGATGGCAGCCTTCCGGATGCTGCCGGCTTGGGCAATAGCACCACTGGCGCTCGGCATCCCGGTTTTTGAGATGCTAGTCGGAGTTTTCCTTCTGTTGAAGGGGTTCAGCCGTCCGGCAGCCCTGGCAGCGACCGGGCTTTCCCTGGCCTTCGTGGTTCTTTACGCCTCGGCTTTCGCGCGCGGGCTGGATGTCCGGTGCTCATGTTTCGGAGCCCTGGAGATTTTCCGGGTCACGACGGCAGGCGGACTGGCAAGGGCGGTTGTGCTGCTCGGGCTTTCCGCCTGGGTGTATTGGCGGGTCAGCCGGCGCGGTGCTTAAGGCTGTGAAATTCCATGCTGTCCACAAGCGCAAGCCAACTCGCCTCGATGATGTTGTCCGAGACCCCGACCGTGCCCCATGAGGCGTGTCCGTCGGTTGTAACAATGAGAACGCGCGTGCGAGCCGCGGTTCCCCGCGAGCCGTCCACGATGCGCACCTTGTAGTCGGCGAGCCGCAGATCGTCGATCCACGGATAGAAAGGACGCAGGGCCTTGCGGAGCGCGGCATCCAAAGCGTTCACCGGGCCGTCACCCTCCTCGACCGTGTATTCCGAAATCCCGTTGACCTGGAGTTTGACCGTGGCCTCGCAGGTGGTGAATCCGTGCAGGGCCGAACGGCGGAAAGAGCAATGATATTCGCGCAGGTCGAAAAGCGGGCGGTGCCGGCCGAGCGTGCGCCGCACGAGCAGGTCGAACGAAGCGTCCGCAGCCTCGAACTCGTATCCCGCCGCCTCGCTTTCCTTCACCTGCCGGAGGATGGCAGCGACCTCGGACGCGCCCTTTTGAAATTCGAACCCGAGCTCCTTCGCCTTCGCGAGGATATTGCTCTGGCCGGACATATCGGAAACCAAAATCGTCTGGGCATTGCCGACGAGCGCCGGATCCATGTGCTCGTAGCTGCGCGCGAGCTTTTGCACAGCGTGGACGTGGAGGCCTCCCTTGTGGGTGAAGGCGGCGGGTCCGACATAAGGTGCTCGGATGTCCTGCGGGACATTTGCCAACTCGTCGACAAAGCGGGAGAGCTCCCGCAGGCGCGCGAGGTCGGGAACAACGGGCAGGCCCATCTTGACCTGAAGCGTGGGGATGACCGTTGTGAGATTGCAGTTGCCGACGCGCTCGCCGTAGCCGTTGACCGTGCCCTGGACCTGGCCCGCCCCGGCGGCAACCGCCGCGAGCGCGTTCGCGACACCGAGGCCGCTGTCATTGTGCGTGTGGATGCCGACTGTTCGACCGAGAGCGGAGATGACTTCCGCGGTGATCCTGCCGACCTCATCCGGAAGAGATCCGCCGTTCGTATCGCAAAGCACGACAAGGTCGGCTCCGGCATCCTGAGCTGCCTTCACGGTTTTCAGGGAATACGCGGGGTCATCCTTGTAGCTGTCGAAGAAATGCTCGGCGTCGTAAAATACCTCGCGGCCGTTTGCCTTCAGATGGGCGACCGTCTCGGTGATCATCGCAAGATTTTCTTCCGGAGTGACACTGAGCACCTCCGTGACATGCAGGAGCCAGGTTTTGCCGACGATCGTGACCACGGGCGTCTTCGCCTCGAGGAGCGTGCGCACCTGGGCATCATCCTGGACGTCCATCCCGCCGCGCCGTGTGCTGCCGAAAGCTGCGATCTTCGCGTGCTTCCACTCCCGCCTGGCAGCCTCCTCAAAAAAGGCGACATCGCGCGGGTTCGATCCAGGCCATCCGCCCTCGATATAGTCCACACCGAACGCATCCAGCTTCACGGCGACACGGATCTTATCCAGCACCGAGAACGAGATGCCGGTGCCCTGCGTGCCATCGCGCAGGGTGGTGTCGTAGATCGAGACGCGTTTCATGGAACAAATACCCTATGTCCACACGGCGGCAGGATCAAGCATGGCGAAGCGCGCGCCGGAACGGGATTTTTCCGAGCGCGAGAAATGCCTTTTCAAATGTGGTCGGCGGACGGGCGATGCCGTCGTCCCATGGAATTTCGATCCAGCCCGCGGAGGTCAGACTTCTCATCTGGTCAAAATAGGGGGCGTCGTCGGTCATGAGCCGAAGCATCCCGTCGGGGCGGAGAACCCTGGCGGCTTCGGCGAGAAATCCGGCGGTCACGAGCCTTCTGCGCTCATGCCTGCGCTTCGGCCACGGGTCCGGAAACGAGACGTGCAGTGCAGCCGCGCTGGCGTCGGGCAGAAATTCCTTCAACGCCTGCTCTCCCTCGCCGCGGATGGCGAGTGCGTTCTTCAGGCCAAGCCGGAGGAAGCGCCTGTTGCAGACCTCGACGCGCAAGCTTTGCTTTTCGATGCCGAGAAAATTTCCTTCAGGAAATGCGGAGGCCGCGCCGGTGAGGAAAGCCCCGCGATGGCAGCCGAAATCCACCTCAAGCGGCGGCGCGTTGGGCGCGAGCCAGCATTGAGGAATTCCCGTGTCCACGGATTGGAGACAAACCCTCCGGTCTACGGCCGGTCGAGACCGAGGTCCGTGCGCAGCAGCCCGTTCCGGGGTTCAAAGAAGTAGCGCACGAAGAGACCGATCGTCCCCTCGTTATAGTCGGCCGTGACCGCGTAGCCCACTTCTCCGCCGATCAGCCACTGGGGAGAGATCATGTAGGCGCCCTCCGCGGCGATCATGCCGATGACGGTGCTTGATTCCTGCGATTCGAAATTCCGGCCGTCGGGATCCAGAGGGAAATAGGGACTGGCGGCCTGCTTGTTGTTCTGCACGCCAAGCCCGACCGAACCGGCAGCGATCCACTTCTTCCCCTCGGTCGTCAGGAACTGGCCCTGGAGGAGGATCTGGCCGAGGTATTCCGGGCTGAAGTAGCCGCCGTTGCCGTAGGTGAAGTGGTTCTGGTTGTTGTCGTAGGCCTCGTAGGACGCCGCCAGGCCGAGCGTGATGTATTCAAAATTCTTTGCGGTGAACTCGTAGGCGACCGCTGCGGTGCCTGCGATGCGGGTGTTTTCCTTCACGTCCGTCCCGTCCAGAACCGCATAGGTGCCGTTCAGGAAAATCGTCCACTTCGGAGCGATGGAGCGGAAGACCGAGAGGCTGCCGCCGGATTCCGTCACCGCGCCCCAGGATTTTCCGGAATAGGGATCGACCATGCCGATGTAGGAAAGGATGCTTTGCTTGACGGCCTTCGAGTAGAGCTTTGCCTCCACGTAGCCTTTTTCGTCGCGCCACATCATGCCGATGTCGCCGATCGGTTTGGAGTTGATTGGTCCGCCTGAGGGGGTGATGCCGAACGTGGCGAACCAGGTGATCCAGTCCTGGTATTCAAAGTGAACGGAAAAATCGTAGAGGTTGTTGTAGGACGTGGTGGGAGTGACGCTGTAAGGGGTCGCGGGGACGGCGGTCGTAGTGACGCCGTTGACGGTGGTCGTGACGGGGGAGGGGTATTTTCCGACGACCGAGAAATCCGCGAGGTCGCCGGAGTTGAGGGTGATGCGGGAGATCTGCGCGGAGACCATGGTTTTGTTCGTCGGGTAGATCCGGCCGGAGATGATCGGGATGGCGGCCATATTCAGCTTGCCTTCGCCCTCGGTTCCCGACTTGCCCCAGAACTGAAAGCCGGCAGCGATACTGGGCGAGGTGTAGTTTTCCAGCACGCGGTAAATTTTTTCCCCTCCTGCGCCCGCAGCGGCGACGAAGAGGTCCGCCTTAAAGTAGCGCTTCGCCTCGGAGGTGCCATACATGGTCTTGAGCGGCCCCTTGGTGGTTTCGCCGATGGTGTCCACCTTTTCGTAATTTCCGGTGCGGGCGAGCGAGGCGTAGAGCCCCTGGGCGGTGGTTTCGCTCGGCGAGGAGCGGTAGAGCTTTTCAAACAGCTCAGCGGACTTGTTGTAGTCCTTCAGGTAATAGTAGTCCCAGGCCAGCACGGTCTGCTCGTTCCGGCTGAGCGGGCGCGCCTGCGAGGCCTGCAACATGAGCTCCCGGCTCCTCGCATAGTTTTTCGCCTCGTAGGCCTCAACCGCACGGCGCGAGGAAATGTCGCCCTTCAGCACCCGCATTTTCGGATAGCTGTCGCCCCGGAAATTCACGATGGCTTCTGCGCTGCTCAAATCGCCTTCGCGGAACTTTGAAAACGCCAGCCCGTAGGCGGCCTCCCCGTAGCCGGGACTCCACTCCAGAGCCTGATTGAACCACATGCCTGCCGACGAGTATTCTCCGCGGTTGAAGTAGGCCCACCCGGCTTTCGTGGCGAGGTTGGAATCCTGCTTCTCGGTGGCCTGCGTCACCCAGCTGCTGATCTGGGCCTGGCTGACCTGCGGTTCCTGACGCTGCGGGGATTCCGCCGGTTGGGCCGGCTTGGAAGTCGGGAGCGCCCGCCGGGAAGGTGTGGACTGTGGACGGGCCGGCGTCGGGGCCGGTTCGGAAAGGAGGGCGGCATCTCCCGGCAATATATCCGTCGTCGTCGGAGTCGCCTGAATCGCCGGGGCGGGAATATCCGCCGGGAGAAACACCGGGGAACGGGGGGTCCCCTGCCCCGATGGCCTGGGCATTCCGGGAACGACCGGAACAAAAAGGGAAGGCGTCGGGGATGGGATAGCTTCCACGTCAGAAGGAAGCGCGATCGACTCCGGCTGCTGCGAGGGCATCATGTCCTGCGCCCGGACCGCAGGTGCGCCCGACAGGAAAAGCAACGCGCAAAAAATCCGGAACTTCACAGTTTTCCTCCCAGCGATTCGCGCACAGCCACCTTGGTCAGCAGCTTCAAGCTCGCGGAATAATATGGTTCGTCTGGCATCAGCGGAGGAATATCGCGGACAATTAACGGTTTTCCCTGCCGGCAGGCGAGAACAAAACGTGCAATCGCTTGCATGCCGGGAAGGGCGGGGTCCGGTCCGAAGGCCCCGGTTTCGACATTCACGGTGGAAGGCATGCCGGACAGCCCGGGAAATTCCTGCCAGAAGTCGGCGAACGGCGCGAGCAGCGGCGAGCGGGGGTCGCTCCAGGCAATGTGCAACGGGACGCGTATCGCATTGTAGCCGAAATCGGGAGGGAACTGGGTTTTCAATCCATAGATCCCGCCTTCGTCGCGAACCCAGTCCGGAATCAGACTCCATTTGCCAAAACGTGAAGCAGGGATCATGGCAAGCCCCGACATTCCGAGTTGATTCCACCCGCCACCGGGAAATGTTTTCGAGACCGCATCGAAGGCCGGAAAGATGTAGTAGGAGGGATTGATGATGAGCGCGTTGTCCAGGTCAAACCCCTGAACGCCAGGGAGCAGGACGGGGCCATGGGGGGTGTCCTTGACTGCCAGGCGCTTCAGTTCGACAAGAATCCCAGCCGCAGCCTGCTCGTAGGCATAGACGCCCCAGCGCTTCGAGGCGCGCACCAGCGCCCAGGCGATGAGGATTTCCGCGTCGCTGGCATTGTTGGGGTCGGCCACGGATCCCCCTTCTGAGGAGGGCCTCCACAACCAGGAAAACAGCTTGTCATCCGGGCGGGTCTGAAGGTTTGTTTTTGTCCAGTTCCAGATCCGGTCGAAGGTCGCCCTGTCACCGTAGGCCTCGGCAAGAATCATCCCGTAGCCCTGGCCTTCGCTGTGGGTTATGCCCCCGTTCCCGGTGTCAATCACCCGGCCTTCGGGCGATACAAAATGCTTCTTGTATCGTGACCAGTCTCCTCGTGGCAGCCGCCAGGGATCGTTCATGACGATGAGCCAGTATAAGAGACCGCCCAAGACAAGCACCGCAAAGGCGAGTCCCGCCATGAGGCTTTTCCCGGGCATTTTCACCTATTCCGGATGCTCGCGCTTGCGGAGAATGGAGCGGATGCCAAGAGCGACGAGCACCAGAATGATGACCAGAATCACGGCGAAGAACCATGGCTGCTGGTCAAACCGGCTGGAGACTCTGGTCACCAGGTTGGTGGCCTTGTAGATAAAATCGCTTCCGACTTTTGCGACGGCCAGCGAGTCCGGACGCGTGCTCCAAACCGCCAGATCCCCGGAAAGGTTGTCCCAGAACTCGCGCTCCTGCAGCATGTTCATGCCGGCGAGAAGATTGTCGGAATCCCAGGCTGTGAAAAGCGTAACCGGGTAGCCGGTGTGGAACGGGGACTCGAACTGCGCGGCCACCACGTCGTCGATGAGATCGGCCGTCATGTTCATCTCCACCGTTGAGGGAGGTTCAGGCTCGTTGCGGGCGGCCGACTGGCCGCGCATCTTCTGGAGGAATTCCTCGATCGAGGACGTGGCGAACTTTTCCGGCTTCGGGCTGGTGCTCACGACGTATCGCATCTTCCCGACCTGGAGCGGGGAGACCGGGGCCTTGCCAAGCAGCTCAGGAGGAATTTCATCCCTCGGGCCCACGGCGATCAGGCTCTTGCGGCTGCGCGGCAACTTCTGGGAGATTTCCGTGCGAAAGAGCAGCGCGCCGGAGATCTGGGACATTTTCCCCAGCAGCGTCCAGGCCGCACAGACCGTTTCCACCTCCTTGCCCGCAACAAAGATGGCTGTCTCGACCCCGTCGGGCGGTGCGGAATACGGAAACGCGGTTTGCGAGAACAGGCCCAGGCTTGGCAGGCGGGCCTTCCTCATGGCCTTTGGAAACACAAACGCCGAGTCCTCATACATCGTGAACTGCAGGTTTTCATCCTGCAAAATCTCACACTGGTTCGAAACCAGCGGAACCATTTTCGGGGCGAGGCTGATCTCGTTGAGCCCCGGCTGGAAAGCCTGCATCGGGAGATAGACCCTGTGGTCGGAGTGAAGTTCCCCCTCGATCTCCTTGAGCCGGATCGCGGTTTGAAACTGGTTGTTGATAAAAATGTTGAAGGAGGAATCCTTTCGCAAACCGGCCCCGTAGACGAAGTGCAGCCTCAGTTCCACATTGCTGTCATCATCCTTCGAGATGTCCCCCGGCATATAGATTTTCAGCGAGTAGGCGCCGGTGTTCCATCCCTTGATGGTTTCGGTTTTGAAGCCGAGCTGGCGGAAACTGTAGATGCCTGGAACCCGGACCGGTGCGTTCCGGATGTAGGAGGCGTCGGGAAGCGTCATCTGGTCCACGATGGCATACTTGGAATCCGGCAGCGGAAAATTGACCATCCCGAGCGCGAGGGCTGTCTGGCTGACCTCCTGCTCGTTGCGCCCGCTGAGGATGATCATGCAGTGGGTGGGATCTCCGGGAAGGGTCTTGATGGCGAGGAAGCTCCCGTTGATCGTCCCGACCTCGGTGGCGGTCAGAAACGGCGAGAGCTCGTTCATCGTGCCGATCACGATGTTGTCCATCCCGGGACGGAGCGCGGTGGCCGAGGATACCCGGAACGGCTGGTTGTTGAGAGCGAGGGCGATTCCCTGCGTCGCAATCGCTCCCCAGGCCAGATGGAGGTCGGTCATGGCGCCGGAAGAGGGCATGCAGATGTTGAACTGGTAGGGGATCCAGAGCTTTTCATCGACCCACCAGCGCAGGAACGAGAGCCGCTCGGTCACCGGTTTCCACTCCCCGGTGGTGGTCAGATACGACTGGTCGGGGTTGATCTCGGTGTAGAGTTCCGGAGCAGACGGGTCCTCGCACTTGTAGGTGTAGTGCTGGGCCACGATGAACTGCATGCGGTTGAATCCCGTCTTCACGATGTTCAGGGGGATGTCGATCTCCACGTCGCGCATCGGGTTCGTCCGGTCCAGATAGTATTGGGCGACGATCACGTCGTTCATCACCACGCGGAGCACCGAGCGCTCGCTGAGCAGGGCGATCGAGTTCGTGAACTTGAGACGCAGCCCGTAGCTCTTCGGCTGGAATCGTGCGCTCTGCGGCACGAAAACCGTGTAGATGCTGCTCGCGTTGCGCAAAAGGATCGGGGCCTCCAGCGGAATCAGGCGGCGCAGGGGCAGCTTGAACGACTGGAAGCGGTCCTTGGGCAGTTCGGCCTGGGCAACCACCGGGCTGAGCGGCGAAGGCGACGCCATGGGAACTGCGATGCCCGTCGGAACCGAGGGAACAGGCGGCGGGATGACGGGCACCCGGCTCTGCGCTTCCAGAAGCGGCTGTCCTGCAAAGAGGACGGCCAGCGCTGAAAAGGCGATGCCGGTTCGGAGATTGCAGTGGTGGTAGGCTCTCATGTTCATGGGATGTTCAAACGGATTGCGGGCTGGGTTTAAAGGATTTTCCTGCACGTTTCGAGTTGGCGGCGAGCATGACGTGGCCGAAATGCTGCAGCGAATAGCGGATTCCCAGCGTCAGGAGGAAAACCGCGCTGCGGGTCACCCCGATCCGGCGCTCGCGCGTCGTCTGAAAATCGACCCACCGCTGGCTGCTTCCGTTGACCAGCTGAACCTTCAGCTTCATCTCCTCCAGGGAAACATGTTCGAACTGGCCGCCGACAAAAAGCGCTCCCGGCTCGCGCCGCGCGTTGCGGACAACGATATGGAGCGGGGTCTCCTCCATTCTGGAATTTCCCGGAACCGTCAGCTCGATCTTTGAACCCTCGGAGAAAAGCGTCTCGTAAGCAGGATCCAGGACAAGCCCGCATCCCTGGATCGAAAGGTCCCGAAGCTCCGCAGTATAGAATTTCTTCCCGAGCTTGACGCGGACCTGCATGGCGACCGGCATCCTCGGGGTCGCCCTCCGCTGCCTCCTTTCGAAGAGCGTTCCCATCGCGGCCAGAAGGATGAAGACATTGAAAAACGCCCACAGCATGGTCACTCCGGTCGGAAAGCTGGTCTCCGGGGTCAGGACAAGCCGCCCGACGCCAAAGGCGAGGGCGAGGGAGTTCAGGATCAGCAGAATGTAGAACGGCTTGGCCAGCGGGCTGATGTAGTCCTCGCCGAGCGTCTCGCCTTTTGCCGTGACCTTGAACGTCGGGGCGCGCGGGTTGAGAAAAACCTTCGCGATGGCCGGCAGCGTGAAGACCGACTGGATCAGCTCGTAGAGCTCGGAAACGAACGACCAGCGGACTTTTCCAAACAGGAAATCCGAAACCATGAAGACGGCGATCAGGTGGGGGACCGCGAAGGCGGTGAAATCCACGAAATTCGCATCGTAGATTTTCAGCCCGAAAATCAGGAAGCAGAGCGGGGCCAGCATAAAGACCACACGGGCATAAGCGAAAAACCAGAAAAAGCAGCTGCTGAAGTAGCAAAACCTCTGGGGCGGCGTGAGCCCGGGAATCAGAAGGGGGTTCTTGAGAAGGAAAATCTGGACCATTCCCTGCGCCCAGCGGATGCGCTGCCCGATAAAGCTGGTGAGCGTCTCGGGTGAAAGGCCTGAAATCATGGGGATGCCGATGTAGGCGCTGTTGTATCCGCGCGCGTGCAGGGTGAGGGCGGTCTCGGCGTCCTCGGTGATTGTCTCCCCCGCGATCCCGCCGGTCTCGGCAAGGCACTTCCTTCGGAGCACGGCCGCCGAACCGCAGAAAAACGCGGAGTTCCAGTAGTCCAGCCCCTTCTGGATGACCTTGTAGAACATCTCGTTCTCGCCCGGCATGGTCGAGAAGGTCTGGAGGTTTTTCTCGATCGGATCCGGGTTGACAAAAAAGTGCGGGGTCTGGACGAGGAAGAGTTTCGGGTCGTGCTGGAACCACCCGACCGTGTTCCGGAGGAAGTCGTTTGTCGGCGCATGGTCCGCGTCGAAGATGACCACCAGTTCCCCGTTGCTAAACTGCAGGCCGCTGTTGATGTTCCCGGCCTTCGATCCGATGTTTTCCTTCCGGGTGAGGTAGTGCGCTCCCCACCTCTGGCAAAGGGCCTGCAGTTCGAGCCGGCGCTGCCTCGCCGCAGCGGCAAACTCGGGATCCTCCGATTGGCACCTCTGGTCGGTCCCGCCGTCATCCAGGATGTAAACCTTGAGCTTGTCCTTTGGATATTCCATCTCGAGCGCCGAAAGGAGCGTGACCTCGAGCAGGTCGGGCTCCTCGTTGTATGTCGGAATCATCACGTCCACGGTGGGATAAAGTTCCGGATCCCCCGTGAGCGGAAGCGGGCGCCTGTCGAGTGGATCGACATTCACAAAGATGCTGAGGATGTAGACGATGAACCCGTAGAGCTCCGCAAAATACAGAACCATCGCAAAGAAGAAGCTGAGCGGATCGTGGTAGGTGAGGGTCGTGAATGTCCGCCAGTAAAAATAGTCGACCGAGAGGAAGGCGGCGAGAATCAGGAAGATGACCCGGACGGTCTCCTGCTCGTTAAAATACCGCAGGATCAGGAAACCGGCCAGAGCCACGACGGCGACGGAGATCTGAGTGCGGGTCGTGATGCTCGACGCGCAGAGCACCATCACCAGCAGAAAGAAGAAGCCGATGAGGGCCGGGAGATACCCGGGCATCCGGTTCCGCAGCGCCTTCCAGTCCGGAATGGTGAAGGATTCGGGCCAGCTCATGGCGCCGTGGCTCCCTCCGGCTTGCAGGATTTCAGGAGCCGCTGGAAAAAACTTTTCACCGCAGAATGACGGCCAGCACGTAGCCGATGACGCCCGAGACCAGCATGAGCATCATCACCGCCCCGCGGGTGATCGGCTTGATCTGAGCTCCCGCCTTTTCAAGCTTCACGACCAGCGCCTCGGATTCCTTTTTGACCACGTCCAGCTTCTTGGTGCAGTAGTCGATATTCTCGTGGTAGGCCTCGATCTTTTTCAGCGTCTCCTCGACATCGGTGACCTCGAGCTTTTTTTGGAGCTCCTGAAACTGGAATGTCACCCGGTCGAGTGAGGGCAGAAGCGAGATGCGGATCGCATCGGAAAGAACCTCCGAGCTGATCGGCGCGGCGGCCGCGGCCGGCGCATGCTGGATTTTTTCCAGCAGCTGGTCGAGCGCTGGCTGGACAGCGTGGCGCACGGAATCCGAGAGCGCCTCCGCGCTGGGCGAGGAAAGGGCGCCTGAGCGCGGAATCTCCTGGACCTGGGCGACCAGGCGGTCGATCGAGGGCTGGAGCGTGGTGCGCACAGCCTCGGACAGCGCCTCCGCGCTAACCAGGGGCTGGACGGGCCTTCCATCCGAAACCGGGGCCTGAACAACGGCCGGCTGGCGGTAATAAATATCCAGAAGATCGATGAGCGCGAGAGCCGGATCGTTGTCTTGAATATTGTGGCGGCGCTGCCATTCGAGGACTTTGGCGCGGATCTCGGGATTTTCGTTCATGGCAGAAGGATGGATTGCACGGCGAACAGCTGCTGGTTCAGAGCGCGAGTGTATTCAATCAGGCGCTGGCGGTCGAGAAGGTTCAGCGTGTTCGTGGCGAGAGCCTGAGGGATCGTCCAGGAGTTCATCTGCAGGATCGTGGTGAGGTGCTCCGGAAGTTTTTGCAGGCTGATCTCCTTGGCTCCGATGCGCAGTAGATCCTCGCGGGCGCGGCTGCTCTGGTAGATCCGGAGCGACTGGCTCTGCTTGAAATTCTTGACGACGAGCCACTCGGCCTTGTTGCCGACCCGGCGGGCAACCTCCCCGGCCTGGAAAACCGTGTCCTTGTCCTCCTCGATGATCAGGACCAGCGTCACCGAAAGGCCGAGGCTGTCCTTCACTTTCAGGAGATCGGTCTCCTCCATCCAGTCCATAAAAATCCGCTGCTCGGCTCCCACCCCATCCACCAGGACAACGTCCGTCGAATCAAGCGCCTCAACGATAAGGTCGAGATTCTCGCTGTGCCCGATGTTCAGGAACTGAGCCTCGGGATAAAACCGCGTCAAAGTGCTGTTGTTGTAATCCGGGTCGAAAGCGATGAATGACCGGCGGACTTCGCGGAGCCACTCGATCAATCGAACACAAAAAAACGACTTCCCCACCCCGCCCTTGTCGATGGCGGTCAGGATCAGCCGCTTGTTCTGGAGCGGACCGGCCGGCTGCGACTGGGATATAGCTTGGGGAGCAAAGGAGGTCATACTTCCTCGGGAGCGATACGCGGACGGGCCGAACCTTTGCCGGACCCGGCGTGGGCTCCCGATCCCACATGGGGAGTCACGCGCGGAAGCAGCACGGATTCCATGGCTGCGAACTGCTCGAACAGCCGCTCCTGGTAGGAGCGCAGGCGGTGCCGCTCGAGAAGGGAAAGCGACTTGTCCTGCATCAGCCCGGACAGCGACTTGCTCGTGCGCTGCATGATGCTCAGGAGGTTCCACGGCAGGCGGGCGATCGTGATCTCTCCGGCCCCCAGCCGAAGGAGCTCCTGGCGCGTCTTGCTGTTGTCGTAGATTTCCGTGGCGGGGCTCGTCTTCAAATTGCGGACGGCAAGCCAGTCCACGCTGGCGCCGAGCCTCCGGCAAATCTCCCCGGCCTGGAAGACGGTGTCCTTGTCCTCCTCGACCATGCAAACAAACGTCACGCCGACCTCGCCGAGCGATCGGTCGCCGCCCAGACCGTTGTTTCCGATCCAATCCACCAGCTCGGGAATCGAGGCAGGCGACCCGTCCACAAGAACGAGGTCGGCCTCGTCCAGGCTGTTCAAAATTTCCTGGAACCCCTCGTCGTCGCTGTTCGTGAGGAACCGGGATTCCGGATAAAAGCGCGTCATCGTGCCGCTCGACCAATCTGTATCGAAGCACAGTGCCCGGAGATTTTTTTCCGCCAGCCAGTCGGCGAGGTTGATGAGAAAAAACGATTTTCCGACCCCCCCCTTCGGCGTGGCCGTGACGATGATCCGTCGGCTGACAGGTCTCTCCGTGAAGGCCTTGCGGGTGGTAGACGAGGGGAGAACGGGCGGGTAGTCCCCCTGCTGGGTGCGCGCGCTTTCGCGCGAGGCAAAACGCCCTAAGCTCCCTTGTCCTCCACGGCTCCTCAGGGGATCGCTCATCGAAAATCCAGTTTCAAAGTTCATCGCTTCCAGTCAACCGTCTCATCCCTCGACTCCACACGCAAAATAAATGACCGGCAATCCGGAAGCCAACCATCTTCCGGAATGCAGGTCGGGAATCGTATAACCGGCACACGTTACGCACAAATTGCGACCGGTTGCAAGCCCGGAAATTGCGGATATCAATAAAAACAAAACGGGCGGGAAGCTGGTTCCCGCCCGGTTCCGTCGGGGGATTTCTCGGGAGAAATCATCCACTCGATCAGCAGGACCCTGCCGGGGCCGTGTCATCAATCACGGCGCTCTGCGGGGCCTTGCGGCATGGTTAACTTTCTTTTTCTGGAGCCGGAGCCTTTTCCGGCTTTGAGGAAGCCGGCTTCCTGGGCGCCTTCTTTGCAGGCTTTTTCTCCTCGGGTCCGGGAGCCGCCGCCTCGACAACGATCGAGTCAACCCACTCGATGAACGCCATGGGAGCGGAATCGCTCGGCCTCGGCCCGAGCTTGATGATCCGGGTGTATCCGCCCTTTCTGGCGGCGGCGCGCGGGGCGACTTCCGCGAAAAGCTTTTTGACAGCATCCTTCTGCCCGAGATGTCCGGCCGCGAGCCGGCGGGCGTGGAGGTCTCCGCGCTTGCCGAGTGTCACCATCTTCTCCGCAAGCGGGCGCACGGCCTTGGCTTTGGCGAGGGTGGTTTTGATCCGGCTGTGTTCGATGAGGCTGCAGACCTGGTTCGCGAGCAGGGCATCGCGGTGGGAGGTCGTGCGGCCGAGTTTGACGGTTTTTTTGCGGTGGCGCATGGCAGATCCTTATTTTTCGGCTGGCTCGGGCGGGAGTTCGACCATGCCGGTCTCGAATTTCATTCCGAGGCCGAGGCCGAGTTGCTGGAGTTTGTCCTTGATTTCGTTGAGCGACTTTTTGCCGAAGTTCCGGTATTTGAGCATCTCGGATTCGGTCTTCATGGCGAGCTGGCCGACGCTGGTGATGTTCGCGTTGTTGAGGCAGTTCGCGGCGCGGACCGAGAGTTCGATCTCGTTCACGCTCATGTTGAGGAGCTTCTTCATCCGCGTGTTTTCCTGGCTCACCTCCTGCGGGGTCTCGTCGAACTCGACCTGCTCGTCGTTGAAGCCGACAAAAACATCCAGGTGGTGGCGGATGATTGCGGAAGCCTGGAGCAGCGCGTCGTCCGGGCTGATGCGGCCATCGGTCCAGACCTCGAGGATCAGTTTGTCGTAATCAGTGCGTTGGCCGACGCGGGTCGCCTCGACGGCATACTTCACGCGTGTGACCGGCGAGAAGATCGAATCGATGGCGATGACCCCGATCGGCTGTTCGGGGTGCTTGTTTTCATCCCCCGTGGCAAACCCGCGGCCGACCTTGATTTCGAACTCCGCCTCGAACTTCTGCTTCTTGTCGAGCGTGCAGATGATCTGCTCGGGATTCAGAACCTCGCACTGTGCAGTGCTCTCGATGTCCCCCGCCGTGACGGCGCCCTCCTTGTTGACCGCAAGCTTGAGGTTGCGGACCTCGTGGTCGTGGGCTTTGAATTTGACCTTCTTCAGGTTGAGAATGATGTCGACGACGTCCTCGACGACGCCGGGGAGACTGGTGAACTCGTGGGGAGCCCCCTCGATTTTCACCGAGGTGATGGCGGCGCCTTCCAGCGAGTTGAGGAGGACGCGGCGGAGGGAGTTGCCCAGAGTGTGCCCGTAGCCGGCCTCGAAGGGCTCAGCGATGAACTTGGCATAGATCTCCGTTGCAGTGGGCTCGTCTTTGACGAGCGTTTTCGGCATTTCAAACCGACCGAGACGAACTGGCATGATGATTTTCTTTCTGTTTCTGCCGGGTTACCCTGGGCGCATCCGGCCGCCGGTTGAAAACAGGCGGCCGCCAGGACCAACGGCAAAATGTCGTTTTGCGCGAACGCGTAGAATCTCCCGTCCGGGCCCGTTGTCAACACGCAAATGAAAAAATCTTCTGTCAGTGGTAGTCGGCCGCGCGGGCGCTGAGGCCACGCAGGAGAAAAAAACCGAGGATGCTGACGGCGACCGCGGCCGTGCCAAGCAGGGCAAACCCCGGACGGTAGGCGATGTGGTCGAACATCCAGCCCACCGCAAGAGGAAAGATGGAATTCGCGGCGATCATGCAAAACCCGAGCAGGGTGAAATGGCCGGCCCGGTTTTCGGGGCCGGGGATGCCGCAGGTGAGCGCATTCATCGCGCCGGAAAACCCGCTCCACGAGACAGCAGCCAGAGCGGTTGCCGCGAGGACGGAGACCATGCCGGGGAAGACGGCAAGTGAAAAAAAGCCGGCTGCGGAAAGTGCGGGCCAGAGGAGGAGGGAGTTGCGGGCGCCCCAGCGGTCGGTCAGCCAGCCGGCCGCCGGGCTCAGCGCGAGCCGCGCCACGGCGGCGGACATCCCGATCCACGCCGCCATCTGCGGCTCGAATTTCAGCTCGCGAAAAGCGAACACGCTCGCAAAAATCGCCAGCTGACCGAGGAGCGGGGAGGCCAGGCAGACAACAAGGACGACGCGGAGGAATTTTGAGTCCTTGAAAAATGCGAGCCACATGGCTTTCCCCCAGGGAGAGGGGGAGCGCTCGACCGGCGTGGGAGATTCCCGCGCAAAAAGGATTGCGGTATCCGCGATCTGGCAGAGGAGCCACGCGAGCACGAGCAGCGCTCCATATCCCTGCGGCTTCGGCAGGATCGCAAGCATCCACGCGGCCGCCCCGGCCCCGGCGATTCCGAGCAACCCGCCGATCCCGGCGGAAACCCCGGCCAGCCGGCCTCGGAGCCTCATCGGAATGCACGCCGCAAAGAACTCCTGGTTCGGGAGCCCCCCGAACCCGGCAGCCACCTGACCGGCGCACATCATGGCCACGATGAATCCCACCATCGCCGCCCCGTCCGACGAAACCCCGGACCAGACCGCGAGCCCAACCAGCCCGACCGGCAACAGGTAAAGCGTGTCCGCCGCGTAGAGATAAATTTTTTTGAACCGAAACCTGCGGGTGATCCACGGCGAGAGAAACATGCCGGGCAGCGTGGCAATGAGAACCCCTTGGACGAGGCCGATCTGCACGTTCGTGGCGCCGTAGTGCACGAGAAGCGGCTGGAGCACGGTGACCACCTCCGCCCAGCCCATCGAGAAGACCGAACCGACCCAGACGAGGCAGACGAAATTCCGGCGCGCGGCGCGCGGGTCCTGTTCCGGTTGGTCGTCCATTGCGGCCCTGTATGCCCAATGTTTCCGTCCATGACAAGGCGCGCCTGTCCTGCCTACAATCCGGCATGGACACTCACGAAGTGCTGAACACCCCGCAGGACAACATCCACTACCTGGAATACAAAATCATCCTCCAGGCGGAGCATTTCCAGACCGCGCAGGCGTTTGTGGACTTCTGGAAAATCGTCCGCCACACGGCAAAAAAATTCGATGTGAAGGTGAAGGAGGCGGAAAGTGCATTCCAGAGCAACGTCCGCGAAGTCCTCTTCTTCGACACCTCCGACTTCGCCCTCTATAAAAACCACTTCATCGTCCGGCTGCGCACGCACTACAAGGACGGCTGGCCGCAGGGGATCCCGGAGCTGACCATGAAATTCCGGCATCCGGGCTTCGAGGAGGCGGCCGGGGTGGACGTCCGCCCGGCGACTCCCGGCGGATCCGCGAAGATCAAGTTCAAGGAGGAGGTCCTTCCGCTCAAGGAAAGCCTCGGCGGGATGCGCTCGATCTTCTCCCACAACTGCGTGCTCGCGATGCCGCGCGAACGCCTGAATATGGCGGTGCGCGACCTGACATCCTCATTTCCCGCGATCAAGCAGGTCGAGGCGAACACCGATGCGAAGATCGAGCTCGTGAACGACCGCGCGGTGGACGAGGTGCAGGTCGATGTCGGCGAACTCCACTTCGGAGGCGGGCTCACCGGCAAGACCACGATCGCCGTCTGGCGGATGCGGAAATACGAGCAGGCCTTCTGCGGCGAATTCGCCTTCCAGTGCCGGTTCGAAAGCGAAAATACCCTCCACAAGGACAACCTGAAACGCGCCCAGGATTTCTACAAAACCCTCCAGCTCGACGCCTTCGAATGGGTCTCGCTGGGCACCACAAAAACCGCGCTTGTCTACGGGCTGGGCAACGCCGGAAACATCCGTGAATAAACCCGCCCCGGCCGAGATCTTCGCTGCGTTTTTCCGCATCGGGGTCACCAGCTTCGGCGGAGGGCTCGTCGCCTACCTTCGCGATGAAATCGTCGCCGGCAGGAAATGGATGTCGGAGGACGAGTTTCTCGCCGCGCTGGAGATCGGCCAGACGCTTCCGGGGCTGAACTCGGTCAACGTGGCGATCATCGCAGGGCGCAAGCTGGCAGGTCCGCGGGGCGCGATCGCCGCGGCCACCGGGCTCGTGATCCCGGGCGCGGTGATTCTTGTCATCCTCGGGCTCCTCTACGTCCGCTTCCGCAACAACCGGGATGTCGCCGCCGCGCTCGCCGGGATCGCCGCCGCCGCGGTCGGGCTCCTCTTCCAGGTCACCCTCAAAATCGGGGCCAAGCAATTTTTCAACCCGCTGGATCTGGCTTTTGTCCTTCTGACGTTTGTGCTGGTCGGCCTCTACCATGTCTCGCTGCCGGTCGCGCTGTTCCTCATCGCGCCGATCGCAATCATCCTGCGCCGCCCGCGCAAGGAGGCTGTCAAATGAGGGAGCTCGTCAGCCTGCTGAACGTCTTCTGCCTTCTCTCCCTGCTGGCGGTCGGCGGAGGCAGCGCCGTCCTGCCGCAGATGGAACACGAAACGGTGACCGTCCACCAGTGGGTGTCGGCGGACGACTTTGCCACCATCTACAGCCTTGGCCAGATGGCCCCTGGACCCAACATGACGATGGTCGGGCTCATCGGATTCAAAGCGGCCAACCACGCCGGCATGTCGGACGCATGGGCCTTTGCCGCCATGCTCGTCGTCCTCCTCGCCTTCTACCTTCCCTCCAGCTTCCTCACCTACGCGGTCAGTCACATCTGGGACAACTTCAAGGAAAACCCTTGGCGCGACTCGGTCCAGAAAGGCATGGCCCCGATCACGATCGGCCTCATGCTCGCCGGCGTCCACGCCGTCGGAAAAACCGCGAGCTACAACCCGGAGCACAGCTTCCATTTCAACACCATCACCATCGGGGTCGGGCTCGCCGTCACCGCCATCCTTTTCGCCAAACACATCAACCCCGCCCTCCTCATCCTCGCCGGCGGCGTGGTCGGATGGTTTTTCCTCCGCGGCATCTGATGCAAAACTTTGATGCGGCCGCATCAAAGTTTTGTAAGGGGTCGGGTGGCGGGCGTTGCCGGGACGGGCCGGATGTGACGTCAAAAAAGTGCCCGGCGGGATGCCTGGACACCAAACGTGAGGGTGCGGATGCGACCGCCTCAGGCCAGGGTTCAAGGTGGAGCATTCCATGCACCCCGGAGGGGCTAGTTGAGAACGGAGAGGTCACCGTAGAGCGTCGAGGAAGTCGTCCTCACGATTTTCACGGGAAAGATTTGGCCGATGTGGCGGGGTGAGCCCTCGAAGACGACGATTTTGTTTGTTCGGGTGCGCCCGGAGAGGCGGTCCGGGTTGTTCCGGCTGGCTCCCTCGCAGAGGATTTCAACATGTGATCCGATCAGCGCTTCAAGCTTCGCGAAGAAGTGCTTGTTGATGATTTGAAGGAGGTCCTGATTGCGCTGTTCCTTGACCTCCTCCGGCAGTTGTTCCGGCATCGTGGCGGCCGGCGTGCTCTGGCGCTGCGAGTAGCGGAAGACAAATGCGTTATCGAAGCCGATGCTGTCGCACAGGTCGCGCGTGGCGGCGTAATCCTCGTCGGTCTCCCCCGGAAACCCGACGATGATGTCGGTCGTGATCGCGATCCCGGGCCTCGCCGCGCGCAGGCGGTCCACCAGCTTGAGAAAGCTCCCCGCCGTATACCCGCGCCTCATGATTTTCAGGATCCTGTCCGATCCGCTCTGGAGCGGCAGGTGCACGTGCTCGGCCAGTTCCGGGAGGCGCGGGAATGCCCCGATCAGATCCGGGCGGAACCCGATCGGATGCGGAGATGTGAACCTCACGCGGTCGATGCCATCCACCGCGCAGACGGCTTCCAGAAGCTGGACGAACGGACTGACTCCATCGCGCGCGGGGAATTCGTGCCGGCCGTAGAGGTTGACGATCTGCCCGAGCAGCGTGACCTCGCGGACGCCACGCCCGGCGAGATTCCGGACCTCCTCCACGATCTCGCCGATCGTGCGCCCGCGTTCGGCGCCGCGCGTCTGCGGAACAATGCAGAACGCGCAATGCATATTGCACCCCTGCATGATCGAAACAAATGCCGTGCTCTGTCCGGGGGCAAGGTCCTGGTCACGGACGGTTCCCTGCGACCCCTCCTCCTCGTCCACATCCACGACAGGCAACCTCTCGTCGTCCATGCGGGCCTCCATCCGGCGGCGAAGCAAATCATCAACGTAATCCGCCACGCGGTGGAATTTCTGGGTTCCCACGACGAGGTCCACGTGCGGGGAGGTTTTGGTGAGCGACTCCCCGCGGGCCTGCGCCATGCAGCCGAGGTAACCGAGGACCAGGTGCGGGCGCGCCTCGCGGAGCTTGCGCAGCATCCCCATTTTTCCGATCGCCTTCTGCTCGGCCATGTCGCGGACGCTGCAGGTGTTCAAAAGGATCACGTCCGCATCCGCCTCGCTGTCGGTCATCCGATAGCCGCGCTCGCCGAGCATCTTCGCGACCTGGTCGGAATCACGCTCGTTCATCTGGCAGCCGTAGGTTTTGATATGGACGCTGGGCATCTGAGGCAGGGGAAAATAACCGATGAACGCGAAATTTCCAGCGCGGATCCGTGGGTGCGGGCGGGATGAGATGCCTTGCGGGATTTACGCATGGGCAGGATGCCCATGCCACGGAGCGATTTCGACACGGCGGCCACATCGGGGATTTGTCACCGGAAAATCCGGTGTATGATGGGGAGATGCGATCATTTCTGGAGGAGTTTCATGCGGAGGCCGCTCGGGCGCTGGTGGACAGGAAGCGCGAGTTGGAGCTGGCGCTTTGCTGTCTGATTGCGGGAGGAAACCTGCTCATCGAAGACACGCCCGGCGTTGGAAAGACGACGCTGGTGAAGACGGTGGCGAGGCTGCTGGGCCTCGATTTCAAGCGGGTGCAATTCACCAACGACCTACTGCCGGCGGATATTCTCGGGAGCCAGATTTTCGATGCGGCAAGGCAGACGTTTTCTTTCCACCGCGGGCCGATTTTTGCGCAGCTGGTTCTCGGCGATGAGCTCAACCGGGCGTCCCCGCGCACGCAGAGCGCGGTGCTCCAGGCGATGGACGAACACGAGGTGACGATCGAGGGGCAGACGCACGCGCTCCCGGAGCCGTTCTTCTTTTTCGGAACGCAGAACCCGCGCGACCAGGCCGGAACCGCCCCGCTGCCCGAGTCCCAGGTGGACCGGTTTTTGATGCGCATCGAGCTTGGCGTTCCCGTGCGCGAAACCCAGCGCAAGCTGCTCGAGCGCGACACCGGCGGGGCGTTCGACTTCATGTCCCTGCGGGTCCTCGCATCGCCTGACCGGTTGCTCGGCTGGCAGAAAGAAGCCGCTGGAATCCATGTGTCAGGAGCCATTTCCGAATACATCCTGAACCTTCTCGAAGCGGCGCACGGCCGGGGGTGGATGCTCTCGCCCCGCGCCGGACTTGGATTGCAGCGCGCCTCGCGGGCGCTCGCGCTGATTCGCGGCCGCGACCACGTTCTCCCGGACGATGTCCAGGAAGTCTTTCTGCCCGTGGTCATCCACCGTCTCGCACAATTCGCCGCGGGGACCGGGGGAGCGCGGGAAGCGGCGGAGATGGGGCTTTCGCTGATCCAGGCGGTTCCGGTGCGGCGATGAAACCTGCCGAGAGGATTTACATTGTCCCCACATGGGCGGGGTTGATTCTCGCGGTGGTGGCATTTTCGATTTTTGTCGCCGGCTATTTTGCGGATGGTTTCGGCAGTCCGGCACAAGGTCTGGTCATCGCTCTCGTGGTGGCCGGGATCGTGGCCATGATCCGCACGAACGACAACCTGCGCGGCATCGAAATCACCTCGTGCCGGTCGGAGCCCACCGCGGCGGGAGAGGATGTCATCCTGGAACTCTCGATCACGAATGCATCACACCTCAAACGCCTCGGCTTGAAGGTGAGGTTCCGTGAAGGATGGAAATTGCACGGGGCGGCAGCGATCCCGGTATTGCGCGCGGGCGAGACGCGGACGGTGGAAGTTCGAGTGCCGACAAGCCGGCGCGGCGGATTTTCTGCCCCGTCAATCTGGGTCTCAAGCAACCAGCCCGTGGGGGTTTGCTTCGCCTGGAAGATTTTTTCGGATTGCGGAAAATACCATGTTTACCCGCGTGGCCACTCATGGAGGCAAGCCCCGCCGGGGGATGGTCCGGCCGGTGAGAACGGGGAAAAAATGCGGCACGGCACGGAGGATGTGAGCGGTCACCGCGCGTACGAACCTGGCGATCTGCTCGCGCGGATGGACTGGAAGGTTTTTGCACGGAGCGGCCGCCTTGCCGTCAGGACATTTGACGCCCACAACGCGGAACAAATGCTTCTCAGATGGGAGGATACTTCCTTTCTCCAAAACGAGGAGGACCGGCTCGATCAGCTGAGCTTCTGGGTTTCCGAATGCCTGCGCGGGAGACGCCCGTTTGAGCTGCATCTTGGCACGGGGACATTCAGCGAACGCAATCCGGTCGCCTGTCGGGTGGCCCTGGCGACATTCGGGGAGACCGCATGAGCGAAAAAAACCCGCAACGCATGGCAGGCTGGATGCTGGGAATCTGGTTTCTCATCCACTCATTGATCTTCCCGGGACCCGGCGCATTTTCCACCGCAATCATCGCGCTTCTTGTGGCGGGCATGATCCTGCGCCTGCTGCGAGTCACCGCCCCGGCGTGGCTGGGATGGGTTATTCTAGGACTCGTCTTTCTCATGCCGTTCTGGACTGACACTGCGGATCTCCCCGCGATGCTCGCATCAGGTTCCGCCGCCGCGCTTTTGCTCGGCCGATTGACTCCGCGCCGCGGGCTCTGGGTCATCCTCTGCGCCATTGCCCTGCTGGCCTCGCTGACTCTTGATCCCGCGTCCGGAATCCCTCTCCTCGTCATCGTCATCGACGCGGCGCTCCTCATGCTGTTTGCGGAGCAGGTCCATGCTCCGGAGGAAGCCCGACGGGGCCTGCGCGAGATCCTGGGCGACTCGCTGCGGCTTGTCGTTCCGGTCGGAATCGTTGTCACTGCGGCATTCTGGTTTTTTCCGGCATTGTCATCGCGCACCAATGCCGCGCTGACCGGATTCACCGACCGGTTGGATCCCGGGGAGTTTTCCGAAATACGATCAAGCGGGCGCACAGCATTCATCGCCACATTTCCGGAAAATGCTCCGGTTCCCGAAGCCGGGGATCTTTACTGGCGCGGACAGGTTCTCGAAAAAAACGACGGCCTCCGCTGGTCGCGCGAGCAGGCTGGCACCCTTGCACAGGAACAAACCGCCCACCAGCCGGCATGGAGTTACTCGCTTCAGGCCATGCCCGGGCGGCCGGCTTTACCTCTGGATGTGGCTTCAAGCGATGCCCCCGATGCCCGCGTTGCCGGAGGAAATCTGGATGTGCCGGAGAAGATCGCGAAAAACGGGCGGGTGCTGGCACTGCAAAGCCGGGTGCTGCCGGCGGGAACAGGAGTTCAGGATAATCTCGAATCCCTGGCCGGGTTCCTGGGTTCGTCCGGGTTTGTTTACTCGATGCGTCCCGGGCGGATGCCATCGGACGACGTCGCAGGTTTTTTGCATGAGCGACGCAAAGGGTTCTGCGAACACTACGCGGCAGCGGGCGCGAACCTTCTCCGCATGGCGGGAATCCCCGCGCGCGTCGTCACCGGATTCCGCGGCGGCCGGTGGAATCCATGGCTTCGAACGATCACCGTCCGCGATTCGGATGCCCACGCGTGGGTCGAAGCATGGGACCCGGCCGCACAGCGCTGGATCCGGTTTGATCCGACATCGTTTGTCGCCCCCGACCTGACGCGGGAAATCGAGATGGAGCGAAATCCCGGGCTGTGGTCGTGGCTCCGGTTCACCTCGGCATTCATCGAAAGCGTCTGGAAAAATCATGCCGTCCTGTTCGTCCGGGCTGCGGTTGCCGCGGTAGTGCTTGCTCTGGCCGTGGCGGCTGGGCTGGCGCTATTGCTAGGACGCTCCCGAACGGATCCTGCACAAAGTGCGCTTATCCGCGTGGAAAAAATTGCAGGCCGCAGGAACCTCGGAAGATCGCCCGGCGAAACTCCCCTGGCCTGGCTGCTGCGATTGCAGAGCGCGTCCGGGATCGACGGTCAGAAGCTGAGACAGTTCGCCGCGGCATACGAGCAGGGAGTTTACAGCCGGAAGGGACTCGATGCGGAAGCCCGCGCCCGCTTGATCGCGGCTACAAAATGTTTTCGTTAGAATTCCTTGGATTGCACGGCCGAATCCCTCTCCCGGTCGAAGCTCAAAGCGCGCGTGCGGATTCGAGCAACTCGCCATCGGTGCAACCGGCCGGCCGGAACGGCTGGATGGTTGTCGGCACGGCATGGAGCGAGGTCAATGTCTGCGTGATGTCATCCAGGTCGGAAGGGGAATGCAGGTTCGGGTGAACGGTGGTGCGGAGTTCGTAGGATACGCCGGAAGCAAGCAGCAGGCGGAGCGACTCGGCGGGCGCTTCAAAGGAATCCGCTCGGCCGGTGATCCGGTCGTAGCGTTCGTCAAACGGAGCTTTGACGTCGAGCCCGACCCAATCGACAAGAGGCAGCACATCGGCGAGCCGTTCGGGAAAGATTCCGGCAGTATGAACGCCGATCTTATAGCCGAGGTCTTTCACGGCGCGGATGGCTGCCGGAAGCGCCGCCTGTGCGGTCGGCTCCCCGCCGCTGAAGACGACGGCCTCCAGAAAGTTCCTGCGCTCGGCAAGCAGGGAAAGAATGTCGTCCCAACTCCACCGTCCCTGACAAAACGGCTGGAGGTGAGGGTTGTGACAATAACGACAGCGCCAGGTGCAGCCCTGGCAAAAAACCACCGCGGCAAGGTGCCCCGGATAATCCACGGTCGTGAACGGCACAAAGCCTCCGACGCTTAGGGAGAAAGGCATGGATGACAATCAAAGGAGCACGGGCATCCTGCCCGTGGCGATTATTGGTTCACAGGCAGGATGCCTGTGCTCCTTTGCATCAGGCCGCGCGGCGCATGGCCGTGCGTTCTTCACGGAACGGCGTGCGCTCGCGGTGCTCGCTCTGTTTGCCGGCGTTGAACTGCGAGACCGGACGGTGGTAGCCCATCACTCGGGTCCAGACTTCGCAGCGGGTTCTTTCGTTTTCAGGCAGCGTGGTTTTCATAAATTTCGGAATTCGGATTGCGTTCGTTCAGGCGGCTTCGCATGCGCACTTCTTGCTTTGGATGAGCGCTTCGTCGCAGGTCGGGCAGAACTCGTGTTCGCCGGCGAGGTAGCCGTGCTTCGGACAGATCGAGAACGTCGGCGTGATCGTGAGGTAGGGCAGACGGAAATTCGTGAAGACCCGCCGGATCAGCTCGCCGCAGGCGCGGGCGGACGACATCCGCTCGTTCATGTAGAGGTGGAGGACGGTGCCGCCGGTGTAGCGCTTCTGGAGGTCATCCTGATGCTGGAGCGCCTCGAACGGATCATCCGTCCATCCGACAGGGAGCTGGGAGGAATTCGTGTAATACGGGGCCTCCGGGGTGCCGGCCTGGATGATGCCCTCCAGATTTTTCTGGTCCATGCGGGCGAAGCGATACGTGGTCCCCTCCGCCGGCGTGGCTTCAAGGTTGTAGAGGTGGCCGGTCTTTTCCTGGAACTCGACCATGCGTTCGCGCATGTGATCGAGGATGCGCAGCGCAAATGTCCGGCCGAACGGTGTGGCGATGTGCTCGGCATCCTTCGTGAAGTTCCGGATGCACTCGTTGACCCCGTTGAGGCCGACCGTCGAGAAGTGGTTGCGAAGCGTTCCCAGATAACGCTTCGTGAACGGATACAGCCCGCGGTCCATGTTTTCCTGGATGACCCGGCGCTTGATCTCAAGGCTCTCGCAGGAAAGATCGAGGAGGTGGTCGAGCCGACCGAAGAGCTTTTCCTCGTCGCCGGCGGAGAGGTAGCCGAGCCGTGCGGCATTGATCGTGACCACGCCGATCGAGCCGGTCTGCTCGGCGGATCCGAAGAGCCCGTTCCCGCGCTTGAGAAGCTCGCGGAGGTCGAGCTGCAGGCGGCAGCACATCGAGCGCACCATGTTCGGACGCAGCTCGGAATTGAGAAAATTCTGAAAATACGGAAGCCCGTATTTTGCGGTGACCTCGAAGAGGAGCTGCGCCGTGTCACTCTCCCACGGGAAATCCTCGGTGATGTTGTAGGTCGGGATCGGAAATGTGAACAGCCTCTGCCGGGCGTCGCCGCGCGACATCACGCGCAGGTAAGCGCGGTTGATCATCGCCATCTCTTTCTCGAGCTCGCCGTAAACCATGCCGCTCTCCTTTCCGCCGATCAGGGCCGGCGTGTTCCGCAAGTCCTCGGGACACACCCAGTCGAACGTCAGGTTCGTGAACGGCGTCTGCGTGCCCCACCGCGACGGCACGTTCAGGTTGAAAACAAATTCCTGCATCCCCTGCTCGACCTCGTCGTCCGTCAGGTTGTCGTGCCGGACATAAGGCGCCAGATACGTGTCCACCGAGCTGAACGCCTGCGCACCGGCCCACTCGTTCTGCAGCGTCCCCAGAAAATTCACCATCTGCCCGAGCGCGGTCCGGTAGTGCTTCGGCGGCGCGGATTCTATTTTGTTCGACACCCCGTTGAACCCCTCCGCAAGCAGCTGGCGCAGCGACCAGCCCGCGCAGTAGCCGGAAAACATGTCGAGATCATGAATGTGGATGTCCGCATGCCGGTGCGCCTGTCCAACCAGCGGGGGATAAATGTGGTCGAGCCAGTAGTTCGCCGTCAGCTTCCCCGCCGCATTCAAAATCATCCCTCCCAGCGAATACCCCTGGTTCGCATTCGCATTCACCCGCCAGTCTGTTCGCTGGATGTATTCTTCAAGGACGGACGCAGGCTGGATCGTAGTGGGATTCGGGTTCGACATGACTGGGGAAAATGATTTTTCTGAAGAGGACAAAACCCTATATATTGTGTGTGAAATCTCGGACAGGGGCGACATATTGTGTAAAACCCGTGGAAACTTCATTGACTCTGGTCACATCAAAAACGACTTTCCGAAAAATTTTCCGGCGGGCTCCAAGTATCGCGATCGAATCGCCCCATAGCAACTTCGATGGGAAACATCGAAAGGCATTCCCTTTTGGGCTAACGATGAAAGTCGGCTTTTCATCCGGGGAGAAGATTCGGAACGGACAGAGCCGGTCCCTCCAACGTTTCATCCGGGGGCTTCCGGATTTTTCTCTTCAATTGGGCCTGTCTCTGCTATAAGCCGCCGTTCCGCCACGCATGGAAAATCCCGAGACGCCCGATGATGAGCTGGTTGCCCGCACGAAGGCGGGCGAGGCCGGGGCGTTTGATGAACTGGTCGTCCGCTACAGCCCGCGCCTCTACGGTCTGCTCTACAACATGACCTCGAACCACGAGGACACCAACGACCTTCTCCAGGAGGTGTTTGCGAAAGCCTACCGGTCGATCAAGGGGTTCCAGGGGAAATCCAGCTTCTATACCTGGATGCACTCGATCTCGGTCAACATGGCGATCAACTTCCTGAAAAAGCGCAACCGCCGGATGACGATGAGCCTGGATGACGTGGACAACGGGATCGTCAACGACCCGGATTTCATAGAAGCCACCAGCGACCACGACCCCAGGCATCAGGCGAACCTCGGCGAACTTCAAAAAAAATTGAACGAAGCCATGATGAAGCTGTCTCACGAGCATAGAGCCGTTGTGACCATGTTTGATATCCAAGGAATGCCCCATGCGGAGATCGCAAAGATTTTAAAAATCTCTGAAGGTACGGTCCGCTCGCGTCTCTTCTATGCACACAGGCAGTTGCAAAATTACCTGCAAGAGTTTATCACCAATTGAACAAGTTCATGACACCTGAAGAAAACATCTCGAAACTACTGAGGCTCAAGCGCTACGAACAGCCGCCTCCCGGCTACTTCGACGATTTCCTCCGTGAGTTCCAGTCCAGGCAGCGTGCTGAATTGATACGCCGCCCGCTCTGGGAGTTGGTCTGGGACAGGATCTCCATGGTGGCACCGACCTTTCAGGTTCCGCGGCTTGCATACGCCTCGATTGTGGCGTTGGCGCTTGCAGCGTCCGCTCTCATCATCGTCCGGCCCGGCCCCCAAACTTCTGGACCCCTTGCAGACAGCCGTCCGATGCTCAGCTTGACGTCTCCGAACCCCGTCACAATTGGCGAGTCCCTCCCGGTTGCAACCACCTCCACCGGATCACCATCTGTGCACTATGTTCTGCCGACCCGTCCGGTGAGTTATGTTTCCTCCCGCAGTTTTTAAGTTTTCTGCCGCGGCGCTGGCGCTCACGGGAATCCTTGCGGGCACTGCTTTCGCTCAGGACTCTTTAGCCGACAACCTGTCCGGTCAGGTGCGGAAAATCTTCGCTGAGCGCCGTGATGCGGTCGTCAAAGTCCGGGCCAAGGACAAGCTCGGCATCCGTTTCGGGAGCGGCTTTTTCGCCGATCCCACCGGCACGATCTATACGCATGCCGGAATCGTGATGAAGGCCGACGAGGTGAGCGTGATTTCGAATGGAAGAGAGATTCCGGCGCGCGTGCTTGTAGCCGACGAGCGCAGCGGGATCGCGATCCTGAAGGTCGATGCCTCCACCCCCTCGATCCCGATCGGAGATTCCCAAAAAGTGATGGTGGCCACGCCGGTCATGATGATCGGATATCCTGAAGACCTCGAGGCGAGCCCGAGCTTCGGATTCGTCGGCGGGTGGGATCGCGAATATCTCGGCCAGCATTTTTCCACGACCCACATCCGGGCCAACCTTCCCGTTCAGCGCGGACAGGGTGGGGCCCCGGTTCTCAATCTCGCCGGCGAAGCGATCGGGATCCTTGTGGGAAGAATTGACGCCGGTTCCTCCTGCCATGTGCTGCCGATGCGTGCGGCCGAAAAGGTCCGGAGGGATCTTGCGAGATTCGGGGAGCTCCGGCCTGGCTGGGTGGGAGTCGAGGTCGAAGAATCCGAGGCTGCAGTTCAGGGCTCCACCGCAAAAGTGGGCGCGCTCGATCCAGAAACCCCGGCTGCGATGTCCGGTCTGAAACCGGGGGATATTCTTCTGAAGGTCGGGGAGACGCCGATCATCTCCAGTGAAGATGTCATCGATGCCTCGTATTTTTTGACGGCCGGCGACAATGCGGATATCGAGATCGTCCGGGGCTCGGAAAACATGACGATTTCCGTCCGGCCCGGCCTTCATCCGCTTGCTCCCGGGCGCGAGATGCAGGCGATCGCAAAGCCCGATGCACTCCCTCGGCTCCATCTGGAATAGCCGGTTTATCGCCGCGGCGCTTTTCCTCTGCTCCCTGCCTCTCTCCGGCTGGGAGATCAGATCGTTTGATGGCCGCGATTTCGTCCCTCTCGGGGAAGTGGCAACTTTTTACGGGCTTGGCGAGGAGACATCCCCTGCCGCTGGCTCAAAAAAGCTGAGGGGAGGAAGCCGGGAGATCGTCGCCACAAGGAACAGCCGGGAGATCGTCATCGACGGCGTCAGGCACTGGCTCGCGTTTCCGGTGTTGGAGGAGGAAGGACGGCTGTTTGTCTCGCGGCTCGATCTAGGCAAGACGATCGACCCCGCGTTCCGCCCGACCCTCATCGCAGGGTTCCCATCCGTCATGACAGTCGTCCTCGATCCCGGGCATGGAGGGAAGGACAACGGCGCGAGAAGCCCCTATGAGCACGAAAAAAATTTCGCGCTGGATGTCGCGCGGAGGGTCCGGGACAGCCTCAAGAAATCGGGGGTCCGGGTGCTGATGACCCGCAACAACGACTCCTTCATCGAGCTCCAGAACCGGGCCGCCTTTGCAAGCCGCCTGAGCAACGTGATCTTTGTCAGCATCCACTTCAACGCTGCGGATACCAACCTCTCTGCCAACGGCTTTGAAATCTTCTGCGTGACCCCCCGAGGGGCACCTTCGACCGCCTACGAGCAGACGCGGATCCGCGACATGGTCGAGGAGAATGGCAACGACCACGATCTGCACAGCTTCGCCCTCGCCAACACCGTCTACCACGCAATGCTGGGCAGGACGGACATGGCCGACCGCGGGGTGAAGCGCGCCAGGTTTGCGGTCCTCCGCCTCGCAGCCGTTCCGGCTGTCTTGATCGAGGGAGGGTTCCTCTCAAATTCCGGGGATGCCCGCAAGATCGCATCCAAGCAGTGGCGCGACAATTACGCCGCCGCAATCGCCACGGGAATTCTGGAATACAAGAAGCTCGCCGAGCAGAAAATCGCCCCCCGCCAGGTCGCCGCATACCGGCACCCGGAATCCGCCCCAGCCTCGGTCGCGGCTGCCGCAGCGAAACCCGCCGCCATTCCCTCCTCTATCCCCGGCGTCGCTCTCCGCGAGCTTCCCGAGTGAATGGACCGGCCGGGAGGTCCCGAAGCCTCCTCCTTCACGCGGGTTCGATGTGGACGGTGACGTCGCTGAGGTGAAATCCCCCGCCGAGCAGCGTGTCTTTCACCCGGTGGGCGATGAAGTGCCCGTCGGCCACGGTCACCTCGCCGCGAACGCGCACGTGGATGTCGGCAAGAAGGCTGAGGCCGCTTTTCCGCACCCGGCATTTCTCGATGTTGTCCACCCCATCGACCGCTCGGGCCAACTCGAGGATTTTAGAGATGGTTTCCGCTGGGGCCTGCTCGTCGAGCAGCTCACCCAGGGAGACTTTGAACATCCGGGCGCCGTTGAAGGCGATGATCACGCAGGAGAAGAGCGCCGCCCAGTCATCCGCGCTCACCCAGGCCGGGCCGCCGATCAGGCAGATGCTGATCCCGATCAATGCCGCGACAGAGGTCAGGGCATCCGAGCGGTGGTGCCAGGCATCCGACTGAACCGCGGTGCTTTCCACCTCCCTGCCCCGCTGCCGGGCGATCCGGAACATCACCTCTTTGACGATCACGATCGCGAAGAGGACGACCAGCGTGAAGGGGGCCGGCATCGGGCGGTCCGCCGCACCGAAAAAGATTTCCCTGAGGCTGTTCCACGCCACAAACGTGCCGGCGATGAGCAGCAGCAGCGCTCCGGCCACCCCGGCCAGCGATTCCATTTTTCCGTGCCCGTAGGGATGGTCGGCATCCGCCGGGCGCTCGGCATATTTCAAGGCTCCCCAGATCGCCGCCGAGCTCAGGACGTCGAGGCCCGACTCCAGGCCGTCGGCCACCAGAGCATCCGCATGGCCGATCCAGCCGCAGGTCAGCTTGATCAGCGCCAGCATGGCATTGACCGCGACCCCGGCCACAAGGACCTGACGTCCGCGAGCGGAACGTTCTGCCAGCGAGGACATCGCTAAAAATTCCGGAAGCTCATCGAACCGGCTGCGGGATGGAAATCCCCCTTGTCGGCGTCTTTGACAAGGTAGGCCATCGTTTTGGCCCTCGCCTCGAGGATCGGGATCTCGCCCGGCCCGGTCCACCCCTTTTCGCGGGCGGTCACGGTGTAGATCATATTGATGAGGTCGCCCTCTTTGACGCTGGAGGCGGAGCGCGTGACCCCGTTGACGAGGGCCATGACATGGACGTTCTGCCGCCCGGGCGCGTCGCCTGGCTCGATCTCCACCCGGAGCACCTCGATGGTCAGCAAATCCGTGGCCGCCTTCTGCATGGTTTCGTATGCGGAGGGAGGGAGTTCCGCGCGCAGGAGAAGCGGGCAGACAACGGCAAGCATAAGCAGGAATCGGCGCATGGATTCCTTTTCGCCTCGAATGGGCCCGGAGGCAAGAAAATCGCATGGAATCGGTTGCAACGCGGGCGGTTTGGGTTCAAAGTTCGCGCTCATTCCTCATCACTATGGCTGATTACGATTTGATTGTTGTTGGCGGCGGACCCGCCGGATATGTCGGAGCAATTCGCGCCGGGCAGCTCGGAAAAAAGGTGGCTTGCGTCGAGATGGACCGCGCGGGCGGCACGTGCCTGAACTGGGGCTGCATCCCGACGAAATCGCTGTTGAAGAACGCCGAGGTCTACCAGCTCCTGAGCCACCATGCCGCAGATTTCGGAATCAAGGTCGAGGGGCTCTCCTACGAGTGGGAGAAAGTCATCGGACGCAGCCGCAAAGTCGCCGACCGGCTGGCCGGCGGCATCGAAATGCTCTTCAAGAAAAACAAGGTCGACTACATCCGCGGAGAGGCGTCGATTTCCAAGGCCGGGGCCATCGAGGTGACCGACAAGGATGGCAAGAAGACGGAATACCAAGCCGCGAAGATTCTGATTTCGACCGGCGTCGTCGCCCGCGAGATGCCGGGATTTCCGTTCAATGGGAAGAGCGTCATCGGCAGCAAGCAGGCGATGGTCCTCGCCGATCAGCCGAAGGATATCATCATCATCGGCGCGGGCGCGATCGGCGTCGAGTTCGCCTATTTCTTCAACTCTTTCGGCACGAAGGTCACCCTTGTCGAGATGCTCCCGAACATCCTCCCGATCGAGGACACCGAGGTCAGTGCGACACTCGAAAAATCCCTCGCCAAGCAGGGGATCAAGATCCTCACCGGCACAAAGGTCGAAAAGGCCGAGACGACGAACAAGGGCGTGCGCTTGACGGTCAGCGGCAAGGCCAACGAGACGATCGAGGCGGACATCGCGCTGGTCGCGATCGGCGTGAGCCCGCTCATGCCGCACGGAATCAAGCTCGAGACCGATGCCAAGGGCTGGCTCAAGATCGATGCCAACTACGAGACGAGCGTCAAGGGAATCTACGGCGCAGGCGACATTATCGGACCGCCGTGGCTCGCCCATGTCGCCAGCTTTGAAGCGGTGCAGGCGGTCGAGGGAATGTTCGCCGGAAAGAAGCCCCGCAAGGTCGGCGTGTTCCCTGGATGCACCTACTGCCAGCCCCAGGTTGCCAGCGTGGGTCTTACCGAGCGCGCCGCCACGGAAAAGGGCCTCAAATTCAAAATCGGAAAATTTCCGTTCATGGCCAGCGGCAAGGCGCTTGCCGTAGGCGAAAGCGAGGGGTTCGTGAAGCTTCTCATCGGCGAGAAGCACGGGGAAATCCTCGGCGCCCACATCATCGGCGCCGACGCCACCGAGATGATCGCCGAGCTCGGTCTCGCCATCACGATGGAGGCGACCTACGAGGAGCTCCTCGCCACGATCCACGCCCACCCGACGCTCAGCGAAGCGGTCCACGAGGCCGCCCACGCCTCACAGGGCCACGCCATCCATATTTAAAAAGCTCCGGCTGAATCGTGCTCATCCCTCAAACTTCTTCCAAGGCCGCTTGGGGGGATGGAGTCTGATTCCGGGATGAAAAAAGCCGCCTGCGCGCGTGGCGCAGGCGGCTGTCAGAAATCGCCCGCCCGTCAGTTCGGGTCGCGCTGGTAATCGCGGACGTAGTTGTATCGGGTGTTGAACCCGAGCTCCGGCGGAAATTCCTCATAACCGGAGTTGATCCAGGGAATGTCGCTGCGATAAGGGGGATAGTAGGTGCCCTTGTGGGTCGGGAACGGGAAAAGAGCCACCTCGTAGATCCCGTAGCCAAGCCGCGAAAAAAACCGCCCCACTCCGCGGACCAGCCCGTAGCTCCACGCCGCAGCATTCCCCTCGGCGTAGTTGACCGCAAAAATCTGATCCGGAATTTCAGTGACACCGAATGCGATATTGCTCAGCCCGCGGCCGAGTTTCCGGGTCGGACCCTGATCAGATGCAGGGGGAGCCTGGATGTCCGCATGGGCGGACAGACCAATAGAGAGGATGATCAGGAGGGCAGCAGCTGCTTTCATACCACCGACTTACCACAAAAATTCGCTTGGAAAGCAAGAAGAAAACCAAGCAGAGATAAAATCCCGACCGCACCAATTGGAATCAAAAATGGTGTTCCGCAGCAAATTTCCGGGTATGTGTTCCGGTAATATGAAAGCCATTCTAGCCTTTGTCTTACTGTCTGCGACCCTTCACGCCGCCGATCCCAACGGCGCCCTTGCATGCCTCCAGAACCTTCCCTCAAAATACCGGGACGGCGTGCTCAAGCTTTCTGCCGACAATGCGGATCCGAATCCGGATACCTGGTATCTCGTTGTCCAGCGCAGCGGGGACGATGCCGATATCCGGAACCTCACCGTGGCCGGCGGACAGATCACCTCGGACCGCCGGACCCTCGGGATCCGCGAAATCTTTTCCCAGGCGGGCCCGGTCTCCGTGGACAAGGTGTCGGTGGATTCGCGCGACGCCTTTGGGATCGCCCAGCGCTACGCGGAAGCAAACGGCAGGAAGGTGGGAAGCGTGAGCTTCGCCCTGCAGCAAAGCGGAGGCAGCTCGGCGCCCGTCTGGTCGGTCTGGTGCTATAGCCCCTCCGGTTCGTATCTCGGGCTCATGAAACTTCTGGCGACCGACGGCACAGTCATCTCCAACGACGCGTTCGCCCGGAAGCCCTGATCCCGGTGGAGGCTTACTCGCTCACCAAAGACGACTGGGAATCCCGGCTGGCCGGAATGGGCGAGCCAAAATTCCGCGCGTCCCAGATCCTCGAGTGGCTGTATGCCAGGCGCGCGGGAAAGTGGGGGGATATGACAAACCTCCCGGCGGAGCTGAGGGCGAAACTCTCGGAGGGCCTTCCTCTCACCCCGCTGGAAAAGATCCGCGAGGCCGGCTCGGCCGACTCCACGCGCAAATTTCTCTTCCGCCTGGCCGACGGCCAGATGATTGAGAGCGTCCTGATCCCGGCGTCCCCGGCGCTTTATGGCGAGGCCTCGGACCGCCGCACGATCTGCATTTCGAGCCAGGTCGGCTGCGCCTACGGATGCAAATTCTGTGCGAGCGGGCTCGACGGATGGAAGCGGAACCTCACGGCCGGCGAGATCGTCGCCCAGTTCGTTCGCGTCGAAGAACTCTCGGGCGAAAAAATCAACAACGCGGTGTTCATGGGGATGGGCGAGCCGATGGCAAACTACGACAACCTCCTGCGCGCGATCGGCATCCTCAATGCGCCGTGGGGCATCGGGCTCGGCGCCCGCCACATGACGGTCTCCACCTCAGGGCTTGTTCCGGGCATCCGGGATCTCGCCGCGCAGCCGCTGCAGGTCCGCCTCGCCATCTCGCTCCACGGGGCGACCGATGAGGTGCGCGAAAAAATCATGCCGGTGAACAAAAAGTATCCGCTGGGCGAGCTGCTTGCCGCCTGCGCGGATTACGCGGGCCGCAAAAAGCAGAAGCTCACGTTTGAATACATCCTCATCCGCGGCATCAATGATTCGCCCGCCCAGGCCGTGGCGCTGGCCGCGCATGCCCGGAAGCTCGGTGCGAAAATCAACCTCATCCCCTACAACACGGTCGAGGGGCTCGCTTGGGAGCGGCCGGAGCAGGACGCGCAGGAGGAGTTCCTCGCCACGGTGCGCGCGGGAGGTGCCGATGCCACCCTCCGCAGGGAAAAGGGCCACGACATCGCGGCGGCCTGCGGGCAGCTCAGGCTCCAGGCCGAAAAATCCTTTGCAGTGCCCGCGCCGCTGAACTAACGGTTTTGTGATGCCTGATGACGACCAAATTTTTCCGGAGGAGATCTGGGACGAATACCAGTGGGAACGGTTCCTCCAGGAACAGGACCGGAACACAGAAAAGTATTTCGGCCTCCTCGAAAAATATGTCGATCACCCGGACCGGGACGAGCTGATCGCCTGCGAAATGGGGTGGGACTTCTGCCAGGACGACCGGGAGATGGACGAGATCGCCGAGCTCGTCTGCGAGGAGGAAATGGTCGAAATGGAGGAGGACGGCGGGGAGTTCGAGGAGTTCTCCCGCTCGCCGATCTACAAGGATACCCTGCGGCTGCACCGCTGGATCAACAACTGGATCGAATCGGACGAACGCCTTCGGGACCACCCGGAAGCAGTCCGGTTCGCCACCCGCTCCGCAGTCTGCGGTGCAAAGCTCGCCGCCGCGCTGTGCGGCGAGGAATCGACCGAGATCGGCATGACGATCGCCTACCTCAAGCGAGCGCTCAAAGCCGCGAACGACGCTCTGGACGCCGCCGCGCGCCTGGTTGAGGCCGGGCTCCTGGACAAGCGGCGCGCCAACACGGCACGCCGCCATGTTTTCAGGATCCGCAACCGCGTCGTGGATTTCATGAGCGAATACCGCGCGGAATGGCGCAAGCGCTACGGGGACATTTGAATTCCGCGCACCCCCAGTGCGTTGATCCTTTGGACCATGAACAGGGATTGCTCGATCGCGCCCGGAGTGGCGACACGGGGGCATTCGACAAGATCATCACCCTCCACCGCCAGCGCGTCTATTCCCTCGCCTTCCAGATTTTGCGAAACTGCGACGACGCCATGGATGTCTCCCAGGAAACTTTTCTCAAGGCGTGGCGCACTCTTGCCAAATTCGACGGGAGCCACCCGTTCGGCTCCTGGCTCCACCGGATTGCCACAAATGCCTCGATCGATGTCATCCGCCGCCGGCAGAGCCGCCCCCAGTGCCGGATCGACGATGTGGAACTCGCCGTCGATGCGGCATCCCGGACAACCCCATCCGCCCCCGAAGCCCCCGGCGTCGAAATGGACCGTCGCGATCTGCGAAGCCGGCTCGATGAGGCCCTGGCCTCCCTCAGCCCGGAGCACCGCGCCGTCATCATCCTCCGCGAGGTCGAGGAGCTGCCTTACGGGGAAATTGCCGCACGGATGAACACATCGGCCGGAACCGTGATGTCCCGACTCTACTACGCCCGCCGATACCTCCAGACCCGATTGAAAGGCACCCATGAAGAATTTTGAATCCCGATTCAACCGATGGCTCGACGGCTCGCTCGACGAGAGCGAACGCCTCGCATTTGAGGCAACGCTCGACGAGGAAACCCTCCTCTCCGCAAAATTGTGGCCCTCCATCCGGTCCACACTCAGGCAGTCCGCTTCCGGGATCCCCGTCCCCCACCCGGATTTTCTCAACGCGCAAGTCCTGCGGGATATCGCGCGGGAAACCCCTCCGCCACCGCGGGACGGGCTCGCCCGGCTGGTCTGGTCCGGGGCGTTCTGCGTGCTGGCAGCGGCTGTTTTGACCGCGCTCTTCCTGCCTCGCATCACCGCGGATATTTCCACAACCGTCGTCTCCGCATCGCCCGCCAGCCCGTCCGTATCGGCCTCTGCGTTCCTGGCACCCGGAGGAAGATCCACCGTCATCTGGCTCGATGGCGTCGAATACATCCCCGGGGCTGAAAGGGTCCAATGAGAGCCCTGATCGCGTTTTTGCTGATGGCATCCCTTCCCCAGCTCCCGGCAGAAGACAACATCTGGGCCGCCCTCGTCCTCTCGACGAATGAGAACCCCCCGCGCGAAGTTCCGCGGAAATTGCAGGATTTTGCGCCGGCCATCAAAGACGTCTTCGGCTACAACTCGCTGTATCTTCTCGGCCAAAAAAAACAACCGATCTCAGCCTGGAGCAGCGACTGGCTTGTCCCGAGCAGCGATTTCTTTTTCCACATCACCTCATTGGAGCAGGAGCCGGCCTGCTACCGGGTCCTGATCGAGCTGTTCCGCGGAAAATCACTCCTGCTGACGGCCGAGGTGCGGCTCGCCCGCAACGCGCCTCTCTTCATCCGGGGCCCGCTCTGGGGCCAGGGACAGCTCGTCCTCCTGCTCGAAGTCCGCTGACCGGCCCGACCAATTGCGTGTTGCAGACCGCAACCCGCACGGGCCATTCTCCAACACATCCGATGCCCGATATCCCCGACATCCTCAAGACGCTCATCGCGATCGTCGTCCTGATCAACCCGCTGGAGGGCATTCCCCTATTTCTGGCGAAGACATCCGCCATGAGTGACACGGCCCGGATGACCGTGGCCCGCAAGGCCTCGCTGACGGTTCTTGTGCTCCTCCTTGGAGCCATGGCCGGAGGAAAAGCCATCCTCTATTTGTTCGGGATCCAGATCGCCACGTTCACGATTGCCGGCGGGATCATCATTCTTTTGATCGCCCTGAAAATGGTGCTCGAATCCCCGAAGCCGGACACCCCCTCGGCTGGACCCGCGGGCGACTTCGCCATCGTACCGCTCGGCACCCCGCTTCTCGCCGGTCCGGGACCGATCAGCAGCGTTATTGTTTTTTCCAGCAAGGGAATCGGACAACACGGCCCGATCTGGATCAGCGACGTCATCCTGCTGTTCCTCATCGCCGTCTCGGCGCTGGTCACCTACCTCTCGCTGAGGACCGCCCTCCCGGTCGGCAGGTGGCTTGGCCCGACCGGGATCAACGTCCTGACCCGACTCGCCGGAATCCTTGTAGCTGCCATCGCGCTCCAGATGATTCTCAGCGGCCTCCTCGAAACATTCCCGGCCTGGAAATAAATCCCGAGATGCACATCCCATCCCTCATAGAGCGCAAGCGCGACGGGGCAGGCCTCGCAGACCATGAGATCGCGGATCTGATCGCCGCCTATACCAGCGGAGGCGTCCCGGACTACCAGATGAGCGCGTTTGCGATGGCGGTCTTTTTCCGGGGAATGTCGGACAGCGAGACGGCGGCACTGACGGCGGCGATGCGCGACAGCGGGCGGGTGTTCCGGTGGCCGGAGGGATCCCCGCCGAAGGTGGACAAGCATTCGACCGGAGGGATCGGCGACAAGGTCTCGCTTGTTCTTGCGCCCCTGCTCGCCTGCGACAGCCTCTGGGTTCCGATGGTCTCCGGGCGGGGGCTCGGCATCTCCGGAGGCACCCTCGACAAGCTGGAAAGCATTCCGGGTTTCAACGTGAACCTCGGCGAGGCCGCCTTCCTTCGACAGATCGAAAAAATCGGGGTCTTCATGGCGGGTCAGACGGACGACTTCTGTCCGGCTGACAAGCGCCTTTATGCGCTGCGCGATGTCACAGCCACCGTGCCATCCCGCCCGCTCATCATCGCGAGCATCATGTCGAAGAAGCTTGCGGAGTCGCTCGACCGTCTCGTGCTCGACGTGAAATTCGGCAGCGGGGCCTTCATGAAGACCCGCGAGGAGGCCGGTCTCCTTGCCACAGGCCTGCTCGCTGCTGGAGAAGGCAACAGCTTGAAAACCTCCGTCCTCCTCTCGCCGATGGACGAGCCTCTCGGCCGCACGGTCGGCAATGCGCTGGAGGTCCGAGAAGCCGTTGAAACACTGCAGGGCAGAGGCCCGGAGGATCTTGTGGCCATCACACTCGATCTCGCGGCAGCCGCATCCGATTCCCCGAGAGAGGTCCTCGCCGGGCGGCTTGAAGACGGTTCCGCCTGGAGAAAATTTCTTTTGCTGGTCGAAGCCCAGGGCGGAGATCCGCAGGCATTCGAGAACTGGGACGCCTTCCACCCGGCGCCCGTCGTGCGTCCGCTTCCGGCGCCGCATGATGGAACGATTGTGAAAATGGATGCCGGGGCAATCGGCGCCGCGGCCGTCCAGCTGGGAGCGGGCCGCCACAAGACCACGGACGTTATCAATCCGTGCGTCGGTTTTTCACGGATCAAAAAGGAAGGAGAAAAAGTATCCGGTGGCGAGCCGGTGCTCTGGATTCACGCCGCATCGGAAGGCGATGCAGCGGAAGCCGCAGGGGCGGTGCGCTTCGCGATTCACTGACGTCCCGCGCCGGATGTGGCTGCGGAGGATTTCCCCCGCGGGACACATCCGTGCCCCGCGGGAGAGGTAGAGATTAGCTGACGTGCTGCGAGACGAGCTTGGTCATCTCGAACATGGTGACAGTCTTCTTGCCGCCGAAGACGACCTTCAGCGCGTCATCCGCGTTGATGTTGGTCTTCTTCTTCGGGTCCTGAAGATTGTTTTTCTTGATGTAGTCCCAGAGCTTCTTGGTCATCTCGCTACGGGGAAGCGGCTTTGAGCCGATGATCGCGGAGAGAGCGGCGTCCGGTTGAACGGGTTTCATCAATGCAGGGTTAGCTTTGCGTTTTGTTGTGGCCATAGGTTTTTGGTTTTGGATCTGCCGGGGGGCTGATTGGATGGGAGGCTACACCAGCATCCTTGCGGAGTAAAGCCCCTATCTGCCTGATTTTGCAACCCACGCGAACGTGCCATCGGGAGAGGCGACCTCGATGAGTTCGCCTTCAAAGGCGCGCTTCTGCCAGAGGGCGGACTGCCCGGACTGGATGTCGTCGATGCTGCGCTGTTCTTTTTCGGCGAGCGCTTTCATGAGGGTCCTGCGGTCGTCGTTTTCTGCGGCAACGGTTTTCCGCATGTAATCGCCGGCCTCTCCGGGAGTATCGACGCGGATCGAGACGAGTCCGTCGCGGCCCTCGCCGACGAGGCGGGAATTCTTGAAGTTCTGGATGTCGGCCATGCGGTTCCGCCGGCGGGACTCCGGATCCTGCGCCTGCGCTGCCGCGGGGGCGGGCTTGGACGGGGTCTTGTTGTGATCGTAAACATCGAGGCGCATCGAGATGTCCACCTTGATCGGTTCGGAGGTCGAGAGGTTGACGTTGGGCGCGGAGCATCCGGCCAGCGTTGCGGCTGCGGCGGCGGTGCAGAGGATTCTCATGGTTTGTCTTTCCATCGTCCCTGGTTCGATTCATCGGCATGGAGGACGATATCAAAGTTGCGCGATCCGAGCGGTCCTTGCAACTTTAACCCGAAGACCCCCTGCTTTTGTACAAACCAGAGGTCGCCGTCGGCCTGGTCGTAGTCGAAGTCGCGGAGCGCTTCGAGCGCGACCCGGGTGCTGCTTTTTTTGAGGTTCGTCCACGAGTCCGGGATGTTGGCGAGAAAGTCGTCGAGCTTGCCGACCGTCATGCGACCGGGTTTGACCGCGCGGAAGCTTCCCTTCACCCGCTCGATGTTCCGGCCGAAAGCGTCCATCTGGAGCTTGAAGTTGACCGGCCCGGTCATCCGGAAATTTTTCGGGGCGAGAACGTCTGTGAGCCCCCGGAGGCTGACCCCCTTGCCGTAAAGCCATCCGACCCAGGGGGCTTCCTCATCGAACAGAAAGCTGAATCCGCCGCTGAGGTAGCCGTCGTAGACGCGGCCGCCGAAGTCGCCATTGATGCCGGTTTTGTCAAACGTCGCGGAGAGCCAGGCATCGGAGGCCTCAAACTGCCTCCAGCGGACCGTGTTCAGGAACAATTTTCCGACAAGGTTGTTTTCATTTTTCTCCGGGGGGTATGCAAACTGGAGGTCGCCCTTTTTCGTCGAGACTTCCAGCTGGTAGTCAGGGAACGAATAATTTTCCTCGTGGATTTCGAATGCGGTCTGGAGTTTGAGAGTGGCGAGGTTGTCGAGAGCGATGTCGCTGACCGTCGCGTGGAAGTTCAACGGGAGACCGTATTTCGCACGTCCTCCGCTGCCCACGAGAAGGCGTCCGTCCTCGACCTTGAGCGTGCCGATCTTCCATCCGGGACCGCCGTTGTTGCCCCCCTCTCCGGCGAACCGCTTCTGGGTGTCGTCCATATACCAGAACAGGTCCTGTCCGACATAGATCGAGGGGTTGAGAATCTCGACGGCGACAAACTCCTTGCGAAGGAGTCCGGCAAGCGTGAAGCGCAGGAAGATCCGCCGCATGGTGAGGACCTTGATGAACGGGTCGTAGGGAGAAAGGATCTCCATGTCTGCAATCTCGATCTTGCGTTCCTCTTCGCCGAGGGCGGATGCGACGCCGGCCAGCGAGATCTCGCGGAGGCTCGTGTTCAGCTGGAAGGAAATATTGGAAGCGGTTTCGCGGGTGTCCTCGAGGTGCACCCGGACGCCGCTGATATCGAGAAGGCCCAGCTTCCATGCGGTGGCGGAAGCTGCCGGGGAGGACAACTGGCCGGAAAGGAGTTTTTGAAGAGCCGAGCCGAGCAGGAAACTCCCCCCCGACGCAGCAACCGAGTCGATCCGGCGGTTTTTCAGCACCTCGCCGGGAGTCGCCTGGACGCGGACCACATCCAGCAAGAGAAAAGCTGCCGGGTCGCCCGGGGCGAAGCCGCGCAGATCCCAGAGAGTGATGCCCAGCGGGGTCGCCGCGCCCGGATCCTTCCAGTCGAATGCGAACTTCAAGGTGAGGTCCGGGCTTGGCACTCCGAAACCTCCATAGGAAACCTCGCCATAGTCGCAAACGATCCGGCGCACGGACCAGGGAAGCGAGCCTCCCTTACTGCCGCCAGCCCCCGCCGCAGGCATCACGTTCAGAAAATCCGGAGAGATCTTCAAGCGCGGGTTCACAAGCCGGATTTCCCCCAGCTTTTTTTGGCGGATATCGGCAAAGGAAAAATCGATGCTTCCGCCGTCGAGCCGGAGCAGCTCTGCGCCGGTCTTGCGCTCCACAAGCGTCAATTGCCGGACTGCGATCCGGTTTGCAGCTTCAAATTTCACATCGGCGACTTCCGCGCGCAGGGCCGGCAGCGCCCGGTGGACGGTCCAGCGGGCGATGCGGGTCAGGTTGTGCGCCGCGTAGGCCACCGCCAAACCGGCAAGCGCCGCCAGCAGGAGAGCCGTGGCAGCAAGTCGTTTCAACCAGCGGCGTGCGCTGGAATGGCGCAGGGGTTCAGGCAAGGCAGTCAAGAAGGGTTCCTGCGGCGATGGCGATGCCCACGATGGCGTTCGCCTGGAAAAATGCGCGGTTGATGGACTCCACATTCCCGCGCCGCGCCTCGATGTGCTCGTAGGCCAGCGCCGCCAGAACAATCGCGAGCGAAGAAAAATAATAGTGCCCCAGCCCGGCTGCGAGGCCGAAGGCGGCCAGTCCGATGACAGCCGCCGCGTGGAGCCAGACCGCCAGGAGGAGAGCTCCCGGCACGCCGAGGAGCACGACCATCGACCGCAATCCCTCGCGCAGGTCCACCTCGTAGTCCTGCGTCGCATAAATCAGGTCGAAACCGGCCACCCAAAGCAGGACTGCCAGCGCCAGGACCAGCGGCGGCCATGCAAAATCGCCCGTGACGGCGAGCCAGGCCCCAACCGGAGCAGCCGCAAGGGCCAGGCCGAGGAAAAACTGCGCGAAATGCGTGAAGCGCTTCGTCAGCGAATAAAAGAATACGATGCCGAGCGCGACCGGCGAGAGCGCCAGGCACAGTGGGTTCAGCCACCACGCGGAGAGGATAAATCCTGCAGAGGAAAATGCGCACGCCGCAAGGGCGGCGGGTCGGCCCGCCAGCCGGTGGCGACCGGCGGTGCGTGGGTTTCTCTTGTCAATTTCCCAGTCCGCCAGGCGGTTGAACGTCATCGCGGCGGTGCGCGCGAATACCATGGCCGCCAACACGCCGGCCCCAACCCGCAGACAGGGCAGACCGCCCGCGGCCACGAACATCGCCCCGAGCGCGAAGGGCAGGGCGAAGACCGTGTGCGAAAACCGGATGAACCGGAAAAAATTCTTCATGCACTCCGCGGTTCAGTTGCCCGGCGTCTTTCGCCTGCTCACTTCCTCGAAAAGTTCGACAAGCCCGTCATCCACCCGCATGTCCACGATTTTCCAGGTCCCGCCCGACTTGTAGAAATAGAACCTCCAGCGCAGCGGGAGATCCTGGTTGAGGGAGATGCAAGTCTGGCGGACGAGGCTCGTTCCGACCTGCAGGGTATCGACCACCTCATAGCCGCCAACCGGACCGTAGCTGTCGAGCGCCTTCTTCGTGCTCTCCCTGAGCTCGCCAACGTTTTCCTTGCGCTCGGCAATGATCGTACCCCGGACGAGCGCCTCGTAGGCGGCGTCCACCTGGCCGGATTTGAGGGCCAGAAAAAATGCGCTGATCACGGCGCCGGGATCCTCGGGTTTCTGCGCAGCCGCAGGAGCCGGGGCCGGCGTCGCCACCGGTTCGAGGCCGTGCGGGGGAAAAATCATCCGCTTGCGCGGGTCCTCATCCTGCGCCAGGACGACAGTCGAGAGGAAAAGAACGCCCGCCAGAAAAATTCGCATGTCGACAATGGAAGTGTTTTTTCGCCTCCGTGCAAGTCTGCCGGTATCAAGATCATCCGCCAGGGAACCGCTTTTCGATTGTTTTGTGAATCGTGAGTTCCTTGATTTGGATCAAAATTTATCTTACTGGCTATGGAATATGAGAAAGCTGACAGTTCTATTTCTTCTACTGGTTTCGACGGTGCACGCGCAGCAGTCCTATGATCTCCGGAGTGTTTTGACGGGAAACGGAACCGCGAGCTGGGTGCCTGATATTCAGGACCAGGGGATATTCGACGATTGCTGGACGTTTGCCTCCGCGACGGCGATGAACAGCAACCTCTTGATGAGCGGACTTTTTCCGCAGGTTTCGAATCCGCCGCCCATACAAATTTCCTCGTGGCACCTTTCGACGGCGAATGGAGCACCGGAGTCGCTGGTTGGTCCCAATTACGGGGGGAGCGTTAACGCGACATGGGGCGGATTCGAGTATCAGGCGCTCGGCTATGCCACCCGCGGCCAGGGCCAGTGGGCGATCCCGGGCGTCTCGCCCTCGAGCACAACCCATATCACGACGATGGGAGGCGGTCCGGTATTGAACTCCCAGAACAGCCAGAATCCGTTTCCTTCGGTCCTGCAGAACAATTCCCCGGCGAACATCGGCTACCTGATCCCCCCGGCCAGCCAAACTCCCGCCTATACGGTGACGTCGGTGACCATGTATGATCAGGGTTTCAGCAACAATGTTGCCCTCCCCTCCCCGATCACTCCTGGAGGGAGCAACTACAACTTCAACCTTGGAGCGGCGGATCCCCAGGTGGCAGCCATCAAGCAGGCGCTGCTGGGCAAAGGAGCTCTAACGACGTCGATGAATGTGGAGGACTACAGCTACTTCCACTATGTTTCCAACGGCAACGGAACCTACACGGTGAACTACTTCAATCCCAGCCAGGATCCGAATAATACCGATCACGAGGTCACGATCATCGGCTGGGACGACAATTATTCCATGACGAACCCGACCACCAACGCGACCAGCACCGGCGCGTGGATCGTCCAGAACAGCTGGGGAAAAAGCTACTGGACATCATCCAGCGACCCCTATCCGAACGACGGCACCTTTTACGCGTCCTACAACGATGCCGCCATCGCAAGGAGCGGGGTTGCCTCGTTTGAACTTGCGCCAACCGGGAACTATGCGCCCGCAGTGCTCCAGAATGAGCTCGGGCCGATGGCATATGCGTTTGATTATCCCGCTGGCCAGGGGCCGCTCGGCATGGCCCAGCGGAACGAAACGAAAGGGGCGAGCCTTCTGCAGCCAACCTCCGACGGTCAACTCATCGCGCTCGGGCTTGCCACACAGTTTGCGGGCGCTGAGGTCACGGTGAACATCTATGACGATTGGATCAGCGGGCCGGCCAACCTCCTGGCGACTGACACGTTTTTGCTCAGCGGAATCGGCTACCAGCTCAACGACCTCTCCGCCCCGCTCAATCTTCTTTCCGGCAACAGCATCGTCATTGAGCTGGTCTACAACACTCCGGGAGCGATGCCGGTGGTGATCGGCGGCACCGGGCTCAACGGCTATCTCAATGTCCCGGACGGGCTCTCGTATTACTGGGATGAAACGACCTCGGCGTGGAAGGATTTTTCACAGGTCGGATTCACCGCCTATTCGGGATCGCCGGATATCACGGGGGGAATCCTGTTTGTGAAAGGACTGACAGTCGTGCCCGAGCCCGGTACCTGGCTTCTGCTCGTCCTTTCCGGCGCCTTTCTTCTGCTCCACCGCAGAGGAAAATCCCGCCTGTCCTGAGACTGAGGGCGTCTCGCTTGGAAGCGCAGATCGTTTTCCAGGCCGTTTTTCGACCGGCTCCTGTGGCGTGGGCAGGATGCCCATTCCACTGTGCATTTTCCAGTCAGGGGTCGTCTCAGGCCGCGTCTTTTTCCTGCTTTTTGCGGATGAGCGGCGCGCGTTTGCCTTCGACGACGGCGCGGTTCACGGTGACCTCGGCGATGTCGTCGCGGCCGGGCGCGTCATACATGATGTCGAGCATGATGCGCTCGAGCATGGCCCGCAGGGCGCGGGCGCCGGTGCCCTTCTTGACGGCCTCGGAAGCGAGCGCCTTGAGGGCGTCCTTCGTGAGGTTGAGATGGACCCCCTCCATGCCGAGGAGCTTCTGGTATTGTTTGACCATCGCATTTTTCGGCTCGGTGAGGATGGTGACGAGCTGGTCCTCGGTGAGCTCGTCAAGGGCGGCGAGGACCGGCAGGCGGCCGACGAATTCCGGAATGAGGCCGAAGCTGAGAAGGTCCTCGGGCTCGACGCTTTTCAGGGCGTCGCGCATGAGGAATTCCTCCGGAACCTCCTCGCGTGTGTGAAATCCCATCGCGCGGCCGCCGAGTCGCCGGCGCACGATCTGGTCGAGCCCGACGAAGGCGCCGCCGCAGATGAAGAGGATTTTTTCGGTGTTGATCTGGATGTATTCCTGGTGCGGGTGCTTGCGGCCGCCCTGGGGCGGGACATTGCAGACGGTTCCCTCCAGGATTTTGAGGAGCGCCTGCTGGACGCCCTCGCCCGAGACGTCGCGGGTGATGCTCACGTTGTCGGTCTTGCGTCCGATCTTGTCGATCTCATCGATGTAGACGATGCCCATCTCGCAGCGTTTGACGTCATAGTCGGCATTCTGGAGGAGCCTGAGCACGATGTTCTCGACATCCTCGCCGACATAGCCGGCCTCCGTGATTGACGTCGCATCGGCGATGCAGAACGGGACATCGAGGATTTTTGCGAGCGTGCGGGCAAGAAGCGTCTTCCCGGATCCGGTCGGTCCGATGAGGAGGATGTTGCTCTTCTCGATCTCGACATCCGCCAGCGGGTCGAGGCCGACTGTCGAAGGGGAATCCTGAAGAAGCCGCTTGTAGTGGTTGTGAACGGCCACAGCGAGGAACTTCTTGGCGAGCTCCTGCCCGATCACATGCTGGTCGAGCTGGCTTTTGATCTCCGCCGGCTTCGGCACGCGGATTGCGGTCTTCGCCTTCTTGTTCTCCTCCTTGAATTCCTTTTCAAGGATCCCCTTGCAGACGGTGATGCAGCTGTCGCAGATGTAAACGCCCGGCCCCGCGATGAGCTTGCGCACCTCCGCGTGGGTCTTCCCGCAGAAGGAGCACATCGTGAGATTGTTCGCGCGGGCCATGACTTACTCCGCCGCTTTCGGGATGTCCTTGATCTCCTTGCGCGAGGCGACGACCTCGTCCACAAGCCCGTAGGCCTTCGCCTCCTCCGCCGTCATGTAGTAGTCACGGTCGGCGTCCTTCTCGACCTGCCCGACCGCCTTGCCGGTGTGGCGGGAGAGGATCCCGTTGAGGCGCTTCTTGAGCTTGAACATGAACTCGACCTGGCGTTCGACGTCGCTCGCCTGGCCTTGGGCTCCGCCCGAGACCTGGTGGATCATGATGTCGGAATTCGGCAGGGCATAGCGCTTGCCCTTGGTTCCCGCGGCGAGGAGGACGGCCCCCATGCTGGCGGCGATGCCCATGCAGTAGGTATTCACGTCGCATGTGACGAACTGCATCGTGTCGTAGATCGCAAGGCCGGAGGTCACCGAACCGCCGGGAGAGTTGATGTAGATGCTGATGTCCTTCTTCGCGTCCTCCATCTGGAGGAAGAGGAGCTGCGCGATGACAAGGTTTGCGACATGATCGTCGATCGGCGTGCCGATGAAGATGATGCGGTCCTTGAGGAGCCGCGAGTAGATGTCGTAGCTGCGCTCTCCGCGCCCGGTCTGTTCAACAACGATGGGAACCAACATAAATTTTATTAGGCTGCGGCGTTCGCCGGTTCGCGAACCGTAACATTGGACGCGATCAAATCAAGGGCCTTGCCCATGAGGATCTGCTCGCGGACCGGGCCGAACCCCTCGCGGGCCTGCAGGTCCTTGATAAGCTTTTTGACCGGGATTTCGTAGCGGCGGGACATCTCGGAAATCGCCACGAGCATGTCGGAGTCGTTGACGTCGAGCTTCTCCTTTTCCGCGATGCGGAGGAGGAGAAAGTTCGCGCGCACGCGGTCGCGGGCGCTCTGCTGGGCGACGCCGATCAGCTCGTCCTGGTGCGAGCGCAGCTCGTCGTCGCTGACGCCGCGGACCTGGTTCTCCTGGACGATTTCACGGAGGATGCCGGAGACCTCGCGGGCGACCGCCTGCTCCGGGAGCTCGCACTGGACGTGGGAGAGGAGATGCTTGATCGCGCCGTTGCGCTTCGCACTGTCAAATTGCGACTCGGCGATCTTTTCGAGGCGGTCGCGCATTTCGGCGCGGAGACCTTCGAGCGTCTTGCCGGGCTCGATTTTTTCCGCAAGCGCGTCGTCGAGCGGGGGGAGTTGCTTGGAATTGATTCCGTGGAGCGTCGCCGAATACGAGACCTTCGACCCGCAGAGATCGGCGAGCGGGAAGTCGGCGGGGACATCGAGCGTGAATGAGCGCGTTTCATCGATGGACATGCCCTCGAGTGCTTTTGCAAAGCCGGGGACAAGCGTTCCCTCGTCCATGAAAATCCATGCGTTTCTGCGCCCGTGAAGCTGGGCGGGCGCCTTCGGAAGGGCGTCCGAGAGAAGCTGGTCACCGATTTTCCCCTCGTAGGTCAGGACGGCATAGTCGCCCATCGCGAGAGGACGGCCTTCGACCGCCTCGAACGTGGCATGCGGCTCGCGGAACTGCTCCAGCCATTTTTCGACATCCGCGTCTGTGACCGGGCGCTTTTCCGCCTCGACGGGGATGGAGGAATAATCGGGGAGCTCGAACTCGGGGGCCGTGACGACGCTCGCGCGGAAGCGCATCGTCATGTCGGCGCCAATCGTCACGTCCTCGACCTTCGCGACCGTGAGGACGCGAAGGTTCTTCTGCTTGACCGCCTCGTTGATGCTCTCGCGGAGAAGCTTCTTTTCGAGCTCCTCGCGGATGTCCTTCGCGAAGCGCGTATCGATCAGCGTCTGCGGCGCCTTGCCCGGCCGGTAGCCGGGGATGCGGGCATGGCGTTGAAAATCTTTGGCGACGGACTGCCATTCACGGGAGACCCGGTCGGCGGGGAGCTCGACCTGGAGGTTGACGACACAATTGGGCTGCGGATCACAAACAACATTCATGGGCAAACGGTCATATGAGCACAGGATTCCACGACCGGCAACCGCGAAGCGATAAATCTTCACCACAGGGAGATGCGGATGCCGGCGCTCCCGGCGGCCCGGCCCGCAGCTTCGGTCAGCCCGGGGTCAGCCACATCATCTGTGAGGAACCTCACACCGGTTTTGATCTTTCCCTTCTCCCTTCCAATCCGGGCCTCAACCTTGCAAGAAGGGAAAATCCCGCCATCATGACGGGACAGCATGTCCGAAGTTTTCCGGCACTTTCTTACCGCCCTGGGTCTTCAGGAAGAGAAACCCGTGCGGACCGCACCCCAGGCCCGCAGGATCATCCCGACGAACCGGAGCACCACCGTCTTTTCCGGCGAGGCTGCCGGGTGGTCGGAATATTTAGAACATCCATGGGCCGGTCGCCGGGATGGAAGGTTCGAGCTGTATGTCGCCATCGATGCCAAAAGGCGGCAGATGGAATTCGAACCGCTCAACGAACACTCCGTCCTCCAAGCCGGCGCCTTGACACGGTCTTTCCGCGATCTTCAGATCCGGTTTGAAAAGCTGCCGTCGGCCGCCCGGGTTTTAAACGAAATGATCTTTGGGAACCCGTCGAACACCCTTTCCGGAGTGCATCTGGATTCGAGCGCCGGTCTCCCGGCCTGCGCGACACGGGAGATCCGGGTGAACAGCGACCTCTCGCCCGCCGAAACGCGAATCCTTGTCCGAACCTCCCTTCTGGAGGAGTTCGAGCAGCTTGCGGACAAGGACAACCCGATGGAGCGGCTCGGAAAAACCTGGGAGGTGCTGAGGCACATCCTGCTCCAACTCGGACACGAGAGCTACCCTCGCGACCGGTTCACCGAGCGGATCGAGCTGACAACGAAGTGGGTGATGGTGAATCTCCACGCCCTCTACGACGGGAAGAAGGACGGCAAACCCGATGCCAATGATGCGGGGGAAATTTTCGAAAAGATTTCTGCCCGGCGGGAGCGCATGGACCGCCGCGAACTGTTCGCGAGGGACCCGTTTTTCCGTCTCCTCTCCGACCTGTCCTTTTTGCTGAGGGAGCGAAGCGTTGAGGGATTGTGGGACACCGCGGCGATCATCGTGCGCGATTATCTGGACTCCCGGTATCTGCGCCTCAGCATTGCAGGCCTCATGCCGGGCAGGCCGGAGTGGCTGGAGGCGATGCGGGTCGAGTGGAAAAGCGAACGCAGGATTAAGACCCCCCCTCCGGAAATCGGGCGATACGGGATCATCGACGACGAGGATGAAGACGCCTGGAAAAAGGTGCTCGGTCCGCTGCAGGAGATCGGATACCTGGTCATCGGGCAGCTCGGCATGGGCCAGTTCGGCCGGGTTTACGAGGCGATCAACGTCGGCAACGGAAGCATCCCGGGACGGGTTGCCGTGAAGGTCGACCGGATCCGGAAAGGCCGCAAAAAGGAGGCAATCGAGGCGGCGGATACCATCATGGACATCGCCGGCGGACTCGCGGGATCGCCCCACGTCATCCGCGTCTTCGATGCGGGCTACATGAAAAAGATCCGCTCGAACTACCATATCCTCCAGATCGTGGAGGGGGACACTCTCGACCACCTGATCGGGATCGCCGGCACCGAGCACGCCAGCATTCTGCGCCCGACATCCGGCAGGTCCTCGCCGGACGAGGCGGCCCGTGAATTTTTGAAATCCCTGAGCGGGAGCTCCGGTGAGGCCTGGCGGCGCAACCGGAAATCCCCCCGGTTCGTCTCCCCGCCGCGGCTCGGCCAGATCATGGATATCCTCACCAGCAAGGCGCTGTGGATCGAGGAGGTCCACCACCTCGGATTTGCGGTCAACGACCTGAAAAACGGGAACGTGATGATAAGCCGGCGCGGGCAGTTCAAGGCGATCGACCTCGATTCTTACAGCCGGATTTTTTCGCGGCTCGACAAGCTGCCCGACTTCTTTTTCCTGGCCGTCTCGGCGCTGCAGCTCGTCACCCGCGGATGCGCCTGGGAAAAAGCGTCGACCTCGTCGGAGATCAAGGAACTGCTCTCGGATCCGGGGACAGTGGAGCGGCGGCTTCGCGAAATCTGGTCCTACGGGGACCTGAAGCTCCAGAGCGGCGGGCGGGTCACCACCGGGGACGTCACGGGATTCTTCGCCCACTTCATCGACGACGCCCGCTCAGGCCGGTTCGCGGATGATCCGGGCCAGTTCACCAATGCGATCGACCGGCTGATTTTCCTGAAGCGCGGGCTCTCGACCGAGGAACTTGTCCTCCAGTAGCGCGGAGAAAATCTTTTCACGCGGCCCGGAAGCGGGCAGCCTGTGCGGATGACGAAGGAGATTTTCTGATGCCCGCCCTGCCTGGATTCCGGGATTTTTACCCCGAGGACTGCGCGCGGAGGAATTATGTCGTGGAGACATGGCGGTCGGTCGCTCGCGGATACGGGTTTGTCGAATTCGACGGGCCGACGCTTGAAAGCGGGGATCTCTACCGCAAGAAAAACGAGGAGGGAGCCGAGATCCTTGAGCAGCTCTATTCGTTCCGGGACCGCGGGGACCGGGAGGTGGCGCTGCGGCCGGAGATGACCCCGACGCTGGCGCGCATGGTGGCCGCACGCGAAAAGCACTACCGCAAGCCGATGAAATGGTTCTGCGTGTCGAATTTCTTCCGCCACGAGCGCCAGCAAAAGGGCCGGCTCCGCGAGTTCCTCCAGTTCAACGCGGACATCATCGGCGAAAGTTTGCCGGAAGCGGATGCCGAGATCATCGCGCTCGCGGTGGACCTCATGCGCGGGTTCGGGTTCCGTGAGGAGCATTTTATCGTGCGGCTCAGCGACCGGAAGGCGTGGATGGATTTCCTTGCCTCGCGGGGGTGCGATGATTCTCAGTCCAGGCTCGCCCTCGAATGTGTGGACAAGATCGAGCGCGAACCGGAGGAGAAACTGAATCACAAGCTGGCTCCGGCAGGGCTCGCCGTGGCCGACCTGCGCGCGTTCATTTCGGGCGGCAGCCCGGAGGCCTTCGCCCCGGTCCTGGCTGCGCTCGGCGCGCGGGGGATGACCGGTTTTGTGGAACCTGACCTCTCGATCGTCCGCGGCCTCGCGTATTACACCGGGGTCGTCTTCGAAATTTTTGACCGCTCGAAATCGCTGCGCGCGCTGGCCGGAGGCGGGCGCTACGACGGACTCGTCAAGGGCCTGAGCGACGGCGACGCGGATCTGCCCGCGATCGGGTTCGGCATGGGGGATGTCGTTCTCGGACACCTGATCGACGAGACGCCCGCAGCGGATGATCGGCGGAAGTCGGCGAATCCACCGGCCTGCGAAGTCTTTGTCATCATCGCCGACGAGGCCCGGCGCGGGGATGCGCTAGGGGTGGTCCAAGAGGCCCGTGACCTGGGCTGGCGGGTGGATTTTCCGCTCAAACCTTCAAAGGTCGGGCGGCAGTTTCAGGATGCGGAAGGCATCGGGGCCGCTCGCGCCATCCTCGTGGGGGCGGAGTGGCCGGTCCTAAAAATCAAGACGCTTGCGACGCGGCAGGAGGAAACCTGCGGGCGGAGCGGGCTGGCGGAGCGCCTGGGAAGTCCCGTCAACCGCTGAACCGGAAAACAACAAGGCGCGCGCTTCGTGGATGCGAAGCACGCGCCGTGAAGATAGCTGTCCCGGAACCTCAGCCGAGCATGTCCGCGACCATCACGCGCTCGTCCGCCAGCTCCTTGTTCGTAGCGGCAATTTTCGATTTTGCGAAGTCGTCCATCTCGTATCCGGTGATGGCTTCCCATGTTCCGGGTGCCGTGGTCTTCACCGGGAGGCCGGCCCAGACTTCCGGGTCGAACCCATAGAGGCCGTTGGATTTGACGGCGACCGAGTGGATCGCGCCGGGCGTCATGAGATCACGCACGTGGTCCACAAGGGAGCTTGCCGCCGAGGCGGCCGACGAGGCGCCGCGCGCCGCGATGATCGCCGCGCCGCGCTTTCCGACGGTTTCGCAGAAAGGTCCCTGCAACCATGCGTCATCCTTGATCACTTCGACAGCCGGCTTGCCAGAGATCTTCGCGTGGGCGAAGGCCGGGAACATCGAGGGGCTGTGGTTGCCGTAGATGAAAATATCCTTCACGTCCGTCGTCTGGACGCCCGCCTTTTTGGCGAGCTGGGACTGCGCACGGTTCTGGTCGAGACGCACCATCGCCGTGAACCGGTCGGCAGTCAGCCGGCGGGCCTTGCTCGCCGCGATCATGCAGTTCGTGTTCGCGGGATTTCCGACGACTGCCACACGCGCGTCGTCAGCGGCCACCTCGTCGATGATTTTCCCCTGCGCGGTGAAAATTTTTCCGTTGTCCTTCAAGAGGTCGGCGCGCTCCATGCCCGGCCCGCGCGGCTTCGCACCGACGAGCAGACACCAGTTGGCACCGCCGAAACCGACTTTTGGGTCATCCGTGAGGACCATTCCCTGGAGGAGCGGAAATGCGCAGTCATCCAACTCCATGGCGACCCCCTCGAGGGCCTTCATCGCCTTTTCCACCGGAACTTCGATGAGCTGGAGGACAACCGGCTGGTCGGGACCGAACATCGCGCCGGAGGCGATGCGGGGCAAAAGGGCGTATCCAATCTGACCGGCGGCTCCGGTCACGGCAACTTTAATGGGTGATTTCATAACATTAGATGAACTAATAGATCTGCCCGTCCCGACCAAGAAAAATCTCCGCTGGTCCGAAAAAATCTGTTCGCTGGCAGGCCAAGGACGTCCCCTCCCTGCCTTGGTAACTTAGAATGTCAGGCCGGTATAGAAGCCGAGGATCGTGGCATTCTTGACGGCACCCGTGCCGGCCGGCCGGATCTCATACTGGATGAACGGCTGGAGGAACGCCCACTGGTTGATCTGGATGCGGTAGCCGCCTTCAAGGAAGATCGTGTAGTTCGGCTGGTTGACCTTCCCGGTGTTTTGAAGGTTCTCGATGTTGTAGTAGCTGTAGCTGCCGTAGGCCACCGAGAACATCGTGAGGTCCTGGTCGCGGTGCGGGATGAGGCCGGTATAGACGAGGCCGGTCTGAAAGTAGAACGGGAAAAGGTTGTTATACTTCGGCGCGAGGCTGACGAGGTTGAATGTGCTCAGGCCCTGCTCCGAGAGTTTGGGTTTTTCGGGTGCGACAGGACTCTTGAAGTCCTTTCCGGCAGCCACGCTCTTGCCATCCGACGGGCCCTTGGCCAGCGGTGCGGGTTCTTCGGAGGGCTCGCGGAAGAGCATCTGGTCGGCCTGCAGATACATGCCGTATTGGCCGAGCGAACGCGTTCCGAAAAATGAGTTTTTCCACCCGCCGTAGTAGTATCCGCCGACCACGTATTTGCCCGGAAGTTTGGAGGCACCGATCTTCGGGGTGACGCCGGTCTCGGCCATGGCCATGAGCCCGTTCTGGCTCGGGTCGGGCCCGTAGCCCTGATAGGCGAGGCCGTGGTTGCCGCTGGCGGTCGCCTGCGGGAAGGCCATGAAGAGGCCGCCCTTGAGGTAATACCACTCGACCGGCTTCGCCTTGAGCGTGCCGCCCCATGTGGAGAAGCTCGACGAGAACGGGATGTTTCCGCCCACGCCCTTGGCGCTGTTCACCGCGTTGTTGAGGAACAGCTTCGAGAGCGGCTGGTCGATAAATTCCTTTTGAGGCTGGAGCCAGCCGCCGCGAAGGACGACCATGTCCTTGACCGGAAGCAGGTCGCCGGTTCCGATCTCAAGGCCGAACTGGAGGACGCGGAACTGCGTGCCGGAATACCAGTTCGTCGGATCGAACATGCTGTTGCTCTGGACAAACGTGCCGGCATCGGCGGCGATCTGGGAATCCCGGTAGCGGAATTGGGCGAATCCCTTCACTCCTTTGAGGGCTTCCACGCCGAGAAGCTTCCCGAAATTCTGCTCGGCACCGAATTCGATCCCCTGATCCCAAATCCCGCGCGCCCCGTTCTGGCTGGAGACGACGCCGAAAAACGCGCCGTAATACTTGCCGTTGAACGTCAGGCCGATGTCGGCGAGCGAATCGCGGACACCGAACCAGTTTCCGGTCATGTATTTTCCGTTCCACCAGTCCGCGAGCGGGGTCGATAAAGGTTGGACAGGCTCTGTGGAGACCGTTCCGGCAAATGCCGGGACCGAGAGGAGAGAGGCGGCGAGCAGAGCTTTTGAGAGGCTGGCTGCACGCCCGATCAGGGTTTTGTTAATTGTGCTCATGATTAAGGCAAAGCGTATTTATCACCCGCCGAAAATCAGGGAAGTGGGAAAAAGAAACGTTTTTGTCACACAATCCGCCTTGACTCACCGATGCCTGCCTGAACGCGTTGAAGAAACAACCCACTTGTTATCAACGCCATATAAATTTTTATGTTACGAAATTGTAACATAACAGCTTTTGGCTATTGTCAATCGCGCCGCTTAAGTGGGCACCTCAACTATGAAACCACTGCCTTTCCTCTTGATCGGAGCGGCCCTTGCGGGTCTCTCGGCAACCTCACAAGCCCAGCAACTCTCCGGGGCAGGCGCCTCGTTCCCCGCTCCGCTCTACCAGCGCTGGGGTGTCGAATACAATAAGATTCATCCCGACGTTCAGGTGAACTACCAGTCGGTCGGGAGCGGAGCCGGCGTGAAGAACTTCACTGCGGGCGTTGTGGATTTCGGTGCCAGTGACGCGGCCATGAGCGATGCGGAAATCGCGAAGGTCGCCAAAGGTGTCGTGATGATCCCGGCCACTGCCGGCGAGGTCGTCTTCGCCTACAATCTTCCAGGAGTGGAGAAGCTGAACCTCACCCGCGAGGCGATGTCTGGCATTTTCCTCGGCAAGGTGACCAAATGGAACGACCCGGTCATCGCGAAGGCGAATCCCGGAGCCAAGCTTCCGCAGCTCCCGATCATGGTGGCCTACCGTTCGGATGGCAGCGGCACGACCTACGTCTTCACCCAGCACCTCTCGGCGATCAGCCCCGAGTTCAAGGAAAAGATCGGGACCGACAAGTCGGTGACCTTCCCGGTCGGTGTCGGCGGCAAGGGCAACGAAGGCGTCACGGCCCTCATCAAGCAGACCCCGGGCACGATCGGTTACGTGGAATACGGCTATGCCAAGGGGAACGGACTCGCCATGGCAAACCTCCAGAACAAATCCGGAAACTTCGTGGCTGCGGACGGAGAGCACGGGGCCGCGACCCTCGCCAACGTGCAGATGCCGGAAAACCTCCGCATCTGGCCGGTGGATCCCGAAGGCGCCAACGACTACCCGATCGCAAGCTTCACATGGCTCCTGCTCTACAAGAAATACGACGATGCCGCAAAGCTCAAGGCCCTCAAAGAATTTGTGACCTACGGTCTCACGACCGGGCAGTCGTTCTCCGAGGAACTCGGCTACATCCCGCTTCCAGCCGCAGTGGTTGAGAAGGCGAAAGCCGCCCTCGCAACCGTCCAATAATTGTCGTGTCCCGCGAATCTTCCGACTCCAAGCCCATCGCGGAAGTCCGCGTGGGACCCGACGTTTTCCATGCCATTTGCTGGGTGGCCTCGGCTCTGGCCGTGGCCACCCTCGCATGGATTGTATTTGAAATTGTCTCCTCCGCCTGGCCGGCGATCCTGAAATTCGGGCTCGGCTTTCTGGGCAGCTCCTCGTGGGTTCCGAACCGCGAGGTTTTCGGCGTGTTCCCGTTCATCGTGGGGACGGTCGCCAGTTCCTTCATCGCGATCCTGTTTGCGTTTCCCCTCGGTCTCGCGATCGCAATTTTTCTCAGTGAAAACTTCCTGCCCCTTCCGATCCGGCAAGTGGTCCGTTTCGTGGTCGAGATGCTGGCAGCCATCCCGAGCGTGGTTTATGGTCTGTGGGGGATTTTTGTTGTGATCCCGATCATCAAGGTTTTCGGTGACTGGGCGGTGCAGAACCTTGGGGGGATCCCGATTTTTTCCGGTCCGGCCTATGGGAATTCGATGCTGACCGCGAGCGTGGTCCTCGCATTGATGATCCTTCCCACCGTGACGGCCATTTCGCGGAATGCGCTCACCGCTGTCCCCAAAACCCTCCGTGAAGGGGCTTATGCGCTGGGAGCGACCCGCTGGGAGGCGATCCTCGGGGTGATTTTGCCGACCGCTGCGCCAGGTGTTGTCGCGGCCACCATCCTCGCACTCGGCCGCGCGATGGGAGAGACCATGGCCGTGGCAATGCTCATCGGGAACAGCTCCCGCTTGTCCTGGTCGCTTCTCTCGCCAGGCGGAACGCTTGCCGGGCTGCTGGCCAACCAGTTCGGAGAAGCCGAGGGCCTCCAGGTCAACTCGCTCATGTATGCGGCGCTGATCCTCGTCGTCATCACCCTTTTTGTGAACGTCCTCGGCGAGCTCGTGCTCCGCTACACACAGAGCCAGACAGCCGGAATCCGCTGATCCCATGGACAACATCGTCACCCACGCGCCGGATTTTTTCAGCAACAGCCAGGCGGAATCGACCAAGGCGATCGCCCGCTCGCTCTGGAACCGCGTTCTCACCTCGATCTGCGTGGCCCTCTCGCTGCTGACCCTCGTCCCGCTGGTTTCTATCATTTATCTGGTCCTGAAAAACGGCCTGCCCCTGCTGAACTGGTCGGTCTTCACCGAGCTTCCTCCGGCTGCGGGCATGGTGGGAGGCGGTTTCGGCAACGCGGTCGTTGGAACGATCGTGATGGTCGGGATCGGACTGTTGATGTCCGGCCCCCTCGGCATCCTCTCCGCGATCTACATCAACGAATACGCGCCGGCCAGCCGCCTGTCGCAGGCCGTGCGGATCGTCGCCAAGCTGCTCACCGGCATCCCGTCGATTATCTGCGGCGTTTTCGCGTTTGCCGTCGTGGTTTCCACCACCGGAATGTTCTCCGCCTACGCGGGCGGCGTGGCGCTCGCCGTCCTCATGCTTCCAACGATCCTCCTCACCTCCGAGCAGGCGTTGATGGGAGTCCAGAGCGCCTTCCGCGAGGCGTCCTACGGGCTCGGAGCCACAAAGTTCCAGACCATCGTGAGGATCGTCCTTCCCGATGCCCTGCCCGCGATCATGACCGGGATCATGCTGGCCGTCGCACGGGCGGCAGGCGAAACAGCCCCCCTGATTTTCACGGCGCTCTTCAGCCAGTTCTGGGCAAAATCCCTTTCCGAGCCGACCGCCTCGCTCTCGGTGCTGATCTACAACTTTGCAACCGTTCCATTTCCGCACCAGGTCCAGATGGCCTGGACCGCCTCGCTGGTCCTTGTGGCCTTTGTCACCCTGGCCAACATCACCGCCCAACTTGTCTTTTCAAAAAAATATTAGTCCCCCGGCTGAGCTGCTTAGAATCTACTGACATGACTGAAGACGCCGCAAGATCATCCGCCACACAGACGCCCGGCCGGCCGGACTTCCTGACCGTCCGAAATTTCGACTTTTTCTACGGAAAGAAGCAGGCGCTTTTTGACATCAACATGGACATCCCGGAGAAGCGGGTCACCGCGTTCATCGGGCCATCCGGGTGTGGAAAATCGACCCTTTTGCGGAACTTCAATCGGATGAACGAGCTGATCGACGGAGTGCGCCACTCGGGAGACATCAAGCTCCTCGGGCAGAGCATCTACAACAAGGAGGTCGAGGTCATCGCCCTCCGGCGCAGCATCGGGATGGTCTTCCAAAAGTCGAATCCGTTCCCGAAGTCGATTTACGAGAACATTGTTTACGGGCTGCGGATCAGCGGGGAGAGCAAGAAGAGCGTGCTCGACGAGGCGGTCGAGCGCAGCCTCCGCGGGGCCGCGCTGTGGGACGAGGCGAAGGACCGCCTCCATGAGAGCGCACTCGGACTCTCGGGTGGCCAGATGCAGCGGCTTTGCATCGCGAGGGCGATCGCCAACCGCCCGAAGGTCCTCCTGATGGACGAGCCGTGCTCCGCGCTCGATCCGATCGCCACGGTGAAAGTCGAGGAACTGATCCACGAGCTCAAACAGGAATTCACGATCGTCATCGTCACCCACAACATGCAGCAGGCGACACGTTGCTCGGACAGGACCGCCTTCTTCTACCTCGGCAAACTCATCGAATACGCCGAGACGCAGAAGATTTTTTCGAACCCCGGACAGAAGCAGACCGAGGACTATATCACCGGGCGCTTCGGTTGACCGGCTGACCATCCTGCAAGGTGGGATGCGAGGGATTCCTTGTTTGGAAAATCGGTGAGAGAACCGTCGGGAAGCAGAAGCCCGAAACCCTGCCCGTAGGCGCTGCCGTTGACGACGCAGGCATCCGTGCGCGCCTCCTGAATCTGAGCCTCGGCACGGGAGATGGCCTGCTCGCGGGTGCCGTCGAGTTCGTATTTCCAGCCGATGACGCGCGCCTCCGGAAACCAGCCCCTCATCTCGGGAAGAACTTTTTTTGCGGGCTTGAGGGTGAGGCGGATCGATCCTGAGCGGCTGCTGAGCTTTGAGAGACCGTCCGCGCCTTCGATGCTCTCCAGAACAAAATCACTGAGGGCTGCCGCGTGGAGGATGACATCGGGAGCGCGCCCCAGCGAGCGCAGCCCGTCGGCAAGGGACTCATTCGTTGTGAACGCGCGCACGACCGCGCCGTCGGGCGGAGGGAACGAGGCCGCCTCGCCACGGAAGCAGACCACATCGAAACCTGATCTCAGGAATGCCTCCGCCAGCACGGCTCCGATCTCCCCGGTCGAGAAGTTCGTGATCCGGCGGACCCTGTCGAGCGGCTCATACGCCGGACCGCAGGTGATGCAGGCCAAAGGTTTCAAACGAGTATTCAGTGTTCAGTGATTCAGTGTTCAGGAAAACACCGGATGCGCTGCAGTCTGCCACTGAAAACTGAAAACTGAAAACTGAAAACTTGCCTAATGCCTGAAGTGGCGGGTGCCGGTGAAGACCATGGCGACGCGGTTCTCGTCGGCCGCCTTGATGACTTCGGCGTCCTTGACCGATCCGCCCGGCTGGATGGCGGCCGTGGCACCGGCCTCCGCCGCCGCGATGAGGCCGTCCGGAAACGGAAAAAAAGCGTCGCTGCAGACCGCGCTGCCCTTGAGCGAAAGCCCGGCTTCGTTGGCCTTCCAGACCGCGATTCGGGAGGAATCCACGCGCGACATCTGCCCCGCACCGATGCCGAGCGTCCGGTCTTTTCCGGCATAGACGATGGCGTTCGACTTCACGTGCTTGACGATCTTCCACCCGAACTCCATGGCCTCGATCTCATCTTTTGAGGGCGGCCGCGAGGTGACGACCCGGTGCTCGAGGTCGGGGATGTCGGCCGAATCGGAATCCTGAACGAGCAGCCCGCCGATCACGCTGCGGACGTCGCGGGTGTTCGCCGAAAGCGGCTTGAGGATCCGCATCAGGCGCAGGTTTTTCTTTTTTTGGAGAAGCGAGCGGGCGTCGGATTCAAAATCCGGAGCGATGATCACCTCGCTGAAAATTTCCGAGATCGCCTTGGCGAGCGGGAGGGTGACCGGAAGGTTGCAGATGATGATCCCGCCGAACGGGGCCTGCTTGTCGGTGGCGAACGCCTTTTCCCACGCTTCGCGCAGGTCGGCGTCGGTGCCGACACCGCACGGGTTGGTGTGCTTGAGGATAGCGACGGTGGGCTTGGAAAATTCCTCGATGAGGTTCCTGGCGGCGCTGATGTCGAGGATGTTGTTGTAGGAAAGTTCCTTGCCGTGGAGCTTCTCGAAATACTCGTTGAAGCTGCCGTAGAGCTCGGCGTGCTGGTGCGGGTTCTCGCCGTAGCGCAGGCGCATCTCGAGCGGCAGGTCGAGACGGAAGCTCGCGCAGGTTTCCTGCTCCTGGTTGAGGAAATCCGCAATCGCGGCATCGTAGGCGGACGTCGTGGCGAACGCCTTGATTGCGAGCCGCTCGCGGAGCTTGCGGCTCGTCCCGCCATCCTCTTCGCGCAGGTCATCGATCACGGCCGCATAATCCTTCGGGTCGGTCACCACGCAGACGGACTGGTAATTTTTCGATGCGCTGCGGATCATCGAGGGGCCCCCGATGTCGATCTGCTCGATCGCCTCGGCCAGCGTGACCGCCTCCTTCGCGACCGTGGCCTCGAACGGATAAAGATTCACGACCACCATGTCGATCGGCCGGATCCCGTGGGCTTTTGCCTGCTCCTCGTGTTCCTTGTTCCCGCGCAGAAAGAGAAGCCCTCCATGGATTTTTGGATGCAGGGTTTTGACCCTTCCCTCCAGGATTTCCGGCGATCCCGTAAACTGCGAAACCTCGACGGTCGCGATGCCGGCCGCCTGGAGCGATTTTGCGGAGCCGCCGGTCGAGAGGATTTCGACACCGTGGGCGGCCAGCTCCCTCGCCAGTTCGAGAATGCCGGTTTTGTCCGAAACGGAGATCAGAGCGCGTTGGATTTTCATGAAAGCAGGGAATCATTCTATGGTTTCAAACACAGATTTCAATCTCCATCCCCGATGCCGTCCTTTGGCGGTCAGGGCACTTTACAAAGCCAGGCAAACACTTCCCGAATCAGGCAGCTTCTGGTAGCATTTCGGTTTCATGAGCCTGAACGAAGCTGAGACCCGCTATGAGTTGATCGATCCCGTTCTCCGGGAGAAAGGGTATCGCAAGCCGTATGTGAAGCTCGAGACGAAGGCTCCGGTCGAGCCGATTGGCGCGAAAGGCCGTCGCCGTTCGGGTCCTGGGCGCACGGATTATCTCCTCTGCGTGGAAACGCCGAGCGGGCCCGCGCCACTGCCGATAGCGGTCATGGAAGCCAAGAGGGAAGGCGAGGACCCGCTCAAGGGAATGCAGCAGGCCAAGGGATATTCCGAGTGCGACCGCTTCGATGCCAAATACATCTTCGCCACGAACGGCCACCTCTACGGAAAATTCAACAAGTTCACGGGAGAGCAGACCGGGCCGTTTCCACTCGCAAATTTCCCCGACCACAAAACCCTGACCGACTGCTACCACCGCCACACAGGCATCGATCTCGACGCGCCCTCGTCCTCGATGCTGTTCCAGCCGGACAGTCCGGCGTTTCCCGAGTTCCGCTACTATCAGGACGCCGCGATCCGTGCCTCGTTCGAGAAGATCCTCAAGTGCGAAGCCGACGAGGATCTTCCCCGCGTGCTGCTTTCGTTGGCCACCGGATCTGGAAAGACCATCATCGCCGCGAACCTGCTCTGGCGTCTCCACGAGGCTGGGCGCCTGCCGAAGCCCGTGCTCTTCCTCTGCGACCGCGACGAGCTCCGCGAGCAGGCCTATGGCAAACTCAAGGCGGTCTTCGGCGACAACGCCCGCATCGTCGAGACGAAGAACGGCGAGAACGCGGCGAAGAACGCCCGCATCCACATTGCCACCTACCAGACGCTCGGCCTCGATGACGACGAGGGGTTCGCCAGCTTCCTCACCGAGAATTACCCGGACGATTTTTTCGGCGTGATCATCATCGACGAATGCCACCGCTCGGCGTGGGGCAGGTGGTCGGAAGTGCTCAGGCGGAACCCGAACGCCATTCACATCGGCCTCACCGCCACGCCACGCCAACTGCGTGAGGCCGAGGGCAAACCGACGGAGGACGAGGAAATCACTGCCAACAACCACAAGTATTTCGGCGAACCCGTCTATGAATACACGCTGATCGAGGCGCAGGAGGACGGCTACCTCGCCGCCTGCGAAGTCATCAAGCGCAAGGCGTCGATTGATTCCCATATTTTCACCAAGGCTGAGGTGCTCGCCGCCGGGCCGACCAACATCAAAACCGGCCAGCCGGTCACCGAGGAAGACCTGACAAAAAGCGAATACACGGGCAAGGACTTTGACGACGAGCTGTTCATCGACATGCGCACCCCCGCGATGTGCGAAGACCTCTTCAAGCTGCTCTGCGAAAACGGCGGGCCCGAGCAGAAGGTCATCATCTTCTGCACCCGCGAGATCCACGCCGACCGCGTGGCCATGCAGATGAACAACCTCTACGTCCGCTGGTGCAAAGAGAAAACTCAGGAGCCGAAGGACCTATACGCTTTCAAGTGCATGGGCGGGGCCAACAACGGATCGGAATACATCAAGACCATGCGCGGCTCCGGCGAACGCGCGTTTGTCGCCTGCACGGTCGACCTCCTCGAAGCGGGGGTTGATATCGAGCGCCTGAATGCGGTTGTCTTCTTCCGCTACCTCAAATCCGCCATCAAATTCTACCAGATGGTCGGACGCGGGACCCGTATCCACGAGGAGACTCACAAATACAAGTTCTGGCTCTACGACTACACCGGTGTCACCGACCTCTTCGGCACCGACTTCATCACGCGCCCGCCGCGCCCCGGCGGTGGAGGTGGGGGCGGAGGCGGGGGACCGGAGCCGGAACCACCGGAGAAACCCACCGTCGCCGAGATGCCGGGCGAGACCGTCATCAACGCGCAGGGCCGCTTCGTGACGGGTGTTCGCGATGGCCGCATCGCCCTCATTCCCTTCGACGAATACCGCCGCGAAATGATCCAGCGCGTGCTCGCCGAAGCCCACACCCTCCGGCAGTTTCGCAGCCTCTGGATCGAATCCCAAAAGCGCCGGAAACTCATCGCCCACCTCATCGACGACAACTACAACCCCGAGATCGTCCGCGACCTTGACGGCATGACGGATTACGACTTCTACGACCTCTTTGCCCACCTCGGCTACAAGGCCCTCGCCCTCAAACGCCCGGACCGCAAAATCATTTACCTCGATAAAAACCAGGCGTGGTTCGACTCCCTCGACCTGAATGCCGCCACCGTCCTGCGCGGGCTCGGCAACCAGTTTGAACTCGGCGGCACCGACGCCCTCGAAACCGCCGCCCTCTGGGACGTGCCGGAAATCAGAGACGCCGGCGGAGTCGCCGCGCTCAGGAAAATCGGCGCGCCGGTCGAAGTGATGAAGGATGCGAAGTTGAGGTTGTTTGCCGCATGAATACGCGCGTCCTTCTTGGTGATGTGCTGACGGAAGTAAAGAATGGCGTCGGCAAAGACTGGTCGAAGTATCCGGTGCTTGGCGCGACGCGCGACGGACTGGCCCCCGCAAAAGAACCGCCAGGAAAGCATCCTGAGCGATACAAGCCCGTCTTTCCGGGAACCATCTTTTACAATCCGATGCGCATCATGATTGGGTCGGTCGCGTTCGTTGATGACGATGCGGAGTCCGGCATCACCAGTCCCGATTACGTGGTGTTCCGTGGCGTTGAGGGAAAGGTCGATTCCCGCTGGTTCTATTTCTGGCTGCGGTCGCCGCTCGGCCATCAATGCATCGCATCACTGGCCAGGGGCGCTGTCCGTGAGCGCATGCTGTTTAACCGGCTTGCAGAGGCCGAGGTCGAACTCCCGGATTTTGTAACCCAGCAGCGTGCGTCTCTGGTTCTGGCGGAGATCAAAAAGCTGCGGACTGCCATTTCCGTCCAACTGAACGACCTCTCGGTGTTGCCTCATCGAATTGTGGCAAGCTCCCTCGAATGATCTGCGGGTGAAGCCTGCTTTTTTCCCGAGCCCACTCATGAGCGACGCCCCCCAACTCCCGGCATCATACCATTTTGACACCGTAGCATGAGGCATCGACGGACGGCTCGGCGAGCCATCTACCGGCGGATGGTAGGGCGGTTTCGCCGAAACCGCCGTGATGTTCTGCCTGTTTCGCAGTGCATTTGTTATGACAACTTGGATGTGATCATCCCCGCAGAACGTGATTTTCATCCACAAGGCCGAGTGACATTCTCCCGACAATGCACGTCATCACACGAAAGCGGCTGAACGATTTCGCGGCGGATCACCCGGACTGCAAGGCCAGTTTGGCGCAATGGTTCGCCGGCATGCGTGCGAGGAACTTTCCCGACATTCAGGCGGTCCGGTCCGTTTTTCCCCATGCTGACAAGGTGGGGAAGTTCACGGTTTTCAACATCGCCGGGAACAAGGCGCGCCTCATCGCCGCCATCCACTACAACCGGGGAAAAGTTTACATCCGCCACGTTTTGACGCATAGTGAATACGACAAAGGAGCTTGGAAAAAATGAGCGCAGCACAACTTGAAACCCTCACGCGGAGCTGGACACCCATCTCCACGCTGGTTTGCGTCCCCCGCACGGGCGAGGAATACTCGCGCCTTGTCTCTCTCCTCGACGAGATCACCGACGAGGTCGGGGAGGACGAAGACCACCCGCTCGCTTCCTTCATGGACGTGCTCGGATCGCTGGTCCACGGCTACGAGGCGCATTCCGTTCCCGAACTGGTGTAACTTTGGAGCAGTTCTTGAAAGAGCGAGGCGGGCAGGAGGAGGAAGTTGTCACCTCATCCGGTCGCTTCGCGGGCCGGTTCAGCCGGAGAGAGACGTATGCCCGCGAGTCTCTGCCCCCCGAAAACATCCCCGTCATCCTCACCGAAAATGTGGCCGACTTCACGGCCATCAAGGGCATCACGCCGGTCAATCCCTTTGCTTAAGAAAACGATGCCCAGACCCAAAACGAAACCCCCGAAGACCATCGCCGGAACGCGTTCGCTGTCGTCGTTCGTCAAGTCGATCTGCGACATCATGCGTCGGTCGAATTGCGCGAGCGCCCTGCAATACGTGCCGGAGCTGACGTGGATTCTCTTCCTGCGCATCCTCGACGCGCAGGAGAAGCGCGACCGCGAGGCCGCCGAGGCGGTGGGCAAAAGTTTTTCGCCCGCGCTGCGCAGTCCGTTCCGCTGGCAGGATTGGGCCGCGCCGTTCAAAGACGAGGCAGGCCACCCGCAGACCGACGAGGGCAAGCCCTACGGCTGGAAGCGGCAGGAGCTCTTTTCCAAAGGCGACGGGAAGCTCTTCGAGTTCATTAACACCGAGCTGCTCCCGCACCTGCATTCGCTGGACATTGATCCCGCGACCAAGCTGCCGAACCCCACGGCCACGCGGAAACAGCGGGTGATCGGCAGGATCATGACCGCCGTCGAGCGCGTGCGGGTGGACAGCGAGACGAACCTCCGCGACATTCTCGACAAGGTCGATGAGATCAGCATCGACCATGTGGACGACACGCATTTCTTCACCCTCTCGCAGGTGTATGAAGACCTCCTGCTCAAGATGGGCGAGAAGAACTCCGATGGCGGACAGTTTTTCACCCCGCGCGAGGTCATCCGGGCGATGGTCCATACGATTCAGCCGGAACTTGGCCACACGATCTACGACCCCTGCTGCGGCACCGGCGGGTTCCTTGCGGTCGCCTACGAGCACATCGCCCGCAATCTCGGCCAGTCCCCCGCCAGCACGGACATCGACACGCTCAAGCACGAGACATTCTTCGGCCGGGAGAAAGAAAACCTCGTCTTCCCCATCGCGCTCGCCAACCTCGTGCTTCACGGCATCGACCAGCCGAACCTCTGGCATGGCAACACGCTGACGAAACGCGCAACCTACAGCGCGCTTTTCGACAAGGCACCGAAGTTTTTCGACGTGATCCTGACGAACCCGCCATTCGGCGGCAAGGAGGGCAAGGACGCACAGAAAAACTACGCCTACGCGACCGGCAGCACGCAGGTGCTCTTCGTTCAGGACATCCTCGGCGAACTCGCCTCCGACGGCCGCTGCGCCATCGTCCTCGACGACGGGTTCCTCTTCCGCAAAGACGAAGACGCCTTTGTCGAGACGAAACGCAAGCTTGTGGACGAGTGCGACCTGTGGGCGATCATCAGCCTGCCCGGCGGGTGCTTCTCCGGCGCGGGCGCGGCCGTGAAGACGAACCTGCTTTTCTTTACCAAGGGAAGAAAGACAATAAAGATTTGGTATTACGACCTCACGCATGTGAAGGTCGGCAAAAAGTCGCCGATGACTCTCGCGCATTTCGGCTTCGGAAAAAACGGCGAAGTCCTTGACGACGCCGACCTCCCGGCGGCGCTCACCGAAGCATGGGCGGATGACGAGAACAGCAAAGGCGAATTTCCCAGCTACGCCCGCCTGCTCTCCGCGCGCGGCACCCCCGCCGCCGAAAGCCGTTACTCGTGGACAGTGGACTTCGCGGACCGCCGCAAGAAGGCCCGCGAGGCCAGGAAACCGCATGTCGCCGAGGCGGAAGCCGCCAAAGCCGAAGTGGTCTCGCTCAAGGAAAAGTTAAAAGCCCTCAAAGCGATAAATCCGAAGGACAAAAAGATCGCATCTCTGGAAACGAAGATCGGGGAACAGGAGAAAGCCGCCCGCGACCTCCAATCAAAGGCCGATGCCATCGATGCGGCCGTCTTCGACCTCAAAGCCGTGAACCCGAACGCCATTGTGAAAATCGATACCCGGACACCAGATGAAGTGATCCAGAGCATCGAAGAGCAGGGGAAAATCGTGGCCCTATCCCTCAAAACTTTGCGTGAACTGATCTGATGACCGGGTAGAATTCCATGTATGGGACTCTTTCATTCCGGCATGAACTACTGGCAAAAGAAGTCGCTCAGCGACCGGATCCACAAGCAGGGGCGTTATGCGCCCACGCCCGCCCCTGACTTGCCAAGGCAGATCCCCTTGGTGCCCAAATCGCCGACGAGCGGAAAAAGTTCCAAACCGAAACCGGCGAATAAAGTGCTGCCCATTCGCCAACGGGTTGCTTCCATTCCGCGTGCGACAAAAATTCCGTGGCCCGAAAAAGAGACCCTCGCCAAGCTGCTCTGGGAAAAACCCACCACTCAAATCGCAGCGGGCCTGGGTGTTTCTGATACGGCTGTAAAGAAACACTGCCGACAGCTTGGCATCGCCAAGCCGCCGAGGGGCTACTGGGCAAAACTGGCAGCGAAAAGCTAGCTCACAGCCGGCCCTCGTCGGCGTCGATGTATTGGAACATCGTCTGGATCCCGTCGCGGGCTTCGAACCCGCTCTCCTTTTTCCTGCGGAGGAGGATTTCGGTCACGTCGTCGTTCCACCCGCGCTTGCGCATGAAATCATTCCAGATTTCGATGTCGTCGTCGGAGGGGTGCTTGCCGCCGGCGAAGCACCAGTCGAGCGCGGCCGCGTCGTCCAAGCCGGCGAGGACACGCTCCCGGAGGGCATCGTAGGAGACGCCGAGAAACTTCACGCAGCGCTCGTCGAACCCCTTGCCGAGATTGGCATGGAGGTCCGGGTGCAGCTCGCCGGACTCCATGAGCCGGATTTTTTCGACCATCCGGCCGAAATAGACGATTCCGCCGGTTTTATCCTGTGGAGACTTCGGGTATTTCATGGGTCGGCATGATGCCTCCGATGCCATCTGGCGCGCAAGGGAGTTCTCTGACCGACCGGCTTCTGCTCATCCAGAGGCGGAATCAGCCGGGCCTCTGCAAACATCGACGGGCGCTCCTTTCCTTTGCGATTGGAACAAGTCGTCACGAGTTCGATCCGGTGCCAGTTGGCACGAGAGGTCAAACCGCCGGACCCGGTGCCTCTTTGCTCGCGAGGAGCTGGGTAAGGAGGTCGCATTTCGGGGGGAGGATGGAGATTTTCGCGTTGCCGCCAAGGATCTGCTGGGTTTCGAGAATGTCGAACATCGCGGCGAGGACGTTCGGGTCCTGGCCGATTTGCTGGAGTGCGGCGCCGACGATGGCCGGGCGCATGGCGGCGGCCTTGGCGAATTCGACGGCGGCCTGGCGCTCGGCGGTGCTGGTGATGATGCTGACCTGGTTGGCGCCGTCCTGCTTGATCGCGCTGGTGACCTGGCGCAGCCGGTTGACGACTTTCTCCTGGATCTGCTGGATCATGGCGAGATCGCGGAAATGGACTTTGCGGATGTAGATGCTGCCAAGCTGGAACCCCCATTCCTCGGATTTCGGGCCGACCTCGTCGCGCACGGTCCGGGACATGGCGTGCCGGTTTTCGAGCATGGCGGAAAGCTTCATGTTGCTCAGGCAGCGGACGGTTGCGTTGCTCACGTTGGCTGCAAGGGATCCGCGGGGGTCGGCATTTTTGAAAAGGTAGGCGACCGGGTCGCCGATCCGCATTTCGCACCACATGCCGATGCCCATCGGCGCGCCCTCCTCGCTGTTCACGGCCTGGCTTCGGAGGTAGATCTGATCGAGCCGGCGGTCGAGGACGTAGCGTTTGCCCAGCCAGTTCACGAACGGCGCGGCCAGGCCAAGCCTGAGCCAAAGGAAGTAAAACCCCGCCTCATCGAGGACGGCGAGAACCTTGCCAAACAGCACATAGACATGGCAGGTGCCCTCCTCGACAATCGTGTAGAAACCGAGCAGGCGCAGCAGAAATTGGATCGCCGGCATCAGAAGGAACATGCCGAAAAACGTGTAGATGGCGGCGAGGGCGAAGCTCATCGGGGATCCTCCAGGATGACTTGTCCGGCTTTTCCAAAGAGCGAGAGCTTGACGTTCCGCAGGTAGGCGGGAAGGACGGCGTCACCGCTCGTCTGGAGAGAGAATATCTGCCCGGCGAGCGCGAGGAGCGGCTCGACCTCGGCCTGGGCGTTGAGGGTTTCAATCTCCACGGCGCGGCGGGATTGAACGATCTTCTGGTCGGCATGCGCCTGTGCGAGGCTGATGTCGCTCGAGACCTGGTTGTGGGCGGTGTTGATCGCCGCGAGCGCGGACTCCACCTCGGGAGGAGGATCGATGCTCGTGATCAGCGAGGCGTCAAGGGCGATCCCATACCGCGCGGCGGCCCCCGTGCATTCCCGGTCCATGTGCTCGTTGAGGGAGGAAAGGTTTTTCCGGAGGTCGTTGATCGAGATTCCGGCGACCGCAGCGGCCATCCCATCATCGGCGGCCAGCTCGCCGGCGGGCGCTTCGAAGTTGGCGATCCGCTCGCGGAGGACGCTGATGAAGAATCCCATCACATGGGCGATCGGATTTCTCACGCCAAAAAACCAGGCGTAAAGGTTCCTCTCCGAGATCCGGAACCGCAGCTGTCCGATCAAGCCGGTATCGAGTTGATCCTTCGTCACCGCGCTCAGCCGGGTGCCGCCTTCGTTCGCGTCGGCATCCTCCGGATCGTAGGCCATGCTGACCGTCTGCACGGCGATGCTGGTTTTATAAACCTTCTCCCAGGGCCACTTGAAATACGGCCCGCCGGGCGGAATCACCCTCACCTGCGGGTAGCGATACCGTCGCTTCTCCTCTCCGGTCAGCATTTCCGACACCGGGTCATCAAGGGTCGTGTGGTCGCCGATCCGTTCGGCGCGGCCGAAAGCGGTTTTCACGGCCCGCTCGTTCTGGTCCACCGTATAGATGCCGACCATCAGATACCGGACCAGGAACCAGGCGACAAGTCCGACGAGCATGCCGAGAAAGATTATCATGGTGTGCGGATGCAGATATTCCAACCATTCCCGCCCGCGAAAAGCGAGAACGATCGCCGGAGATTTTTCTGCAGAACAAATTGGCTCCTCACTGTATTGAAGGATTCCGGCCGGAATTGTGATGCGGTGAGTCAGCGGAAAAATCTCCGCGCGGAAAATTCGCAAAATTCCGCTTGTTATCCACTCACCCCAGCGCGGATGTTGTGACCACGATGAGCCCGACCCCAATTGCTCAAGGCTATTTGATGCCCGCGGAATGGGAGCCACACGAAGCCACCTGGCTCTCCTGGCCCCAGCCTGGCTGCAACAGCTTTCCGGGTTCCTACGACCGCGTGGTCCCCACGTTCGTCCAGATGGCGCTTGCCCTCGCGGAATCGGAAACCGTCCGCATCAACGTTCTCGACGGGGAGCAGGAAAAAAACGTCCGGAAGCTGCTCGCGCAGGCTCCGGAGAGCCGGATCGAATATTTTCATATTCCGACCAACGAGCCCTGGTGCCGCGATCACGGGCCGGTTTTTGTCCGCCGCGCCAATGCCCCGCGCCTGGCGGTGCTGGATTTCGAGTTCAACGCCTGGGGCTGGAAGCTCTCCCCTTTCGAGGATGACGATGATGTTCCGGCGAAAGTTGCCAAGGAACTCGGGCTCCCGGTCTTCGACTACAGCGGGTTTGTTCTCGAGGGCGGATCTATTGACGTGAACGGGGCCGGGACGGTCCTGACGACGGAAAGCTGCCTCCTCAATCCAAACCGGAATGCGAAGCTTGACCGCCACCAGATCGAAAAAAAGCTCCACGAGGCCCTCGGGGTCAAGCAGGTTCTCTGGCTTGGCGACGGAATCGAAGGGGATGACACGGACGGCCACGTCGACGACCTCACCCGCTTTGTCTCGCGCTCGGTCGTTATCACCGTGAGCGAGGACGATGAGAACGACCCGAATTTCGAACCGCTCCGCACGAACCTCGACCGCCTGCATGAAATGCGCCTCCCCGATGGCGAGCCTCTCCATGTCCTCACGCTCCCCATGCCCACCCGCATCGTGAGGGACGGGCTCAGGCTTCCCGCCAGCTACGCAAATTTTTACATCGCAAACGAGATCGTCCTTCTTCCGGTGTTCGGGGAGAGGAACGACGCCTGGGCGGAATCCGTGCTCCGCGAGGCGTTCCCCGCGCGCAAAATCGTGCCGATCGACTGCCGCGAGCTCATCTGGGGACTCGGCGCATTCCACTGCCTCACCCAGCAGCAACCTGCCGTCTGACCTCCAAATGAAATTCCGCCGCAATGTCGCATTCATCCTGACCCGCGCCGGCGGGGAAATCCTAGTGTGCGAACGCAGCGGCTACAGGAACTCCTGGCAGTTTCCGCAAGGAGGCGCCCGGGATTCGGAAAGCGACCTTGAGGCGCTCCGCCGCGAGGTCGCCGAGGAGATCTCGATCGGACCCTCCCAATACCGGATCATCACCGAGCACGGACCATACCGCTACATCTTCCGCTCCGGCTTCCGCAAGGAGGGCTGCGACGGTCAGGAACAGAGATATTTTCTCGCCGAGTCCGTCGGAACCCCGGAGATTGTCGTGGATGAAAAAGAGTTCAGCGCATTCCGCTGGATCCACCCAGGGGATTTCCGCATCGAGTGGGTGCCGCCGATCAAACGCAATGTCTACCGCCAGGTTTTTCAGGATTTTTTTAATATCCGGTTGCGCTGATGAGCGAAAATCTCCGGATCAAATGGCCGGTCCCAGCCGGCAGCGCGGCAAGGGATTTTGGCTCAGCCTCTGAATCTTATTGACTCCGAGCCGAAAAATTGGGATTCCCCCGCCGCTGCCTATGCTTACTTTCACCGCCTTTACCGTGCTTTCCACCGCGCTTCTCGGATGCGTCTGGTGGGTGAGCCGCGACGACCAAGGGGCTTCCTGACCGATTTCCGCCGCCTTCGCCGGCTGCGGATGATTTTCCATGATTTCTTGGTTATGTTTTGAATGGCAGACGGGCAAAGCGCCTGATGCCGGTTCCCTTGTTGCTCCCCTGGTGATCCGTCAGGCGGAAAACTCCGAAGAGGAGGGTGTGGCCAAGGTGCTCAAGAGCGCCTTCGCGGTGGACTCCGGATGGGGGGACGTGAACCGGAGCATCGAAGCCGCCTTGGCCTCTGCGACGGAGCGGGTTTTCGCGGAACCCTCCCCGCACTGTCTCGTCGTCCTGCATGGCAGCCGCATCATCGGCGCCTCATTGCTTTCGGTCGATTCCGGGGCGGAAAGCCACTTGGTCAGCGGCCCCTGCATACTGCACGAATACCGGAACCGCGGTCTCGCGAGCGCACTGCTCGCCGCCTCGCTCGGATATCTTGCAAAACTCGATGTCAAAGCCGCAAGGGGATTCACCCGGGCGAATTCCATAACCGCCCGCTTCATTTATTCGAAGTTCGGTGGTGCCTCCCACCCGTTCGACGGAGATCCGTTGAAGGGGGAGGAAGCCTGATGCCATTTTGACACCGGATTGAGGGGAAACCGCCGGACGGCTGTCCACGCCCAACGGGATATTTGCTAATTGTCTCCGGGGTTCTAAACTCCTTTGTGCGCAAATTTCTAATCATCCCGTCCCTGCTCGCCGCTGCGGCGCTGGCCCAGGACCCCTCGGATCCTCCGGAGGATTCTCCGTATGAGCAAATGCAGATTTTTGCCCGTGCGATGCAACTCATCCGGCAGGACTATGTGGACGAGGCAAAAGTTTCTTACAAGGACCTGACGTATGAGGCGATGCGCGGGATGCTCTCCACGCTCGACCCCCACAGCCAGTTCATGGATCCACAGGATTTCAAGAGCATGCAGGAGGATACGAAAAGCGAGTTCGGGGGCCTCGGGATCGTCGTCTCGCAAAAAGGAGGGGTGCTCACCGTTATCAGCCCGATGGAGGACTCCCCCGGATTCGAGGCCGGCATCCTCCCCGGCGACCAGATCCTCAAGATCAACGGGCAGACCGCCGAGAAGTTCACGCTCCAGCAGGCGGTGGACAAGCTGAGGGGCTCGGTGGGGGACAAGGTTTCCCTGACGATCAGCCGCCCGGCCAACGGCGAGATCAAGGACTACGAGCTCACCCGGGCCATCATCAAGGTCCCGAGCGTTAAGGACGCCCGGATCCTCCCCGCAGGAGGAGGTGCGCGGATTGGTTATGTGCGGATCACGCAATTCAACGAACCCACCGCCGCCGAGCTTTCCAAAGCGCTCGACAAGCTGGAAAAGCAGGGGATGGACGCGCTCATCCTCGACCTGCGCCACAACCCCGGCGGCCTGCTGAACAGCGCCGTCGATGTCGCCGGCGAGTTTTTGCCGTCGAACACCCTGGTCGCATTCACCCGCGGGCGCACGCCGGCCCGTGAATACCGCACCCAGCCACGCGGCTCACACGAGCGGAAATACCCGCTCGCTGTGCTCGTCAATTACGCCAGTGCCAGCGGCTCCGAAATTGTTGCTGGCGCGCTGAAGGATCTCGGCCGCGCGCTCCTCGTCGGGGAGACGACCTTCGGCAAAGGCTCCGTGCAGAGCGTCATCTCCCTGCCCGATGGGTCCGCCGTCCGCCTCACCACCGCCAAGTATTTCACGCCTGGGAAAAATCTCATCCACGAGCACGGCGTGAGCCCGCACATCAGGACCTCGCTGACCTACGACGAGGAGGCCGACCTGCTCCGCTCGCGCAGAAATCAGGACGGCAGCGGCAAGGAAATCGACCCCCAGCTCGCCCGCGCGATCGATGTCCTGCAGGGAACCCTCACATTCGCCAAACGGCAGGATGAGCCCTGAACCCGGTTCCGGCGATTCCTCACGCAGAGACGCGGAGTCCGCAGACAAAAACGGTTTTCGGGTTTACCGCAGATGTGCGGCAGGTCCCTGTCTCCCTTCTTCTCCTCCGCGGCTTCGCGCCTTCGCGGGCAATCGGCGTTTGGTTGATCAATTTCCCCAGATGCCGGCTTTTGCCGACCGGGCAGAACGCTCGAGGGCCTTCAACTTTTGCTCGAAGCGCTCTGCGGTCGTCTTCGGCGGCCAGGGAGCGGGCATCCCATGGGCGCGCGCCAGACCCGCCTCAATCAAGGCCTCATGCAGAGGGCGACCGTCCGCGCCGATGACGATCGCATAATAGCGGTTCTTCGCGCTCGCACCCGCGGCATCCTCACGAAGCGTCATCACACGGAACGGCTCGGAAAGAAATTTTTCCGAGAATTCCATGGCCTTCTTGCCCCAGCCCTTGAGAGCGGATTCCAGAACCCCGAATGCTTTCGCCTGCTCGCGCAGCCGTTCTGGCTCCCGGTCGTCGGTCTCCGCGCAGTCCACGCCATAGAGCCGCCAGTTTGCCTTCGAGGCCCGCTTCCCGCCAACCTTCAGCCCGCTCACCTGGCTGAAGCTGTCCCCATCGTGGTAGGCTCCCGGAGTCAGCCGGCAGCCGGCATATTCCGTCCAGTCTTTTGCGGGTGACCATGCGAGGGAGACAAAAAGGATCGCGGATGCAATGAGGCCGACCCGGGGACGGAAATAGGTTTTCATCATGAATACAGCAGAAGGTTTAAACGCAGATTAACAAAAATTTACACAGATAAAAATCCCGGTGACAGCGGCCCTCATGGTTGCTTCCACTCCGCCCTCTTCACGTTCTCGAGCTCGTCAACAAATAAGGGGTCGGCCATCAGCCTGTCGAGGATCAGGCGTCCGACCGCACGCGAGGCGATGGCGTCGGTCTGGTAGTGGACTCCGGCCACCACCCTGTCCCAGCCGACCGCCGCGCCGCAGTTCAGGAGCTGGTGCTTTTTTGAAGGATCCAGCCGCGCAAGCACGAGCGCCGTGAGCCATCCGCGCAGGGCGTGCCCGCTCGGATACGAAAAGCTCTTCTCGCGGCCCACATAGGAAATGACCCCGTCCTTCTCATGCGCATCCACCGGTCGCTTGCGGGCATACCAGGCCTTCAACTCATCTTTGACGGACTCCCCGGTGTCCCTGACTTTTTCGAGCAGCGCCTTCGTCAATGGATATTTTCGGGCCGTGAATTCCGGCCCGAGCACCTCGCTGAATATTTCAAACAGATCCAGCCTCGCTGTCATCCTTGTGTGGGCGATCTGCTCCGGGGTGGCGCAAGCCTGGACCGCCAGCACATATTCCAGATCGCTCAAATCCGCCGCATCCCCCTCCTTCGGCGGCGGCGGAATCCGCTCCACAAAATATGCCACAGGAGGCATCGGCCACGCGGGCAACTCTTTCGCGGGACAGAGTCCGGTTAGAAACAAAAAGAGAAAGCCGAGTATTGTGAGATGCTTCATATGGCAAAAACAGGGTGAGGAGTATTATTGGTTTGTTGATGATCAGAATTTCGGTGCCAGTGGGGGTAAAGTTACCCTGAATCTGAAATCGGTTTTTTAAAATGATTCACAGAAAGGACACTGATCACGGCCCCTCTTCCTTGGGAGGAAAACGAATTCCTGCCCAATCCTCGTTGGAGTCGGACATACGGATAGCGGGGCGGTCAGGAAGTTCAGCTGCCGGGTAAACAATGGCCGTGTAGCTGCAATCGGGCATAAACTTGAAGGCGGCAATTTGCGTTTTGATCTGATTGTCCTTTCCCGTGTAATTGAGAAGAATATCCGTATCGTCCGGCTTGAGAAAAACCTCCCGGCTCTCTTTGTAGGAAAGCGATAAGGGAGTTTGATTGCCAATCTTGAGCGCCACACTTGCACCGGGTCGCACATTCATGAAAACGATGCGCGCCATCCCCGGCCGCATCGATTCTGCAGGCACGGGAAATTCCCTTATCACATCGACTTCGATGAATTCTCCCCCAGCATTCAAAATGCCATGGACAAGCAGCAGTGTCACGCTTCGCGCGGCAAAGGAGGTCTGGACTTTGGCCGCTGAACGGGCGGAAGGCTCTGCCTCGGACCGGTTTTTATCCAAGAATTCCTCGCAGCGATAAACCTCAACGGTGTCCTTCTCAAAAAATGAGATCTGCCTGACCAAACCGGCTTCTCCCACGCGCACATCCTTTGCCAAAGGCGCGTCGCGAAATTTCAAATCCAGCCCGGTCTGCCACTTTTTAACCCCGTTCCTTTGGCAGGCGTTGAAGATTTTAACGAAGGCTTCCTTTGGTTTCTCATCTTTGTCCTGTGCAAATGAGTGGCAGCAAAACATAACGCTACAGAACCAGAATCCTGTCAGAAATATACGCATGGTCAGTATTTGATGGACTTGGGAATTAGAAGGTTCCAACCAGATGGAGACACGGCCTCCCACGGTTGCGCTGAGGGGTAGATGGGTTCCATTTGAACTACGCTCTCGGAAACGGCTGTCGAAGCTGGAACGAAAACATCAGATCCATTGCGGGTGACGATTTCACCCGCCTGTCCAACGACATAGATCGTGTAGGCTAGGCTTTGGGTTGTGAGCAGATTGGCTGTCCTCCTGAAAAACTCCTCTTTGCCCGAATCGGAAACGTCGCTCATCCGAACCCCAGGCACGATCACGCTCGTCGGGCTGTTGTTGGTGGACCAAAAAGCAGGCACGCGTGACAAGTCACCTGCCGAAATAAGAAAGCCATTGGTGCTGTTCGTCGCAAATTCCTTAATCAAGCTGATGGCGTTCGTGGCATTAAGGGATTTATTATCAGAAAGGTGTGTTGCAGCCCCGTTTGTGGAATTGGTCTCGAAAAGAAAATCTGCGAGAGCAGCTTGCATCACCACCCCTCTCCCGTCTCGGATCATGCTGTTCGGGTTGATTCGTCCGGCGCGATTGGTGTCTGTGCGAAAGACATCCGCCAGAAGGAAAGCGTTGCGGGAAAAGTTGGTGGATTTGGGGTCGTCGGTGCCCCGTCCGCCAATCCAGTTGGTATAGTTTGACGTGTTGTTTGTGCCCCTGTTGTTTGTCGACGCTTCCGAGTGTCCCATTCGTAGAGTGGCCCCCATCGACCGATATCCATCGATGTCGTAGCGCATCGGATCATAAACATACCCGAGTTGGCCAAGCGATGTGAGATTGGTGTTGTGCACAAAATGGTTTCCGGCCGGGTCGGGCGTGTATTCAAACCACCCTTTTCGCCAAAGATCATCGCCCGCGTATGTCGACAGGTCAGAATACTTGTAGTTTATGTATCCCAATGATGGTTGCGGGGATGAGAACATGTTGTCTCCATAAGCCGCTGGAACACCTTTCCAAGCCAGCGTCGTCGCCTTTTTGACAACTGAAACCAAATCGAAATTCGATCTCAAATCTGCGCGACTGTATCTGGCATTAGTTGCACGCTCACTCGGCGTTGCTCCTGGCGCATTGTTAACGGTTGAAGACTCCGCATCGTTGAGAAAGGTGTCCAGCCACACGGGGTTGCGAGCATTCGCGCCGAGATAGAGGCTCACGGTGGTATAAATCCGGAAAGCGCAATCTATGATGCCAGAAGAGTTGGCGAGGATCATTCTTTCCCTTTGGTCCGTGTAAGTTGGCGAAGACACGTCGCTTGCCTGCATAGCATAGCGATTATCGTTCGTTGCGCGGGTGACGATGCTATAATCTTCAAAAGTCGCGCCAGCGATCATCGGCCAGTTTCCGTTTGTGTTGATCAGACTCCATTGTCCGGGATTTGTTCCGTAGGTTATGGAATAGCGGTTTGTTGCAGCGGAGTCACCCAGCAGTCCAGGCTGACTGTCCCTTGGAAAGCCTCCGCCGGGGATTCCATCAGCTCCATCTGTGGTAAAGTATACGATTCCGCCCGGTGGCACGCTCAAGTTGGAGGGAAGACGTATCTTGACATCCGAAAGCCGCAAGCGGCTGGGAGTGCCGGCGGCAAATCTGTTGACCCATTCTTGGCGACCGCCAATTACAATGTGCGGATCTGTCCCCAAATCGCTTGCCGATATGGTCTTCCCTGAAATGTTGGCCAACTCCACATAATGTCCGAACCGAACCCTCAAGGTCACCGCATTTGTGCTGCTTGCCGGATGGACGACAGGTTCTATCACTCTCACAACACGGGAGTATTCGGAGAGAAAAAGTCCACCTTCCTTTCCGAAAGCTCGGGGCAAGTCGCCATCCTGTTGAAGAGTGGGGTCAAAGATCATGAACCCCACCAAGTCATTTACCGAATTTCCCGCATAGGCCGTGTCATCCTGCCAGATCATTGTGGCGCTATTATCCCCATCAATAAAGTCCCGGATGTTGGCTGCAATACGGGTGGCATAGGTTTTTTGATGATCTTCGGTGACTGGCGATGCTGTTCCGTCGGCAGCCGAGTAAAACCGCTTTCCAAAATTAGGCATGTTGTTAGTAATCGATTCTCGAATCGCAAGGGTCTGCCTTGCGATCTCGTTTGCATTTGTTGTGGCGGCAACCAATTCGTTCAAATTCAACCGGCGTTTTCCATCAAGCGAACGGTCGTCATGGAGGGAATAGATGGTCACGAATGGTTTCAAGGCCTGCCACTGGTTGGTGGAGAGGTTGATCAATCCACTGGCCAATGGATATTGGAGATGGGAAGCGTTGATCGGGAGATTCGACAGGCTCGCGTTCGTGATGGCCAGCAGATTGGCGATGTTCGGTGGTGCAATGTTGCTGGTGACCGATGGGAGATTTGTCAGAACCAGCAGGGAGAGCTCCGACAGCGAAGCTCCGTTCGATCTGCTGTGGCTGCCGGAAACATTTGAAGAATTTCCCACATATCGAATATCCAGCTTGCTGCACTCGTCATCGGCCCAATAGGCATAGCGACCGATCACTTTGCCGGAAGTATTTTTCAGATAAACCCAGTTGACTGACAGTGCGGGGTGATTGGTGGAGTTGATTGTTGTGCGTAGCCCAACCGCTCCGAACGGCAACCTGTCATTAGTTTTGTTGATATCACAGGAAATATCGTTGGAACTATTGAGCTGGCGATTTACGGCATGGCCGCTTCGGTCGATGTCTCCAACAGTGACTGCTGCAGAAGAAAGAAATGGGGCGGCGAAGTTTGTCAGGCCGGCAAAGTTGGTATAATAAGTCGAGAATAGCGGGATGCGCCTTGTTATGGTTGAGGCAGCTTCGAATTCCCGCTTGGCTAAAAAGAGATATGGATTGTCATTGGGGCCGGGGACATAGATCGCCGAATAGGGGCCGCTTTCCTTTGTGGTATACAACCGGGTCAGAAAATCCTGCATGGCCGCTTCGGCCGCCAACTCCGCCTGAAGCTTATTTTTTACGCTCCGCGCCACATTCCGTTCCACGCTCATGCTCTGCATGAAGGCGACGACAATGGTAGAGAGGACGACGAGGACGAGGAGGGTTGTGACGAGCGAAGACGCCCGTTGAGAAAGCTGAGACCGGAAAGCTGAAACCGGAGGGGTTTCCGCCGGGAGCGCTCTCTGCTCTCCGGTCTCTGGTCTCTGCTCTCCCAGTTCTTTGTCGTTTCTCTTCATTCTGGCCTCATTGCGGGCGGTTGAGTTTGATCCGTGTTGTGAACGTTTGTTCGACGGGTGTAATGATATTGGCGTAGCGGGCGTTGTTGGTGGCGGTCCATGCCGAAAAGTCAGCCAGCGTGGTACCAAGCTTTTTCGAGGCATCCTGATTGACGGCGGAGACACTGATTTCGACGAGGTCGGGAAGGGGTGTGTTCGTGGAGGCGGAAAACGCAGCGAGCGTATTATTGGTAAGGCTATAGGCGCTCACGGTGAAGCGGGTAACGTTGCGGGCCAAGAGTTCGACGCGGGGGTCCGTGGGGATCAGGTTGTTCGGGAATGGGGAGCTGTTAGTCAGGAAGGGAAATGTCGGATCGCTGCTCAGGATATAGCGATAAATGTTCAGCGTGTTGACCGGAGAGTTGCTGGCACTGGAGCTTTGGCCGAAGGCCAGGAAATACCCGACCTGACAAACATCGCTCTTGTTCGATGCGGAGTCCTGGGCTTTGGCGGGCAGGGCGGCGAGGAAGAAGAGCGCGGCGCCCTGGTTGGTATCCTGGACGAGGGTTCCCACGGACGAAAGCCTGGCAAAGGCGGGAGCGTTCAGGAGGAATTGGCCGGAGTTGGTTCGACCGGCGAGCGCATTCTGGAGGTCGCGGGACATGATGCCGAGCGCAGCGCGGGCCTCACGGTAGGAATCCACGCGGTTCTCGCTCTCCCTCCAGAGCTTGGTGGCCCCGTCCACCATGTTCAGCAGCAGCACGAGAAGGATCGACATCAACGTCATCGCCACCAGCAGCTCAAGAATCGTAAAGGCGTTTTTTTTGACAGGATTAACAAGATTTACAGGATTTTTTGGGTTCTTGAACTTGCGCCGGAATTCGAGGCTCGGAGCGCCGAAATTAATAAGCAGCCCGTTCTCGACGCCGGTCGCATTGAGATAGTTGACCAGTTGAACTTCATGCGTTGTTGCAAGCGCCAATACAGACTTCAATTCCACGATCAAATCATCGCTCAGGACGATATCCGCGACAAACTCGCCAACGACCTGTCCTCTGTAAACAACCACAAGTGGGGCCTGCTCACGGAAGTTGATGCCGAGGGAATTCAGTTCAACGGCGAGGGCCTTTTGATAAACCGACTCCAGAAATCCAGGCCCGAGTGCGCGGTGCACGGCCATTGCTGCACCGATCACCAGCTTTGTCAGACTGTCAATATCGGTCTTCAATCCTGTAAATCTTGTTAATCCTGTCAAAAAATCTTCAGTAACTCATCAGGGTGACGAAGGTGTATTTTGAGCGGTTGGTCGAGGCGGCCGCAGCGGGGGCCTCGATGGTGGCTTGAACACGGGAGATTTTCGGGATGCCGGTGTTGGTGTCGACAGCGACGCTGGCAAGAAAGGCCGCATCCGGGACCGCGTCTGAAAAAGCCCCGGGCGAAATCTGGTCGGTTCGCCCATTGCCATCGGCATCGTAGGAGAGGATGAGATTCGTGTTCGCGGCGAGGCTGAAATTCGTGATGAGGGAGGAGGCATTCGCGGCGGAAGGTCCCCGCACAACCAGGCGGTTGGTTCCGGTCCGGGTCCGCAGGTCGGAGAAGATCTGCTGGGCGATGAGAGTGGCCCGGGTCTCCCGCTGGCTTTCCTGAGCGGATTTCAATGCGACAGGAAATAGCCCCATAATGCCGACAAGCGCAAAAGAGATCACACCAAGTGCCAGCACGACCTCGACAAGGGAAAACCCGCGCGTTAGCGCTTGGTAAATAGGGATAGTCGAAGGTTTGGCCCCGGGGGGGCAAAATCCGCGAGCGAGAGCTTTGAGGAACCCGCAGGCTCGAACCTTTGGCGCAGGGGTGCAGAAGGCGACCCGGAACATTTTTGACAGGATTAACAAGATTTTCAGGATTTCCGCCGGGGGGTTCAAGTGCCGGTTGTTGTGCTGATGTCAAGTTGGACGCGGCCGGTATATCGCGAAAGGGAAAGGACTTCAAAGCCACCTCCGGTCCCCTGGCCGTTCTTTCTGGCGCTGATGGCCTGCTCGCTGCCGCCGTCCCCGCGAGTGCCTTCGGTGAGATAAAGCTTGCGGTCGTTCGGCGAGGATCCGGACGGATAATCCACCCCTCCGGTTTCATTAAAGGTCACAAGATTGATCTTCTCCCCGGATGAGGGTTGAGGGGACGGGGAAAGCCGGGATAAAAAGCTGCTGGTCAGCGGGGCCTGGCTGAGAATATTCGCGGCACCGGGATCGTGGAGCAGCACGCCCTTGGGCAGCTTTGTCCATTTGGTCAGTCGTTCAAGCGGAGATGATTCCAGCCCATCCACGGGATCCCGAACAACCATCACGGCATCGGGCTCGGGAAAATTCCTGCGGTAGAGGAGCACATGGACTGGGCGGCCGCTCTCGATCGCGGCGGTCCGGGCCTGCTCAAATGTATTCATCAGGATGTTGACCGCGCCCCGGCGGCCGGCCGTGCTTGAAAATCCGGCGACGGCGGGCAGCATGAGCGCCATCATGATCGCGACCACCGCGACCACGACGAGCATCTCCAGCAGGCTGAAACCCGCGTAGGCCCTCCGGCGCACGGCACTTTTCATGGAGGAAAAGTCGCCTTCCACCTTTACAAGTGACAAAAGAAGATTTGCAACAATTTTGTAACACATGCGTTATGGTGGAAATCCGATATTTTCCGGAATCTTGAAAACTGGGTTTACCGAAGGGGCGTGTATGGACAATGCACAGACATTTTTAAAAGCACGTTGGGTGCCAACAATCCTCGGCTGGACACCCCATGAGATAAAGCATAAAAAGGCGATCCACCCATGAACACTGCAATCCAATCCTATCTCGGTGACCAGGCGGAATACCTTCTCGGCCACACATCGAAAACCATCTCAAAAGACCTTCTGCATCTTCCCGGCCCGGATTTTGTGGACCGGGTTTTCGCTGCGACAGACCGGAACCAGAGGGTTCTGAACAACCTGAGCCGGATGTATCAGACCGGCCGGCTTGCGGGCACCGGATACCTGTCGATCCTTCCCGTGGACCAGGGGATCGAGCATTCCGCCGGAGCCAGCTTTGCCAAAAACCCGCTGTATTTCGACCCGGAAAACATCGTGAAGCTGGCGATCGAGGGCGGGTGCAATGCCGTCGCCTCGACGTTCGGGGTCCTCGGAGCGGTGTCGCGAAAATACGCGCACAAGATCCCGTTCCTCGTAAAGATCAACCACAACGAGCTGCTCACCTATCCGAATGCCTTCAAGGAAATTTCCTTCGGAAAAATCCGGGAGGCCCACGACATGGGAGCCGCCGCTGTCGGAGCTACGATCTATTTCGGATCCGACGACGCCAGCCGCGAGATCATTGAGATCGCTGAGGCGTTCGCTCTCGCCCACGAACTCGGCATGGCCACCGTGCTCTGGTGCTACCTGCGCAATTCCGCCTTCAACATCAAAGGCGACAAGGATTACCACGTCTCGGCCGACCTTACCGGACAGGCAAACCACCTCGGGTGCACGATCCAGGCGGATATCATCAAGCAGAAGCTCCCGGAGAACAACGGTGGCTACAAGGCTCTGAACACAGGATCCTCCAGCTACGGCAAACTCGACGAGAGGATCTACTCCGAGCTCACGACCGACCATCCGATCGACCTCTGCCGCTACCAGGTCGCCAACTGCTACATGGGCCGCGCGGGCCTCATCAACAGCGGGGGCGCTTCCGGCAAACGCGACTTTGAGGACGCCGTGTTCACCGCCGTTGTCAACAAGCGCGCCGGCGGCACAGGCCTCATCTCCGGACGCAAGGCATTCCAGCGCCCGATGGCCGAAGGCGCCAAGCTTCTTCATACAATTCAGGACGTCTATCTGGACAAAGCCGTCACGATCTCATAGCCGTGCCTTCGGTGCGGAAGTTCGGAATGGCCGGCGACCCGTCCCCGGCATGATTTATCGAGAAAGCCCTTGCATTGCAGCCAACGTGCCCTACCTTACGCAGCGAGGCCCTTCAGGGGCATGGTAGGTTGCTAATTGTGTTTCTTTCGGCGAAAGCCGTAATTTCCCAGTGGCGATTTGAAATCCGGTCATCGGAAACAGCCGCAATAGACGAGTCCTCGAAACACAAATAATATGTCAACCAAACTCTACGTCGGGAATCTTTCCTTCGACACCACCGAATCCGATCTCAACGATCTCTTCACCCAGGCCGGGGCCGTCCGCGAGACAGCCCTGATCAGCGACAAGGCGACAGGCCGCTCACGCGGCTTCGCATTTGTCACCATGGCCGACGCGGCAGGAGCCACAGCGGCTGCTTCCAAATTCAACGGGATGGACCTCCACGGGCGAAACCTCACCGTTAACGAGGCCAAAGACCGCGAACCCGGCGCAGGTGGTGGCGGGGACCGCCGTCCCGCCCGTCGCTACTAAATCCTAATCAACAAAAACGCCCCGGTTTGCTCCGGGGCGTTTTTTTGTGCCTTCGTCACAGCCCTGCGGGGTCGCCGATTCCTTGCGCTCCCGTTGGAACCGCCGTATGATGGCCTTGGTTCCAATGAACACATGCCCCTTCCTCTATTCCGTTAAATCAGTTCTCACCACCGGAAAGTGCAACAGTGAAGGATGCCAGATGGGAAAGATTCCTCCGATCGGCCACATGATCGTTGCCGCCTCGCTTGTGTTGATTCTGACGGTTCTCATCGGTGCGCTGGTCTCACGGCCGCGGCGGGATTGATGGAAAGTTTCTCCATGTCGCGGATCCGTCTGTGGCTTCATGAAACTTTCCCTAGCGCACATGCCCCGCTCGGGCGTCCGGCTGCGGCTGTTGTTGCGGCGCTGATCCTCTGCTCCTGCGGAAAGCCGGCCATGCAAAAGACGGCCGCGCCACCTCCCGTTCCGGTCGAGGCTGTCGCTGTCGAATGCCGCGACGTGCCGGTCGAGATGAAGGCGATCGGCGCCGTGGAACCGGTTTCCACCGTCCAGCTCAAGTCCAAGGTGCAGGGGGAAATCCTCGAGGTGCATTTCGCCGACGGGGCGGATGTCAAAGCCGGGCAGCTGCTTTTCAGCATCGATCCCCGCCCGTTCCAAGCCACCTTGAAGCGCGCGGAGGCCAATCTCTCGATCGCCCGCTTCGCCGCCGCCAATGCCACCGAACAGGCGGAACGATACACCTCTCTCATCAAAAGCGGCGTGGCTTCCAAGGAGCAAACCTCCAAGATCCTCTCGACCGCCGAAGCCGAAAAATCCGGCTTCGCGGCACGCCAGGCGGATGTGGACGAAGCCCGGCTTTCCATCGAGTGGTCGGAGGTTCGCTCCCCGATCTCAGGACGAACGGGCGCTGCCCTGCTCAAGGCCGGAAATATTGTGAGGCCGAATGTGGACACCCTCACCATCATCAACCAGATTCAGCCGATCTACGTGGGCTTCTCCCTGCCCGAGAACTCTCTTGCAGATGTCCGCCAATGGATGAACGAGGGCGAGCCGGAGGTGAGCGCCTTCGACCCGGATTCCGGGCGGCTCCTGGGCGCGGGAAAGCTCACTTTTGTTGACAACAAAGTGGACCGCACGTCGGGGATGATCACGTTCAAGGCGGCTTTCCTGAACGCTGACGAAAGCCTCTGGCCTGGCCAGTTTGTGGATGTCGCCGTCAAGCTCTCCGAGGAAAAGTCAGCGCTCGTGATCCCCACCACGGCCATCATGGAAGGCCAGCGAGGAGCGCAGGTCTTCGTTGTCAAGGGGGACACCGCCGTGCTGCGCCAAGTCGCGATCGGGCGCACCTTTGGCGGACTGACGGTGGTCAAGGACGGGCTTCAGGCGGGCGAGCTTGTCATTTCGACCGGTCAGCTTCGGGTCGCTCCGGGCGGAAAAGTCACGGTCAAATCCCCGGCGGCGGGTTCCGCCAGAAAATGAGCCCGACCGACCTCTTTGTCGGGAGGCCGGTCGCGACGACGCTCGTCATGGCGGCCATCCTGGGTGCGGGCCTGCTCGCATATTTCCAGCTCCCGGTCAGCGACCTGCCGAGCGTGGATTTTCCGACGATCAACATCTCCGCCGGACTCCCCGGCGCCAGCCCGGAGACGATGGCCTCGTCGGTCGCCCTGCCGCTCGAAAAAAAGTTTTCGACGATCGCCGGCATCGAGTCGATGACCTCGACGAGCGCTCTCGGCTCGACGAGCATCACCCTGCAGTTCGACCTTTCGCGCGACATCGATGCGGCCGCGCAGGATGTCCAGGCCGCGATCTCGCAGGCCCAGCACGATCTGCCGACGGACATGCCCTCCCCCCCGTCGTTCCGTAAGGTCAACCCCGCCGAGCAGCCGATCCTCCTGCTCGCGGCCTATTCCGATTCCCTGCCTTACAGCAAGGTGGATGAATATGCGGATACGCTGATCGCCCAACGCCTCTCCACCGTTCTCGGGGTGGCCCAGATCGATGTCTTCGGCTCGCAGAAATATGCCGTGCGGGTAAAGGTCGATCCGCGCGAGCTCGCCACCCGCGGGATCGGATTCGGCGAGGTCGAGAAGGCGATCAGCGAGGCGAATTCCAACGCCGCGACCGGCCAGCTCGACACCGGAGCTAAGGCGCGCACTGTTGAGGCAACCGGTCAGCTCTCCCGAGCAGAAGACTTTCGCGAGCTCATCGTGAGCTACCATGAGGGCTTTCCAGTCCGCCTCAGGCAGATCGCCACCGTGCTCAACAGCGTCGAGAATGACAAGAACCTCGGCTGGTTCAACAACACGCGCGGCATGGTCCTCGCCGTCCAGCGTCAGCCGGACGCAAACACGGTCGCGGTCATCGACCGCATCCGCGAGCTCCTCCCCGCCTACAAGGCGCAGCTGCCCGGGGGCATGAAGCTGGATATCCTCTACGACCGCTCGCAATCGATCCGCGAATCCCTCCGCGACGTCCAGCTGACCCTCATTCTGGCAGTGGTCCTCGTCGTCGCGGTCATCTTCGTTTTTCTGCGCAACGTGCGAGCGACGCTGATTCCGAGTGCGGCCATCCCGCTGTCGATCATCGGCACGTTCGGCGTGATGTATCTCCTCGGGTTCAGCGTGAACAACTTCTCTCTCATGGCCCTGATTCTGGCGGTCGGGTTTGTGGTCGATGATGCGATCGTCGTGCTGGAGAACATTGTCCGTCACATCGAGCGCGGGGAGACGCCGATGCAGGCCGCGCTCAAAGGCGGAAGGGAAATCGGTTTCACCATCCTTTCGATGACTCTCTCCCTCGCCGCGGTTTTCATCCCCGTGCTTTTCATGGGCGGCATCCTCGGGCGTCTGCTCAACGAGTTTGCGGTCACGATCGCTGCCGCTATTCTGATATCCGGCTTCATTTCACTTTCGCTGACTCCGATGCTTTGCAGCAGGTTCCTCAAGCAGGCGCACAGCTCCTCCCCAAACCTGCTGTTCCGCATGTCCGAGTCTTTCTTCTCGGCGCTGCTTGCGGCTTATCAGAAATCGCTGCGCGCCGCGATGCGCCATCATCTGGCGGTCACCTCCGCCGCCCTTGTGATGGCCGCAGCCGCGGTCTGGCTCTTCAATCTGGTTCCAAAAGGATTTCTCCCGAATGAAGATACCAACCGGATCATGGTCACCACAGAAGCCGAGCAGGGGGTCGCCTTTGACAAGCTCGTCGAGCTCCAGCAGCAGGCTGCGGCCATCGTGGCCGACAACCCGTATATCACCGGCTTCATGTCCCGGATCGGAGGAGGGATGAGCTCATCCTCGGGGAATACCGGAAGGCTGTTCCTTACCCTCAAACCCCGCAGCCAGCGCCCGCCGATCGACAACATCGTCCGGCAGCTCCGCAAGGATCTCGCCGGCATTCCCGGCCTGAAAGTGTTCCCTCAAAATCCCCCCACGATCCGGATTGGAGGGATGATGACCAAGAGCCTGTATCAGTTCACCATTTTCGGCCCGGAGCTGGATGCGCTCTACTCCGCTGCGGCCGCCGTGGAAAAGCGCATGCGGGATGTGCCGGGTGTCGTCGACGTCACCACCGACCTCCAGATCACCAGCCCGCAAGTCCTTGTCGACATCAACCGGGACAAGGCATCCACTCTCGGGGTCAGCGCCGCGGAAATCGAGCGAACACTGGGCAGCGCCTACGGGGCACGGCAGATCTCCACGATCTACACCCCGAACAACCAATACCGGGTCATCATCGAGGCTGCCGACGATTTTAAACGCGATGCAGCCGACCTCTCGCGCCTATATGTCCGTTCGGACTCAGGCAGGCTTGTCGCCCTGGACGCCGTCGCCAGCTTCAAAAGCCAGGTCGGTCCGCTCACCGTCCAGCATCTCGGCCAGCTTCCCGCAGTGACACTTTCCTTCGATCTGGCGCGAGGATTTTCGCTCAGCGATGTGATCCCGGCGATCCAGGACATCGCCCGCCATGAACTCGGCGGGCAGATCGGCAGCCAGTTTCAGGGAACCGCCCAGGCTTTTCAGTCCTCCCTGACCAACCTCGGGCTGCTCCTCCTCATGGCGGTTATCGTCATCTACATCATCCTTGGCATCCTCTACGAGAGCTTCATCCACCCCCTCACCATCCTCTCCGGCCTCCCGTCGGCCGGCTTCGGTGCCCTGCTCGTGCTCTGGCTTTTCGGACTCGAACTCAATGTCTACGGGTTCGTCGGCCTCCTCATGCTGATCGGCATCGTGAAAAAAAACGCGATCATGATGATCGATTTCGCGCTGGATGCGCAGCGCCGCGAAAACAAGCCGCCCGGCGATGCGATCTTCGAAGCCTGCCTCGTCCGGTTTCGCCCCATCATGATGACCACAATGGCCGCCATGATGGGAACCCTGCCGATCGCACTCGGTCTCGGTGCTGGCGGCGATGTGCGGCGTCCTCTCGGGCTGACGGTTGTCGGAGGGCTCATCATCTCCCAACTGGTTACGCTCTACCTCACCCCGGTCATCTACCTCTACATGGAACGCCTCAGGAATCCGGCCCGGCGACCGCCGCAAGCTGCCGGGGATCTCCCTGCTGTTGGATAGAAACTATTCGCCGATGATTTTGACAAGGATCCGCTTCCGGCGAAGCCCGTCGAATTCGCCGTAGAAGATTTGTTCCCACGGTCCGAAATCGAGTTGGCCGGCCGTGACAGCCACGACGACATCGCGGCCCATGATCGAGCGTTTCAGATGGGCGTCGGCGTTGTCCTCGGCGCCATTGTGGACGTATTGGGAGTGCGGTTTCTCAGGGGCGAGCTTTTCCAGCCACTTCTCGAAATCCCCGTGGAGGCCGGACTCGTCATCGTTGATGAAGACGCTCGCGGTGATATGCATGGCATTCACAAGACAGAGTCCCTCGCGGATGCCGCTTTTTGCGAGGCACTCCTCGATCTGCGGGGTGATATTCCGGAAACCCCGGCGGGCCGGGATCTGGAACCAGAGTTCTTCGCGGAAGGATTTCATTCCCCTATCCCATCAGATAACCCGCGCATCTTCAATGCGTAGCAGGTCAGGCCGGGAGGCCTTCAGGCGGGGACAATTTGAAAGTCAGGAAGCCATGATGTAGATTTCCCTATGATTCTCCCTCTGATCGCATTTGTGATTCTGGCCGTGCTCGGACTCTCGTGTGTCATCGCTCCGTTTGTCGCGGAAGCCGGTTGAGACGAGATCCGGCCGGGAATTGCCGGAAGATTCCTATTGCCCGCAGGCGGAATCCCTAGCAATGCTTTTGCGTGAGCAAAAAACTTCGCAACCGCCTGCTGGCGCTGGCCTGTCTGGCGGTCTTCCTCGCGGGCGGGGTTCTCTTTTATGTGAACTGGGTCATTCAGCGCCCCTTTGCCATCGTGCTTTTCCTCTCCGACAACCTGACTCCTTCGGTGCTCACAGCCGCGCGGATCTACAGCGGAGGAGCCGACCACCGCCTCGCAATGGAGGAACTGCCGAATCTCGCGCTGCTCTCCGCGCATGCCAATGACTTCGCCGTCGCGGACGGAGCCGCGTCGGCCACCTCGATCGCAACCGGCCGCAAGGCGAACAACCGGTCTCTTCGTATCGAATCGAACAAGGAAAAGCTGCCGACCCTGATCGAGCTCGCCCGAAAGAGCGGGCGCGCCACCGGCATCGTCTCGAATACCTCTCTCACCGATGCCACAGCCGCTGCCTTCTATGCGGGCACTTCTGATCCGCTGGATTTCGAAACCATCGGACGCGATCTCGCGGAAAAGTCGGATATCAACGTCCTTCTCGGCGGCGGAGCGGCTGATCTTCTTCCGGATTCCAAAGAAGGCCGGCGCAAGGACGGGCGCGATCTGATCCTGGAAATGCGGAACCGCGGATACGATATCGTCCGGACGCGCCAGGAGATGGAGAGCACGCCCCGGTGGCGCGCGCCGAAGGTCCTGGGACTTTTCAGCGAGGGCCAGCTCGCGTTTGCCGATGAGGTGCAGGCTTCCGCCTCTCAACCGTCGCTTTCGGACCTGGTCCTTCAAGCCATCCTGATGCTCCAATACAATGCAAAGGGATATCTTCTTGTGGTCGATGCGGGGCTGTCGGGCAAGGCGGCCCTCCAAAACCAGGGGGAACGCACATTGAAGGAAATTCTGGAACTCGACCATGCGGTCTCGACCGCCCTTTCCTATGCGGGCGAAAATGCGCTCATCATCGTCGCCGGGAGATCGAACCCCGGCGGCCTGCGCCTCAACGGCTATTCCTTCCGCAATGACAAGGGAGCAGCCGTTCTGGGAATCAATGCGCAGGGGGTTCCGTCGTTGACATGGTCAACAGGCCCGGGTTCGGGTCCGAACCTCTCCCCGGCCGGGCTCGCACAATCCGAGCCCTCCGCGTTCAAGACCGCTTCCTCGATCGGAGCAGCGGAAGATGTCATCGCCGTCAGCAAGGGCCCCGGAACTGAGGAATTCACAGGATTCCAGGACAACACCGATATTTTCGGCGTTATCAGCAAAGGGCTCTGAGGCCTAACGCCCGATCTTGCGCAGCGGAAGCCCGGACATCAGGTTCTTCTCGATCTTCTCCAGCGACACTCCCTTGGTTTCGGGGACGAGCAGGATGAAGAAGACGATGAACAGGACGTTCATACCTCCGTAGAGGAGGAAGGTGTTTCCACCGCCGAGCGTCGCCAGCATGGTCAGAAACGTCTGGCCGACAATCGCGTTTGTGATCCAGTTCGTCGCGGTGCTGCAAGTCACGCCAAGGTCGCGCCCGGCGAGAGGATAGATCTCCGAGCAAATCACCCAGATGATCGGACCGGCGCTCATGGCAAATCCGATGATGAAGACCAGCAGCGCTCCCATGGCTGGCAGCCCGAGCTGGGGATTTTTTGCGATGTCCGCGTTGAAGAGCAGGCCAACCGTGAGGAGTGCAAAGCCCATCACGATAAAGCCCGCATACATGATCGGCTTGCGTCCGATGCGGTCCACAAACGCGATCGCGATGAATGTCGCCAGCACGTTCGTGATCCCGACGACCACCGTCCCCCACATCTGCTCGGAGACGGTCTCAAATCCGGCCAAGGAAAAAATCTTCGGGGCATAATACATGATGACGTTGATCCCGGTGAGCTGCTGGACGATCTGGAGCCCGATCCCCAAACCGATGGCGCGGCGGAAATGGGAATTCTGCAGAAACATCTGGAACCCGTTTTGCTTGACCTTCAGGCTGTCCTCGATCTCGCGGACCTCGGCCTCAATCTCGGCATCATCGAGGTGCATGCGCTGGAAAACCTTGACCGCATGTTCCTTGAACCCCTTGAGAAACAGCCAGCGGGGGCTCTCTGGAAGAAACAGAACGCCGACAAACATGACGGCGGCCGGAATCGCGATCACCCCCAGCATGATCCGCCAGTGACCGCCGGTCACCCCGCCGAATGTCGCATACGAGGCGAGCCACGTGTCGCTCAGGAACGCCAGAACAATCCCGATCGTAATCATGAGCTGGTACATCGAGATCATCGATCCTCGCACGGCTTGCGGGGATATTTCCGAAAGATAGAGCGGGGCTGTGAACGAGGCGACGCCGACGGCGATCCCGAGCAGAAACCGGGCCGCGATCAGCCAGTTCTCATCGATGGCAAACGCACAGCACAGCGAACCGATGATGAAGATGACGGCGCTCACCAGAATCGTGCGCCTCCTGCCGAAGTGGCTCGAGATCATCCCGCTGATCAGCGTTCCAAACACGGCGCCCCACAGAAGCGCACTCACGATCAGCTCGATCTGCCGGTCGCCGATCTTGAAATCCTTTTCGATGAACTGCTGGGCGCCGGAAATCACACCGACATCAAGCCCGAAAAGCAGCCCGGCAAGGGCGGCCGTGAATCCGATGAAGTAAACGATGAAGCCGACCTTTTTCCGGGAGGGGGATGTGCTCATAGGGAGGGCTCCAGTATCTGACGTAATCGCGCATTCCACAATCTTAATTCCGCAAGGGCAAAGGTCGCGGACGCGGTTTCATCGCTCCTTACATAAGGTAGGGGCGGGCCTCCGGACCGACCGCTGCGGATGGGCGGAAGGCGGGACAGCTCGCCTTGCCGAGCCTTCCGCCCAAGCGCATCAGCATTTGTTCACGCCCGCCTGTTCGGGAATGTTCGACGCCCAGTCCGGGATATGGCAGTATGGCTGGGATGACGCTCGCGAACCAGATCACGATTGCCAGGATCCTGCTGATCCCGGTCTTTGTGCTGTTCAGCATATATTACAGACAGGGTGTCGGGGCCGGGGATCCGCAGGAATGGCAGCGCTGGGCTGCGATCATCACGTTCCTCTTCGCATCGGTGACCGATGGGCTCGACGGGTGGGTCGCCCGACGCTGGCACCAGCGGAGCCGCCTTGGAACGATTCTGGACCCGATCGCCGACAAGGGGCTTCTTCTCACGGCGATCATCACGCTGAGCCTGAGCCGGTGGACATACGCCTTCCCGCTGTGGTTTCCGGTGCTGGTGATCGCCCGGGATGCGGTGATCCTTGTCGGAAGCGGAGTCCTTTACCATCTCGACCAGAAATTTGAGGTGAAGGTCAGCTGGCTGGGAAAAGTTGCAACGGCGGCCCAGATGGTTGCGCTGGCGTGGATGATGCTACAGTTGCCCCACTACCTGGTTTCTGTTTATGTCGCTGGATTCTTCACTCTGGCGAGCGGCGCGGTCTATGTCTCCCGCGGTGTCCGCCAGCTTCGTTTTCACGATCACCCACACTGAATTTTCCCATGCGCAATGTCGCCATCGTCGGCCGGCCCAATGTCGGCAAATCCGCCCTTTTCAACCGCCTCGCCGGGAGGATGATCTCTATCGTCCACGACCAGCCGGGCGTCACCCGCGACCGGATCGCCTCGGTCTGCAAACTCGGCAGCGCCCCGTTTGAGATCGTGGATACCGGCGGCATCGGCTCCGAACCGGATCCGGATTTTGCCGAATCCACCCGCGAGGGCGCTCTCATCGCAATCGAGTCTGCCGACGTCATCCTCTTCGTCACCGACGCGCATGACGGGGTCGCCCCGCTCGACGCCGAACTCGCAACCCTCATCCGCACCTCCGGACGGCCGGTGGTGCTGGTCGTCAACAAGGTGGATGTGGAGGCACACGAATCCCGGGCGGACGAATTTGCACGCCTCGGGTTCGCCAACACTGCCGTGGTCAGCGCAGCGCACGGGCGGGGCATCGGGGATCTGGTCTCATTGACCGAGTCTCTTCTGCCCGAGGCGGCGGGAGAGGAGGCCGGGAAACCCGACGCTCCGAAGCTCGCCCTGGTGGGACGTCCGAACGTCGGAAAATCTTCTCTCATCAATGCGATCCTCGAGGACAAGCGCACGATCGTGAGCGACATCCCGGGCACGACGCGCGATGCGGTGGACATCGCCACCGAGCGCGAGGGAAAATCCTACATCCTCTGCGACACCGCGGGCATCCGCCACCGCTCGAAGCACAATACCTCGGTCGAGGTCTTCAGCGTTATGCGGTCGGAAAAAACCATCCGCCGCGCGGACCTGAACATCCTCGTCGTGGACGCGACGACCGGCGTGACTTCCCAGGATAAAAAAATTGCGGGGCTGATCCAGGAAGCGAACAAGCCGGCAATCATCGCGCTCAACAAGTGGGATCTCATCGAGCCGGACGGCCAGTCGGATTCCGACCTGCTCCGCGAGCATGTGTCCCGGGTCCGCCGCGAGCTATTCTTCCTCGACTACGCGCCGGTCGTTGTCCTCTCCGCGCTCACCGGTGAAAATGTCCGCCGCATATTCACAATGGTCGAAAAAGTCCGCCAGCACGCATCCCGCCGGGCCGGAACAGGGGAACTGAACCGCGTCGTCCGGGCAGCCGTGGAGCGCCAGGCGCCGGCCATCAAGGGCAACCGCCGGTTCAAAATTCTTTACGCCACCCAGGTCAACGAGACCGGACCGTCGGCGATCAAGCCGCCGCAGTTCATCCTCTTCGTCAACGACCCGAGCCTTCTCCCCGACAGCTACGTCAACTACCTTTGCGCGCGGATCCGCGATAAATGGGAATTTCCCGGGCTCCCGATCCTCCTCCGCCTGCGCGGCCGCGAGGGCAAGAACGCCCGCGCGATGGAAAACTGAACCCCGGGGCCATGGAGGGCGCTGCGCCGTCAGCGCCGACTTGTTTGCGCAAGCCAAATTCACGGACGAAACAGCGGTCGTCCCTCCAGCTAAAATGCCGAAGCAAGCATCGGGGTATGAACACCAGTGGGGGTCAGCGGAGTTCCGCCTCGGTGGGGAAGAGTTTTTGCTTCGACGTTTCCTCGCGGATCCGGCGGACCTGTTCCTCCGTCACCTCGGGACTTCCGGGCTTCCACCGGGCATGCACCTCGTTCGCCACAGCGGCAATCTGCGCGTCGCCAAGGTCGAATTTCCATGAGGGCATAATCCCGGAATACGTCTGCCCCTCCCGGACGATGCTGCCCTTCATCCCGAGCAGAATGATGCGGACCACGTCGTCGGTATTTCCGTCCAGGCGGGGCGAGGTGGAGAGCGGCGGACAGATCCCGGGGATTCCAGCGCCATCGGGCTGGTGACAGGCGGCGCATTTTGCCTGGTAGATTTCGCGGCCGGTCAGAGGAGCGGGTATGTATGCCAGTGGCTCCTCGTTACAAGCGGACAGAAGAAGGCAGAGGAAGGCCGGCCGCGCCCACCCGCTCATTTTTCAACAGTTTGACGCTCCGCGACCGGCAGGCCGAGCGCGCGCTCGACATCGTCGGCGATCCGTTCGTGCTCCGGCATCTGGTCGAAGCGATAGAGGATGCGGAGATTTCCATCCGGATCAATGAGGTAGGTGTAGGTCGAGTGGTCGATCATGTAATCACTCTTATCCTCGCCGACGGCAGGGGCCTTCCGGAAAAACGCCCCGTAAGCGCGCGCGGCTGCCCCGACATCCGCCGGGTCGCCGGTCAGTCCGATGAAGCGGTCGTGGAAGAACGGCACGTATTCCTTCAGGGCCGCCGGGGTGTCCCGTTCGTCCACGCTGACAAAGGCGACCTTGACCTTCTCTTGGGCGGCGGGAGAAAGCCTGCGGAAAACCGCCGCGAGATTCCCGAGAGTCGTCGGGCAGATGTTCGGGCAGCGGGTGAACCCGAAGCTGAGCAGAACGATATTCCCCCGCAGATCATGCAGGTGCAGGGGATTTCCATTCTGGTCGGTCAGCGAAAAATCGTATGCCGGGCGGGCCTCGCTGTCATACTGGCCGAACCACGGCGATGCCGACCGTCCGGCCACCGAAAAAAGCACGACAAGTGCCGGAATCGAAACCGCGGCACAGACGGCCGTGATGATCAAGGCGATCCGGCGGGAGCGGGCATCCGAATGGATCCTGGGCGACATGGTCAACGGACAGGAACCTGCAGGATGATCTTTTCCTTGCGGCCGCCGGACTCGGTTTCCAGAGTCAGCGGGACCACGGTGCCGGCTTTGGGAACCTCCTTCAACTTCATCAGCATGATGTGGTCGGCTCCGGGTTCAAGAACCCGCTTTTTTCCGGGCTCGACCGTGAAGCTGTCCACGAATTCCATCCCCATCACCTCCTGGCCGTTCACCTTCGACTTGGTGGTGATCATCGGCTTGACCTCGCGGGCGATCGGGGTCGAGCCTCCGGTCACGGTAACCAGCTTGTCCGAATGGTTCGCAATCGTCATGAAGGCGGCTGTCGCTCCGGACGATGGTGGCACCGCCCGGATCCATGGGTTCTCGATCTTGATTTCCCCGGCGCAAAGAATGCCGGATGACAGAACTAGCGCCGTCAGAATCTTCTTCATCCTTCAATCGTAGTCCGGTGTCAGCCGGGAATAAAGCGTTATCCGCCTCCGACCGGGGGCAACCCGGCAAGCGCCATCGCGATCTCCTCGGCGGGATATTCGTAGTCCTCGAGTTCCCCGGCCGCGAATTTCATGTAGGCGGTCATGTCGAAATGCCCGTGCCCGCAAAGATTGAAGAGGATGCTCTTCGAGACGCCTTCCTCGCGGCAACGCACCGCCTCGTCGATCGCCGCAGAGACCGCATGCGAGGCCTCGGGTGCCGGCAGAATCCCTTCCGCCTTCGCGAATGTCACCCCCGCACGGAAGACATCGGTCTGCCCGACGGATCGTGATTCGATCAGCCCCAGTTCCTGAACGTGGCTGACGAGCGGAGCCATCCCGTGGTAGCGGAGGCCCCCGGTGTGGATCGCCGGCGGGATGAACGAACTCCCGAGCGTGTGCATCTTGACGAGCGGCGTCAGCTTGCCGGTATCCCCGAAGTCGTAGGCATAGCGGCCCTTGGTGAGCGACGGGCACGCGCTCGGCTCGACCGCCACGATGCGTGATTTTTTCCCGTTCCGCAGCGACTCGCCGATGAATGGAAATGCGATGCCCGCGAAATTCGATCCCCCGCCGGTGCAGCCGACGACGATGTCCGGGTGATCGTTCGCCATATCAAATTGCTTCAGGCATTCGAGCCCGATCACCGTCTGGTGGAGGAGGACGTGATTGAGCACGCTGCCGAGGCAGTATTTGGTATCCGCATTTTTCGCGGCCACCTCAACGGCCTCGGAGATCGCAATCCCGAGCGAACCGGAGCAATCCGGATCCGCCGCCAGGATCGCGCGGCCCGCCTCGGTCTCCATACTCGGGCTTGCGATGCAACGCCCGCCGAACGTCTCCATGAGCGCCTTGCGATACGGCTTCTGCCCGAAGCTCACCTTCACCATGAAAACCTCGCAAGGGATCTCAAACATCGAGCACGCGATCGAAAGAGCCGAACCCCACTGGCCGGCACCGGTTTCGGTCGTGATCCGCTTCGTTCCCTCAGCCTTGTTGAAAAACACCTGCGGAAGAGCGGTGTTGAACTTGTGCGATCCGCTCGGGCTCGTGCCCTCGTATTTGTAATAGATCCGCGCCGGGGTGCCGAGCGCCTTCTCCAGCCGCCGCGCACGGAAGAGCGGCGTTGGACGCCACTGCGCGAGAATCTGCCGGACCTCGGCCGGAATCTCAATCTCACGCTCGGAGCTGATCTCCTGCGCGATCAGTTCCTTGGCAAAAAGCGGCTCAAGCTCCGCGGGTGTCAGCGGCTGGCCGGTCCCGGGATGCAGCGGCGGCGGGGGAGGAACCGGGAGGTCCGCAACGAGGTTATACCAGGCTTTCGGAATGTCGTTTTCGGGGAGGAGATACTTGATCGTGTCCATCGCGCGACAACATGCCTGCCTTGCGCCCGCATTTCAAGAAACTCCAGCGCCCCTCGGATTTCCATGCCGCCGAGCGACAACCGGGGCGACTGCTACACAAAACTTTGATGCGGCCGCATCAAAGTTTTGTGTAACTGCATAATTGATTAGTTATGATACGGAACCTCAGACGGTTGAGTTTTTGTTCCTGGCTGGTAGAAGAATGGGCATATGAAAAGGCGTCCTCTCCGTGTTGGCTTGATCGGCTACAACTTCATGGGCAAGGCGCATTCGAACGCGTGGCGTCAGGCGGGGCGGTTTTTCGACCTGCCGGTGGAGGTCGAGCTCGACACGATCTGCGGGCGCTCGCCGGCCGGCGTGAAGGCGGCGGCCGCAAAATTTGGATGGAGGCGGACATCGACCGACTGGCGTGAGGTCATCTCGGATCCCAACATTGATGTCGTGGACATCTGCACGCCGAATGACAGCCACTGCGAGATCGCCCTGGCGGCGGCGGCGCATGGAAAGGCGATCCTTTGCGAAAAGCCCCTGTCGACCGGTGTCGCGCAGTGCGGGGAAATGGTCGCCGCGGTAAAGCGGGCGAAAGTCGTGAATATGGTCTGCCACAATTACCGGAGGATTCCGGCCATGGCACTGGCGAAGCGGATGATCGAGCGCGGCGATCTGGGCGACCGGATTTATCATTTCCGCGCGCGCTACGCGCAGGACTGGCTCATCGATCCGGCGGTTCCCCTGATCTGGCGTCTGCAATCGAAGATCGCCGGATCGGGAGCCCTCGGTGACATCGGCGCGCACATTCTCGATCTCGGGAGATACCTCGTCGGAGAAGTCAGGGAAGTGTGCAGCATCATGGAAACCTTTGTGAAAGAACGTCCGCTCGTGGCGACGGCGGACGCGGGCCTGGGTGCCGCGAAAGGATCGAAAAAATCCGGCCGGGTCACCGTGGACGATGCGGTGTCATGGATCGGGCGCTTCAAGAACGGCGCGATCGCGAGCTGCGAAGCCACGCGGTTTGCCAGCGGGCGGAAGAATCAGGTCACCCTCGAAATCAACGGAAGCAAAGGGTCTTTGGCATTCGATTTTGAGGACATGAACCGGCTGAAATTCTACAGCGCCGACGACCCGGCCGACGCGCGGGGATTCCGCGACATCCTCGTCACCGAGGCCGTGCATCCCTACGCTGCGGCTTGGTGGCCGCCGGGGCACATCGTCGGATACGAGCACACGTTCGTGAATACCTTCGCGGATTTCATCAAGGCGGTCGTGGCCGGACGGAGCGTGCAGCCGACATTCGCAGACGGCCTCGCAAACGAACAGGTTATCGCCGCGATCAGCGAGAGCGCCAGGAATCGGACGTGGGTCAGGGTTTGATTGGAAAGTCGACGAAAAACGCGGTCTGCTCCTCCGGAGTGGAGACAAAGCGCGCCTGCCCGTGGAGGAATCGCTCGGTGAGGAGCTTCACGCTATAGGTGCCGAGCCCGCGCCCCGCGCCCTTCGTGCTGAACGAGCGGTTGAAAATCTGAAGCTGGGATGCGCGCGGGATCACTCCCTGATTCCGGACAAAAAATCCCACGCGTCCCCCGGGCAGCCGGCGGCATCCCATCGTAACTTTCTCTCCCGCCGGGCTCGCCTCGAGTGCATTCTTGGCAAGGTTTCCGAGAATCCGCAGAAGAAGGGACAGGTCGGAATTGAACGTGACCGAATCGCAGTCCTCCGCAGCGGAGATCGTTTTTCCATCGCAGGCCGGGTGCTTGAGATAGGTCGAGATCACCCGGGAGACGGCATCGCGGCTGTTCACCGGCTTCATCTCGACTTGAAGGTGTCCGCTTTCCGCGGCGAGCAGCTCGCGCTGGGCGCGGATCTCGTCCACGAGCTGTTCGGAGAGGCTGACGACGAGTTCGCGCAGTTCGTGCAGTTCCTCGGGGCCGGAGAATTCCATGATTTCGCCGACCGACTGCAGACCGCCCGCCGTGTTCAGGATGTCATGGAAAAAGATCTTTTCCAGTGCCTGCCTGCGCTTTTCGTCGCTGATGTCCTGAATGGAAAGAAATGCGAACTGTTCACCTTCGAGGTCGAACGGCCGTGCCCAGACCCGGAGATCGAGCGCGGATCCGCTGTTCAGCATCATGCGGCATTCCTCGACCGGGGTGTCCCCTTCAAGTCCCTGCATGATCGCTCGGAATGCGCCGCAAACCTTGCAAGCGTCGGCATCTCCGCATCCTCCCGAGGTTTCCGCGCTGTGGATGCATCCCGCCGCTTCTCCCGGCCGTTTGCCCCAGAGCTCGGCCGCACCCGGGACGCGGAAAAATGTCACGGCAGCCCGGTTGGCGAAGACGATCTGCCGGGTGGAGTTGACGGCAAGAAGGATATCCGGGATGGCATCCATGAGGTCCCTCATCTGCTTCCAGTCCTCGATCTGGCGGGCCTGCGAGATGACCTTTTCCGGGGTGGTCCGGAGTCCGGTGGAGGGCATCTCGCTCATGAGCAAAATGTATTGTGCGCGGCCGGATGCGACAATTCAAATCCCCAAGCCGGCGAACATCATCGGCTCGGGAATTGACAGTGGGGAGGTTCTCGATTTATCTGGGGGCCGTGAAAGTTTCCCTCTTTGTCCTTGCGCTGGCAGTGGTGGCACTGTCCGCCTGCACCACACTTGAAAACCGGCGCGACATGTATTTCCCGCAGAAAGTGAACGGTCCCTACACGAGGATGCTCAAGGATGGAATTCCAAAACCGCAGCCGGTGCATGGGGCGGCGCCGCAGGGCATGTCTGACGGAAAGTCGGTCGTGCGATAGACATCGTGGCCGGGCCCGGGAAACGAAAAGGCGACCTCAGCCTCTCGTCGTCACTCAACCTTTTCGCCTACCGGGCGGTCTTCGGTTTTCTTGCAAAAGCGCGGCCGCCCCGGAGCCGCGCGATCCAACTCGGACCACAGAGCCGGGTGATATTTTTTTCGACGGCCGGGCTGGGCGACTCGCTTCTGGATTCCGCCGGGATCCGGGCGGTGGCCGAGGCGTTTCCGGGCATCCATATCGAGGCGGTCGTCCATCACAGGCGCAGGGATATCGCGGAGCACAATCCGTTTTTGGAGAAACTGCATTTTTTAAGGAAGGGTCCTCATGCATTCCTTTCGCTTTGGTGGAGCCTGCGGAAGCGGGGGCCTTGGGATGCTGTTTTTTACCTGAGCTGCCATGATCCCGAGGCAAGGTGCCTCGGATATTTGCTGGCGAGAGATGCCACGATCGGTCTCGGATGGAGGACAAAGCTTCCGTGGTTGTGCGCCCGGAATATCGAGGAGCCCGGGCTGAAAAAAGCCCATCTCGCCGCTCAGGCAGTCCGCGTGGCAAGCGAAGCCGGCGCCTCCGGGCAGACGGTCCGGATGGTTTACGCGGTGAAGGAGTCTGACCGGGCCGGGTTGGACGCAAAGCTTGCCGGGACCGGATATCCGCGGGAGGCCGGCGTGGTTTTTCAACTCGGCGGCGGGGGAGGGGCGTTCCGCGACTGGCCGGCCGGGCATTTTCTCAAACTTGCCGGAATGGCGCATGCAGCCGGCATCGGTCCGCTCTTCCTTCTGGGCGGACCGGATCACGCTGAAAAAGCCCGGACCCTCATGGCGGCGGCCGAAGGGATTCCATTGTTCGATCTGGTGGGAAAGCTGCACCTGCCCCAGTCGGCCGCTCTGCTTGAACGGGCGAGATGCCTCGTTTCGACTGATACCGGCATCATGCATCTCGCATTTGCGATCGGGACTCCGACCGTTGCTCTGCTGCACTGCACGCCGGGTGCGGACCGGGTTGGCCCGACGGCAGAACCAGGGCGGCACGTGGTCATTGCGCTTCCCAGACCGCCGGGCTACCATTCGCCAGGAGATGTCTCGATGAGCGAGATCCCGCCCGGGCAGGTTTTTGAAGGCCTGAAGGAGCTGTTTTTCCGGAAAGAATGAAACCCAGACCGCCACGTGCCGTGCTAGTCATCTGCGCGAGATATCTCGGTGACTCGCTGCTGCTGCGCCCATGCCTGAGGGCGCTGCGCGCCGCATTTCCGGATGCCCGGATCGATGCCGTGGTGGCCGCCGGCACGGGCTGCGCGCTCGATGATTGCGCCGATGTTTCGCGCGTCATCGAGTGGCCGGCCCGCCATCCTGTCGGCGAGGCTGCCGCGCTCCTGCGGATCGCGCGCGGCGGATACGATTGGGTGATCGACTTCACCGGGAACGACCGGAGCGCGCTTATCGCCCTGGCGTCGCGCGCGGGATTCCGCATCGCCTACGAGAGGCCCAAGCTTCCCAAATGGTCACTGCGGCGCGCAGCGTATCATCGCCGACCGCCGCACCATAAAGCCAAGCCCCACACCCTGGTCCAGCGTCTGGAATTGCTCGAAGCGTGCGGGGTGCCCGGGCAGGGATTCGCCTTCGGCCTCGTTCCGAGGGAATCCGCTGTGCGGGCGGCCGCGGAAAATCTTCAGGGGATGCCCGGAAAAATTTTCCACGCGCATGTGACCTCGCGCGACATGCAGAAGGCGATACCCGCCCCGACAGTCAGAGAGGTGCTCGAAGGCGCGGTCCGGAGCGGCTTCGGCGTGGTGGTCACCTGCGGTCGTGCGCAAATCGAACGGGACCATATCGCCCGCTGCATAGAGGGACTGCCCGCGGAATCATTTCGAGCCTTTCACGACCTCGACTGGCACGGGCTGGTTGCGACGATTTCCCTCTGCAGCGCCTACTGGGGATCCGATACCGCCCCGGCACACATCGCCGCCGCCCTCGGCAAAAGGATGCTCATCCATTTTGGTCCGTCCCGGGGGGATCACTGGAAACCGCTCCATTCCAATGGAACTGCCAATGTGCATCCCTGCGACTGCCTGATCAACAAACGCTCGGAGTGCCCCCGCGGGATTTCGGGGAAATGCCTTCAGGATATCCGGGCTGCAGACGATCTCTCGTGGCTTGAAAACGTAGAGCCTGGCAGGCCCGGCTCAGGTAAGAGTCCGATCGCTTCAGGGGAGGGACTGCGCCGGGTCTAGGACAAACGCATCAAAACCGGAAGCGGGAAACTGATTGTCGGGCAGGATGGGAGGGCGCCGGTCAGTTCTACCGGGGGCGGGGAGGCAGGAGGAATTTCCCGTGTTGCGAAAAGGCCGGCTTCCATCCAAGGTTGGAGGATCTATGGAAAAAATTGTCGTTGCGTATTCCGGGGGACTCGACACTTCGGTGATTTTGAACTGGCTCAAGGAAACCTACGGGGCCGAGATCGTCGCCTTCTGCGCGGATGTCGGTCAGGGGGATGAACTCGACGGGCTTGAGGACAAGGCGCTCCGGACCGGGGCTGCGAAGTGCTATGTGGATGATTTGCAGGAGGAGTTCGCCCGCGACTTCATTTTTCCGATCCTGCAGGCCGGAGCGATTTACGAAGGGGAATATTTTCTGGGCACGAGCATCGCGCGGCCTCTGATTGCAAAGCGGATGGTCGAGATCGCACGGGCGGAGGGGGCATCGGCCGTGGCTCATGGCGCCACGGGGAAGGGCAATGACCAGGTCCGGTTTGAACTCACCGCCGCAGCACTCGCTCCGGACATCGAGGTGATCGCGCCCTGGCGTGATGCCCGGTTCCGGGAAAAATTTCCCGGCCGCGCCGAGATGATCGCGTATGCCGAGGCGCACGGGGTTCCGGTGGCCGCGAGCGCCAAGAAGCCGTATTCGATGGACAGGAACCTTCTTCACATCAGCTACGAGGCCGGAATCCTCGAGGATCCCTGGTTTGACGCTGGCGACCTGAAAAACCGGGATTACTTCACGACGCTATCGGTCCTTCCGGAGGATGCGCCAGACCAGCCGGAACTCGTCGAGCTCGAGTTTGAAAAAGGAAATTGCGGGGCGGTCAATGGCGAGGCGCTCAGCCCGCTTGAAGTCATGCGCAGGCTCAACAAGCTTGGAGGGAAGCATGGTGTGGGCCGCGTAGACATGGTCGAGAACCGTTTTGTCGGCATGAAGAGCCGCGGCGTCTATGAGACTCCTGGCGGAGCGATCCTCCACTTCGCCCACCGCCAGATGGAGTCGCTCACGATGGACCGGGAGGTCATGCACCTGCGCGACGGCCTCATCCCGAAATACAGCACCCTCGTCTACAATGGATTCTGGTTTGCTCCCGAGCGCGAGGCGATCCAGGCACTGGTCACGGATTCCCAGAAAAACGTTTCGGGCACGGTGCGGGTGAAGCTCTACAAAGGCGGAATACATGCTGCCGGGCGCAAGAGCCCGCTGAGCCTCTACAACCCTCACATCGCGACAATGGAGGCCGATCCGACGCAGGCCTACAACCAGGACGACGCGACCGGGTTCATCCGGCTGAACGGCCTGCGCCTCAAGGTCGCCGCAGGCGTCCACCGGAAATAGCCGTCTATTCATTAGAGCCAGATGATCACCGTTGTAATCGGACACAGGAACCCCGACATGGATTCGATCTGCTCCGCGATCGGCTATGCGGAGTTCAAGACCCTCACCGGTTCCCCGCATGTGCTCGCGGCGCGGTGCGGGAATACGAACGAGCGGATCGACTTCGGGCTCGGAAAATTCGGGTTTGATGCGCCGGTCTTTTTGACCGACGTGCATCCCCGGGTGGAGGATGTGATGGAGCGCGATGTGGCGAGCGCGCATTGCAACAGCCCGGTTTACGAAGCGATGACCCGGATCAGCGAGACGCGGTTCCGGGGCCTGCCCGTGGTGGATGACAACCGGCATTGCCTCGGGCTCATTTCCGGGTTCAAGCTCAGCCAGTATCTTTTCCCACCGCTCGACCGGATCAGTTCCGCCCGAGTGGTTGACGCCTCGCTCGCGGACATCCGCGCCTCGATTCACGGGAAGTTGCTGGCCGGTCCTGACGACACCGAGGTCCATCCCCACCATCTCGTCGTGGCGGCGATGCACACAACGACTTTCACCAAGCGGCTCGGCGAGCTCGACCTGGGGTCCACCGTGCTATTCGTCGGCGACCGCTGGAACATCCAGCAGCTTTCCATCGAGGCGGGCGTCCGCGCGCTTGTCATCACGAATAATTTTTCCGCGAAGAAAAACATCCTCGCGGCGGCGAAGGAGCGGAACATCACGCTGATCTCCTCGCCTTACGACACGGCCACGACCGTTCTTCTGGCGCGTGCCGCGGTGACATCGGGGAAGATGCTGCAGTCGGAATTCACAAGCCTTCCCGCCGACATGCCGTTGCGTGAGGCGCAGGCCGACGTCGCGATGTCCTCGCAGTTCGCCTTCCCGGTTCTCGGGCCCGACGGACGCCTGGAGGGGATCATTTCCAAAAGCGATTTCCTCAAACCTGTGCCGCGACAGTTGATCCTTGTGGATCACAACGAGCTGAGCCAGGCGGTCAGCGGGGCGGACGAGGTTCCGATTGTCGAGATCATCGATCACCACCGGATTGGCGTCGCTCCCACCCACCACCCGATCCTCTTTCTCAACCGCCCGGTGGGCTCGACCAGCACCATCGTCGCCACCTGCTACCAGCAGGCCGGCATAGCGATCCCGAAAAACATCGCGGGGCTCCTCATGTGCGGGCTGATCTCCGATACGCTGAACCTGACCTCTCCCACGACAACCGATGTGGATCGGACGGCCATGGAGGATCTTTCCAGAATCAGCGGTGTGAATCCGGGCGATCTCGCCTCGGAAATATTCTCGGTGGGATCCCCGCTCCTGACGATGACCAGCAAGCAGGCCGTCACCGCCGATTGCAAGGAATATGCCGAGCGCGGATACCGGTTCAGTGTTTCACAAATCGAGGAGCTGAGCTTTTCCCACTTCCCGGAAAAGCGCGACGATCTGGTTTCGGCCCTCGAATCCTACCGCGCCGGAAACAATTATTTTTTCTCAACCCTGCTGATCACCGACGTGAACTCCCAGAATTCGATCCTTCTCCTCCGGGGGCCGGACAACTTCACGCGGCTGATCGATTTCCCCGACGAGGGGGCTTTCGCGTGGAAGCTGGACGGGGTGGTCTCGCGGAAAAAACAGCTCCTTCCCTATCTTTCCAGCCTGATCGCGCGGGTGGTGTGATCAGGGGCCTGCGGCGGTTCCGGCCGCGGGGTGTTCTTCGAGGCGTGCGGGACCGCCGGGACCGTCGTGCCCGCGGGATTTGACGCGGCCGATGTTCTCCAGATTCAGCCCCATCGTTTCGATGCCGAACCGCCATGTGACAAAGGCACCGAGGATGCTGGTGACCACAAGGATGTAGAGCAGGGGAGCGGTCCCGATGTCGCTCAAAAGAACAGGGAACAGAAATGCGGTCGCGACGGCGCCGATCTTGGCGAACGAGGCGGCGAATCCCGCGCCGGAGCCCCGGATCTTCGTGGGAAATACCTCGCCCGCGATCAGGTAGGTCATCGCGTTCGGACCAAGATTCGTCATGAAGTTGAAAAGCATGAAACCTGCAAAAATCAGGACCGTCTGCCCGGTGCCGGGCGCCATGTGGGTTGAGAATGCGGCAAGCAGCAGCCCCGCCGCACAGCCGAAAAACCCGAAGACCTGGAGCTTCATCCGCCCGATTTTGTCCGCAAGGAACACCGCGCAGATGATTCCGACCAGGAGGAGAATGTCCAAAAAGGCGGCGCCCTTGGCCGCGATCATGTCGTTGTGGATGACGCCGGCGAGATTCTGCTCCTGCATATTGGAATGCCCGAGAATTGAGGCGAGGATCGTGGGGGTGAAGATCCCGATGCCGTAGGTGCCGAGATCCTGCAGGAACCACGGGACCGAGGCGAGGACCGTCGCCCGACGGTGCTTCGCATTGAAAAGCTTTTTGAACTTCGATTTGTGGCGCTCGTGCTCCGGCTCATCATCCTCGATTTCTTTGAGGCTGACTTTTTTCGGATACTGGGGGGCGCGGTTGAGGAGGCGCAGGATTTCCGTTTCCGCCTCCTGGACCCGTCCGCGCGACATCAGCCACTGCGGGCTCTGGGTGACAAAGAACCTTCCGATGACCACGAGAATCGTCGGGATGATCGCGGTGGCATACATCAGGCGCCAGTCGGAGATGCTCTGGTTCGATTTCAGGATCATGTATCCCACCGCGGTTCCCGCAAGCGCGCCAACCGCCTGGAAAGCAAACGCGCTCAGCACGAGGCGGCCGCGGCAGTTGCTCGGAATGCTTTCGGAGATCACCAGGTGGGCGGTCGGGTAGTCACACCCGAGCGCCAGCCCCATGCCGAATAGAAAAACAAGGAGAAGGGGGAAATTCGGGCTGACGGTCATGGCCACGAGGAACACGAGGAAGAGGATCATCTCCGCGATGAAGAGCTGCTTGCGCCCGAGGTGATCGGCGAGGCTGCCCAGCGCGGTGGCTCCGATGAGGATCCCGAACAGCGTGGCGGAACCGACCATTCCCTTCTCCGCAGCCCCGAGTTGGAACTCCATGGAGATGAGCGGCAGAGCGACGCCGGTCATGAATACGACGAGCCCCTCAAAAAATTTCCCGGCCGTTGCCAGCCCCCAGATCTGCCACTGCATGATCGTCATGGGAACCTGCGGGACCGTGGTGCCATCCGCCCAGAGCGGCGTTTCGTCGATATACTCCTGCACGGTTTTTCCCGCCGTTTTATCCGAGCCCATCGGGAGATTATTCCGCCGGGCGGCGTTTCCCGCAATCCAGATCTTGTGACGATTTTGTAACAGGTTCCGGGAAATCCGTTTGTCATTTTCTGCCACAATCCCGATGATGCGCAGTCCATGCGCGTCCTGCTGATCTATTCGAACCGGAGCAGGATCATCGAGCCGGTGCCGCCCATCGGGCTGAGCTATGTTGCCACCGCGACGCGGTCCGCGGGCCACGAGGTCCGGTTTCTCGATCTGATGGTGAGCCGGAATCCCGGGCGGGACCTGGATGAGGCTCTCTCGGAATTTTGCCCGGAGGTCGTCGGAATCTCCGTGCGGAATATTGACAGCGTGATTGCCCAGGACCCCTCATGGCAGCTCGGCGAGGCGGCGGACTTGATCGCCCGCATCCGCAGGACGGGGAACCGGATTGTTGTTTTGGGCGGGCCGGCAATTTCTGTGCTCAAATCCCGCGCCCTGGAAATCCTCGACGCCGACTTTGCTGTCATCGGCGAGGGAGAGTCAGCGTTTCCCGGGCTCCTTCGGGCGATTGGCTCCGGGAGCGGCTTCTCCTCCATTCCAGGTTTGAGCTACAGGGCGGGCGGGAGAATTCAAACCAACCCTGCCGAGTTGCAAAAAGAGTTCGGCCCCTCGGGAATGGAAAACTGGACCCGGTGGAAGGAATATGACCGGTCCGGAGGGCCTTTTGCGATTCATACCAAGCGCGGCTGTGCGCTTCACTGCCTCTACTGCAACTATCCGTCGATGGAAGGTCGCACGTATCGGTGCCGGGACGCAGCCGATGTCGTGGACGAGATCGAGCGCGTGCAAAAGGCTGTCAACCCGCGGACTTTCGAGTTCACCGATACGACATTCAACCTGCCGACCGCCCATGCCTCGGCCATCTGCGAGGAAATTATCCGCCGCAATCTGAAGGTGAAGCTTTCCGCGGTCGGAATGAATCCGCTCGGGGTCACGGAGGAAATGCTTCGCCTGATGAAGCGGGCCGGCTTCATTTCGATGATCGTGTCCGCCGATGCCGGCAACGAGGCCATGCTCCGGAATCTTCACAAGGGGTTCCACCTCGAAGACGTGACGCGCGCGGCCGGGCTGATCCGGGCCTCGGGCATCCACAGCACCTGGTTTTTCCTGCTTGGCGGGCCCGGCGAAACCGAGGCAACCGTCCGCGAAACCCTTGCGTTCGCCGAGGCATACCTCAACTACAGCAGGTGCCTGACCATCGTGATGACAGGGATCCGGATTTTGCCGGGAACCCCGCTCGCAGAATCTTTGCAGGAAAGCGGATCGATTCCGCCGGATGCCGATCTCTCCGCTCCCGCGTTTTACTTTGCTCCCGGGCTCAGCGAGCGGCGGGTGCTTGATCTCATCAGCGAGAGCATCCGCAGGTGTCCGACCATCGTCCACGGCGGGGAGCAGGGGGGCTCAACAGCCGAGCGTCTGTTCTACCGGGCCATCCAGATGGCAGGAGGCGCCCCTCCCTACATGCGGTTCCTTCCGCAGTTTCTGAGTCTTCCTTTTGTGCCGCAGCTTCGTGCGGCGCAACCCGGTTGTATTTCCGAAACCCAGGCGGGGGTTTATCTGGTTTCGTGAGGAGTGTCTTTTCTCTCCGCCTCCTACAATCCCTTTGAGAGAGTTTTGACGCGGAGAAGGCGTTTGTGGGCGGTGATGTAAAGAGTGTCGTTTTCCGGGCCGCCCCATCCGCAATTCGCCGCGGCACTTCCGGTAAGAATGGTTCCGAGATGTTCTCCCTGCGGGCTGATAATCAGGACGCCCCCCGGTCCGGTGGCCCAGAGATTGCCGGACAAATCCACCTTGAGCCCGTCACAGACACCGGGACGTTTCGGAAGCGATGCGGTCGAGAAAAAGACGCGGCCGGCGGAAACCATACCATCCGGCCCGATGTCATAGGCCATGATGCGGGTGTCCGAGGGGTCGCTCACCGCGACGTAGAGAGTTTTTTCATCCGGGCTGAGCGCGATGCCGTTCGGGAATTTCAGATCGCGGATCAGAAGGTCGAGTCGCCCGTCCGCATGGAGTCGGAAAACCCCGTGGAATGGCAGGTCGGGTTCGATTCCTTTTCCAAGGCCGTAAGGTGGGTCGGTGAAATAGATGTCTCCGGAGTTTGCAATCGCAAGATCGTTCGGGCTATTGAAGCGCTTCCCTTCGAAGCGATCGGCGAGCTTCGTGAGGCTTCCGTCTTTTTCGATGCGGGCCACGCTGCGATCCCCGTGACGGCACAGAACCAGTCGGCCATCCCGGTCGAGCGCGAGCCCGTTGGAACCCTGCCCGCCACCGGCATCGGATCCGCTTGGCTTCAAAAATATTTCCGCGTGATCCGAGCCTTCGGCCCAGGAGAAAATCGTATCCGCCGGGACATCGGAAAACAGGATTCTGTTGTCTTTCCAAACCGGTCCCTCCGACCAAAGAAAACCATTCGTCAGGATCTCAACCTCCGTGCCCGGGGCGATGAGCCGGTCGAGTGACGGATCAAGGCGCTCGATGGATGGAGTTGGCGGCTCCGATTTTGCTCCGGCCGCTGCGACGGCGAGAAGGCAAATCAGCAAAGGGTTCACGGTGATCTTCTCCGGAGCTTCCGCAGGACGATGCGTGCGGCCTCGCCGGTCTCCTCGACTCCCAGGAGGAAGCAGCTTCCCAGATAAGCGAGGGAAGCCGCGCCGATCGTCGTGAAAAGGACGACGGCACGCTGCCAGAAATTCTGCTCAGGAAAAAAATGCGGGAGGTAAAGCATCCCGGCCCAGCACACCACACCCAGCGGAACCGCCGCCACCGCGCAGCGCCCGAGGGAAAGCAGGAACTTCCCGCTATCCAGCCGCCCCGCCGGGCCGAGCATCAGGAAATACAGCGCGGTGAAATTCAAAATCGCGCAGATTGTGGTCGAGAGCGCGAGCCCGCGGTGGCCGAGGCCGAGGTGGAACAGGAACCACGAATTGAGGGCCACGTTGAGGGCGACGGACCCGAAGCTCACCAGCATCGGCGTCCATTTCCGGTTGATCGCATAAAATGCTGGAGAGAGGACTTTGATGCAGGAGTAAGCAACGAGGCCCATCGCGTAGAATTGAAGAGCAATTCCGGTTTGCAGGGTGTCGGTCGATTGGAATTTTCCATGCTCGTAGATCAGGCCGATGATCGGGCCGGCAAGGAACCACAGCCCGACCGCCGCCGGAAGGGTCAGGAAGACCGCGAGCCGCATCGCCGTGCCGAGCGTCGGGCCGAACCGGCTCGTGTCGGAATCCACCGCGATCCGCGACACGACGGGAAGAGTGATCGTGGCAACCGCCACGCCGAACACGCCGATCGGAAGCTGCATGAGGCGGAATGCGCTGTTGAGCCAAGTCACGGCGTCGGCGCCGACATGTGCCGCGAATCCCGTGTTGATCAGCACGTTGACCTGCACCGCGCTGGCCGCAATCACCGATGGAACCATCAGCACAAGGATCCGCCGAATCCCGGGGTCTCTCCAACGGAAGTCGGGCCAGAACGCGAACCCGGCCCGGCGCAGGCTCGGAAACTGGGTGACCAGTTGAAGAAAGCCTCCGAGAAGGGTCCCAAGAGCAAGCCCGACCAGGGCCTTCTGCCCGAACTCGCGGTCGATCAGCCATCCGAAGAATGCCCCTCCGGCGATGGACCCGATGTTGAAGAAGCTCGAGGCCATGGCAGGCGCGGTGAAGATATTCCGGGAGTTGAGCATCCCCATCACGAGCGCAGCCAGCGAAACGAGGAGGATGAACGGATACATGATCTGGGTGAGCAGGACCGTGAATGCCATCTCGTCCGGAGCGAAGCCCGCTGCAAGCAGTCCGACAAGCTGCCCGGAAAAGATAATCCCCAGAAGGCTGACGAGGCTCATGAAGACGGCGACGAGCGTCATCATCTTTGAGGCCAGCACCCATGCTGATTTCTCCCCCTCCTTCTCAATGCGCTGGGAAAAGACGGTGACAAACGCGGTCGAGAGGGCGCCCTCGGCAAAGAGATCGCGCAGGAGATTCGGAATCCGGAACGCAATGATGAACAGCCCCATCGATGCCGTGCCGAAAAGCGAGTTGAAGAGAACCTCGCGCACGAGACCCAGCAGGCGGCTGAACATCACCGCAGCCGCGATGACCCCGCTTGCCCGCGTGTTCAGCTTTTTTCCGTCGCTCATCGCGCGGCCGCCTTTTTCAGGCGCTCCATGATGGCCCGTCCGAGGCCGGATTCCGGAACCGGCTCGGCAATGATCAGATCCAGGCCGGCCGCATCCAGTCTCCGCATCGCTCCGTAGAGGTTCGCGGCTGCCTCGCGGAGGCTCCGGGATTTTGAGAGGTGTTCGACATGAGCGAAGCCATCCCCCGAAGATTCCCACACCAGCAGCCCCGTTCCCGGAGCGGGAGCGGGCTTTCCGATAACAAGCGGAGTCACCGGCGCGTAATGGCCGGCCAGTCCGCCCGGAGCGGAAATCCCGGCAACCCCGCCGTGCACGGTGCCGAACCCGGCAAGTTCCTCCTCCGTTACCGGGCCATTCCTCAGGATGTGCAGCTCCGAATCCCGGACGAGGACGATCGTGGATTCAATCCCGTGCTGGCACCCGCCGCCATCAATCACAAGCGGGATCCTCCCCCCGAGTTCCGCAATAACATCCCCGGCCGAAGTCGGGCTGATCCGCCCGAACCGGTTCGCGCTCGGCGCGGCGACCGGCTTGCCATACGCCTGCAGCACAGCGGAGAAGACGGGATGGGAACTCATTCTTACCGCAACGGTCTCCTGTCCTGCCGTGACGAGGTCGGGCACGATGCCGAGACGGGGGAGAACAAGCGTCAGAGGCCCCGGCCAGAATTTTTCTGCAAGCCTGAACGCCATCGGGGAGACAACCGCGACCCGGTCGAGCCAGTCCCTTGAGGGAAGGTGGACGATCAGGGGATCGCTCAGCGGGCGGTCTTTCGCCTCAAAAATTCTTGCGCAGGCGGCGGGATCGAGCGCGGCAGCGCCGAGTCCATAAACGGTCTCCGTCGGGAGAGCAACCACCTCCCCGGCAGCGAGAAGGGCCGCAGCGGATGCGATGCCCCCGGCCGGGCCGGCGACGATCGTCGCCACGGGGGTCGCGTCCGCCTGAAAAATGGTTTGCTCGGACTTCAATCGGACAGGCCGCAGTCCGTGCGGATTGGCATGACGACTCCGTTCATCAGGGCAGGTGGTTTCATTTGTGACGAAATTGTTTCCGAAGAACTTTTGACGTGCCCCGCGAGGCATCCTCCACTGGCGGCACGGAGTGTTGTTCAGCTCCGCAGGAATATCAGACCGCCCATGCCGAAAGGAACAGTAAAGTGGTTCAACGATAAGAAGGGGTTCGGGTTCATTATGCACCCGGAGTCCGGCGAGGATGTTTTCGTGCATTTCAGCGTGATCGAGGGGGACGGATACCGCTCCTTGAAGGACGGCGACGAGGTGGATTTCGACCTGGAGAGGAATCAAAAAGGCTCGCGTGCCACCCGTGTCGTGCGAAAATGACCGGGTGCTTCCAAACATCGTTCTGATCGGCTTCATGGGCTGCGGCAAATCGTCCGTCGGCCGGCGCCTTGCCGTGCTGACCGGCCACCGGTTTGTGGACACGGACGAATTGGTCGTCCAGAGCGAGGGATGCAGCATCCCGGAAATTTTCGCCTGCGGAGGAGAAGCAGCCTTCCGGAACACTGAGGAAAAAGTGATCGCGGACCTCGTTGGGGTGGCGGGGATCGTTTTGGCGACCGGTGGTGGGGCGATCCTCCGGGAAACAAACCGCGAGGCCATGAAAAAGATCGGGACGGTCGCTTGGCTCGATGCCGACCCGGACTCGCTTTTCGAGCGCGCCAGCCGGAGCAACCGCCGTCCGCTTCTCCAGACGGAGGACCCGCGGAAGACGTTTGATGATCTGCTCGCCTTGCGACGGTCGATCTACGAGGCGGCTGCGGATTTTCGTTTCGACTCGACCGGCCTGGGTCACGAGGAGGTGGCCCAGAGCATCCTCGACCAGACGATGCGCCTCCGCGCGAGATTCTGAACCCCCGGCATTCATTTTTCCAACGATGAAAAGGCAAATCCGGTGGGTGGCGGCAGCGGTCATTGTTCTTTCTCTCATCTGGCTTTTTCGTCCGCTGCCGCCGGTCCAGCCGACTCCGCCGGGAAGCATTCCCCCGGATGAGAGCATGTTTCCGATCCACCCCGAAGCGCAGACGCTGGAGCTGAGCCATGGACACAAAACGGATGAGGCATTTGTTTTGCTGCACGGGATCACCAACACCCCCGTCCAATTCCGTGAGTTCGCCGAAATCCTATTTCAACGCGGGTCGAACGTCGTGGTCCCCCGCATGCCGTTTCACGGACACGAGGACCGGCTCACGGATGCCAAATCCGGCTTCACCGCGCAGATCATGCTGGATGAAGCCAACCGCGCAGTCGACCGGGCCAGGCTTCTCGGCCGGCGGGTGAAGGTCATGGGGCTCTCGGTGAACGGAGTGACGGCCGCATGGATCTCGCAGAACCGGGCGGATGTGGATACCGTTGTCATCATGGCCCCGTTTTTTGCGGTGAAAGGCATGCCGGACTGGACGATCGCTCCCGTTGCCAGACTTTTTGCCCGCCTCCCGAATTTTTTTGTCTGGTGGGATTTCCGGCAGCGCGAAAACCTCGGGCAAAACTCGCTCGCCTACCCGAGATTTTCCACCCGCGCGATGGCGGGCGTGATGCACTTCGGGCTCGATGTTTTCCGCGAGGCGGAATCCGCTCCTCCCGAAGCGCGGCGGATCGTCGTGGTGACTTCTGCAATCGATCAGGCGGTGAGCAACGGACGCATCGGCGAGCTTGTCGCGCTCTGGCGGAGGTCGGCACCCGGGCGGGTGGAGACCTACGAATTCCCGGCGGACAAAAACGTGCCGCACGACTGGATGTATCCCGGTCAGCCGGACCAGCAGGTGGAGACGGTTTATCCGATTCTTCTCAACCTGCTGGATCACCCGGCCGAACCTGCTGTTTCTGCACCAGCCGGAATCGCCCGGTAAAAGGGCTGGGCAGGTTGGAAATCATCCGGCAAAACTTCAGAGCATCATGTTGCCAATGCGTTCGTCCTGCCATTTGAGGCGCCTGCTTCGCTACCACATGATCCGGTTTTTCCGGATCCAGGGCTCGAACGAGAGCGCAGCACGCGGGTTTGCGGTCGGCCTGACCTGCAACTTTTTTCCCACGTTCGGCCTGGGAGGATTTCTTTCCGGCTTCCTCGCGAAGCTGGCCGGCGGCAACATGGCAACCGGGTTTTTCGGGGGATGCCTGCTCGCCTTTTTCTGGCCGGTTCTGTTTTACCTCAATATCCGGGTGGGGGGGCTGTTCATCGGTTCCCCCATTGTTGTGGACGAACTCGATGATGTCACACCGCAGGTGGTAAGCGCACTCGTCTGGGGAAAGACGTTTGCGATCGGAGCCATCGTGAACTGCCTGATCACAAGCGTCGCCGCCTACTTCCTGTTTCTCCTCGCCTATGAACGCATCCGCCCGGTTGCGTTGAGGCGGCTGCGATTGCGCTGAAAATCACGGCTGTGAATTCGGGCATGAAGGGGATTATCGTTGCCTGCGGTAACGCTCTGCGAGTTTGGCTTCGCCTAGTCTGAAGTTCCCAAGGCAAAAAGGCAATTAACCACCTGTCAAGCAGGAGTTTAATTGCCTTTTTTGTCTCCCGAATGCAGCCATGTATATTTTTTTCACCACCTATTCTTTTGTTTACTAATATTGTGTTTATGTGTTTATTTGACACGAACAAGTAGCCATGTTTATTGAGCGCATCCCCAACCGCAACTCCCCGCCCTGCATCCTCCTGCGCGAAACCTACCGCCACGCCGGCAAGGTCAAGCACCGCACCATCGCCAATCTTTCCAAGTGGCCTCCCGGCGTCGTCGAGGGCCTGCGCCGTCTTTTCAAATCCGAGCAGCTCCCTGTCGCCGGGACCTCCTCCCCAGCTTTTCGCATTACCCGCTCCCTGCCTCACGGCCATGTCGCCGCCGTGCTTTCCACCATGCGCAAGCTGGGCGTCGCGCATCTTCTGGGCTCCAAACCTTGCCCGGAGCGCGATCTCTGCATGGCCCTGATTGCCTCCCGCATCCTCTTCCCGGGTTCCAAACTCGCCACCTCCCGCGCCCTCGACCCGGAAACCCGTTTGAGCACCCTCGCCCAGGAGTGCGACTTGCCCCAAGACGCAGATGAGGACGACCTCTACGCCGCCATGGACTGGCTCCTGTCCCGCCAGCCGCGCATCGAGAAAGCTCTTGCCGCCCGCCACTTTCATGAAGGCTCGCTGGTTCTCTACGACCTCACGAGCAGCTACTTCGAGGGCAACTCCTGCCCGCTCGCCCGCCTGGGCTACTCCCGCGACGGAAAAAAGGGGAAGCTGCAGATCGTTTACGGCCTGCTCTGCAACCGCGAGGGCACTCCCGTCGCCGTCGAAGTCTTCGAGGGCAATACGGCCGATCCGATGACTTTGGCCACCCAGATCAAAAAACTGCGCCAACGCTTCGGCCTCCGCCACCTGGTGCTCGTGGGCGACCGGGGGATGATCACCCAGGCGCGCATCGACGAGGAACTGCGCGGCGTCGAGGGCTTGGATTGGATCAGCGCCTTGCGCTCGGGCCAGATTGCCGATCTGGTCGCCGAGGGTCTCATCAATCCCTCGCTCTTTGACGAGAAGAACCTCGCGGAAATCCAGAGCCCCGACTTCCCCGACGAACGCCTGGTCGTCTGTCGCAACCCGCTTCTCGCCCGCTCCCGTGCCCACAAGCGCGAGGAACTCCTCTGCGCCACCGAGGCGGATCTCGCCAAGATCGCCGCCGCCGTCCTGCGCCCCAAACGCCCCCTGCGCGGCATGGACCGCATCGGGCTCAAAGTCGGCCGCGTCATCGACACTCATAAAATGGCCAAGCACTTCGATTTGAAAATCTCCGACTCAGGCTTCACCTACTCCCGTCGCGCCGAAAACATCGCCCGCGAAACCGCCATTGACGGGCTTTATGTGGTTCGCGCCAAAGTCACCGACGCGGGCTTCACCGCTCCCCTGCTCGTGGAGCGCTACAAAGACCTCAGCCTGGTGGAAAACGCGATCCGTTGCCTCAAGACCGTGGACCTTAAGGTGCGCCCCATCCACCACCGCGGGGAGGATCGCGTCCGCTGCCACATCTTCCTTTGCATGCTCGCCTACTATGTGGAATGGCACATGCGCGCCGCCCTCAAAACCGTTCTCTTCGACGAGGACGACCACGAGGTCGCCCGCGCCAACCGCTCCGATGCCGTTGCCCCCAAGCTCCCTTCCCCCTCAACCAAAAGCAAGGCCCGCACCAAACGCACCCCCGACGGGCTGCCCGTCCACAGCTTCCAGACCTTGCTCAAAGACCTCGCCACCATCACCCGCAACACCATCGTGCCAAAACTTCCCGGCGCCCCCGGCTGGGAGCAGGAGACCGAGCCCACTGCCCTACAGGAAAAAATCCTCCAGCTTTTACATGCCCACCCGATGAGTAGCCAGTAGCAGGAAGTTCAAAATCGCCGCAAAACCCAGTGTTTATGCGGCTTCCCGCTTGTTCTGGGTTTGGAACTTCAGGTTAACTCGCTCGCTCCCGGTTGATTCCGCTGCGCTCCTCCCTGAGGGCTGCCTCCGGCAGTCTTTCCCCCTTCGGTCGATTGTCGAGGCGCCTCGTCGGCACAGCGACGGGAGTGAAGTCGTTAAAATCCACCTTGTCTCGCGCCGTCCTTGCTGCCGGCTGAAATCCGCTTCGAACCGGGCAGGGATTCCGATATCGGACTCAACCCGCTCCAGGTTTGAACCGTCCTCGTCTGCGGCGGATCAGAATGGCCCGCCACGCGTATAGAGCCCCCGCCAGCGGGCACAGGGCAATAAGCGGCCACCACACGGCAAGAAGATTTCGGGGCGAGGCAACGTCGAGCAGAATGCTTTCGGTGAAATCGGATGCGCCGCGGATGATGCGGAGCGTCAGCTGCCATCGTCCGGATTCCGGAAGCGGCAGGTAGGCGCCGCTGAGAAGCTTGTTGCCCGAGTGGGCGCTTGATGCCTCAATCCAGCTCCCTGGAGGCGATGAGGAACACCAGGCCGGCAAACGGACGCGATCAGGAGATGGATGGCTCACCTTCTGCAGGGAGAATACCACCGTGGCATCGGTCACAGGCTGGTTGGACGGAATCTCCTGCACCAGCACGGTGACATCAAGCGGTCCGGCATGAACCGGCACCGGATTGGCGAAAACCGTGACGCCCAGAGACCCGTTTTCAAATTGCCCGACCGCAACGCCTTCATCGGCAAACAGACGGAGGGGCATCAGTAGAATCAGCAGGCTCAGAATCGGTGCTCTCATGGCATCACGATCGTTCCGCGCAGATCAACCGGCTGGAAGGCCAGCCAGATTCCCGCCGCGTAGAGAGCTGTCGCCAGACACGCCCACGGCAGGAAAACCGGAAACGCCCGCCCGGAAATGTCACGGGATTTCCTCCACAGGATCCAAAGGCAAAGGAGAAGGCCCGCATCCAACAAAAGAATTTGCAGGCCCGTGAGCCCCTCGAAAGCGAAGGTGGGAATATTCCAGTCCGGTGCCACCGGGCCGAACCCCAGATCGCGGAAAATCCGGACGGTCACCGGCCAGGGAGAAAGGATCCCGGAAAATATGTGCGACGCGACATGCGAAAGCCACATGGCAAACCCCAAGGGGGCAAGCGCGATGGAGAAACCGTTGGTGATCCACCGGATATCGCCCCCGCTTGCGAGCGCCGAAAGTCTTCCGCAGATCCACGCCAGGGAAATGGGAAGGACCACAACGGAAAACACAAAGACGATTCCCCATGCCATTCCAGAAGCTTGGGATCCCGCAACCCGGCTGACGCCCTCCTGCAAATCCCGCACGGGAGTCACCATTGTCGCCGCATTGACAAAGGCGGCAAAGACAAAGACGAGCACGAGGGCAGCCATGTCGGGACGCTGTGCAAACCGGCCGACCGACGACCGCCGGGGATCGGCGATCAGATCGCGACCGGGCGCGACAGCCAGGATTCCGACGTTGTCGTGCGGACAGGCCTTTACGCAATCGAGACAGAACGTGCAATCCATGTTCCCGGACTTTGCGGGCTGGAACAGCTCGAGCTCGCACCCGCGCTGCAAGCTGTTCCCGCGAAGGCAGTCGTGGGTTTTGCACGTCGAACAGACTTCGGCCTCACGGACCCGGACCTCCATCGGCGAAACCAGCGACGAGATGAAGTTGAACTGCCCGATCGGACACACGTATTTGCAGAAGCTCGCATTTTTGAAAATCCCGTCCACCAGAACCGCTCCCGCAAAATAGAAGATGATGATCCAGGCCGTCCACCACGGGCTGCTCCAAAGGTTGAAAAACTCGTAGGACCAGAAGAATCCCGCGAGCACGGCGACGGCAATCCACTTTGACCGCAGCGCCCGCGGCCAGGTGCGGGTGGATGGAAACATCCTCCTCCCGATGTCGCGGGCAAAGGTGAACGGGCATGCCATGCAAAACAGATTCCCCACAGCAAGGAGAGCAATCGCCGTCAGTGCGCCCCAATGCACCCACGGCAGCACTCCCGCCAGATTCATCGGGCTCACCTGCGGCCCGAGCAATCCGTCCAGCAGCACTGCCAGCGCAAGCAGGAGGACGATTGATTGCAGAAAAGGCCGGAAAAACTTCCAGCGCATCACGGGTCCGATCACCGGAACCAGCAACAGGTCAAACGGCCTCCGGGGTTTCAATGAACTCTTTCGCCCCGCGTTTTCATGGAAATATTTTGAACGGGACGGCGAAAGGTATTGAAGGGCAATGTAGCCCGCAGGAACAAGAAATGCCATCGAGCCGGAAACCCACATGAAGGCCCCGGCACCCGCCTGATCGTCCAGCGCGGAGAGCCCTGAGATCCTGGGCGCTGTCGAGTAGGAGGGGTAGATCACCCGCCCGCAGAACGAGAGAAATGCCGCAAGTGCGGTGTTCTGGAGATCCGCAACGAGCAAATACGGAATCATCGCCCACCTCGGAAGCGCAGGGCGCGACGGCCACGGCTGCACCACCGGCCACCAGAATAGCAGTGCAGTTCCCAGAAAACAGAGATGCTCGAACTGGTGCCATCCCTGCGATCCCAGCGCCAACTCGTATAGCGCCGGAACATGCCAGGCCAGGTTCGACAGAATAAAAAGAGGTCCCGCAAAAAACGGATGGACGAGAAAGCGTCCGAAACGATGCAATGCCGGCGATGTCAAAAACGGCCCCAAGCCGTCCCTTACAAACGGCCGGGGCAGCCCGGCCAGCAAAGGCAGCATCGGAAATCCCAGCAGGATCAATGGCGGGGCAACCATCGTGAGCAGAAGATGCTGCGCCATGTGGACAATGAGAAGCCATCCGGCGAAGGCATCGAGCGGTGAGGCCAGTGCAAAAATCACAGCGCCCAGCCCGGTCAGATAGGAAACCAGCCTCTCCACGGGAAACCGTGCGGGCAATTGCCCGTGCAGCCGCCGCCACCCGCGGAAGTAGACCAGCGCCGCCAAAGTCAGCCCGATAACAGGAACCGGCTCAAACCGCCAGGACAGCACCAGCGATTCCGCAGTCAAAGAACCCCTCCCCCGTGCGCTGTCCGTCTCCCGTTTCTCATGGATCCCCATTCAACCTCCCGGCTGCGGATTCGCGAAGGCTAAATGTTCCCGTTCTTGTGTCCCTCCACCGGTGCAGCTCCTGCGGCTGTTATCCCGGCTGAGACATCTATCGATGGAAGTTTCCCCCCGGGAGGTGGATGCCGGGCTGAGAAGATTGGGAAGGGGATGGTGCCCTTTGTGGAGAAGGGGGTCGGCAGCTGCGATGGCGGTGTGTGCGTGGCTCGGCGCTTACGTCGGTGCTCCCATGGCGGATCGGAGCCGCCCCGCTTGACTCCCGCGACCTTGGCAAGCCGCCTGCCGTCCTGTTCGCTGTCGTCGGCATCCAGCCGATGGGGCGCAAACCACATGGCCGGGATGGCCATGCAACGTCAGTGAACAGTATTGCGTTTAGCCAAAATACTCACATCAATCGCGCGGCATCGGCGATCGATCCGTCTGTCATGACTATTAACGAGGGAGCAGGCGGCTTCCCCCCCGGGAGCACCGGAAGTTCCGGTCAAATGTTCGGCTGGAAATTCCCATCTGCTTTGCGGCGTCCGCGTGGGGAAGAACGTTGCGAGGCAACTCAATTTTTAAAAAGTGCCGCCCGCATGGTTTTATAGATATCGGTGTTGTCCATGGTGCCACGAATCCCCTCTGAGCCGGCCCCGGCGGCGCGAATGACGATGCCGCCCGAGGTATCATTCCGCGATGCCCATGTAACCACGAACGGGTGACGAACTCCAAACCGGTCTGGCGCGCTTTCAAATGGCCTGCCCTCCAAGCCATCATAGGGCGCTCCATTCGGATCCCGCCCGTTTTTGGCGAGGGCCAGCTCATCCTTGGATCCGGCCTTCAGCCCGATAATGTCCATCCCCCCGGCTTCGCTGTCTGCGGCGGTAATGAGGAGCGTGCCGGGATGATTTTCCAGAAAGGCGAGGGATTCCCGGAAAGCCTCATCCGCGCGAAGCAAGGCCGCCAACATGCCCGGCGCGTTGTTATAGTTTCCGAAGTTGTCGGTTCCCTCCTCCTCCACCACGAGAAAAAACTTCTCATTCCCAAAAAGCTCCAGGGCCTTGGCCGTCATTTCCCCGACATCCGGCGCGGAGGGGCCGTAAAGTGGCAGTCCGGCACCGGCGAGGAACTCCTCAGTTTGGTCATTGAACGTGTGGTCGGCGGCAAAGACCCCCAGAAGCTTACCTGTCGCCGGAGGAACCGCCCGCAACTCCTCCCGCGTATAAACAACGGCATATCCCTTCTCGCGCGCCTCCCTGATTAAATCCGTGCCATCCTTTCGCTTTCCGGGTTTGCCGTGACGCCCCGTCGTTCCCTCCGGCAGCATCCACTGTTCCCCGCCCGAGAGGATCACATCCACTCCGGATTCCAGCACGGCCCTTGTGATTTCCTCGTAGTCCGAACGGGCCTTCACCGAGGCCACAAAGCAGGCCGTCCCGGGCTCGATGATGCTTCCGGAATTTATCAGCCCCGTGCGGATCCCTGCCTTCCGGGCTTCCTGCATCAGGCTGATGGGTTCTCCCCCGGCGGACACAGGCGGAGCATCCGCGGAGTCGCCTGTTCCAAATGCGGCCGCCGGCACTTTCACTCCGTAGGCGTGCACGGTGGCACCGCCGTTGGAGGTGGAGGTCAGGTTGTCCTTAAGGTGCCCCCGATAAATGGCGATCGCAGGAAGCCGGTCCCAGGCCAGTTCCCCGTCCGGCCCCTTGGAGATCATGCGCGCGGCCTGCCACGGCGCAACGCCCGCGCCGTCCGGATGGATGAAAATCACGTTGCCCGCATGAAGCGAAGCCAGGCCGGCGATCGAGAGAACGAGAAGAAGTCGCATGCCCCAATTCACCGCAATGGCGACCCCAGTGGCAAGTGACAATCCCGTCACATGGGAAACATCAGGGATTGTCGGCACAGGCGGTTGCCTTCAAGTCGGCGCTCCACGCGCCAGGACCCTTGATCAGCACGACCAGGCAACCGGCCAGGACCACGAGCGGCAGCGCCAACGGGATCTCCATCGGCCCCGGCCACTCCTCGATGACGAGTTTGCTGTAGGTCGCAACGAGCATCGCGAAGGTGGCGATCAACGCCCCGATGCGGGCGTAGTAGCCGACTCCCAACGAAAGCCCGGACACGACCATGAAAACGGGCGCCAGATAAAAATTGATTTCAGGGAAGGGGATGTCGGCGCGCCGCAGGATTTCGAGCAGCGGAGACATTCCCGTGAGGTGGAATGAGCCAAAGACAAAGAGCGGCAGTGCCGCGATCAGCCTCGGTGCCAAAATCCATTTTGCGGGTGTTGTTTTGCGGAGAGCAGAGAGGTTCATATGCGACGTGGAATTCCGGGTTGCGCGAGTCAAATCACGCTGCTATTTCAGAAAGCTCTTAAGCATCCAGGCGGTTTTCTGGTGGAGCGTGATGCGGCCGATCATGAGGTCCTGGCTCTCCGGGTCGTTGACCTCGCCCGCGAGGTCGCGAGCGACTTCGGCATCCTTCACCAGCTTCTCGTTCGCCGCGAGCAGGGCGCTCACATATCCCTCCTGCGGGAGGGGCGAAACGAACTCCTTCATTTGGGCCGTTGCGGCCAGCGCGCCCAGACCGCCGGTCGCATAGGCGCCGAGGGCGCGGATCCGCTCGGCGATTTCATCGACCGCAACAAAGAGTTCCTCGTATTGTGTCTGGAACGCGGTGTGGAGGGCGAAGAAGCCGGGGCCTTCGACATTCCAGTGGGCAAGGTGAGTGAGCGACATCAGCGCATACGAGTCGGCAAGAACCTGATTGAGGCTGTCGGGGAGCGAAGCGGTTTTCATTCGGGTAGCCTAGCGGCACTAAACCGTGAGTCAAACTCACTCGTCCCCCACCCGCTGCGATCTCAACCTGTGGTGGCGGCATGATTCCGCTTCTACAATGGCACCCGGTCATCCAGGCAGGCTCTGACCGCAACGATTGGCGCCCCGCTGCCGGCCGGAAAAATGATTTTGAAATTCCTCGAAATCCGGCCAAAGTCGTCCTGTGAGACTGATTTTCCTGTTGCTGGCGTTGAGCTCTCTGCCTCTCCGGGCGGTTATCGTGGCCGGGGCAAACGGAGGCGGCGATACTTCCAACAATACGACATCTGCGCAGCTCGGAGCGGCTCTGGGCATCGACGGCACGTTTTACGACAACGTGATCCGCTACAACAATGCATCCGCCGTCTATCTCGGCTGGAGAACCACGGTGAACGGCCCCCGGGCCTATGCGCTCTCCGCCATGCATATCTCGTTCACCAACACGATGGTGATCAGCGGGGTGACGTATTCGGTGTCCCGCGAATCGATCTCTGGTTCCGACCTCGCCCTCCTCACGCTGACCCAGACAAGCGGGATCATGCCCCCCCTGCCCGTTACCATACTGGCCGCCGCCACTCCGGCCGTCGGCACGCAGATTATCGTGGCCGGGTATGGACGCGAGCGGACTCAGAACGCCACCACCAGCGCCAGCGTGAGCGACGCGGTGGCCGTAACCGGCGGAACCGGCTACACGACAATTGCCGCGAGCGAGAAACGCTGGGGAACCAACACCACAGAGAACTTTGGCACGCCCGGGCTGCATCCGACCAGCACGACAGCCTTACCAGGAACCACTGTGACGTATTCGATCTTTTCCTCCCCTCCGACCGGGGGTTGGCTGACCAGCAATGAAGCCCAAGCGGTTGTGGGTGACTCCGGCGGCGGCATGTTTAATACGAGCGGGCAGCTTCTCGGCATCATGTATGCGGTGAGTGAACCCAGCGTCTCCGGCACTGAAGCGTTTTTCGGGCAGGGGACATATTTCACCAATGTTCCGACTTACAAGGGGGAGGTGGAATCAAAGATCGGCGGGGCTTTGATCCCGGAACCGTCCATACCCGGACTTGCATTCCTCGCGGCGGGCGGGTGCATGACAGGAAAGTGAAAAAGGAACAAGCGCGATAGAGATTTGGCTTGTATATGTCTAGCTGCTAGTCATTATTGCCCGATGAATGGAAAAATCGCCCGGCAACGTCAGGAGCTTCTCC